>Ga0255338_1002514_pt1 | contig 26292 bp, 25 predicted proteins | sample MeOH1_35cm_T4_19_FD_203715 | JGI IMG/M metagenome (GOLD analysis project Ga0255338, IMG submission 203715) | Sandy soil microbial communities from University of British Columbia, Vancouver, Canada - MeOH1_35cm_T4_195 | ecosystem: Engineered > Artificial ecosystem > Sand microcosm > Unclassified ...
GACGAGTGCTGGAAGAAGTGCGGCGGCGAAGCGCGTGCGGCCCGGGAAATGGAAATGGAAGAGTACGCCTAACGATCTCCGGATCGCTGCGCATGCTGTTGCTGTGACGCGATCAAGCGTTCCAGACAAGGTGTTCCGGCCTCCGTGTGCGCTTCTATTTCCGCGCTTCTGCCGCAGGAGGCCACTGCGAGCCGGATGACGAGATCCGGCACCGGCAACCCGGCGGCTTTCTCCGGCCATTCGACGAGGCATATGGTATCGGGGTTGAAGTGTTCCTGCAGCCCCGAAACCCGCCATTCGTCGCTACGGCCGAAGCGATAAAAATCAAAGTGATAGAAGTATAAACTAGAAAGTTTGTAAACTTCAACCAGGGAAAACGTCGGACTTTTGACCCGGCCGGCGTGTCCGAGCGCCCTCAATATGCCCCGGGCGAGAGTCGTCTTGCCCGCGCCCAGGTCGCCGGAAAGGAAGACGACCATTCCCGGACGCAGGCAGCCCGCGAGCGCGGCGCCGAGCGCGAGCGTGTGCTGCTCGTCGGCGAGCTCGAGGCGCAGCGGTGGTTTAACATCGCGGTTATGCACAGTGTTTCCGTTCGGACGGCGCCGCAGGTCGACTACGCGGCGCTCGCCCGCAGTATCAAATCATGGGGCATGGAGCTCGGCTTTCAGCAGGCGGGCATCGCGGATTGCGATCTGTCCGCCGCCGAAGCGCGGCTGCTCGATTGGCTCGCCAAGGGGTGGCATGGCGAGATGGATTATATGGCACGCCACGGCGCCAAAAGGAGCCGGCCCGCGGAGCTCGTGCCAGGGACGCTGCGCGTCATCGCCGTGCGCATGGATTATTCTCCGGGAGACGCGCTCGCTGCCGGGCCGGTGATGAGCACACCCGAGCGAGCCTATGTCGCGCGCTATGCGCTGGGCCGCGATTATCACAAAGTGCTGCGGCGGCGTTTGCAGCAGCTCGCGGACCGGATCACCGCGGCGGTCGGGCACTTCAGCTATCGCGCGTTCACCGACAGTGCGCCGGTGATGGAAGTCGCGCTCGCCGAGAAGGCCGGGCTCGGATGGCGGGGCAAGCATACGCTGCTGCTCAACCGGTCGGCCGGCTCCTATTTCTTCCTGGGCGAGCTCTACACCGATCTGCCATTGCCCGTGGACGCGGCGGCAGAGGAGCATTGCGGGACGTGCGCCCGCTGTATCGATGCATGTCCCACGGGCGCCATCGTCGCCCCGTATCAGCTCGATGCCCGCCGCTGCATTTCCTATCTCACCATCGAGCACAAGGGCAGCATCCCGGTCGAGTTGCGGCCGCTGCTCGGCAACCGCGTGTACGGCTGCGACGATTGCCAGCTCTGCTGTCCGTGGAACCGCTTTGCGCGCCCCAGCGCCGAAGCGGACTTTGCCGTGCGCCACGGGCTCGACGCACCGCAGCTCACTGCGCTTTTCGCATGGGCGGAAACCGACTTCGAAGCGCGCATGGCGGGCAGCGCGATTCACCGCATAGGCTACGAGCGCTGGCTGCGCAATCTCGCGGTTGGAATGGGCAATGCTTTACGGGAGCTCGATGGGCGGCCGCCGAGCCGAGAGATCGTCGCAGCGCTGCGGCAGCGCGTCGACGATCCGTCTGCCCTCGTGCGCGAGCACGTTGCGTGGGCGCTCGCGCGGGGCAGCGCTGCGGGGTGAGGAGTGTAGGGTGAGGGAGCTTCTGACCCTGACTTCTGACGCCTGACTGCTCGACCCGCCGCGCGCCGGTCAGGCTCCGAGCGCAGTGGCGAGCTCCCCGATATCCGCGGCGACGATGTCCCAGTCTTCGTCTGCGCGCAGATTGGTGCGCTGGTCCGGCCCGTATTCGGTGGGCCGCGCGATGAAAGCCGTGCGCATGCCGTGCGACCGTGCCGCGCGCAGATCGGAATTGTGCGCGGCCACCATCATCACCTCGTGCGGCTCGCATCCGAGCAGGCGGATGGCGCCGAGATAGACTTCGGCGGCGGGCTTGTAGCGCTTGAACAGCTCGCCGCAGAGGATCGCGTCCCACGGCAGGCCGGCGTGTTTGGCCATGTTCGCGAGGCAGGCGAAGTCGCCGTTGGACAGCGGCGAGATGATGTAGCGCCGCTTCAGACGAGTGAGGCCGGCGACCGCGTCCGGCCATCCGTCCAGCCTGTGCCAGACGCGGTTCAACCGGGTTCTGTCGTCTTCGCCGAGCTGTGCAAGGCCGTAGCGCGGCAGCAGCTCGTCGAGCTTGGCGCGGTATATCCGGTCCACGGTCGTCCACGGCGCGGTTCCGTTGTTCACGGCAGCCATGCCCGGCCGATAGGCGGTCTTCCATTCGTCGATGAGCGCCGCCCAATCGACATCGAGCTTGTGTTCTTTTCCGAAGGCGGTGAAGTCGCGCAGTATGCTCGAGCGCCAGTCGACGACGGTGCCGAACGTGTCGAAAGTCAGTGCCTTGATCCCGCCGAGGTCCGTCATGCGTGCTTCCCACTCCTGGTCAGCTGATGGAGTCCGGTATGGCGCGGCGAATGTCGCGGGACATCCGCAGCGCAGTCTCCATCCCGCGATAGTAACCGGGGAGGTAGCCCGCTTCCTTGAATTCGAGGCTGCGGTAGAACATGCGCGCGGCGTGGTTGCTGGCGCGCAGCTCGAGGGTGATCGTGGAAATGCCCGCAACGAGCGCCGCGTCCTGCAGCCACGCGAGCAAGGAACGTCCGATGCCGCAGCGCTGGTGGCTGGGCTTCACCGCGAGCAGGCTCAGGTGCGCGCGCGTATCGCCGAACTCCATGATCGCGAAGCCGACGAGATGGTGTGCGACCTGCGCTGTGATGACGTTGGTGCCCGGATCCAGTATCGCTTTCGCGACGCGCTGCGGCGGCCAGGACCAGCCCTGCAGTCCGGCTTCGATGAGATATCGCGACATCACGCCGATCTCGTAAGCGTCGGCTGCAGTGGCCAAGCGTATCGTCGCCAGTGACATGAATGCAGTATACCTGCGCATGCCGACGAGGCAAGGGCCGCGCCCGGAGCTTATGCGTCGCTTGCGAGGCGTATGCCGGCGTAAGGCCAGCGGTCGTGCGGGTAGAAGAAGTTGCGGTACGTGAGCCGCATGTGCGATTCGGGCGTAACGCAGCCGCCGCCGCGCAGCACGTACTGGTTCGCCATGAACTTGCCGTTGTATTCGCCCAGCGTGCCGGGCCACGGGCGGTAGCGCGGATACGCGGTGTACGGCGAGGAAGTCCACTCCCAGACATCGCCGAACCAGGCCGGGACGCCTCGGCCCGCGGGACGCGGATGCAGGCAGCCGGACTCGACGAAGTTGCCCGCTACGGGATGCCGTGCGGCAGCCGCCTCCCACTCGGCTTCCGTCGGCAGACGGGCGCCGCGCCAACGCGAGTACGCATCCGCCTCGTAATAGCTCGCGTGGCACACGGGCGCATCGAGCTCCAGCGGCCGCATGCCGTTCAACGTCATCTCGTGCCATGCGCCGTCGATCTGCGTCCAGTAGAGGGGCGCGCGCCATCTGCGCTCATTCACCGCGGTCCAGCCATCCGACAGCCACAGCGCCGCATCCGTGTAGCCGCCGGCATCGATGAACTCGAGAAACTCGCGGTTGGTCACGGGCCGCGAGCCGATCCGGTAGTCCTCGAGGAACACGCGATGACGCGGCTTCTCGTTGTCGAATGCGAAGCCGGGCCCATCGTGGCCGATCGCGCCGACGCCGCCCGCGCGTTCCAGCCACTGCATGGGCGCGGCAGCCCCGGCCTGCGGCCAAGGCGTCGTCTGATAGGCGGGGAAGAGCGGATTCGCGTAGAAATTGCGCTTCACGTCCATGAGCACGAGCTCCTGATGCTGCTGCTCGTGATTCAAGCCGAGCTCGATACGCTGCGCCGCTTCATGCCTGCCGCTCAACGTGGCGAGGAGCTTTTCCATGTGCGCATCGACGTGCGACCGATAGTGGTACACCTCTTCGATGGTGGGCCGCGACACCACGTGCCGCTCCCCGCGCGGGTGAGCGCTGCCTATGCCCTGATAGTAGGAGTTGTAGAGATTCTCGTAGCGCGGATCGAGCGGACGGTAGGACGGCAGATAGGGCTTCAGCAGGAACGTCTCGAAGAACCAGGTGACGTGGGCGAGATGCCACTTGGGCGGGCTCACCTCGGCGATGCTTTGCACCTGGCAATCATCGGGCGCGAGCGGCGCGCATAACGCTTCCGTCTGCCGCCGCACGCTGCTATAGCGTGCGGCGAGATCCGGCTGAGGCACTTCGAGGCTGGCAGCGAGCATGAACGTCCCCGGCGGCTATGTCGAGACAGCGAGTGGCACGCAGCGTGCCTGCCCCGAACGCTGTGACTCGCGGCGCATTCGCGCGTCTTGCGCCCGCGTCACTTCGGGATTATGCGGCCTTCGGCAGGAACTTGAGCGCCACGCCGTTGTTGCACCAGCGCTGGCGCGTCGGCGGCGGTCCGTCGTCGAACACATGGCCGTGATGCCCGCCGCACCGGGCGCAATGGTACTCGGTGCGCGGCCATACGAGCATGTAGTCCTTCTTCGTCTCGAAAGCGCCGGGGATGGTGGTGAAGAAGCTGGGCCAGCCGGTGCCGCTCTCGAATTTCATCTCGGAAGTGAAGAGCGGCAGGTCGCATCCCGCGCACACGAATACGCCGGCGCGCTTCTCTTCGTTCAGCGGACTGGAGCCGGAGCGCTCGGTGCCTTCCTCGCGCAGCACGTGGTACTGGGTCGCGGTGAGGCGCTTGCGCCATTCGGCGTTGCTTAAGCTTACCTTGTCGGCGGGTGTCGGAAGCTTTGCTCCCACCGGCACCAGGTATTGCCAGCCCTTCTGCAATTCCTCCGGATTCCTCGTGATTGCGGCAGGCGCAGCAGCGTGTACGCGGGCGACCAGGCCTCCGGCGAGACCGCCGGCAAGGCCCTGCAACCAGGTGCGTCTGTTCATGTCTCCTCCTTCTTGGAGTTTCCTATGACCGCGCTCCAGGCCGGGAATTCCGCGGGGTGGGGCAGGGCGGGAACCCGCCCGTGCCGTCGCCTGCGATCTAAAGCGCGTTCTCGGAGCCGAATATTACCGTGCATAGTCTCGACAGGACTCCCCCGTTACCGTGCGCGCCGGAGCCCAGAGCAGGGGCCCCGGTTTCCGGGGATGCGACCGCGCAGGCGCGCGTGCGCACGGCCGCTACAGCGTGTTCTCGGAGCCGAATATCACGGTGCATTGACTCGACAGGACGCCTCCATTGCCGTGCGCCAGGGTGACGTCGCAGTTCGGCACCTGGCGCCGGCCGCATTCGCCGCGGATCTGCCGCACGGCTTCGATCATCACCAGCAATCCGTACATCCCCGGGTGGCAATAGGACAATCCGCCGCCGCTCGTGTTGACCGGAAGCTTGCCGCCCGGCGCGATGTTGCCGCCGGACACGAACCGCCCGCCCTCGCCTTTGGGGCAGAAGCCCAGGTCCTCGAGAAAGAGGATGGGCGTGATGGTGAACGCGTCGTACAGCGACAGCATGTCCACGTCCGACGTCTTCACGCCCGCCATCTTGAACGCCTTGGGGCCGGAGACGGAGGCGGCGGTAACGGTGAGGTCGGGCATGTTCGAGATGTTGAGATGGCTCAGCGCTTCGCCCACGCCCAGCACGTACGCGGGCTTTTTCTTGAGCGTCTTCGCGCGCGCCGCCGAGGTGAGGATGATCGCGCCGCCGCCGTCGACGACGAGACAGCAGTCGCGGACGGTGAAGGGATAGCTCACCATGCGCGCGTTGAGCACCTGAGCGACTGTCAGCGGCTCTTTCTCCCACGCCTTGGGATTCATCAACGCCCATTGCCGCGCAGCGACGGCGACCTCGGCGAGCTGCTCGCGCGTCGTGCCGTACTGATGCATGTGGCGCGCCGCCGCCATGGCGTAGGCGCTGATCGGCAATATCGGCCGGTAGGGCGACTCGTAGGGGTTGTACTCGCGCTGCGAAGCGACGGCGCGCGATACCGTGCGCTGCGTGCTGCCATACGCGATCAGCGCGACTTCGCAAATTCCCAGCTCGATCGCGGCCTGCGCATGGGCGAGATGCGTCATGAACGACGAGCCGCCTATCATGGTGCCATCGAAGAACTTCGGGTGGATGTTCAGATATTCGCACAGCGAAGGCGCGGCATAGCGCGACTGCGAAGCCGAGGACAGCACCGCGTCGACATCCGAGAGCTTGAGCCCGCAATCGTCGAGCGCCCGCATCGTCGCCTGCGCCATGAGGTCCACGATGCTCGTGTGCGGCGCGACCTGGCCGAGATCCGATTCCGCGACGCCGACGACGGCGACGCTGCCGCGTTTGAGTCCGCTCATTTTGCGACCTCCGCCGGGGTGAACACGGGATAAGGCGGCTGCTTCTCGTCGCCCGGATGCATTTTCACTTTGACGCGCATGCCGATCTTCACCTGCATGGCGTCCATGCCCTCGACGCGGCTCATCATGCGGTAGCCTTCGTCCAGGTCGATCAGCGCGACGTTGAGCGGGGCCTCGCCCTTGTAGTGCACGGCCGTCGTGCTGTACACGGTGCCCAGGCCCTTGGACACACGCCATTCCAGGTTGGCGCTGCCCGTGTCCGGCGCCACCGCCCGCGGAAAGAAAATCGCGCGGCCATCGTCCTTGCACACCTGGTAGGCGAGCTCGCCTTTCTTGCAGTGCTCGAGATACGCCCCGAGCGGCGATCGTTCAGTGAGACTGACATCCATGATGCTTGCTCCCTTCGCTGGGTTTTAACGGTCCTGCAATCCAAAGTCGATCAGCGCCTGCGCGCGCAGCTTGTTCTTCTGCACCTTGGCGCTGCCTGTCATGCCGATGCGCTCGAAGCTGTCGACGATGCGCACGTAGCGCGGCACGCGGAAATTCGCCATCCGCGGCTTGCTCCACTCTATGATGTCCTCGGGGGTCGCCTGCGCGCCTTCCTTGAGTATGACGTATGCCGCCGGCACTTCGACGAGCCGCGGATCGGGCACGCCGATCACCTGCACCTGCCTGATGTGCGGATGCTTGTGCAGCACGTCCTCCACTTCCGCGGGCGCGACGTTCTCCCCGCCCACCCGGAACACGTCCTTGATGCGCGTGAGAAAGCGCAGCCGTCCGTCTTCGTCCATCACGCCGAGATCGCCCGTATGCAGCCAGCCGTCGCGATCTATCGCCTTCGCCGTCTGCTCGGGCATCCTGTAATAGCCCTTCATCACGCTCCAGCCGCGCACCTGGATTTCGCCCGAGCTGCCCGCCGCCTGCACGCGTCCCGTTTCCGGATCGGCGATGCGCACTTCGACATCGTCGAGCACGTGGCCCCAGCCGCGGAGGCGCTTCTCGAGATCGTCGTCGTGATACGACATGGAGACGTTGGGCGACGCTTCGGACAATCCGTAGGCGTGGCACAACCCGCGCATGCCCAGCCGCTCGACGATCTGCTGCGACACTTCGGGGCCCGCGGACACCCAGCCGCCGCGCAGATGGAGCGGCCGTTTGCCGAAGTCCGGATGGTTCATGATCATGAGGAACATCGTGTCGTTGCCTGAGGTGTACGCGCAACGCTCGTCGGTCAGCACCTGCAACGCGACCCCGGCATCGAAGTGCGACGAGGAGAACAGGCAGGCGCCCGAGGTCAGCGCGGCGAGCAGCGACAACGTCGTGCCGGCCACGTGGTAGAACGGGCGCGCACTGTAGTAGCGGTCGCCGGCGGAAAGACCGATGCGCGCGCAGATGTATGCCGCGTTGCGCAGCATGTTGTCGTGCGTGAGCATGACGCCCTTGGGATAGGACGTCGTGCCCGAGGTGTATTGCATCAGCAGCACGTCGCCGGGGCCGACCCTGTCGAGATCCGGCTCGTCGTACGTCGTGCCGAGCGCAATCATGTCCGGGTAACCGAGCGCGCCGTGCGGCACGTCGTCGCCCAGAACGACCACATTCGCGAGCCTGGGCAGCGCGGGATCGGGCAGGGCGCTGTCGATCGCCGGGCAGATCGACCGCAGCATCGCGATGAAGTCGATCCTGAGGAAGCGGTCGGCGACGAAGAGCAGCTTCACGTCGGCCTGCTCGAGGCAGTACTTGAGCTCGTCGGACTTGAAGCGCGTGTTGACCGGCACGGTGACCGCGCCTATCGATGCCGCCGCATAGAAGAACGTCACCCATTCGAGCGCATTGCCCATGCACACAGCGACATGGTCGCCGCGCCGTATGCCCAGCGCGCGCAAGCCTTGCGTCACCGCACTAACTTCGTCCTGCAGCGCGCCGTACGTGAGGCGCTGTCCGTCGATGACGAGCGCCTCTTCGTCGTGCCGCAGTGCGGCGTTGCGCGAGAGCACCTCGCTCAGGACTTGTGATTGCCAATCCGCCAACTTCCGTCCCCGTTCAAGGCTCACGGCACGCGAGGCCGTCGTGTTGCGCGCAGAAGTGCAGCACGTGCTGCGCGCAGGTGGCGGGCAGCAGCGTGAGCAAGGAGTGAAAGCGCGTCGGCAGCCGCACGAGCCCGAGCTGCGGTATGCCTTTCTGCAGAGCCGCCACCTGCTCCGTGCAGTCGTCGATGACGTAATGCAGCGAGGGTTTGCCGCTGCGCTTCAACAGGGGCATGCGGCTAGCGTCCCTTGAACTTCGGCTTACGCTTCTCGCGGAACGCCGTCACGCCTTCGGTGTGGTCGTGCGTGAGGCGCGCGCCTGCGATCGCGAGGCCTTCGAGCTCGAGGAGCTGCGCGAGCGTCGGCACGTACATCGACTGGAACATGCGCTTGGCAAGGATCAGCGCGTAAGTGGCCGACGTCGCGAAGTCGCGCGCGAGCGCTTGCGCTTCCTGCTCGAGCGCGTCGTCCGCGACGACTTTCATCACGATGCCCATCTCGTGCGCCTCCCGCGCCGGGAGCTTCCGCGCGGTGTAAACGAGCTCCTTGGCGCGGGCGATGCCGAGATATTGCGTCAGGAAATAGATCGCGCCGCCGTCGGGCGGTATGCCGACGTTCTTGAACGCCATCAGGAGATACGCCGACTCGGACGCGATGATGACGTCGCAGGCGAGTGCGAGGCTCGCGCCTATGCCGGCCGCGGGGCCGCGTATCGCGGCGATCACCGGCTTCTCGAGATTATGCAGATTGACGATCATGCGGTGGTGACTCTTGGAGCGCTTGCGGCCCGCGACGACGTCGTAGCCGCCCATGGAGGAGACGTCGCCGCCTGCGCAGAACGCGCGACCTGCGCCGGTGAGCACGACTGCGCGCACCTCGTCATTGCGTCCGAGCGCGTCGAACTGCTCGGCGAGCTCGTGATACATCTCGTGCGACAGCGCGTTCAGCTTGTCGGCGCGGTCGAGCAGCACCGTGGCGATGCCGTCGGCGATCGTGACTCGTACGCTCATCAGTCGACTTTCATGTGTGCGGTCTGGACGAGGTGCGCCCATTTGTCGATCTCGGAGCGCACGAACGCCGCGAATTCCTCGGGCGTGCTGCCCACCGGCTCCGCGCCCTGGCTCGACAGGCGCTCGATCACGTCCGGCATGCGCAGCACTTTCACCGCCTCGGTGTTGAGCCGTGTGACGATCGCCTTGGGCGTCGCCGCAGGCACGAACAAGCCGTACCAGCCGCTTGCGTTGTAGCCCGGCAGCGTCTCGGCGATGGTGGGCAGCTCGGGCATCAGGCGCGAGCGCTGCGCGCCGGTCACGGCGAGCGCTTTCACCTTGCCCGACTTGATGTGCGGAAGCACGACGAGGCTGTTCTCGTAGTTCATGTCGACTTCGCCCGAGAGCAGCGCAGTGAGCGCCGGCGCGCCCCCTTTGAACGGCACGTGCGTGATGTCGACCTTGCCCATCATCTTGAAGAGCTCGCCGGCGAGATGCGTCACCGTGCCTGCGCCGGAGGACGCGTAGTTGAGCCCGCCTTTCCTCGCTTTTGCGATCGCGAGCAGCTCCTTCACGTTGCGCGCCGGCACCGTCGGGTGGACGACGAGGATGTTGGTCACCGTGACCGCCTGCGTGACCGGCGCGAGATCGCGCAGCGTGTCGTAGCCGCGCTTGGGTTGCAGGCTCATCGCGACTGCGATGCCGCCTATCGTGCCCATGAGCAGCGTGTAGCCGTCGGGCGCGGATTTCGCGACTTGCTCGGTGCCGATGATGCCGCCTGCGCCGCCCCGGTTGTCGACGATCACCTGGTGTCCGAGCTGCTCGCTCAGCTTCTGCGCCACGGTACGGCCGACGATGTCGGTGGGCCCGCCGGCGGGGAACGGCACGACGAGACGAACGGGCTTCGTCGGATAGCTTTGCGCCGACACGGCGGTGCTGGCGGCGAGCAGCAGGGCGAGGGCAACTCTCATTGCAGCCCCTTGATGTTCGCGAACTGAATCACTTTGCGCCATTTCGCAATCTCCTCGCGCAGGAATGCGCCGTATTGTTCGGGGCTGTTGCCCACTGGATCCGAGCCTTCCGCCTTGAGGCGCTCGAGCAGGTCGGGCGACTTCAGCACGCGCAGCACGTCCCGGTTGATTTTCGTCACGACGTCTTTCGGCGTGCGCGCCGGCGCGGTGAGGCCGTTCCATGCCACCGCCTGGAAGCCCTTGAGGCCCGCTTCGTCGAGCGTCACCAGATCGGGCAGCGCGGCCGAGCGCTGCAGGCTCGTTACTGCGAGCGCGCGCAGCTTCCCGCCCTTGATGAGCGCCAGCGCCGACGTGAGCCCGTTGAACACGACGTCCACGTGGCCGCCGACGAGATCCGTGAGCGCGGGCGCGTTGCCCTTGTAGGGAATGTGGATCATCTTCACGCCGGCCACGGCGTTGAAGAGCTCGCCCGCGAGATGATTGGAGCCGCCGCTGCCCGAGGAGCCGAAATTGAGCTTGCCCGGATTCGCCTTGGCAAGCGCGATCAGCTCCTTCACGTTCTTTGCCGGCACGGCGGGATTGACCACGAGCACGAGCGGCGTCGTATTGATGAGCGTGATCGGCTCGAAGTCGGTGTGCGGATGGTACGGCAGCTTGTCCGTGAGGCTGGGCACGATCGTGAACGGTGCCGGCGTGACGAGCAGCGTGTAGCCATCGGGCGGCGACTTGGCGACGATGTCCGTGCCGATGACGGTGCTGCCGCCCGCGCGGTTGTCGACGACGACGGGCTGTCCCCATATCTCGTTCAGCTTCTGGGCGAGCGTGCGGGCGACGATGTCCGTGCTGCCGCCCGCCGCGAACGGCACGACCAGCCGCACGCTCTTGCCCGGATACGTCTGTGCAGCCGCGGGGCAGGCGCAGACCGCCGCCAGCAGCAATCCCAATACCGACGTCGTGCGTTTCATATCGTCTCCTCCTGAGGGCGCGCCGATGTTATTTGTTGCCCTGTGGCGCAGTATAAAGAGCGTTGATGCGCCGCATCGCGACGTGCGCTTCCGCTTCCAGCCGCGCGACGATGGCGGCGAACGGCTCGATGCGGTCGGCGAACGTGACGGCCTGTCCGACCGAGAGCACCGCTTCTTCGTAGCTGCCGGTCTCGTATGCTTTGCGTCCCAGCTTGCCCGCGATGTGCGGGAAGAGCACGTCGATGTTGCCGCCGTGCTCGCGCTCGAGCTGGGCGACGAGGCGCGCTTTCTCGTTCGCGAGCGCGCGCTGCGTTTTTTTGAGCGACTGCAGGATGACGGTCGTATGCGTCTCGTCGGCGGCGAGCAGACGCTCCTTGTACTCTCGGTGCGCCCACACTTCTTCCGAGACGAGGAAGCGTGTGCCCATCGCGACGCCGTCCGCGCCCATCGCAAGCGCCGCGACGATGTGCGCGCCGGTGCCGAGACCGCCGGCGACGATGAGCGGAATCCTGATCTCCCGCGCTGCTGCCACCGCCTGCACCATGGTGCCGACGAGATCCATGCCCGGATGACCGCCGGCTTCCGCGCCCACTACCGTCACGGCATCGACGCCCACGGCCTGCGCCTTCTTCGCGAAGCGGACAGCGGGCACCTTGTGCAGGATCTTGATGCCGGCATCGTGCAGGCGCGCGACGTACGCCTCCGGGTTCTGGCCGTACGTCTCGACGAAACGGACACCTTCCGCGACGACGATGTCGATGATGCGCGAGATGCGCTCGTGCTCCGCATCTCCGGCGCGTATGCCGATGTTGACGCCGAAAGGCTTGCCTTCCGTGATCTCGCGGCAGCGGCGGATCTCGCTGCGCAGCGCATCGGCTTCCGGAAACGTCGCGGCAGTCATGAAGCCCATGACGCCTGCATTGACGGCGGCGCCGACGTATTCCGCGTTGGCGAGCCACATGAGCCCGCTCGCGACCACCGGCAGCCGTATGCCGTAGAGCTCGGTGATGCGGGTCTTGAAGGGCGCGCTCATGCCTTGGGGCCGTCGCGGGTGACGATCAGCGCATCGGCTGCAACCACACCCTGACCCGCCGGACGCACGAACAGCGGATTCACGTCGATCTCGGCGATGCGGTCGGCGTGATCGGCGATGAGGTGCGACAGCCGCGACAATGCATCGGCCAGCGCGTCGGTGTCGAGCGCAGGCTGGCCGCGGTAGCCGGTGAGGAGCGGCGCCGCCTTGATCTCGGCGAGCATCTCGCGTGCCGTTTCGACATCGAACGGCGCGTAGCGGTATGTCACGTCCTTCAGGAGCTCTGTGAATACGCCGCCCAGCCCGAAGGCGATCACCGGGCCGAAATGCGGATCGTTGACCGCGCCGAGGATGACCTCGAGGCCGCTCGCCATTTCCTGCACGAGTATGCCGTCTATGCGCGCGTCGTGCCGGTAGCGTTTCGCCGCCGCCATGACCTCGTGTGCCGCCTGCTTCAGGCTCGCGAGATCGTTGATCCTGAGCTTCACCGCGCCCGCTTCGGTCTTGTGCGCGATGTCGGGCGACTCGATCTTCACGACGACGGGGAAGGGCAGAGGGCTTTTCTCGAGCCGGTCGATGTCGGCGACGGGGACGAGCACTTCCTTCACCACCGGGATGCCGTACTGCGCGAGCAGGCGCTTGGAGCGATGCTCGCCGAGCGCGCCCGCTCCCGCCGGAAGATCCAGGGCATGGCGCTCGTGCGGCGTTTGCTTGCGCTGCTTACGCTCCAGGTACTTGCGGCGCTTCTGCGCGAACTCGTTCAGCGCCGCCATGGCGTGCACCGAGCGGCCGGGCGGCACGATGCACGGCACGCCGTTCGCCTCGAGATGCGCCATCACGTCCGCGTTGTCGGCGGGCGAGGTCGGCCAGTTGAGGATGAGCGGCTTGTCCACGTCGCGCAGGACTTCGAGCAGCCCGTCGGCCCACTGGCGCGCCGACGACCCGCGCGGCGAGCGCGCGATGGCGCAGTCGATGTTCGCATCGGACAGCACCAGCCGGATCGCGCGGCTGTAGGACGCGAAGTTGTCGTTGTAGCCGTTGGCCGTCGCATCGATGGGATTGTCGGCCGACGCAAACGCCACCAGCGTCTCGCGCAGCTTCGCGCTGGTCTCGGGCGTCAGGCGCGCGAGCTCCAACCCCTGCTCGACGCAGCGGTCGGCGAGCAGCACGCCCGCGCCGCCCGAGAGCGTCAGTATGGCGATGCGATTGCCCTTCGGGAGCTTGCGCATGCCGAACGCCTTGCAGATGTCGATGAGATCGTCGACGTCGCGGATCTCGATGAAGCCGCCGCTGCGGAAGGCCGTGCGGAACATTTCGTAGCCGGCGGTGAGCCGCGCGGTGTGCGAGGTCGCCGCCTGGCGCCCGACGTCGGTGTTGCCCACTTTCCAGATGAGGATGGGCTTGCCGAGCTCGAGCGCGCGCTGGCCCAGCTCGCGCAATCGCCGGCCGTCCGTCGTGCCTTCCATGAAGGCGGTGACGATCTCGACGTCGGGCCGCTCGATGAGATCGGCGATCCAGTCTAACGTGGTGAGGTCGTCCTCGTTGCCGGTGGATACGACGTAGTTGAAGCCGAGCCCGTAATGGCAGGCGATGGCGACGACGCCGAAGCCGAAGCCGCCGGATTGCGTCACCATGGCGATCGGGCCGGGCCTCAGCGTCTTCAGCTGCAATGTGCCGCCGAAGCCGATGCGCACGTCGTCCTTGAGATTCATGAGCCCGAGGCAGTTCGGACCGACGATGCGAACACCGCTCTTCTTCACCGCCGCGACCAGCTTTTCCTTGAGCGCGGCACCTTCCGCGCCCACTTCGCTGAAGCCGGCGGAAAGCACGAGCGCATACGGGATGCCCGCCTTGCCGCACTGCTCGATGATGCCGGGCACGTGCGGGGCCGAAAGGGCCACCAGCGCAACGTCGCACGGCTGCGGCACCGAGGCGAGGTCCGGATAGCAGGGGAGTCCCTTGATCTCCGTGTATTTCGGATTCACCGGGTACACCTTGCCCTTGTAGCCGTACTCGGTAAGCAGCCGTATGGGCTGGCCGCCGATGCGGGTGAGGTCGTTCGATGCGCCGACGATGGCGACGCCGCGTGGATTCAGGAAGCGGGAGAGATCGGACGGTTGCTTGATGGTCATGATGTCGTGGTTGTGATTTGCTGATGACTAAGCGTCGACGGGCATGGTCTGCTGCGCGGAGGGACGTTGCGCGAATGTCTCGTACCAGGCGGCGATCGCGGGATGTCCGCGCCGCCATTCCAGCTCGGGGAAGCGGAAATCGATGTAGGCGAGCGCCACGCCGATGGCGATATGGCCGATGCCGAACGGCGTTGCGGCGAGCTGCGCGGCTTCCTGCTCCAGTGCGTCCACCGCGCGACGGGTCTTGAGCTCGAACGCGGCGAGCAGGTCGGCCCCTTGTTGCGCCTGGGGCTTCAGCATCTCGTTGCGCCACAGGACGAGCGCATCGAGCATGCCGGTGCCGAGCGCATGCCACAGCAACGCCTGCCAGCGCGCGTTGCCGCCTTCGGGAAACATGCGAGGGCCGCGGTGCAGGCTGTCGAGGTATTCGCAGATGAGCAGCGAGTCGTGCAGCACCTTGCCCTCGTCGGTAATCAGCGTCGGGATTTTCCCGAGTGGATTCTCGCGCATGAGATCGAGGTTGGGCTTCGACATCACGACCAGCGTGCGCACGAGCTCGATGCGCGATGCGAGGCCCGTTTCATGGGCGCATACCATCACCTTGCGCACGAACGGAGAACGCGAAGACCAGTAGAGTTTCATAGGGTGCGCAGATAGTCGAGGATTGCGCCGGCGACGGCAGCCGGCTGCTCGGGCAGCAGCGCATGGGCGGCATTCGGTATCGTCGCGATCGTCACGCGCTCCGCACCCCATTCGTCGCGATAGCGGGTCCTGCTCTCCGGCGGCGACAGCGGATCGTTGAGCGGGACCACGTCGAGCACGCGAGCGCTCCCCGCGGTCCACCATTCCGCCTTCGGCGTCGCTTCGGTCGCGTTGCGCTCGGCATGCATTACTGCCTCGTCCCAGCCGCCCAGCCAGACGCTCGCATCGTTGCCCGGCGCGAAGAACACATGCTGCAAGTGCTTCAACCGCTCGTCTTCGGGCAGATTCATCATGTGGCATTTGTTGATCGAGTCGCGCAGGTCCGGCGCGAGCGGCCACGTATGCGTGGCGGCCAGCAGCACAACGGCCCGCGTGAGCTGCGGGAAGTCGGCGCCGGTGGTGCGGGCGACGAAGTTGCCGAACGCGTGGCCAGCGACTATCGCCGGTCCCCCGCCGTCGTGCTCGATCACGGCGGCGACGTCCCTTGCGTAATCGTGCAGCGTGATGCCGTGGAGCGGGCCGCGGCTCCTGCCTATGCCGCGCGGCTGCGGGCACAGCACGCGGCAATCCGCTTGCGCGAGGCGCTGCGCAATCCGATCGAAATCCCCGGCACCGCGGCCGAGCGAGGGCATCATCACGACGAGCTGACCCGTGCCCCGGGCGATGACTTCGATCTGCGCCGCGCCGCAGTCCACGACGCTGCGCGTTTCTTCGACTGTAGAGCTCAACATTTTCCTCCGGCCATGGCGGCTGCCCCGGGCAGCCGGCGCAGGCGCCATGTCATGAGCGGACCAAGCAACGCACCGGCGCCCAGCGCCGTCCATGCCCAGCCCCAGGTTGCGCGCACGCTAAGGTCTTCCGCGCGGGCGGTATCGAGCACCACCCCGACGATCCACGGGCTCAGCGCGCCCAGTCCGTACCCGAGCAGCGAGCGCACCGAGTAGGCTGTCCCCACGTAGCGCGCGGGGACGAGCTCGGTGACCGCGGTCGAGTAAACCGAAGAATCACCGATCGCGGCGAAGCTGTGGAACGCAACGATGACAACGAGCATCCACAACGGCAGCCCGAGCAGCCAGCCGAGCGAGAACGAACAGGCGAGACTCGCGCACGACATGAGTAGTATGGCCCAGGTGCGCCCTTTAAGGTCGGATAGCGCGCCGCCTGCGACGCTGCCCGTCATGCTGCCGAGGTAAGCGATGGCGGTCAGCACGGCCCCCAGGCTCGCCGCTTCGACGGCTCCGCTGCCGGAAGCGTACGCGGCCGCGGCCAGAAAAGCGGGCAGCCAGGCCTTGAGTCCCATGAGTTCCCAGGAGTGGAAGGCGTATGCCCAGATCGCGAGCATCACCGGCTTGTTGCGCAAAACCGCGGGCACCGGGGCACAGACGGAGCCTGCTGCGGGTGCCGCATGTATCACGTTGGGCGTCTCGCGCAGTGCCACGAAGGCGATCAGCGTTCCGACGAAGGGACCGGCTGCGTTGACGACGAACGCGCCGCGCCAGCCGATGTAAGGCGTGAGCACGCCGGTCGCCAGGAGCGCCAGTGCGTAACCGAGGGAAGCGGCCGCGAGGTAGTAACCCATGGCCCGCCCGCGCCGGTGCGGTGCGTAGCGCTCCGAGATCAGCGTGAGCCCGGGCGTGTATGAGCCGCCGGAGAAGAGCCCCGTCATGCCGTACAGCAAGGCGGCGGAGAAGAAGCCGTCGGCGAACATTGCGAATACCAGCGCGCTCGCGCTGGCCGCCATGCTCGACACCATGAACACCCGCTTGGCGCCGTAGCGGTCGGAGAGCAGACCGACGGCCACGAGCGACACCAGATACCCTGCATGCCATGCGGATTGTATGAGCCCTGCCTGGCTTGCGGTAAGGTTCCATTCGGGCGTGAGGAGCGGTATTGCGGCCGAATATGCGGTGAATATCAGCGCGAAGCTGGCGCGGCTCACGCACAACAGCGTAAGCCACCCTGTGTCGCGGCCCGTTGCGATGTCTGCCGGAGCGACCAACGCTTATCTGCCCGTGAAGCGCGGCGCGCGCTTCTCCTTGAATGCGGCGACACCCTCCTTGTGGTCGTCGGTGAGGCGCACGATGCCCGACGCGAGCGTCTCCATTTCCGTGAGCTGCTCCAGAGTCGGCACGTACATCGACTGGAACATCTTCTTCGCCAGTGCGAGCGCGTATGTCGCCGATTGCGCCATTTCCGCCGCCAGCGCGCGCGCTTCCGCTTCGAGCCGGTCATCGGGAACCACGCGCACGACGAGACCGATGTCCTTCGCCTCCGCGGCGCCGACAGGCCGCGCGGTGTAGACGAGCTCCTTCGCTTTTGCGATGCCGAGGTACTGAGTCAGGAAGAATATCGCGCCGCCGTCGGGCACGACGCCGACTTTCTTGAATGCCATGGAGAACTTCGTCGTGTCGGAGGCGATGATGAGATCGGCTGCGAGCGCAATGGCGTTGCCTATGCCGTACACCGCGCCGCGCACGGCGGCGATGACCGGCTTCTCCAGGTTGTAGAGCGCCTGTATCGTGCGATGCCGGCGCTGCGAGCGTGTGCGGCCGGACACGATATCGGACTTCGCCATGCCGCCGACATCGCCGCCCGAGCAGAAGGCGCGGCCGGCGCCGGTGACGATGACCGCGCGCACATCGTCGTCCGTCGCGATCGTCTTCAGGTGCTCGTAGAGCGCGTCCCACATCGGGTCCGCCATCGCATTCAGCTTGTCAGGACGGTCGAGCGTCAGCGTCGCGACGCCGGCGTCTTTCTGCATGGTTACGTTCATATGAAACCCGTGACTCGTGACTCGTGACCGGTGACTCGTGATCGGTTCACCGTTCACGGTTCACGCGTCACGTTTTCCTCAAATGGAATCCCAGGGGAACACATCCGCCGTGCGGTCGAGCGGGAAGAACCAGCTCTTCAGCGCGGGATACATATGGTCGGCGCAGGTTTCCGGCGTCCAGCCTTCCGCGCGATGGATGCCGCGCAGGGGACGCGACTGGCTCATGAGGAAGATCTCGTTCTTGCGCACGGAGAACACCTGCGCATTCACGCCTTTCGCGGCATCGCTCGCGAGGAACACGGCGAGCGGCGCGTTGTGCTCGGGCGTGACCTGCTTGCGCTGCTCGACGCGCTTCGCGGTCGCCGGGTCCTTGGGCGGGATGGAGGCCGTCATGCGCGTCCAGGCCACCGGCGCGATGCAGTTCGAGCGCACGTTGAAGCGCTGCATGTCGATCGCGATCGCCTTCGAAAGCGCCACCATGCCCAGCTTCGCCGCGCCGTAGTTCGCCTGGCCCATGCCGCCGATCAGGCCGGAGGTCGACGTCATGTGCACGAGCGACCCGGATTCCTGCTTGCGGAAGTGCTCTGCCGCGGCGCGCGAGCAGTTGAACGCGCCTTTGAGCATCACGTTCACGACCGCGTCCCAGTCGTTCTCGGTCATCTTGTGGAAGATCACGTCGCGCAGGATGCCGGCGTTGTTCACCACGCAATCGACGCGTCCGAACGTATCCACCGCGGTCTGGATGATGCGATGCGCGCTGTCCCATTCGGCGACGCTGTCGTAGTTCGGTACTGCTTCGCCGCCGAATTGCTTGATCTCGTTCACGACTTCCTGTGCGGGCGTCGCCTCGCCGCCTTCGCCGGTGAGCGAGACGCCGATGTCGTTCACCACGACTTTCGCGCCTTGCTGCGCCATCGCGATCGCGATCGCGCGTCCGATGCCGCGCCCTGCGCCGGTGACGACGACGACTTTACCTTCGACCATCTTTCCTTGTGCCATGACACGACTCCCTAGCATCTGTGCCGCGCGTCGAGCGCGAAAAGTGATTACTTCGAAAACGAAACCGCCGATGAACGCCGATGGAAACACCCGCACAAGGACGATGCAAGGTGTCTGACGCTGACTTATCGGCGTCGTCGGCGGCTTGTTCCCGTCCTTGGAGCATGATCAGCCGGCGATTTCCGCGCGGCCGTTGTTGAGCACCGTGATGCCGCGCGCCGGAACGGTCGCGCGGAACGAGACGACGTTGCCGTCGAGCCACATCTCCGTGCGTATGGTTTCGCCCGGATACACGGGCGAGGAGAAGCGGCCGTCCATGCTCTTCAGTCGCCTCGCGTCGTAGCCGCACAGGGTCTTCAGCAGCGCATGGCCGACGACGCTAAACGTGCAGCGCCCATGCAGTATCGGCATCTTGAAGCCGGCTTTCTGCGCGTACACGGGATCGGCATGCAGCGGGTTGTAATCGCCCGACAGGCGATAGATCAACGCGGCTTGCGGCAGCGTGGGCAAGTCGCACACCGCGTGCGGCTCGCTCTTCGGTATGGGATGCGGCTCCTTCACCGGTCCCGATGGACCGCCGAAGCCGCCGTCGGCGCGCGCGAACGTCGTGGACGTGAGGCTGCATACGGGCTCGCCGGTATCCTTCATGCGCACGGTGCAGCGCGTGAGGAGCAGCGCGCCTTTGTCCTTGCCCTTGTCGAGCACGCCCGCTACCTCGGTGCGGCCGACGATCGTGCCCTCGAGGGGCAGCGGACGATGGATCACGAATCCCTGCTCGCCGTGAACGACGTGGCTGCGCGTGATGCCGGTGCGCGGATCGGCGTGCCAGGGTCCCGGGTAGCCGAGGATGATGGCCATGGTCGGCAGCGCCTGCAGATTCTGCTCATAGACGTAGCGCAATTGGTCCGCGTCGCACGGGTCCGCGCCGAGACCTACACCGAGCGCATAGATGATCGTGTCTCGCTTCGTCAGCTGCTGCTCGACTTCGGGAATATTCCAGTTGATGAGCTCGTCGTATTTGATGGTCACGAGGTTTAGACTCCGGATGCGGGGTGCCAGCGGACACTCTGATATGCAACGGATGGTACGCGCCGTCTGCAGGCCGCGTGTCTCGTCTTGGATGTCTTGCGGAAACGCCGGTTATACTACCACAGCGACGCTGCGGCACGTCAGTACTCATCACGGGAGTTCATATCATGATCAAGGTCGGAGATCGTCTGCCGGAAGCCACGCTGCAGGAGCTGCCGGTCGCATACACACCGGGCTGCCCTACGGGCCCGGACAATCTGAAGGTATCGGAGCTCACGAAGGGCAAGCGCATCGTGATCTTCGGTCTGCCCGGCGCCTTCACGCGCACGTGCTCGGGGAAGCATCTGCCGGGTTACGTCGCGGCCGCGGAGAAGTTCAAGCACAAGAAGATCGACGAGATCTGGTGCCTGTCGGTCAACGACGCCATGGTGATGGCCGCATGGGGCAAGGACCAGAATGTCGGCGACAAAGTCCGCATGATGGCCGACGGCAGCGCGAAGTTCACCCGGGCGCTGGGCCTCGACGTGGATCTCACCGAGCGCGGCATGGGCGTGCGCTCGCAGCGCTACGCGATGCTGGTCGACGACGGTGTCGTGCGCCGGCTCGCGGTCGAGCAGTCCGGACAATTCGACGTCTCGAGCGCAGAGAAGATGCTCGAGCACGTCTGAGTCTTTTTTCTTGCGAACCTTGTCATGATCAGCGCAGGAGCAGCCGCCATGGCCTTGATGCTCAGCTCGTCGGCATTCGCACCGAACGCCGAGATTCCCCAACGTCACACCTGCCAGGGCGATGACATTTCGGTGCCGCTCGCCTGGCACGGCGCACCGGCCGGCACGAAAAGCTACGTGCTCATCGTCGACGACCCCGATGCCCCGGATCCGAAGGCGCCGAAGATGACGTGGGTGCATTGGGTTCTCTACAACATACCGCCTTCCGTCGCGGGATTGCCTGCTGGCGTGCAGACCGCGACGCTGCCGCCCGGCACGCATGAGGGCCTCAACGACTGGAAGCGCACGGGCTACGGCGGACCCTGCCCACCCATAGGCCGTCATCGCTATTTCCACAAGCTCTACGCGCTCGACACCGTGCTGCCTGACCTGGGGCGACCGGACAAGGCGGCGCTCGAAAAGGCGATGAAGGGACACGTGCTCGCACAGGCGGAGCTGGTGGGGACGTATCAGAAGAAGTGACGTTCGCTGGCGCGGTGACGACGCTTCGCGGTGACGACGCTATCGCTGGTGACGGTCGCTGACGCGGTGACGGCGCTTCGCTAGTGACGGCGCTTCGCTAGTGACGTGGGGGCGAGGACGGCACGTCGGCACCGCCGAGGTCCGATGCCGTTACCGCTTGCCAGTGACATATATGGAGGCCGGTGCTACGGGGCCAACGCGACGCGGCCGTTACAACAAGCCTGGCTTTTCTTCCGCGGTTTTCGCAGCTTATTTCGATAATGCTGCATCGTTCTTGGCCTATCCTGTTAATTCGAGATGGATGCGGTATGCTAAAACGCATGATCGATTGGCGGTTATGACAAAGCGGTGCGGCAGCATGAGATGCTCTACGACATTTCGGCGGTTCACTGAACGTTGGGCCTCATGAACGCGCGGCGTCGGGGGCTCGATGCTCTGGCAAGCTCTACGTCGAGGGTATTGGTTCTCGGAAGCTTTCCGGGAGAACGATCTTTGTGCTTAGGTGAGTATTACGCCAACGAGCGGAATGTGTTCTGGAAGTTAATGGGCGAGCTCTTCGGAGCAAGTCCCTCTTTGCCATACGAGAAGCGAACGGAAATCTTGCTGAAGCGCGGCATTGCGCTGTGGGATGTAATCGAATCGTGCGAGCGAATCGGGAGCACGGATGGAAGAATCGTTGCTACGTCTATCGTGACAAATGATATCGATTCGTTCCTGGTCGAACATCCCGAGATCAGACGTGTCTATCTTAATGGGGCCATGGCTGAACGCTGTTTCCGACGACGTGTCGTTCTTCAGTCGCGGCCTGAGCCACTGACAATACAGCGGCTCCCGTCGACAAGCCCAGCCAACGCTACCGCCACATATGCGAACAAACTTGTAGCATGGCGTGTCGTGGAATGAGGCCCAACAACGCAATCGACCGGAGCGCCCAACGGCATCGCCGTTGGGTTCCCCTCGCGCGTTGCGCGCCGGCGCCCCGTCATTGCGGGCGTTGGGCACGATCTTCACCGCCAGGATTCCCTCAGCTTACTGCGGGATCGTGTCATTGACAGCAAACGACGGTTTCAAGGAAACCAAAGGAGAGGCGGGCATCTTTGAGATCATTTGTCATACTCACAGACCGTCCATGACTAGCCAATTGATTGTGCTTCCCCGTTCACAGAATAAGGTGGTGTAACTTTGCTCCTTGACGATCCGTGAGTGCTCGTGCGCCGGTCTACCCGGGTCGGACCACCGCAATGTATTGATCGGATCACGCATCGGTGCCAGGAGCAGCGTTTCTGGTGAAGTTCGCCCGCGAAATCGTCACCGGTATATGCAGTGGTTGCCCATGCAGGCCGGTTGTCGATAAGCCCAGGATCATAGTGCGCACGTCAATGCTTATCGCGGGCCGAATCACGGCAACATATGATCCGACGCGGCAAGGCGTTAAAATGGGGCAGCGTAGGCCCCTGGGACGACGTTTTCGACACTAAAAAGCCGCTCCAGGAAAAGCGATGCCGCAGGCTCAGCGCCGTCAGTTCCGGCATGCCGCGCGACGGGCATCGGCCTCACTGAAACTGCGTTTTCTGCCGGATGACGTCTGGCACATCACGCATCGCTGCAGGTTTCCAGGCCATTGCTCGCGCCCGTAAGCGCGATACCCGTTCAAATGGCCCACGCCTATGCGCGGGGCGTTGCGCCTGGTCCGATACATTATCTTAGGAATCACGACATGCGAATGACAGGTATCAGAAGATTGGTGGAAGAGGTGCTGGCTAGCCTTCCGAAGCCGTATACGGAAGACGTCATAGACGACGTTTTTCATGCGATCGAGAATCAGCCGGAGTGGAGGCGACAGTACGACGCTCTCGTCACCCAACTCGGCAAGAAGGTCGTGAATGCACGGGGTCAGTTCTGGATCGCAAGTGCCGTCGGTCGGTCGGGTGTCGATCGGGTCGCTGCGAAGAAGAGCACGCTCATCGAGTCGCACCTGAAGCTCACTCAGACCGCAACCAAACGGGGCAAAAAGCTGAAAGAGCCTGAGGCTTTGAAGACGATGTCGGATTACTATCGGGCAAACAGAGCACAGTTGCCTTCCTCGATCGTGAGCCACCGCGAGGCGATCGTTGAGATCCTCATGGAAGGATACATGGTCGAGGAGGCCTTCTCGAAAGCGGCAGCGAACAGCATCTAGCCGCCCTGGGTGTGCCCGTCGGCACCTGTTTCATCTCGAGGATCGAGCGGGCAGCGGGGTTTTCGCCCGGCTGTTGCGCACACTTACAAAAACATCCCGCCCGACGCCTCGATGCGTTGAGCATTGATCCAGCCATTTTCGGCCGATAGCAGCGAGGCGATCACACCGCCGATGTCATCGGGTTGACCGACGCGGCCCAGCGCGGTCTGTGAGGCGAGAAAGGCGTTGAGCTGCGCGTTGTCGCGTACCACGCCGTGGCCGAAGTCGGTCTCGATTGCGCCGGGCGCGACCGCGTTCACTGCGATGCGGCGCGGCCCCAACTCCTTCGCCATGTAACGGGTCAGCACTTCGATGCCGCCCTTCATCGCTGCATAGGCGGCGTAACCCGGTTGGCAGAACCGCGCAAGGCCGCTCGAGAGGTTGACGATGCGGCCGCCGTCGGCGATCAGCGGCAGCAGCTTCTGGGTGAGGAAGAACGTGCCCTTCAGGTGGATGTTCATCAGCTCGTCGAACTGCGCCTCGGTGGTCTCCGCGAAGCCTGCGTATATGCCGATGCCGGCGTTGTTGACGAGGTAGTCGAAGCGTTCGCGTTGCCAGTGCTGCTTCAGCGTGCTGCGCATCTGTGTCGCGAATGCGTCGAAGCCCCTGCTGTCGCCTACGTCCAGCTGGAGGGCCACGGCGCGGCGGCCGAGCTGCCCGATCTGCGCCACCACCGCCTCGGCTTCCGTGCGATTGCTGCGATAAGTGAGGATGACGTCGACGCCCTTGCCGGCGAGCTTCAGTGCGGTGTTCCGGCCGAGACCGCGGCTTCCGCCGGTGATGAGTGCGATAGGGGTAGGGGTGTTCATGAGCGTCTCCTTGCGAGGTCCGGTTGGTCTAGTGCTGCACGGAGACACTCTATTGGGCGAACGTGTGCGGATAAATTGGCATAATACGATTTGTATGTTCGTAAAATACGAACAATGGCGCGTTTCCGAGAGCTGCGATGAATCGACTCGATGCGATGCAGGTCTTCGTCCGGGTAGCCGAGCTCGGCAGCTACACCCGTGCTGCCGAGAGCCTGAGTCTGCCCAAGGCGAGTGCCTCCACTGCCGTGCAGCAGCTCGAAAGCGCGCTCGGCACGCGGCTGCTGCACCGGACCACCCGCAAGGTGCAGATGACGCAGGACGGGCGCGCTTATTATGAGCGGTGCAAGGACCTGCTGGCCGACATGGACGAGCTGCAGGCCATGTTCCAGCAAGGCCCGCAATCGCTGCGCGGCCGGTTGCGCGTCGACATGCCCAGCGGCGTGGCCCGCGCCTTCATCATTCCCCGCCTGCCGCAATTCCTGCATGCCCATCCGCAACTCGAGCTCGAGCTGAGCAGCACCGACCGCCGCGTCGACCTGGTGCGCGAGGGCTTCGACTGCGTGCTGCGGATCGGTGCGCTGGGGGACAGCAACCTCATCGCGCGGCCGCTTGGCCGCTACCGTCTCATCAACTGCGCGAGCCCCGCCTACCTGGACCGTCACGGTACGCCGCAATCGCTGGACGACCTCGCCGCTCACCACCTGATCCACTACACGACCACGCTCGGTGCAAAATCTCCCGGCTGGGAATACTGGGACGGCGCCCGCTACACCAGCCTGCGCATGGCGGGCGCGCTGACGGTCAACAACGCGGAAGCGTACGAAGCTGCGTGCATCGCGGGGCTGGGCCTGATCCAGGCGCCGGAGGTCGGCGTGCAGCATCTCATCTCGCAAGGTCTGCTGGTGGAAGTGCTGCCGCAGTACCGTGCGGAGCCCATGCCGGTGTCGCTCGTATACGCGAACCGGCGCAATCTCTCCAAGCGGGTGCAGGTGTTCATGAGCTGGATGGCGGAAACGCTCGCGCCGTATCTGGACGCCCCGGCGCGTGACCAGTGAAGCGTCGTCACCGGCAACGCGTCGTCACCAGCGACATCATCGTTACACCATAGCGACCGTCACTTCGTCTTGCGCAGCAAGACGATGCGATTGGTGTTCGTCCCCTGACTGTTGTTCCGCACACCCCAGATGTTCGCGGTCTTCGTGAACTTCTGGGCATTGATGAGGACCGCTTCGCATTCGAAGCCCGCCGTCGCGGCGAGCGGTACGACGATCTCCTCCAGCCGCACGCGTCCGCGGCGCACTTCGCCCACCTCGAATGCGACCCAGCCGCCGCGCCGCGTGATGCGGTAGAGCTCTGAAAACACACAACTCATCGCCGCAGACCATTCCTCCACCGTGCGGCTCATGGTGATGCCCGCGCCTATGGTGTCGGCGTCGAGACCGTTGAACCAGCAGCGCAGCCAGTTGTCCCGCGCGTAATGCACGACGTCGAGAAAAGGCGGTGAGGTAACCGTGAGCTGCACCGATGCCGTCCTGATCTGCCGCGTCTCGGCCGCCGAGTGTTGAAGCAGTAATGCCGTCCCGGCGGCAGCGCGCAGTGCTGCCAGATGTGCAGCTTCCAGCCGGCCTAACAATTGCGCCGACTTCTTGAGGATGAGCGAGCGCGTGTCGCGATACTCGGGCTTCTGCTTGAGCTTGCGGTTGATGCGGATCTGGTTCTCGGGTGTCGTCGCCTGGTTGGGCGGCAGCGTGTACACGGAGAAGAAACCCGGGGAGTGTCCCGTAAGGCGGTTGGTCGCCACCATCCGTATCCAGCGATCGGCGGCGTCTTCCGTGCCGTCGCGCTCCTTCGCGAGCAGGTACTCGCGCAAGGCGAGCAGCTCGCGCTCGGTGTCGGGGTGGTAGAACATCGAGAGATCGATATCGGCCTTGCGGCGCTTCGCTTTGCCCCATGTGCGCAGGCGTTCTTCGATGGCCGCAGGCTCGGGCACTTCGAGACGGGGGCGGGTGAATATCGTGGAAAGCGGGTTCACGTCGTTCGCGATGACGCGCCGGCCGCACAGCGCCGCTTCGACCGCGGTCGTGCCGCGCCCGCTGAACGGATCGTAGACGGCGTCACCCGCAGC
>Ga0255338_1002515_pt1 | contig 26288 bp, 21 predicted proteins | sample MeOH1_35cm_T4_19_FD_203715 | JGI IMG/M metagenome (GOLD analysis project Ga0255338, IMG submission 203715) | Sandy soil microbial communities from University of British Columbia, Vancouver, Canada - MeOH1_35cm_T4_195 | ecosystem: Engineered > Artificial ecosystem > Sand microcosm > Unclassified ...
TGGTGATGCTGCACCCGTTCATGCCGTTCATCACCGAGGAATTGTGGCATGCCATGGGTGAGCGGCCCTATGATCTGGTCCTCGCGAAATGGCCGATGCCCGACGCTCGCGCGCTCGACCCCGATGCACTGGCCGAGATCGACTGGCTGATCCGGCTCGTCGGCGGTATCCGCACCGCCCGCTCGGAGCTTGGGGTTCCGCCCGGCACGCGGCTGGCTCTTCACGTCCGCGACGGCGGCGCGGACACCGCGACCCGTCTCCAGCGTCACGAGGCGGCGGTGCAGCGGCTGGCGCGGATCGCCACGATCAGCACCGAGCAGGCACCGGCCGGCGGCGCGGCGCAGGTCCTCGTCGACGAGGCCACCTTCATCCTGCCGCTCGACGGCGTCATCGACATTGCGGCCGAGCGTGCGCGCCTCGAAAAGGCGCTGCAAACCGCCCAAAAGGAACGTGACTCCCTCGCGCAACGGCTCGGCAATCCGAGCTTCGTCGAGCGCGCCAAGCCCGAAGCGGTGACCAAGGCGCGCGACGATCATCGCGACAAGAGCGCCGAAGCGGACAGGCTCGAGGCCGCGCTGGCGCGGCTCGGCTGATGGCGGGAAGTTCCCGCCGACGCGACCTCACCACCGGCCCGATCGCCCGCACCCTGCTGCTCTTCGCGCTGCCGACGCTCGGCTCGAGCGTGCTGCAGTCGCTCAACGGTTCGATCAACGCGATCTGGGTCGGCCGTTTTCTCGGCGAGGAGGCGCTCGCCGCGACCGCCAACGCCAACATCATAATGTTCATGCTGATGGCCTTCGTGTTCGGCTTCGGCATGGCCTCGACGATCATGATCGGCCAGGCATGCGGGCGCGGCGACGTCGAATCGGCACGCCAGGTGATCGGCACCGCGACCGGATCGTTCGCGCTGATCGCGACCGTGCTCGCGATCGTCGGCTGGCTGCTCGCGCCTGATATCCTGCGCCTGCTCGCCACGCCTGAGGGCGCGATGCCGCTGGCACTTGCCTATATGCGCGTGATCTTCCTCTCGATGCCGGCTTCGCTGTTGATGGTGATGCTGATGATGGCGCTGCGGGGCGCGGGCGACGCGCTGACGCCATTGTGGTTCATGGCATTGAGCGTTCTGCTCGATTCGAGCCTCAACCCGGTCTTCATCCTCGGCCTTGGGCCGGCGCCGCAGCTCGGCATTGCCGGATCCGCGACCGCGACCGCAATCGCCAATTATGTCAGCTTAATCTCGATGCTCGTCTACGTCTACGCGCGCAGGTTTCCGCTGCGGCTTCGCCGCGGCGACCTGCACCTGCTCAAACCGGCTTTGCCGCTGCTGCGCATGATCTTCATCAAGGGCTTGCCGATGGGCCTGCAGATGATCGTCATATCATCCTCGGCGCTGATGATGCTCGGCTTCGTCAACCGCTATGGCGTGGTCACCACCGCCGCTTATTCGGTGACGCAGCAGCTGTGGACCTATGTACAGATGCCGGCGATGGCGGTCGGCGCCGCGGTGACGGCGATGGTCGCGCAGAATATCGGAGCCGGCAATTGGCACCGAGTCTCCCGGATCACGCGTTCAGGGGTGATCTTCAGCCTGCTGCTGACCGGCACCCTGGTGGTCCTGCTGACGATCGCCGATCGGCCCGCGCTAGAGCTGTTTCTCGGCGGCGACAGCCCGGCGCTGCCGATCGCGCGGCACATCCAGCTGGTCGCGACCTGGGGCTTCGTCTGCTTCGGAGTGACGTTGGTGCTGTTCGGCACGGTGCGCGCCAACGGGCAGGTGCTCGGCCCCCTGATCATCCTGTTCATCTCGATGTACCCGGTGAGGCTCGGAGTCCTGTTCGCCGCCGACCAATGGCTCGGCGCCGACGCATTGTGGCTGAGCTTCCCGATCGGCATGGTCGCGACGATGCTGATGGCGATCGGACTCTACCTCCACGGCGGCTGGCGGCGCAGCCGGATGACGCCGGCGCCGATCGACGAGCAGGAAGGGGTCGAGCTCGCGCACGCCAGCACCGAGCCCGGCGGCGCGTTCAACCCGCGCGGCTGAGGAGGGCAAGGAGCGCGGCGGCCGCTTGTCAGCCCGCTGGGACGACAACCTCGATGGCGCGCGCCGCGATCTCGACCGTCGCGGGGGTCTTTCCGCAGACCTCGCCGTCGATCGAGATCGCGAGCGGCGGATCGGTCGCGATGCGCAGCTTTCGCCCACGAAAATCCTTGGTGTTCTCGCGGCGCGCGGGCAGCCTCGCGAGCATCGCGAGCCAGTTCCAGACCAGGATCCGGCGGGCGTGGCCGACGACCGCCTGGACGACGATGTCGCCGCTCTCGACATGGGCGTCCTCGACGACTTCGACTCCGCCGACGAACCGGCCGTTGGCGATGCGCACCTCGAGCGCCATGACCTCATGGGTGCGGCGGCCGTCATCGACCGTCAGCCGGAACGGCCTGAACCGGAGCAGGCACCAGGCACCCCAGACGAGATAGCCGAAACGGCCGAGATATTTCTTCAGCTTGTGGGGTACGCTGTCGCCGACCAGCGGCGACAATCCCATCGCGGCGGTGTTCGCGAAATAGTCGCCGTCGATCACGCCGAGATCGATCCGCCGCCGACGGCCGCTGACGATCGTCTCGACCGCGCCGTCGAGATCGAGCGGGATGCCGAGCGTGCGCGCAAAGCTGTTGGCGGTGCCGAGCGGCAGCAAGGCGAACACGCAATCGCGGTCGACCAGGAAATCGACGCTCGAGGAGAGCGAGCCGTCGCCACCGCCGACGACCACCATCGGCGCGCCGCTGGTGACGGCATCCTGGACGATGTGGTTGAGTTGCGCCGGATCCTTCACCGCATGCGCCGCGATGAGCTTTATCCCGGCTTTCTCGATCTTCGCGCGCGCCTCGCGGAACAACGCCTGGCCCTTGCGCGAATGTGCGTTGACGACGAGCACGGCTTCACGCGGGACAGGTTTACCAGGATACACTTGCGCTCAACTCGCGAGCGGGCAGAGGTGTCCATGGCCTGTCGCCCATGAAGGTCGCGCGATTTTACGTGCGGAGAAAATCGTCTAGAGCCGATCCGCTATGAGCCATGCTTCCTTCCCATCGCTCCGCATGCGCCGCGGCCGCGCCGCGGCCTGGTCGCGGGCGCTCGTCGCCGAGACGGCGCTCACCCCGTCCGATCTGATCTGGCCGTTGTTCGTCACCGAGGGAGAGCGCGTCGAGGAGCCGATCGCCTCGCTGCCTGCCGTTTCCCGCTGGTCGGTCGATCTCCTCGTCGAGCGGGCGCGCGAGGCGCAGGCGCTCGCCATTCCGTGCATTGCGCTGTTTCCCAACACGCCGCCGGCGCTGCGCAGCGACGATGGCCGCGAGGCGCTCAATCCCGACAATCTCATGTGCCGGGCGATCAGGGCGGTGAAGGATGCGGTGCCGGAGATCGGCGTCCTCACCGACGTCGCGCTCGATCCCTACACCAGCCACGGCCATGATGGCATCGTCGACGCTGCCGGCTATGTCCTCAACGACGCGACCAGCGCGTTGCTGGTCGAGCAGGCGCTGGTCCAGGCCCGCGCCGGAAGCGACGTCATCGCGCCGTCGGACATGATGGACGGGCGCGTCGCCGCGATCCGTGCCGCGCTCGAGCGCGAAGGCCATGTCAACGTGCGGATCATGGCCTATGCGGCCAAATATGCGAGCGCCTTCTACGGCCCGTTCCGCGATGCCGTCGGATCGCGCGGCCTGCTCAAGGGCGACAAGCGAAGCTATCAGATGGATCCCGCCAATTCCGAAGAGGCGCTTCGCGAAGTCGCGCTCGATTTGGCCGAGGGCGCCGATTGGGTGATGGTCAAGCCGGGCTTGCCCTATCTCGACATCGTGCGGCGGGTGAAGGAACGGTTCGAGGTGCCGGTGTTCGCGTACCAGGTCTCGGGCGAATATGCGATGATCGAGGCGGCGGCCGCGGCCGGCGCCGGCGAACGCGACGCGCTGGTGCTCGAGACCCTGCTGGCGTTCAAGCGCGCGGGATGTTCGGGCATATTGACCTATCATGCTCCGCTCGCCGCGCGGTTGCTGAGTGTCTGAAGCCGCGGCCGGCGCTGCCCGCGAACGATTTGCCAAGCCCTTGTTCGTGGGGACGATCATCCTCGGATCGTTCCTGCTGTTCCTGACCCAGCCGATGATCGCCCGGATGGCGCTGCCGCGAGTCGGCGGCGCGCCGGCGGTCTGGAACAGCGCGATGCTGGTCTATCAGGCGCTGCTGCTCGGCGGTTATGCCTATGCTCATTGGCTGGCGCGGCTCGACCCGCGTCGCCAGGCAGGGCTGCACCTTGCTTTGCTGGCGATCGCCGGGCTGTGGCTACCGATCGGGCTTCGCCCGATGCTGCTGCCGCCGGAAGGGTCGCCGACTTTGTGGGTGCCTTGGCTGCTGCTGAGCTCGATCGGCCCGTTGTTCCTGGTGGTCGCGTGCCAGGCGCCGCTGATGCAGCGCTGGTATGCGCTCGAGAGCGCACGCGGCGAGCCTTATCCGCTCTATGCGGCGTCGAACCTTGGCAGCTTCGCCGGGCTGATCTCCTATCCAGCGATCGTCGAGCCGCTGCTGACCTTGCGCGACCAGAGCCTGTTGTGGACCGGCGGTTATGCCTTGCTCATCCTGCTCGTGGCGGGCTGCGCGCTTGCCACCAACGCGGGTGCGGCCGATGTCCCGAAGGCGACTGGGGTTGCCTCGCAGCGGAGCGATCCGCCTAGCCGGCGCCGCATCGTCACCTGGATTGCGTTGACGGCGGTCCCGTCCGGGCTGATGCTTTCCACCACCACCCATCTCACCACCGATATCGTCGCGGTTCCTTTGCTGTGGGTGCTCCCGCTCGGCCTCTATCTGCTGAGCTTCGTCGTCGCCTTCGCGGAGCGGCGTGGAACCGCCTTGTTCGTCACCCAGATCGCGCCGTTGATTATCCTGATCAGCGGCGGCCTCGCCTTCGCCAGCGGTTCGCAACATCCTTTGTTCTCGGCCACATTGGGGTTGAGCCTGCTGTTCGTGATCGCGGCCACCTTGCACAGCGAGATGTACGGGCTGCGTCCGGCCGCCGATCGGCTGACCTTCTTCTATCTGGCGATGGCGGTGGGCGGGATGCTCGGCGGCATTTTCTGCGCGCTCGTTGCGCCGGCGATATTCGACTGGGCGTACGAGCATCCGCTGCTGATCCTGGCTGCCGCGATGCTCATTCCGCAGGCGCCGTTGTTTCCGCTGTTCGAGCGCATCTGGGAGTCGCGGGCAGCGCGCCCGCTCGGCGTCATCGTCCCCGCCGTCGCGATCGCGCTGTCGATTGCGATGAACGGGCCGCACGCCTTCCTCGCAGGTCACGCCGAGCTCGCCGCGACCATCGTGATCGGTTTGCTCGCGGTGTTCAGCATCGGCCGACGCTTCGTCTACACCTTGTGCCTCGCGGCCTTGATGCTGGGATATGGCGGCTGGTGGAAGGTGGACGCGACGTTCGAGAGGGGCACGCGCACGCGCAGCTATTTCGGCATTTACGAGATCACCGTCGATCATGAGAAGTCGGCGACGGTGCTGACCCACGGCACGACAATGCATGGCATGCAGAATCAGCGGCCCTCCTTGCGGCTCGAGCCGACCACTTATTATGCGCCGCGCTCCGGCGTGGGGGTGGTGATGCGCGCCGGGCTGACCTTGTACGGCCCGCACACCAGGATCGGCGTGGTCGGGCTCGGGACCGGCACCTTGGCTTGCTATGCGGTGCCGGGGCAGCAGTGGCGATTCTTCGAGATCGATCCCAAGATGGTCCAGATCGCGACCAGGAGCGGCCGCTTCACCTTCGTGCCAAGCTGCGCGCCGCACGCGCGCATCGTGCTCGGCGATGCCCGGCTCAGCCTCGCGCGGCAGCCGGCGGGCGGGCTCGACATCCTCGCGCTCGACGCTTTCTCCTCCGATGCCGTGCCGATGCATCTGCTGACGCGCGAAGCCTTTGCGATCTACGCCCGCGCGCTGCAGCCCGGCGGGTTGCTGCTGGTCCACATCTCCAACCGCTACATCGATCTCGCCCCGGTCGTCGCCGCTGCCGCGCGGGCGGGCGGCTGGCGGGCGATGGAGCTCGACTATCAGCCGAGCGAGGCCGAGGCGGAGCGGCTCGCGACAGCGTCGTCGTGGATCGCGATGTCGCGCGACGGTACCGCGATCGAGCGGATGGTCTCCGCCAGCCGGCCCGAGGCTCTCTGGCAGGAGCTGGCGCCGCGCCGCGGCTTCGCCGGCTGGAGCGACGATTATGCGACGATCTTGCCGCTGCTCAAGCCGGAGGGGCTGGCTCCGTTCGGCCGCTGACCCTAATCGCGGCGTGCCTTAGCGCGGCGCGCGAAAAGGTGGGTACCGGCTTTTCGCACCCAGCGATGCGGCCGCAAAAGGTGATCAAGGAGGAATGATGTTGAGCTTTGGTGGAATCAGTCCGCGGGTCGATCCGAGCGCCTTCGTCGCACCCAATGCGCAGGTGATCGGCGACGTCGAGATCGGGCCGCAGGCGAGCATCTGGTACGGCTGTGTGCTGCGCGGAGACCTCAATCTGATCAGCATCGGTGCCCGCACCAACATCCAGGACGGCAGCGTCATCCATGTCGACAGCCCGAAGCCGCGGGGAAGGGCGGGGCATCCGACCTTGGTCGGCGACGACGTGCTGATCGGCCATATGGCAATGATCCACGGCTGCGTCCTGCGCGACCGCGCGTTCGTCGGGCTCGGCGCGATCGTCATGGACGGCTGTGAGATGGAGAGCGATTCGATGCTCGCCGCCGGCGCGATGCTCACCCCCGGCAAGAAGATCCTGGCGCGCCAGCTCTGGGCCGGCCGCCCGGCGAAATATGTGCGCGACCTCAGCGACGAGGAGCTTGCCGGCCACCGCCAGGCGATCGCCATCTACGTCGATCTCGCCCGGCGGCACCGGGCCGAGCTTGGCCAGGCTAGTCGGCAAGGCGCGCGCTGAGCCGCGCCAATTCCTCATTCTGTCCGGCGACCAAAGCTCTGATCTGCTCGGCTGCAACGGCGATTGCCGCGGCATCGGCCTCATTCGGCGGCGCTCCGCCTTGATTGCGCTCCCGCACAAGCGCGTCGAGATCGCCTTGCGCCGCGACGCTCGGCGACCGCGCCGCCTCGAGCCGAGACAGCGCCAGCTGCGCCTCGATCCAGCTCTCCGAGCGCGGCGCTCCGGCGCGGGCAATGGCGCCTTCGGCGGAAACCAGCGCGGGGCCGAACGCCTGCTGGCCCTGCCGCGCGTCGGCGACAAGTTGGCCGAGCCGCGCGATGAGCGTGGGATCGGCGGCGGGTGGCGCGGGCTCGGCGGCGGCTGGACCGCTCGCGCTAGGCGAGGGTGCGGCGCGCTCTGCCGCGCGCGGCGCCAGCGAGGGGAAGGATCCTGCAGGCGCGCAGGCGCCGAGCAGGGCGGGGGACACCAGCAGCGCCAGCATCGGGAATTTGGGAGCGAACATCCTGATCTCCTATGCGCGCGCGGCAGCACTCGCAACGGGGTTGCGCCCCGCAGACCTACCGCTTATGTCGCAGCCTTCCGCGCGCCCGTAGCTCAGCTGGATAGAGCACCAGACTACGAATCTGGGGGCCGGAGGTTCGAATCCTTCCGGGCGCGCCAGGATTTTTCGCCAGGCTTCGACGAGCCGAACGTCGGACGCATGGAGGCGCCAGAACGGATGGCGGTGACTCTCGCGCACGATCTGAGCCGGAGCGCGGCAACCATCTGGCGTCTTCCTCATTCTGTCTCTAACAGGGCGAAGAGTTGAGTGCCTTCGATCGTTCGAGGAACGAAAGGCAAGTTAGGAGACCCGATCATGGCAACGAGCCCGCAACTTCTTTGGCCGCACGCCGGCAACCAGGTGCCCAAGGAGGCCTTCACCCGCGAGGATATCTGGCAGGCGGAGCTCGAGCGCATCTTCCACGGCCCCGAATGGCACGCGATCGCGCATGAGAGCGAGGTCCCGAATCCGGGGGATTACAAGACCATCAACCACGCCGGCGTGCCGTTGCTGCTCGCGCGTGGCCAGGACGGCGTGGTGCGGGTTTTCTACAATTCGTGCTCGCACCGCGGCAACCAGGTCGAGACCGCGCCGATGGGCAACAAGAAGGAGTTCGAGTGCCCCTATCACCGCTGGCTGTTCAGCACCGAGGGCAAGCTGATCGGCTGCTCGAACGAGCGTGAATTCTCGCCCGGCTTTGACCGCAAGGATTATCCGCTCGCCCAGCCGCGGATGGAAATGTACCTCGGGCTGATCTTCATCACGATGTCGCCGGACACCGAATCGCTCGACGAGTTCATCGGCGAGCTCAAGCCGACGCTGGCGACGTTGATGGCCGGCGACGGGCGCCTGAAGCTGCTCGGCTACCAGAAGGTGCGCTACGACACCAATTGGAAGGCCTATACCGACAACGACGGCTATCACGCCCCGCTGCTCCACCAGGCGTTCAGCCTGCTCAATTGGCAGGGGGCGAGCGGCCGCCAATATACGGCGACCAAGCGAGGTCATATCGGCTTCGAGGCCGGCCTGTCGGTCGCGAGCCAGCAGACCGTGCTCAAGGACCCGTCGCTGATCGAATATAAAGGCAGCAGCCATGCGATCGGTTCGCGACTGGTCAACATGTTCCCGACCTTTGTTGCGACCAAGCATCTCGACGTCATTAACCTCAGGTTCGCGACCGCGCTCGGGCTCGAGAAGGTCGAGGTCCATTATGCCTATTTCGCGCATGCGGACGACGACGAGGAAATGGTCAGGCACCGCCTGCGGCAGAGCTCGAACCTGCTTGGGCCGTGCGGGCTGATCAGCATGGAGGATGCCTCGATCTTCCATCGCATGCACATCGGCAACAAGACGCCGGGAGTTGCGACCTTCCAGAAGGGGGTCAAGGACGTGAACGAGATCCCGACGGAGATGACGCAGAACGACGAGACCGGGCAGCTCCCGCGTTGGGAATATTATCGCGAGATCATGGGTTTCGAGCGCGGCAACGCCTGATCCTGGTCGCCCCCGATCCTGGGGGGAAGTTCCCCGCCCGTTCGCGCTCGTCGCGGATGGGCGGCGGCTGATCGGCGCCGCAAATCGGGCATAGCCGCACGCGGCAGACCGCAGATCATTTTTACGGCCTTTTTACCCCCACCCCTTACCGCGATACGGGGGGAGTGCCGAATGCTGCGCGTCTATTCTTGTATCGTCCATGAGCACGACCTCGGGCTGGTTGTCGTCGCCGGCCTCATCTGCCTTCTCGCCTCACTCACCTCCTTCGCAATCCTCGAGCGCGTTCGCATGGGCGGCGCGCGCAAATCAACGTGGCTGCTGCTCGCCGGCTCCGTCGCCGGAACCGGTATCTGGTCGACCCATTTCGTCGCGATGCTGGCGTACCAGCCCAATCTGCCGATCGGATACGACCTTGACCGCACCATGCTGTCGGTCGCGACCGCCGTCCTGATCACCGGCGCAGGCTGGTTTGTGGCGACGCGGCCAGCGCGCTGGGCGCCGCTGCTGGCCGGCATCATCATCGGCGCCGGCATCGCGACGATGCACTATCTCGGCATGACGGCGATGAACGTCAGCGGCCGCCTGGTATGGGACGGGACGATCGTCGCGCTCTCGGTGGCCGTTGGCGTCGTCTTCAGCACGGCCGCAGTGGCGCTCGACAGGCGTCTTTCGTCGCCCTTCACGTGGCGACCGGCCCTGTTGTTCACGCTTGCGATCTGCGGCCTCCATTTCACCGCCATGGGCGCGGCATCGATCTATCCCGACCCGCGGATTGCGGTTCCCGACGAGGCAATCACCAGCGCTACGCTTGCCGTGATCGTGGTGGCGGCAGCGCTTTTGATCATGACGATCAGCTTTGCGGTGGTCGTGCTGGATCGCCAGCTCGCGCGAAGCGCTGCCGAGGAGGCGCGCCGCCTGCGCACTTTCGCCAATGCGGCGGTCGAAGGGCTGGTCGTGATCGACGGCGAGCAGATCATCGACGCCAATCTAAGCTTCCTTGGCCTTGTCGGCATGCAATCGGATGCGGTGGCGTCGAAGGGCCTCGCCGAGCTCTTCCCGGAGTTCAAGCCAGAAAAAAGCTCTTCGGCTGCCAACGATCCGGCCGCCATCGAGACGCGGCTGGTCAAGGCGGACGGATCGAGCTGCGACGTCGAGGTCCTGCTCCGCCACCTCGATTGGCGCGGCTCTGATGTGCGCGTGCTCGCGGTGCGCGACATCACCGATCGCAAGGAAGCGGCGGCGCGGATCGCGCACCTGGCCTTCCACGATGCGCTGACGGGCCTTCCGAACCGGTCAGTCTTCGCCAGCAGCCTTGCTGCGATTGCCGACAAGGCCGCAGGCGACGGCGAGCCGGTCGCTGTGCTGTGCATCAATCTCGACCGCTTCAAGGCGGTCAACGACATCTACGGGCATGCGGCCGGGGACGGATTGCTCGTCGCGGTCGCGCAACGCCTGCATGCGACCGCGGGCGATGCCGGACTGGTGGCCCGCCTCGGCGGCGACGAATTCGCGGTGATCCAGGTTGGCGGTTCGCAACCGGGCCACGCCGGTGCGCTCGCCGAAAGGCTCCTCAATTCGCTCGACCGCGCGTTCGAGAGCGACGGGCAGGAGCTTCGCATCAGCGCGAGCATCGGCGTTGCCGTTTTCCCCGCCGACGCACAGACCCCGACGGAGCTGATCAAATATGCCGATCTGGCGCTCCACCGCGCCAAGGCGGAGGGCCGCGGCGCGGTGCGCTTCTACGAGGCCGCGATGGATCAGGCGCTGCGCGAGCGGCGGCAGCTCGATTCCGATCTGCGCCGAGCGATCGCCGACGACGAATTATCGATCCACTATCAGCCGATGGTCGACCTCGAACGAGGCTGCGTGCTCGGCTTCGAGGCGTTGCTACGCTGGAAGCACCGGCAGCTCGGCGAAATCGGGCCGGCGACCTTTATCCCGCTTGCCGAAGAGAGCGGTTACATCGTCGAGCTTGGGGCCTGGGTGCTGCGCAAGGCATGCGCGGAGGCGGCGCAATGGATGCCCCCGCTCAAGCTTTCGGTCAATCTGTCGCCGATCCAGTTCATGCAGGACGATCTGGCGCAGGAGATCGAAGCGGTTCTCGCCGAAACCGGGCTCGAGCCTTCGCGCCTCGATCTCGAGATCACCGAAGGACTGCTGATCAAGGAGCCCGAGCGCGCGATCGCGATCCTGCAGCGGCTGAAGAACCTCGGCGTCCAGATCTCGATGGACGATTTCGGCACCGGCTATTCCTCGCTCAGCTACTTCCGCACCTTCCCGTTCGACAAGGTCAAGATCGATCAGAGCTTCATCCGCGACATGATCGCCAACAAGCAGGCGCGCGCGATCGTGCGCTCGGTGATCGGGCTTGGCCGCGGGCTCGGCATGCCGGTCGTCGCCGAAGGCGTCGAGACCGCCGAGCAGCTCGACGCGCTGCGCCTCGAAGGCTGCGATCAGGTGCAAGGCTATCTGATCAGCCGGCCCAGCCCGATCTCTTATTTCGAGCGGGTGGTGATCGACCGCGACGTCACCGGGCTGCTGCCGGCGCGAAGCATCGGCAACGCGCGCAAATCGGCGTAGCGACGGGCGGAGCGGCCTTCGTTACGCGCCGACCAACGCGATGCGCGCGTGCAGCGCCATCTCCTCCCCCGGTGCGAGCACGCGCAGTCCGAGCGAAGGCCAGAGCTCTTCGGGCTCGTTGAGCGCGGCATTGGCGTGGGTGACCGGCTCGGCGACGAATACGCCGCCTTCGGCCGGCGAATAGACCTGGAAATAGGGCGCGTCGGGCGAGGACAGGATGATGTCCGTTCCATCGTCCGGCCTGTGGATGCGCGCTTCGCCGGACCAGCCGCCGAAGCCGTTGTCCAGCTGTTGGCCGCAGATCGGCCGGTCGGCCAGGTCGTAGCGGCCGGTCGCCGGCAGCCGCTCGACCGGAAGCACCTGATCGTCGATCGTCCAGACCTCCGTGACCCTGGTGGCGAGCCGCGTCGTCGGCGAGCATGGGAAATAGGGATGTTGGCCGAGGCCGCACGGCATCGGTTCGTCGGCGAGATTGCGGCAGCTGAGGCGCAGATCGAGACCCTGATCGTCGAGACGGAGATGCTGGCGGGCTTCATAGGCCCACGGCCATTCGCCCGGCCGGTGGCGGTACATCAGCTCGGCTTCGTCGCTGGACTGATGCGCAATCTCCCACGCGGCCTGCCAGCCGTCGCCATGGAGCGGGCTGGGGTCGCCCGCCATGTTCGGCCGGATCCGCACCTCGCGGCCGCGGAAGGTGAAGCGCCCGTTCCGGATGCGGTTGCAATAAGGCACCAGCGGAAAGCTGCCCGCGGCGAGTGCATTGGCCGGAACGCCCGCGGCGCCACGCAGGATCGGCGCCCATTCGCCGGCCGCGGTGCGGCGCTCGAAACGGGCGATGCTTCCGCCGATCGCCGGCGCCAGCCAGAGCGCCAATGATTCAGTCGCCAGACGAACGAGCTGCTGAACAATCATACTGTTGCCTTCACGCCACGCTTTTCGCCGTTTCATTCAGCCGCCGGAAATTTGGCTGTGGGTAACTCACGTTAGGCCTTGCTTCACGATTCCGGCGCAAGGTAGTTAACGCCCGAGTGCGGGAGGGGTTGTTTGATGAGTAGGAAGGTCAAAGAGTTCATCGAGATAAGGGACTATAGGTCGCTCGATGTTCTGATTGAGAAATTGATCGAGGTTCGCGACAGCCTGCCCGCTGACGCGGGCGCGCAGGTCAAGATGAACGGCGACGACGTGTTCGGCCGCCAGCTTTCCATCGCTTACTTTCGTCCGCAGACCGCCGAGGAAGCAGCATGCGACGCGCGCTATGCCGAAGCCTATCGGCAATCGCGCGCGCAGGAAGCCGTGGCAGAGAGCGATCGCAGCCTGCGCCGACTTCGCGCGGCCTGACGGTCCTTCCGCCTGATCCCGGCACGCCTCGTCGTGCGCTGGGAATGATGTTACCATTCAGCGAAGCTGCCATCCTGGTGGCGCCAGATCGGGTTGCGCCAGCGGTGCCGCTCTTTGTCGGCGTCGCGCACTGCGGCTTCGTCGACGGTCACGCCGAGCCCCGGTCCTTGCGGGATCGGCAGGAACCCGTCGATCGGGCTCAGCACCTCCTTGTCGGTGACGAAATTCAGCAAATCGTGGCCGACGTTGTAATGGATGCCCAGCGACATCTCCTGGATCGCGACATTGGGTGCGCAGGCGGCGAGCTGTAGGCAGGCAGCGAGCGCGAGGGGGCCGAGCGGGCAGTGCGGGGCGACCGCGACGTCGTAAGCCTCCGCCATCGCGGCGATCTTGCGGCATTCGCTGAGTCCGCCGGCGTGGCTGAGATCGGGCTGGATGATGTCGACCGTTCCCGATGCCAGGAACGGCTTGAAGTCCCAGCGTGAATAAAGCCGCTCGCCGAGCGCGATCGGCGTGCTGACGAGCTGCGCGATCTGCGCCAGCCCCTCGTGATTTTCCGACAGCAAAGGCTCCTCGATGAACAGCAAGCCCAGGGGCTCGAGCACCTTGGCGAGCTGCTTGGCGAGCGGACGGTGGACTCTGCCGTGGAAGTCGAGCCCGACGTCCATCCCTTGTGCCTGCGCGGCCTGGACCCGATCAGCCACTTCGTCGAACAATTTCGGCGTGCCGATCCAATCGAGTTCGGCCGTCGCGTTCATCTTGACCGCCGAGAAGCCTTGCTCCCTGCGCGCACGCGCCGCGTCGCCGATCTCATGGGGGCGGTCGCCGCCGATCCAGGCATAAGCGCGGATCTTGTCGCGAACCTTGCCGCCGAGCATCTGCCAGGCGGGAAGGCCGGCCGCTTTGCCCTTGAGGTCCCACAACGCCTGATCCAGCCCTGAAAGCGCCGACATCAGCACTGGCCCGCCGCGATAGAAGCCACCGCGATAGGCGATCTGCCAGATATCCTCGATGCGCAGCGGATCGTGGCCGATGAAGCGGTCCCTGAGCGCCTCGAACGCACCGTCGACGGCTTCGGCATGGCCCTCGAGGCTCGCCTCGCCCCAGCCGACCGCGCCCTCGTCCGTCTCGATCCGTACGAACAGCCAGCGCGGCGGAACATAGAAGGTTTCGATCCGGTCGATTTTCATTGGCTCTCCTGCTCCTTGTCGGCGTCCGGCCGGCCTTTCGCCTGTTTCACGCCGCCTGCTTCACGGGCCAAGCTCGCCCGACGAAGCCTGCGCCTCCTGGTGGCGGTGCAGCCTGGCGGCGTCTTCCTGCTGGTCGCGCTCCTGGGTGCCGCCGGCGCGGGAAGGCGGGACGATCGGCACGACCAGGCAGACGCTCTGCGCCGGAAGCACGTCGCGCCAGTCGGCAATCAACTTCTTATAGGCCTTGCCCACCGGCCTGATGTTGCGATCGAGATCGTAGAGGCCGAGCGGATTGACGTTGCCATTCTGCTCGCGAAGCGCAGTGTCCCAATCGACCTGGTCGGTCAGCGAATACCAGGTGAAGCCGACCGTCGGGATGCCGATGTTGCGCAGGCGAAGCACGTTCGCCCATTCCTTCCACAGCCAGTGAACCGCTTCCTGCCCGGTAGGGCCCTCGCGCAAATTGGTCTCGGTGTGCATCACCGGCAGGCGGTAGCGATTGTAATATTGGCGGGTGATCTCGCTGTAGCCGAATACCTCGCCCGACGCCTCGGTATGGCCGTCGGCGAACACGCGATGCTCGTTGGTCATGTAATAATCGTTGCCGAGGATGCAGTTCTGCTTGAGCCGGTGGTGGAGGAAGAAATGATATTCCTCCTTGGTCATGCCGTTATCGAACAGATATTCGTACATCTCGGAATCGACGCGCCGTCCATAGTTGAGATCGAGCGACAGGAAGCGCCGCGAGTTCATGATCTCGGCGGGCCCGATCGCCGCCGGGCTGTCGGCGTGGAAATATTCGGACGATTCGCTCTGGATGAAGATCGCATCGGGGCGGCGCTTCAAGATCTCGACCATCGCCAGGACATTGGCCTTGACGATATTCTTCAGCGCGGTGACGAACGCGCGATCGGTCCGCATCTGCTCGTTCCACCAGCCGTATTTGGCCGAGAAGACCGCGCAGATGAACATCTCGTTGACCGGCGTGTAGAGCTGCACCCAGGGATAGCGATCCGCGAACGCCGCCGCATAGGTCGCGAACTGCGGTGCGAAATCGAGGTTCTGGAAATTGCCGAGCCAGTCCGGCAGCCCGAAATGGCAAAGATCGACGATCGGGGTGATGTCGCGCCGCTTCAGATCGTTGAACGTGAGATCGGCGAATTCCCAGTCATATTTGCCGGGGCCGAGAAAGGTGCGGTGGATCGGCGGCCCATAGCGCAGGAAGTGGATGCCGAGCTCCTCGACGAGGTCGAAATCCTCCCGCCATCGCTCATAATGGCCGCAGACCTCCATCTGGTCGACCCGCGTGCGGCCGTTGTTGATCATCGGGATGCTGTTCTCGATCCCGGTGCAGAACATGAAGTTAGCGATAAAAGCCTCCCGCAGATGCTGCTTCTACCCGTGCCCCGCTCCCGGAGTGACCCTCCCGGCCGATAGTATCAGCCCCGTCATAAAGAGCCGATCGGGATAAGGTTGCATCGTTGTGCGCGTTTTCCGCGACTTTGTCCGCCGGGCCTTGCGCGGATGACAGGTGCAAGCCGCGTGCAATTCGGAACGCCTGCGCCGATAAAGATGCGGCTGATGCGACCGCGGCGCGCTTGGCGCGTTACGGCGCAGGACAAGAGAGAATGGGATGCGCTGGGCTGAAGGTTTCATTGCGGTCGACTGGGGGACAACCAACCGGCGCGGCTATCTGATCGGCAGCGATGGCAGCCTCCAGCAGGAAATGGAGGATGATCAAGGCATCCTCTCGGTCCGGCCCGAGGGATTTCCAGGTGCGGTGGCGGAGCTTCGCGCACGCCTCGGCGACCGGCCACTGCTGATGGCGGGGATGATCGGCTCTAACCGGGGCTGGGTCGAGGCGCGCTACGTGCCGACGCCGGCCGGACTCGACGACCTTGCCGGTCAGCTGACATGGGCCGAGCCCGGCTTTGCCGCAATCATCCCTGGCGTGTCGCATTCGACGCCCGACCGCGCGGACGTGATGCGCGGCGAGGAGGTGCAGATATTGGGCGCGGTCGCAACCGGGATGGTGAGCGATCATGCGATGGTCTGCCATCCCGGCACGCACAACAAATGGGTGAGCGTGATCGGCGGGCGGATAGCATCGTTCCGCACGGTGATGACGGGCGAGCTGTTCAACCTGCTCAAGGAGCACAGCATCCTCGCCGATCTGCTGTCGCACCCAGCCGCGGCGGACTCTTCGTTCGAGCTCGGCGTCGAGCACGGCCTGGCGCACGACGATCTGACTTCGGAGCTGTTCGCGGTCAGGGCACGCACCCTGCTCGGCCGGGCGCCGGCGGAGCAGGCCGCATCCTATACGAGCGGTCTTTTGATCGGCAACGATCTGCGCACCGGCCTTCGCGCAGCCCCGGTCGGCGAGATCATCGTGATGGGCCGGCCGGAGCTCACCGGCCTGTTCGCGGTCGCGTTGAAGGTCGCCGGACGCGAAGCGCGCGAGATCGACGGCGAAGAGGCGTTCCTGGCTGGGGTCAGGGCATTGGCGGAGCTTATCCGATGACCGCATTCGATCAGTTCAAATCCTATCTGTCGCAATGTCCGCTGATCGCGATCATCCGTGGAGTGACGCCCGACGAAGCGGAGACGATCGGCGAGGCGATCTTCGCCGCCGGTATCCGGATCATCGAGGTGCCGCTCAACTCGCCCGAGCCGATCGAGAGCATCCGCAGGCTTTCCCGTGCGCTGGGCGAGCGCGCGCTGATCGGCGCCGGCACCGTTCTGGAGCCGGAGCAGGTCGCCGAGGTCGCGGGCGCCGGCGGCCGGCTGATCGTCGCACCGAACGTCCACACCCCGGTGATCGAAGCCACTGTCGCCGCCGGCCTGGTTTCCGCACCGGGCTATTTCACGCCGTCGGAAGCGTTCGAGGCGCTGCGCGCCGGGGCGCATTGCCTCAAGCTGTTTCCCGCCGAGGCGGCGTCGCCAGCGGTCGTCAAGGCGCAACGCGCCGTGATCCCGAAGGCCGTGCCCTTGCTGATCGTCGGTGGGGTTCGCCCCGCCGATATGAAGGGCTATCTGGACGCCGGCGCGGACGGTTTCGGCCTTGGCTCCGGCGTCTACCGCCCCGGGCAATCGGCCGCGGAAGTCGGAAACCAGGCACGGGCCTATGTCGATGGCCTGGTCGAGGGCTCGGGCGCCTGAGCTGATGGTTCCGCTCCGCATCGCCATCATCGGCTTCGGCAAGATCGCGGTTGACCAGCATGTTCCGGCGATCGCGGCCAATCCGCGTTTCCAGCTCGTTGCCGCCGCGAGCCGCAATATCGCGCCGCAGCCGGGAATAGCGACCTACGCCAGCCATCGCGATTTGCTCGGTGCCGAGCAGCTCGACGCGGTGGCGGTCTGCACGCCGCCGTCCGCCCGCTACGAGATAGCACGCGACTGCGTCGAGGCGGGGTTGCACACCTTGCTTGAGAAGCCCCCGGGCGTGACCTTGGGCGAGGTCGAGATCCTTCGGCGCCTCGCCGCTGAGCGCGACGTGACGTTGTTCACCACCTGGCACGCGCAATATAACCGAGCGGTCACTGCCGCCGCGCGCACGCTCGCCGGGCGTCGCATCGCCAGCATGCGGATCGTCTGGAAGGAGGACGTGCGCAAATGGCACCCCGGCCAGCAGTGGATCTGGAACCCCGGTGGGTTCGGCGTGTTCGATCCCGGCATCAACGCCTTCTCGATCGCGACGAGCATTTTCCCCGGGCCGCTCGCGGTCAAGGCGGCCGAGCTCTTTTTCCCGGAGAACAGGCAGGCGCCGATCGCCGCCGAGATCAGCCTTGTGAGTCCTGCGGCGGACGGCGTGCTCTGCGCGTCGTTCGACTGGCGGCACAGCGGCGGCGAGGCCTGGACGATCGAGATCCGCACCGCCGATGGCGAGGCGCTCGCACTGCTCGACGGCGGCTCGCGCCTGATCGTCGGGGGCAAGGAGCAGGCGGGGCAGGGGCCGGGCGAATATCCGGCGATCTACCAACGTTTCGTCGACCTGATCGACGAGCGCCGCTCGCTGGTTGATGTCGATCCGCTGCGGCTTGCCGCGGACAGCTTCCTCGCCGGCAGCCGGACGGCGGTCGAGCCGTTCGATGAATGAGCGGTTCGCAGGCTGCGTCTAATCAATCTCCGCTAAGCAGCTGTAAATACGTCGATTATGGTGAAACTATCGACACGGACATTTGGCGCCTCCGTGGCCATCGTGCCGCGAGGCGCGTTGATGTGGCGGGGAATAGACGTCATAGGGCCGCAAGCTGGAAGGGTACGCGATGACCGAGATTGAATGGTGGGAGTTCGATTCCGCGGAGGAATTGGCCGAGCAGGCCGCAGGCGACATCGGCTTCGTCGTCGAAAGCGCGCTCGAGGCGCATGGCGGTGCGCGGCTTGCGCTTCCCGGCGGCGCTGGGATTGACCTGATCGCCAAGCAGCTTCTCAGGAAGAAGCTCGACTGGAGCAAGGTCACCGTGGTGCCGACCGATGATCGGCTCGTCGTGCTCGACGATCCGCTCAGCCGGTTCGGCCGGCTCGAGGCGCTTTTTGCCGGCTCCGGCGCGGATCTCGTCTCGCTGGTCGATGAAGCGGCGCTGGGCGACTATGGCGAGGCAGGCCGGCTCGCAGATGCCCGTCTCGCGCGGCTTGACGGGCCGCTCGATCTCGTCTGCCTGCTGATGGACGAAGAAGGCCACGTCGCCGGCCTGCTGCCCGGTGCGGACCTCGAGCGCGCGCTTTCCGGCCCGCGCACGCGGCGCGCGGTCGGTGTGCGCCCGGACGCCATCGCAGGTGAGCCCGCAGCCGATCGGGTGACCTTGACGGCGGCCGCTTTGGCCGAGGCACGGGCAGTGATGGTCGTGCTCCACGGCGACGAGAACAAGCAAAGGCTCGAGCGCGCGATCGAGGACGGACCCTTGTCCAAAAGCCCGGTCGGAAGGCTGCTTGCGGAGCTCGAGACGCCGGTCGACATCTTCTGGAGCGCGCAATGATCCCGCGCATTCGACGACCCCGGACGATCGCCGCTACGCTCAGGCCAGCTCTTTAAGCTCGAGCCGATCGAGCAACGCGAGGCGCGCGCGCTCCAGCCGCCCCGGGAGATCCGGATCGCGCAAATCGTCCGGCGCAATCTCGTCCGGCCAATGCGCGTTGACCACTTCCGAGATCGTGTTCAGCCTTGGCTCGTCCACCAGGAAGCGCGGATCGATCGTGGCCGGGTCCGCAACGACGCGCAGCCGCAGGCAGGCCGGGCCACCGCCGTTGGCCATCGACTGGCGCAGGTCGACGACGAACAGGCTGCGGATCGGTCCATTTCCGGCCGCTAATCGTCCGAGCCAATGCCACACCCGCGCTATGTCGCGGACCTCTCCGGGGAGAATCAGGCCCATGCCCTCTTCCGGAAGCGTCACGAGCTGGGCGTTGAACAAATAGCTTGCGATCGCCTCGTCGAGGCTGACTTCGCTCGCCGGAACCTCGATGATTTGGACATTGGGGGCGAGCTGCTGAAGCGCGGCATAGAAATGGTCGCGCTCCGCGAACGCCTGCTCATGCGCAAGCAGCAAATTTTCGTTCGAAACCGCGACGACATCGTTGTGAAACGCGCCCGCCGCCACCGCTTCCTCCGACTGCGCGACGGTGAGGGTCCGCTCCGGATCGAGCCCGTGCAAGCGCGCCACCGCACGGCTCGCCTCGATATGCTGGCGCACCGGAAATCCGCCGCCCTTCTGGCCGTGGACGAAGATTTCGACGCCGGGCCGGCCATGGGCACTCGCGATCCGCATATGGTTTGCGGCGCCTTCGTCGGCGAACGTGGCCGGCACCGGATCATGGACCGCGAAATGGCGTTCGTCGCCGAACGCCAGCCTGAGCTGCTTTAATGTCGCTTGCCATTCGTGGCTGCGATGCGGCATCGTCCGCAGATTGGCGACCGTCAAATGGCAGCGGCCGTCGCGCGTGTCGGCGGCGGGCGAGACGGTCGCCGCATTCGCCGCCCACATCGCCGAGGCCGAATAAGCGGCGGCCCGCAGCGACACGGGCGCCCGCTCGACGTCGGTGCCGAGCTGCGCCAGCCAGCTGCGATTGGGACGGGGATGGGGAAGGAGAATTCCCTGCGCGAGCCCGAGTGACAGATTGTGGCGCATCTTCGCTATGCCCTCCAGCGCCGCCGCTTTGGGATTGGACACGCTGCCCGCGTTGCTGGTCGAGGCGACGTTGCCGAGGCTCAGCCCGGCATAATTATGGCTGGGACCCACGATGCCGTCGAAATTGATTTCGCGCAGCATCAGCGGCTCATCGCCAGGAGCTTCTCGCCGGGCTTGATGCCGAGCAACGCGGCGCTGGCGCGATCGAGCAATGCTTTGTTGTCGGGCGCTATCCGGATGCGGCCGTAGCAGGCGGAGAATTCCGCAAGCGCGCCCGAAGCGACGACATGGGGCGTTTCCTCGAGATCGTCGCCGGTGCCGGCGAACACCAGCTCGCGCGCCTCGCGGATCGTGCGCACCTGGTCGGTCGCGACCGACATCGTCGGGCCGCCATCGAAGATGTCGATATAGCAATCATAAGCGAAGCCCTCATGCTCGAGCATCTTCATCGCCGCACGCCCGCTCGGGTGCGGCACGCCCATCACGCTGCGTGCGCTTTCGGGCAGCATTGCGGTGTAGATCGGTGTCTTGGGCATCAGATCGGCGATGAACTGGTTGCCGTGCGCGGCGTTGAATTCGTCGGCCTCCTGGAAGCTCATGCCGAAGAAGCGGCCGGCGATCGCGTCCCAGAAGGGCGAGCCGCCGCCTTCGTCGATCACCCCGCGCAGCTCGGCGATGAGACGGTCGCCGAAGCGCTTGCGGTGCGCCTTGATGAACAGATAGCGGCTGCGCGCGAGCAGCAGGCCAAGGCCCGCAGCACGCTCGCCAGGATGGAGGAACAAGCCGCCGACCTCGGACGAGCCGTCGAAATCGCTGACCAAGGTCAGCATCTCCGCGCGGAACACCCTGCCGAGCGCTTTCGAAGTCTGGGTGAGGGTGCTGATGCGATAAGAGTAGAACGGCATTTCCGCGCCGATCAATCCGAAGATCTGGCACGTGCCGCGCACCTGCCCGGTCTCGCAATTCTCGACCACGAAGACGAACAAATCGTCGGCCTGGATATCGTCTTCTCGCGAAAAGGCATTTTCGGAGCGGACCAGTTTCTCGACCAGCGCGCCGCGATCAGGGGGAAGGTTGGTGAAGCCGCCGCCGGTGAGCTTCGCCATCTCGTAGATCGACTGGAAGTCGGCGGTGCCTGCAGGGCGAACGCGAAAGCTCACTTATCGGGGCCCGCAGCGAGGCGGAGCAGGCTCAGCGCCGATAAGCGCGCACGCTCGACCAGGCTTTCGACGATCAGATATTCTTCGGCGCTGTGAATGGCACCGCCGCGCACCCCCATCGTGTCGACAACGGGGACGCCGAGCGCGGCGATATTGTTGCCGTCGCAGACACCGCCGGTGTCCCGCCAGCATATCTCCTGGCCGAGCAAGCGGCCACAATCGCGGACGAGGGCGAACAGCCTCTCCGCGGGCGCATCGAACGGCTTGGGCGGACGGTTGAAGCCGCCGTGGAGAGTGACGGCGACGTCGTGCTCGCCGGCAATTTCAGCCGCAAGGCTGGTGAGCGTCTTCTCCGCACGGCGCTGGTCGTCCGGCGTTGCCGGCCGCAGGTTGAGACGCAGGATCGCGCGGTCCGGGACGATGTTGTTCGGGCCGCCCCCGTCGATCCGTGCCGGATTGACCGACAGCCCCGGCCGCGCGCTGCGTGCCAGACGCAGTGCGAGGTCCGCCGCGGCGACGATCGCGTTGCGCCCGTCGTCGGGATTGCGTCCCGCGTGGGCGCTGCGCCCTTCGACAAGGATCGAGAAATTGCCGCTTCCGGGGCGCGCCCCCGCCAAGGTGCCGTCGGGCAGCAGCGCGGGTTCATAGGTGAACGCGGCCTGCTTGCCGCGCGCAGCCTGGGCGATCAGCGCCGCCGAGCCGGGCGAGCCGATCTCCTCGTCGCTGTTGATCACCACTTCATAGCCGAGTTGCGCGGCCTCGGGCGCGCCTTCGATCGCCTGCAGCGCCGCAAGCATCACCGCGATGCCGCCTTTCATGTCGGCGACACCGGGGCCGCGCAACGCACCGTCGCTGCGCCAATCGAGACTCTGGAAGGGATGGTCCGCAGCGAAAACGGTGTCCATATGGCCGGTCAGCAGGATCTGCACCGGCGCGTGCGGGCGCACGGTGACGTGCAAATTGTGCCCGTGCTCGACAGGCCGGTCTCGGCCCGTCTCGTCGAGCAGTTCGACAGGTGCCGCCTCGCGCAACGCAAGTTCGCCCGGCAGCGCCGCGAAGGCGTCGGCGAGCGCAGCTGCCATTTGCGCAAGCCCGCCCGGGTTCATGGAACCACTGTTGAGCGCGGCCCAGCTTTGCACCTGATCCAGCATCGGTCGTTCGGCGCAGCGCTCGAGCGCTGCGGCCTCGGTGGCGGAAAGCCCACTCATCGGACGATGTCTAGTGCGGATCGGCCGCTAAAGCCACTCCCCGGAAGCTGACCGGCGCCGCGCTAAAGCCACTTGCGGAACGCCTCGATCACCTGTTCGTACAGCACCTGCTTGAACGGCACGATCATCGCGGGCAGCTCGGCGGGGTCGGCCCATTTCCAGGCGCGGAACTCCGGGTCCGCGGTGGCGATGTTGATGTCGGCGTCGCTGCCGAGGAAGCGGGCGAGGAACCAGCTCTGGCGTTGCCCGCGCCAGCGACCTTTCCACAATTTGCCGACCAGATCGTCCGGCAGGTCGTAGCGCAGCTCGACCGGGCAGCGCGCGACGATCTCGACCTTGGACCTGGCAATGCCGGTTTCCTCCTCCAGCTCGCGCAGCGCGCCCTCCGTCGGATCCTCGTCCTCGTCGAGGCCGCCCTGGGGCATCTGCCATGCTTCCAGCGTGCTATCGAGCCGCTGTCCGACGAACACCTTGCCTTCGTTGTTGAGCAGCATGATGCCCGCGGCGGGCCGATAGGGAAGGTCGTTCTTCGCCGTCATTCACTCGGTCTCCCTGGCGCTTGCGCCCTGTTCCGATTTGGGTTCCGTTTGGCCTCCATCGCCGAAGAACTGTTGTCCCATCAAGGCGCGATTGCCATATGGGACCTCGACGGCCCGGCACCGCGCATCAACGCCGGGAAATGTTCTGCCACATCGGTCGGCTTGCGTGGCGGATCATTATCGCGGTTACCGGCCGAAAGAGGGGATGCTTCTTACTTCGCCGGCCCCCTCACGCTTTGATTGTCGTGGCGCTGATCGGACGGTAGAGATGAGCACCAAACACTGAAGGAACAATGATGGCGACAGCCACTCACTTGCTAACGCCGGAAGAGGCTCGTGCCGACAACCCGCTCGAGGCGGTCGTCGTGCGTTTCGCGGGCGACAGCGGCGATGGAATGCAGCTCACTGGCGGGCAATTCACGCTGTCGACCGCGCTGGCCGGCAATGATCTCGCGACCTTCCCGGATTTTCCGGCCGAGATCCGCGCGCCGCAGGGGACGACGTTCGGCGTGTCCGCCTTCCAGATCAACTTCGGCTCGGCCGCGATCGAGACTGCGGGCGACGAACCGGACGTGCTGGTGGCGATGAACCCGGCCGCCCTCAAGGTCAACGTCGACGCATTGAAGCCCGGTGGGCTGATCATCGTCGACGAGGGCGAATTCGGCGCGCGCAACCTCGCCAAGGCCGGCTACGAGCAAAATCCGCTCGAGACCGACGCACTGGCCAAGTGGCAGGTGATCTCGCTCAACATCAGCCAGCTGACGCTCGACGCGGTCAAGCCGTTCGGCCTCGGCAACAAGGAAGCGCTGCGGTCCAAGAATATGTGGACCCTGGGGCTCGCGCTGTGGATGTTCGATCGTGACCGCAAGCCGATCGAGGATTGGCTGAAGTCGAAGTTCGCGAAGGCGCCCGAGCTGGCCGAAGCCAATATCGCCGCGCTCAACGCCGGCCACGCTTACGGCGAGACCGCCGAAATCGGCGGCCAGCTCCACCAGCATCATATCGCTCCGGCTCCGGCCGAGCCCGGCCTCTATCGTACCGTGACCGGCGCCGAGGCTGTGTCGATCGGCCTCGTCGCAGGCACGACGCTCGCGGGGCTGCCGATGTTCTTCGGCGGCTATCCGATCACGCCGGCATCGGCGATCCTCCACCATCTCTCGCGCCTCAAGGAATATGGCGTCACCACCTTCCAGGCCGAGGACGAGATCGCCGCCATCTCGAGCGCGATCGGGGCGAGCTTCGCGGGCTCGCTCGGCGTCACCTCCTCGTCGGGCCCGGGCATCGCGCTCAAGGGCGAGGCGATGGGCCTGGCGATCATCGCCGAGCTTCCGCTGGTGATCGTCAACTCGCAGCGTGGCGGCCCTTCGACCGGACTTCCGACCAAGACCGAGCAATCCGATCTCTACCAGGCGGTCTATGGCCGCAACGGCGACGCGCCGCTGCCGGTGATTGCCGCGCGCTCGCCCGCCGACGCGTTCGAATGCGCGATCGAGGCATGCCGGATCGCGACCCAATATATGACTCCGGTGATCCTGCTCACCGACGGCTATATCGCCAATGCGGCCGAGCCGTGGAAAGTGCCGGACATGTCGGCCTATCAGCCCTTTCCGGTGACGTTCCACAGCGATCCGCCGGCGGAAGGCGAGACCGTGCGACCCTATGCGCGCGACGAGAAGCTCGCGCGGGTGTGGATCAAGCCCGGCACGCCGGGCCTCACGCACCGCATCGGCGGCATCGAGAAGAATCAGGTGACCGGCCATATCGATTATTCGCCGGCCAACCACCAGGCGATGACCGACATTCGGGCGCAAAAGGTGCAGGGCATCGCCGCCTCTATTCCCGAGCAGGACGTCACTTTGGGCGAGCCCGGCGGCAGGCTCGCGGTGGTCGGCTGGGGCTCGACCTTCGGGCCGATCCACCAGGCGGTGCGCCGCGCGCGCCGCAGGGGCCTCGACGTCAGCCACATCCACGTCCGCCATATCTGGCCGCTGCCGACCAACCTCGGCGATCTGCTGCGCAGTTATGACCGGGTTATCGTCCCCGAGATGAACAACGGCCAGTTCAAGACCGTGCTGCGCGACCAATATCTGGTCGACGCCCAGCCGGTTCTCAAAGTCTCCGGCCAACCGTTCAAGATCGCCGAGATCGAAGCGGCGATAGAGGAAGCCCTGCAATGAACGAGATGACCAAGCTCAGCGCGAAGGATTTCGCAACCGACCAGGAGGTGCGCTGGTGCCCGGGCTGCGGCGATTACGCCGTGCTCAAGGCGGTGCAGCGGACCCTGCCCGAGATCGGCGTGCGGCCGGAGAAGACGGTGTTCATCTCCGGCATCGGCTGCTCGTCGCGCTTTCCTTATTATATGGAGACCTACGGTTTCCACACGATCCACGGCCGCGCGCCGGCGATCGCGACCGGGCTCAAGCTCGCCAATCCCGATCTCGACGTCTGGATCATCACCGGCGACGGCGACGCGCTGTCGATCGGCGGCAATCACACGATGCACATCCTGCGCCGCAACCTCGACTGCCAGATCCTGTTGTTCAACAACGAGATCTACGGGCTGACCAAGGGCCAATATTCGCCGACCAGCCGGGTCGGCACGCGCTCGCCGTCGACGCCGTTCGGCTCGGTCGACCGGCCGGCGAGCCCCTGCGCGTTCGCTCTGGGCTCGGGCGCGCGCTTCGTCGCGCGCGGCATCGACGTCAGCAAATATCTGCCCGACGTGCTCAAGGCGGCGCACGCGCACCGCGGCGCGAGCTTCGTCGAGATCTTCCAGAATTGCATCGTCTACAACGACGACGTCTTTGCGCCGTTCACCGCCAAGGAATTCGCCGCCGACAAGCAGCTCTGGCTGCGCAAGGGCGAGCCGATGCTGTTCGCCGACGGCACCAAGGGTCTGGCGCTCGACCGTGAAGCGCTGGCGCTGAAGGTCGTCGACGTCGAGAATGGAGACTGGCAGGCCGCCGGCGTGCTCGTCCACGATCCGGCCAATCGCTCGGTCGCGCATATGCTCGTCGAGATGCCGTTCGGCGTCTTCCCGATGGCGCTCGGCGTCCTCTACGAAGACGAGCGGCCGACGTTCGACAGCGCGATCATCGAGCAGAATCGGACGGCGAGCGCGGGCAAGGCACCCGATCTGCAG
>Ga0255338_1002516_pt1 | contig 26281 bp, 25 predicted proteins | sample MeOH1_35cm_T4_19_FD_203715 | JGI IMG/M metagenome (GOLD analysis project Ga0255338, IMG submission 203715) | Sandy soil microbial communities from University of British Columbia, Vancouver, Canada - MeOH1_35cm_T4_195 | ecosystem: Engineered > Artificial ecosystem > Sand microcosm > Unclassified ...
TCTCGCCATGAAGTTGATCTTCTCGGGCGTCGCCATCTGTGCCGGAATCACGAGGTCGCCCTCGTTCTCGCGGTCTTCGTCGTCGACCAGGATGAACATGCGGCCATTCCTGGCCTCGTCGATCAGCTCCTCGGGGGATGAGAGGAAGCCGTGGCGCAATCGCGCGAGCGCGCCCTTCTTCGGTTCAGGCTTTTGCACGATAATGCTCCATGCGTTGGAGGTAGCGGGCGAGCACGTCGATCTCGATATTGACCGGATCGCCGGCCGCGAGGCTGCCGAAGGTAGTGACGGCCGCGGTATGCGGAATGATGTTGACGCCGATGGAGACGCCGCCCGGGCCGTCCTCCACCTCGTTGACGGTCAGCGACACGCCATCGATCGTGATCGATCCCTTGGGGGCGACGAACGGCGCGATCTCCGGCCCGGCCGCGATCCGCACGCGATGCGAGCCACCCTCCTCGATCACCGATTCGACCGTGCCGATCCCGTCGACATGGCCGGTGACGATATGGCCGCCCAGCTCCTCGCCGAGCCGCAGCGCGCGCTCGAGATTGAGCTTGCGCCCCTGCGTCCATTGCCCCCGTGCGGTGCGGCTGATCGTCTCGCCCGACACATCGACCGCGAACCAGTTCGGTCCGGGCCCCCCGGCGGATTTGTCGATCACCGTCAGGCAGACGCCCGAGCAGGCGATCGACGCGCCCAGATCAATCGTCGTCGTGTCATAGGCCGTGCGGATCACGACGCGCGTGTCGGCCAGCGCCTCGACGCGCTCGATCGTGCCAATGTCGGTAATGATGCCCGTGAACACTAAGCCCGTCCTTGTCGCCCTGCGCGGCCGAAAACCGGATCCCGCCTTATCCTGAAGTGGCGGAGCCTTTGACGCGCTCGTAAACCTCGACTCGGTCGCTGCCAAGCCGCCGTGCATCATGCAGCCTCCATCGGCCATGCGCCGCCGGAAGGTCGCCCAGGCCGATGTCGGGCAGCGTGCGCCCGCCCCCGATCAGGATCGGCGCGCGGTAGAGCAGCAGCCGGTCGACCAGGTCGGCCGCGAGGAACGCGGCCGCAGTCGCCACGCCGCCTTCGATCAGCACATGATCCACGCCCTGCAGCGCCGCGAGGCCGTCCGGGTTGCCGATTGCCTCCCATCCGTCCGGGGCGTCGCCGCGGGTCAGCATGAGTCGCTTCGGGCTGCGGCCGGTGAGGCCGGCGAGCCGCACGTCCAGCGCCGGCGCATCTGCGTTTAGCGTGCCGCGCCCGACCAGGATCGCCTCATGTCGCGCCCGCTCGAGATGGGCATGTGCCCGCGCCTCGGGCCCGGTGATCCATTTGCTCGTGCCGTCGGCCATGGCGGTCGCCCCGTCGAGCGAGAGCGCGAGCTTCAGCGTCACCTGCGGCCGGCCGAGCGCCTGCCGGCCGAGGAATCCGGCCATGGCGCGCCGCGCTTCCTCGGCGCGCAGGTTCGTCGCGACCGCGATCTCAGCGGTGAGCAGCCGCTCGATCCCGCCCCCGTCGGTCCGCGCATCGGGGTCGCCCAGTGCGATCACCACGCGACTCACCCCCGCCGCCACCAGCAGGTCGGCGCAGGCCGGTCCGCGTGGCGACTGGTGCGCGCAGGGTTCGAGCGTAGTGTAGCAAGTCGCGCCGCGCGACTTGGCGCCGGCCTGGGCCAGCGCCATCGCCTCGGCATGCGGGCGTCCGCCCGGCTGGGTCCAGCCGCGCCCGACGACGCGCCCGTCGCTGACGATCACGCAGCCGACATTGGGATTGGGGGCGGTGCGCCCCCGGCCGCGCTCGCCCAGCGCGAGCGCGGCGCCCATCCAGCGCGCGTCGTCGCCGTTCGGGCCGGTCGTCAGAAGCCGTACTTCTTCAGCTTGTCGTCGAGGCGCTTATAGGCGGCTTGGGTCTCGGCCTGCTGTTTCCTGATCTCTTCCTCGCGCTGCTTTTCGATCGGCCCGTCGATCTTCTGCTGCGCGATGATCTCGGCATCGGTCCGGTTCTCGGGCCACTGCTGTACATACACGATATTCGGCCGGTAGATCTTCTGGACGGTCGAGTTGCTCGCGATGGCGAACATCACGGCCCAGGTGATTGCCAGCGCGAGCACCAGGAAGATCAGCTCATGCGGCTTGCGCTGCGACAGGAACAGCCGGAGGTCGCGATACGCCCGGATCGGCGAGATGGAACGCAGGAAGGACATTGCCGGAAAGATAGGCGCTTGGGGGTGCGCGCGCCAGTCCCGCCTGCTTCTCCCGGTCGCGCCGGCCATCCAGGAACCCGACGCGACCGGAAGCACCCCTATTCCTCGGTCATCACGAAGCTGACCGCCATGGTCCGCCACGCCTCGATCGGCACGCCGTCCCTGGTGCCCGGGGTCAGCCGCCATTTCTCCAGCGCGCGCTTGCGGGTCGCCTCGAAGAAGGAGTCGCTGGCGGCGCTTACCTTCTCGACCTGCTTCACCCGCCCGTCCGTCCCAACCAGCACGCGGACGACGACGCGCCCCTCGCGGCCGAGCCGACGCTCGTCGGAGGGATAGTCGGGCTGATAGTTGAAGCGCGGGTTGATTCCGGGCCCGATAACGACCGGGGGCTTGGCCGGCAGCGTGGTCAGGACCGAGCCCGTTCCCTCGGACGGCGTCGTCGGCAGCGTCGGCTGTGCCGCGAAGGTGACCTGCGGGGTTTCGGCAGTCTTGACGACCGGGTCCGGAATGAAGGTTGGCGTGATGTGCTTGACCTCCGTCTGCTTTGTCTCCGGCAGCGGTTTGGCCGGCTCGGGCGGCGGCACCGGCGGTTCCACGATGTTGACGATCTTCAGTCGCGGATCGAGCTTCTTCACGATATCGGGCGCCGAGAAGATCATCCCGGCCATGATCGTGCCGACGAGCACCGCCGAAAGGCCAAGGCTGCCCGGGTCGAGTTTCCTTCGTTTCGCATAACGGTCTGCGTACATTGCCAGCCTCCATCAAACTCCTTGGTGGTGGTCGAGTCTAACGCCCGATCTCGAAGGCAATGATACATCATTACTTCCGCGTGACAAGATATCATTTCATGCTGCTAAATTGCGGCAGGACCGACATTGCCGGGGACTTCTTTCCCTTGGACACGAGCAAGGCGACTTTGTCCGCCGAACACATATCCCTCGCGACAGTGCTTGCCGAATCCCTGCTGGGTGGGCTCCAGACGCAAGCGCGTCGGTTACTGCGCGGATTGCATCTTCGCTTTCCACCCCTCGGCAAACCTCTAGAATGCCTTCGCAGCCGGGATGAAAACGGAGCGGGAGGCTGGGGGCAGTGAAGCAGCAGAACGCGATCGGCCAGTTCGTTTGCCAGGTTTTCGTCTGCCCGCCCGAAGTGGGTGAGCAGTTGCTGGCTCATGCACAGTTGCGCTCCTATTCGACTGAGGTAGCGATCGTGCGCCAGGGCGAACGGATAAGGCAATGCTATCTCCTGGTCGCCGGCCGTGCCCGGGCTTTTCTCTACACGTCTGCTGGGCAAATCGTCCTGCTCCACGAATATCGTCGCGGCGACATATTCGGCGCGCTCGGCGATCCCGAAGCGGAAGCCCAGGACACCGATGTGATCGCGCAGGAGACGGTCGAGGCGCTGATACTGCAGGCGTCGCAGCTGGCGTTGCTCGCGGAGCGGCACGGTTGCATCGGACTCGCCCTTTCCCGTCTGCTCATTCTCCGGCTGCGCAAGGCGACCGAGCGCATTTTCGAACGCTCGGGCCTTTCCTCCGTCGGGCGCATTCACGCGGAATTGCTGCGGCAGGCCCAACTGCGGCCCGACTTCGTCATCTCCCCCTTACCAGTATTGGCTGATCTCGCGCTCGTGGTCGCCACCACCCGTGAAACCGCCTCGCGCGCGGTCGGGGCGCTCGAGCGCCGCGGAATCATCCGGCGCGACGGAAATTCCCTGGTCATCGTCGCGCCGCACCGGCTGGAGGAAATGATCCTATAGGCCGCGACGCAGGCCATAGAGGCCGATCGGCGCGGTATCTTCGGGATCGACAAGCTCGCCGATGAAACTGGCCTGGAAGCGCGCCGGGTCGATTACCTCCAGCGCCATCGCGAAATCCTCCGATACGCAGACCGCGCCAGGTAGCGCCGAACCTGCGGCCGCCCGTGCGAGCGTCAGCGTGCGGCCCGTCGCCTTCGCTCCGCCGTTGAACGGGTCGAACGTCAACGCGCAAACGCCGTAATGCCCCCCTACGGCAATATCGTCCAGTCCTTCGCTGAGGGCGGTCGCCGCCTCGGCTGCAGTATCAGGGCCGTCATAGGAGACCAGCACCATCTCGCCAGTGAAACTCGCAGGGATCGCCGGAGCGGCGCCTTGATCCAGCACTGCCTTGATCTCCCGCAGCCTTTCGGCCTCGTCCGAACCGCCAGTGGTTGAGACGGGTATGGCCAGCGTGGCCAGGCTGCGCTGCGCACCAGCAGGCGCCGCCACCGAGAGCGCCCCGATGTCCTCGCGTGCGGCGATCAGAATGTGTTGGCGGCGCTTCTTTCCGCCGCCGGTCCAGATCGCGGCCGAACGGCTTCCCATCTCGCCCGCAGCATTGTCGAGAACGAGCAACTGCACTGCCTCGCTCGCCAGCCGTCGGGCGTTGCCCAATGCCGTACCCATTGCGATTTCGTCCGCGAGGTCGATCATCGCCTGATCCGGCCGCCGGCCGAAAGGCGCGACCGCCCGAACCCCGGCGGCACGGCCCAGCACCAGGTCGAACCGTCGTCGCCATCCGGCGCCGAAGGGATCGACTGAAAGTGCAGCGAATGCCTCGATCCCGCCCGGCAGCAGCAATTGAAGTTCGGCCCCAGCCTCCAGCAGTGCCTCAGCAACCAGAATGTCGGCGCCCGCCGCGAGTGCGCCGAAACCGAAGCCGATACGCTCCTCGGCAAGTAGCGCGGCGATATTACGCGTCAGCGGTTCGGGCCGGGTGTCAGCGCGGAAGGACATATGCCCCCCGAAATGCAGCGAGCGTGGCGGACGTAACTGATCCAGCCAGGCGGCTTCCCGCTTCTGGGCGGCGAGGATCAGCGCGATCTGGCGCAGGGTCGAGGCATGATCCTCCCAGGCGCGTGGCGCCAGCGAGATAGCCTCGCTGAGTGCTATCTCCGCATCGGTCTCGCGCCCCAGCAGCAGCAGTGCTTCTGCACCGGTGGCGGCCCGATAATAGGGTGTCTCGGGCTCGTCCGGATGCTCCTCGATCCGCGCGAGCACCTGTCGCGCCAGATCGGCGGAGCGCGCCACATCGCCTGCGAGTAGCAACAGCGTCGCGGCATTGATCAGCGGATAGGTGGCGCCACTTATCCCGGCCGAAGCGGCATAGGCCCTGGCCGCCTCCGCGTAGAGCGCTGCCCGTTCGAGGCCGGCGAGGCGCTGGGCACGATCCTTCAGCAACCGCCCCTTGATCGCGAGCGCAGCCGGATCGTCGCCAGCGCGATCATATCCGGCCGCCTGGAACATCGCCCATGCCCGTTCCAGCGAGCCGACCCGGGCATAGGCCATGATGGCGGGCAGTCCCGCCCCAAGCTCATTCACGTGCGATCATTTCCACATTCGAAAGTTATCAATTGTAGTTCAGGGAAACATTCCGCCCGGCCCCTGGTTTTGCGCGTCGGGATCGATGGTGCAAAGATCGATCTGGCCGCCATGACTGCCCACCAGGAGCTGAATATCCATGCAGAAATTCGCGACTTCCAATGGCTTGAGTTCATCGCCTTTGCCGTTCCGGTGATAATTCACGAACCGTAGCACATGCCGTGTCTTTCCCGATGTCGGGTCGACCAGCGTCGTGCGCGCCGCATCATAAAAGGACTTGTTCGGCTGATAGCGGAAGGTTTGCATCGTTCCATTCACCGGCTTGTCTTTCGTTTCGCGAAAGATGATCGGATCGTAGCCGGGCGGATCGAACCAGAAGAATTCGTGATCATCCGCATCGAGTATGATCGAGATATGGATGGGATAGGTCCAGCTCAGTTCGGCGAAATCCTCCCCGAGCCAGGCCGGGCCTTGCTTCCCCGACTTCGCCTGCTCGAAAAGCGCCATTTCCGCGGTATCGAGATCGCCAACCGACGTATCGAGCATGCGAATTACGAGTGGTCCACTGGCCTCTTTCGTCGTGTAATAGATCAGCAGGAGGGCGGTCGGCGGGGGATAGGCCTTCGGGTTGGGGGCGCGGATCGAGTCGCCATAAGGCGACGGCGGCACAGGAAGCGCTGCGAATAGCGCAGCGTTCTTGGTCATGCTCTCCCCTTCCGCGAGTTCGGGAAATATGCCGATCTCGACGGTATTGAGGCTAATGGAGGCGGGCTTCATTTTGATCATCGTCCGATCCTTTCCAATTCAGTTCGGTTTACGCTCCAACTGTCGTGCAACGCTGTCGATCTGGTCATTCAGTCGTTTGCGCGGCTCGATCCGTTCAGACGCTGCGCCATTCTTTTCTCCGGCAAGCATCACCCGGGCGCGCGCGAGCGCTTTCCGCGCGAGCACCGGCCGGCCGGTTTCGGAAAGCAGGTTGGCGAGATCGACTTCGATCAGGGTCGCTTGATCGCGCCACACTAGGTTGTCACCGTCCCGGTCCAGTAGCTCGGCCATGGTTTCGCGCAGGCCCAGTAACGCGGCTTCGGCCGGCGCATAGTGATGCTCCGCCGCATCGATGCGGGCGAGCGAGCGGGCGGTGATGACGAGAGCGTAGCGATAGGCCGGGTTCGTTGGATCGCGGTTCAGCAGATGCTCTTTGATCTGCCGCTCCGTCAGCCGTTCCGCGCGCGCTTCCGGATAGCGCGCCTCGTCGAACCAGCTGTCGGCCAGCCAGGCATGGGTGTTCGCCACCTTGGCGATCCACAGTTCCTTGCCCGGCTCGAGCCTCGCCACCGCGAGGAAGTGCGCCAGCGCCTTGCTGAAATGCGCACGCGCTTCGCCGGGACGATGAAGGTGGAGATTGACCGAGCCCAGATTATTCTCGGCATAGGCCAGTTCGCCGGCATAGTCGGGATTGCCCGGCTGGATTCGATTCAGCAACTCCGCCTGCGCCAGATAATTGCGATACGCGCTCAGCGCGCTTTCCAGATCCTCGCGCCTCTCAGCGACGCGGCCGATCCAATATTGGCTCTGCGCATGATCGAATATCCGCTCCGGATCGTTCGGTCGGGCGGCGAGCAGCGCCGCAGTGGTCCGCGCGGCCTCGCGGAACTGGGCGAGTGCGTGATCCAGATGGCCGCGCGTCACATCATCCTCGCCCATCGCGTGCAGGATGCGGGCGCGGCGCTCGAGTGCGTCGGGGGAAAGCGTCGAGAGGTCCTGCTGTGCATAATGCGCCAGCGCCCGCTCATTGACCGCGGCGAGCACCTTGAGGCTGGCGGTGTCCTTCAGGCGGTCGCGCAGGTCGGTCAGCATGAATTCCACCAGTCCCTCTGCTTCGACGCGCTGCCGGTCCGCCTCGCGGCGGGCGTTGAGCGCGGCGATCGTCAACACCGCCATCACTACCGTCGTCGCGATGGCGATGAGCGTGACGGCGGTCACGCGGCGAATCTGCCGTGCGGCATCGCGTTGCACGAGGGCGTCGAGTCCGACCCCGGTCAGCCCCGCGACGAGCTTGAGGAACCCCAGCCGCTGTCCGTCTCCCGAGCGGCGAAGGTCTGCGGCCAGCGGCTCGGCTCCCCCCGCGCTCAGCGCCGGTGGGAAACATGTGCCGGGTTCGCCATCGACGATCGCTGCGAGGATGGGCCGGCCGGGATTGAGCTCGCGGAATGCCTCGATCTCGCGAGCGACCCAGGGCGAGGCGGCGGCGTTCGGCGAGCACAGCACGATCAGGCTGTCCGAGGCGGCCAGCGCCGCACGCACCTTTTCGCTGAGGTCGCCCGCGGCCGGCAGTTCGTCGCGGTCGCGGAAGATGGGGGTCAGCCGCGCCGGGACCGGCCCATGGTCGCCTGCACCACCCGCCAGCCTGCGCGGGACGCGGTAGGTTTCGAGACGACGATGCAGCGCGCGCGCGGCGGCGGTGTCCTTGTGGCTATAGCTTATGAAGGCGGCATAATGCGCCGCAGCGATCGAAGTCATCATGGCCCCCCACGAACTTGACGAAGGCCCAGAGTGCATGATGCCTGCTTGCCCGACAATGATTTTGCGCGATCGCCACGCAAATGTCGTCGTGGCGGCAAAAATAAATAGGGGGCAACGTCCGCCGTGTAAGTGTTCCTTCCTCTACTGCTGGTCGAGCTGAAGAGGGGAACGATTGATAGGGATTCATCGCATTCTTGCTCGATCCAGCACTCGCGGTCATCGCCGTAGCTCTCACCGCTGAGGCGCGAGGCAAAATACTGACCGGGATCACATCGAAGTCCGATCCGTACAACCGGCAGTTCCTGGTCGCTTGTCCAGCAAGTCGTGTTGCTCGACAATTTCTCGCCGATCCGAACATGGGCTGTTTCCCCGCCCAGTTACCGGCCGCCAGCCCGCCGGGACAACGACGCGCATCCTCGCGTTCGCGACGTTGCGCCGTGCGAAAACTCAGCCCTTCAGCCGCGCGATCGCCCGTTCGCACCCGATCAGCGGGAGCAGGGCCTTCATCTCCGGTCCGTGGTCGAGCCCGGTCAGTGCCCGGCGCAGCGGCAGGAACAGCGCCTTGCCGGTCCGCCCGGACGATGCCTTCAACGCACTGGTCAGCGCGTGCCAGGGATCGGCCGACCAGTCGATCGTCGCGGCGACCTCGGCGGCCTCGGCCAGGAAGTCGCGGTCGGCCGGATCGGCCTCGGTCGCGATCGGGCCCTCGATCACCCGCCACCATTCGGCGGCATCGGCGACGATCGTCAGGTTGGGCCGCACCGCCTCCCATTCGACTGCGCTCATCCCTGCCGGCAGCCGTGCCGCGACCGCCTCGAACTCGAGCTGATGCACGATCCGCGTGTTCACCGCCGCCAGTTCGGCGTCGTCGAACCGTGCCGGCGCCCGGCCGAAGCGGGCGAAATCGAACGTCTCGATCAGCCGCTCGACCTGCACCAGCGGTTCGACCGGGTCGCTCGTCCCGATCCGTGCGAGCAGGGCCTTCACTGCCTCGGGTTCGATTCCCGCCGCGCGGAACGAATCGACCCCGACCGAGCCGAGCCGCTTGGAGAGCTTGCCCTCGCTCCCGACGAGCAGCGCCTCATGCGCGAAGGCCGGCGGCGTGCTGCCCAGCGCGGCGAACATCTGGAGCTGGAGCGCCGTGTTGGAAACATGGTCCTCGCCACGCACGACATGCGTCACTCCCATCGCGGCATCGTCGATCGCCGAGGGCAGCATATAGAGCCAGGAGCCGTCCGCGCGACGGATCACCGGATCGCTCATCGTCGCCGGGTCGAAGCGCTGGTGGCCGCGGATCAGGTCGTCCCATTCGATCGGCGCGGCATGATCGAGCCTGAACCGCCAGTGCGGCCGTACGCCCGCTGCCTCCAGCGCCGCGCGTTCGGTCTCGCCGAGCGCGAGTGCGGCGCGGTCGTACACCGGCGGCAGGCCGCGCCCCGCCGCGATCTTGCGCTTCAGGTCGAGCTCCTGCGCCGTCTCATAGGCGGGATAGACATGGCCGGCGTCGCGCAACGCTGCGAACTGCGCCTCGTACAGCGCGAACCGCGCTGACTGGCGCTCCTCGCCGTCGGGGTTCAGGCCCAGCCAGGCGAGATCGGCGCGGATCGCCGTGACGAACTGCTCCTCGCTCCGCTCGGCATCGGTGTCGTCGATCCGCAGCACGAACCGCCCGCCATTCTTCTGCGCCCACAGCCAGTTGTGCAGCGCGGTGCGGATATTGCCGACATGCAGCCGGCCGGTGGGCGACGGGGCGAAACGGGTAAGAACGGTCATGATACGGCCTGTAGCCCCGCAGGCGTTTGGCAACAACCGAGCGGCCGAACCCCGGCGACTCGCGCGTCGCGGGCGTTTCGGGTCTTTCGTCAGCCCGCATGGCTGTCTAAGAGCCGCGGCAACGGCCGCGTCGGCCGGCGGGGACAGGCACCATGAAACTCTTGACCGGCAATTCCAACCTGCCACTGGCGCGCGCGATCTCGGACTATCTTGAAACCCCGCTCACCAGCGCGAGCGTGCGCCGCTTCGCCGATGAGGAAGTGTTCGTCGAGATCCAGGAGAATGTTCGCGGCGAGGATGTCTTCGTGCTCCAGTCGACGGGCTATCCCGCCAACGATAACCTCATGGAATTGCTGATCTGCATCGATGCGCTGCGGCGCGCCTCGGCCAAGCGCATCACGGCCGTCATTCCCTATTTCGGCTATGCCCGGCAGGATCGGAAGCCCGGGCCGCGCACCCCGATCTCGGCCAAGCTCGTCGCCAATCTGATCACCGTCGCCGGGGCCGACCGGGTCCTCTCGGTCGATCTCCACGCCGGTCAGATCCAGGGCTTTTTCGATATCCCGACCGACAATCTCTACGGTGCGCCGGTGATGTCGGCCGATATCCTGACGCGATTCGGCGATCGCAACCTGATGGTCGTCTCGCCCGATGTCGGCGGCGTGGTCCGCGCCCGCGCGCTGGCCAAGCGACTCGACAACGCTCCGCTCGCCATCGTCGACAAGCGACGCGAACGCGCCGGCGAATCGGAGGTGATGAACATCATCGGCGAGGTCGAGGGCCGCTTCTGCATCCTGATCGACGACATCGTCGATTCGGCCGGCACGCTGTGCAACGCCGCCGCCGCGCTGCTCGAGGCGGGGGCCGAGGGAGTGGTCGCCTATGTCACTCACGGCGTGCTGTCCGGCGGTGCCGTCGCGAGGGTCGAGGGTTCGGCGCTGCAGGAACTGGTAATCACTGATTCAATCGGCCAGCACGAGGTGGTGAAGGATGCCAAGCGCATCCGTCTGCTGACGATCGCGCCCTTGCTCGCCGAGGCGATCAAGCGGATCGCCGACGAAACCTCAGTGTCCTCGCTCTTTGACTAGGTGAAGCTGACCAGGGATGAGATGGCGGGCGGCGCGAACGTCGGCATCCGCAAGTAAAAAGCGTCCCAGTTCCGATACTCCTCGCAAAATTCGTCAAGTCATTCTCGGCGCCGCACTCAGTAAAGCACCGCGTTTATGATCGTATCGAAATGAGTCGATCGAGAAGCTGGCTGCAACAGATGTTGGAACGGCGCGCGCGCCAACACTATCGGCAAAAACGCATCCCCACATGAGTATCTCGCAAAAATCGAGCTATTCTTGGGGTGTCCGAAATATTCGTGCGACCTGCGGCATTCAGATTCCTGTCGATCCGAGGATGATTACTTCAGAATAGGGCGTCCCACACCAGTTTTACGCCGACCAGGATCATCAGCCCATAGATCGCCGTGTAGAAGCGCGCGGGGGATACGCGCCGCACGAACCACACCCCGGCCAGCGTCGCCCCGATCGCGACTGGCAGCAGCGTCGCCGCCGCCAGCAGATTCGCCCGGCTGAACTGGCCGAGCGCCCAATAGGCCGGCACCTTCAGCCAGTTGGTCACCGCGAAGAAGATCGCGGTGGTGCCGACCAGCACGTCGCGCGGCAGCTTTTTCGGCAGCACCCAGATCTGGAAGGGCGGCTGTCCCGCATGTGCAATCTGGCTGGTGAAGCCCGAGGCCATGCCGAACAGGGTTCCGACCCAGCCTGGCGAACGCGCCGGTGCGGTGATCGCGCCGCGCCGGTCGGCCCAGAGCCGGTAGCCGCCGAACAGGATCGAGATCGCACCGACCGCGCCGAGCACTGCGCTTTCCGACACCCGCGCCGCGAAGAACCAGGCAAGCGCAATGCCGATCAGCGATCCCGGCAGCATCCAGCCAAGCACCTGCCCGTCCCAATTCTTCCGGAATGCCCAGACGCTGACCACGTCCTGCACGATCAGGATCGGCAGCAGGATCGCTGCGGCGCGGACCGGCGAGATCGCCAGCGCAAGGATCGGCAGCGACAGCGCGCCCATGCCGACGAACCCGCCCTTGGAAAGGCCGAGCAGGATCACCGCAGGCACCGCCAGCGCGTAGAAGAGCAGCGACTCGTTCAATCGAGCGGGGCATTCCGGCCGGTGGGCGCCCGGACGCCGGCATGGCCGCGGCGCTTGAGCTCGGCCTTCAGGGCTTCGGGTTTCGGCGCATAGATGAAGCCGAAGCTGACATTGCCCTCCCGCGTCTCGACTACGTGGTGCAGTCGGTGCGCCTGGATGATCCGCTTCATATAGGCTGATCTCGGCAGGTAGCGGTGGTTGAGCCGCTTGTGCACGATCACGTCGTGGAAGCCGAAATAGATCGCGCCATAGGCAGCGATTCCCGCGCCGATCCAGGTGAAGCCGGGCCACCAGCCTAGCTGGACCCCGCCGAGCAGCAGCACGAAGGAAGGTACCGCGAAGATCGCTGCATAGAGATCGTTCAGCTCCCATGCACCGGTGCGCGGGCGATGATGGCTTGCATGAAGGAACCAGCCCGGGCCGTGCATCACCCAGCGATGCGCGACATAGGCGAAACCTTCCATGAAGGTGACTGTCAGCGCGAACAGTATGAGGCCGGTTGTCCAGTGCATGGGGTGCGATATAGCGGTGCCTGCGCCGGGTTGCACGAAGGATGGACGCATGCGGATGTTTTTGCCGATCGGCCTCGTGCTGATGCTGGCGGCCTGTTCGACGCCGGAGGCGATGACTCGCGCCGGCCTGGTCAGCGCAGGGATCGCGAGGCCCACCGCCGCCTGCATGGCCGGCCGCATGGTCCACCGCCTCTCGCTGCTCCAGCTGCGTCGCCTCTCCGGACTCGGCAAGGCGGGCCGCGCACGCGACCTTGACCAGTTCCTCTACCGCGTGCGGGCGCTGAACGATCCGGAGATTGTCGGCGTGACGGCCAGTTCAGCCGCCCTGTGCGCGACCGGGCTGGTGCGCTGAAGGAAAATTCTGCCCAACGGTGCATAATTGTCGGAGGGCGTTCAGCGCAGCGGGGGTGGATTCGCCGTTCGCGCTGTGCTTAAGGCATCGCGATCCCCCATTCGAAAGGCGCATGGTCCCCATGAACATCCACGAATACCAGGCCAAGGAACTGCTCGCGAAGTTCGGCGTCCCCGTCCCCGCAGGTTTCGCGGCGTTGACCGTGGATGAGGCCGTGGCGGCCGCTGCCAAGCTGCCCGGGCCGCTCTATGTGGTGAAGGCGCAAATCCATGCCGGCGGTCGCGGCAAGGGCAAGTTCAAGGAGCTGGCTCCGGACGCCAAGGGCGGCGTGCGGCTGGCCCGTAATGCCGAGGAGGTTCGTGCGGCTGCGGCCGACATGCTCGGCAACACCCTCGTCACGGTGCAGACCGGTGAGCCTGGCAAGCAGGTCAACCGCCTCTACGTCACCGACGGTGTCGACATCGCCAAGGAATTCTACCTTGCACTGCTGGTCGATCGCGTCACGGGCCGCGTCGCCTTCGTCGCTTCGACCGAGGGGGGCATGGACATCGAGACGGTCGCGCACGAGTCGCCCGAAAAGATCCAGACCTTCGCCGTCGATCCGGCGACTGGTTTCATGCCGCATCACGGCCGCGCCGTGGCCGCCGCGCTTGGCCTGAAGGGCGATCTGGCCAAGCAGGCGGCGAACGTCGCGTCGAAGCTCTACGACGCTTTCCTCGGTACCGACGCGGCGCAGATCGAGATCAACCCGCTCGCCGTCACTGACGATGGCAAGCTGCTGGTGCTCGACGCCAAGGTCGGCTTCGACACCAACGCGCTGTTCCGCCACAAGGACCTGCTGGAACTGCGCGACGAGACCGAGGAGGATCCTTCCGAGCTCGAAGCGTCGAAATACGACCTCGCCTATATCAAGCTCGACGGCGATATCGGCTGCATGGTCAACGGCGCCGGCCTCGCCATGGCGACGATGGATATCATCAAGCTCAACGGCATGTTCCCTGCCAACTTCCTCGATGTCGGCGGCGGCGCCAACAAGGAGAAGGTGACGGCGGCGTTCAAGATCATCCTCGCCGATCCGGCGGTGAAGGGCATCCTCGTCAACATCTTCGGCGGCATCATGAAGTGCGACATCATCGCCGAGGGCATCGTTGCCGCGGCGAAGGAAGTGAATCTGTCGGTGCCGCTCGTCGTTCGGCTCGAGGGCACCAATGTCGAGGAAGGCAAGAAGATCCTTGCCACCTCGGGGCTGGCCATCGTGCCTGCCAATGATCTGGGTGACGCAGCCCGTAAAATCGTCGCCGAGGTCAAGGCGGCCGCCTGACCCTTTTCCTCCCCGGGAACGGTTCGGTCACAGGAGTGGATTGAAATGAAGGTGCTGGTGCCGGTCAAGCGTGTGCTTGATTACAATGTGAAGCCTCGGGTGAAGGCGGACGGGACGGGGGTCGATCTGGCCAACGTCAAGATGAGCATGAACCCGTTCGACGAGATCGCCGTCGAGGAAGCCATCCGCCTTAAGGAAAAGGGCGTGGTGACGGAGATCGTGGCTGTATCGATCGGCGAGGCGAAGAGCCAGGAAACGCTGCGTACGGCGCTTGCCATGGGTGCCGACCGTGCGATCCTCGTGGTGTCGGAAGAGAAGGTCGAGCCGCTGGGCGTGGCCAAGCTGCTGGCGAAGATCGCGGGCGAAGAATCGCCGGATCTGATCATTCTGGGCAAGCAGGCGATCGACGACGACAACAACCAGACCGGCCAGATGCTGGCGGGGCTGCTCGGCTGGGGCCAGGGCACCTTCGCGAGCGCCGTGATGGTCGCCGACGGCGTGGCCAAGGTGACGCGCGAAGTCGATGGCGGTTCGGAGACCGAGGAACTGAAGCTCCCGGCGATCGTGACTACCGACCTGCGCCTGAACGAGCCGCGCTATGCATCGCTGCCCAACATCATGAAAGCGAAGTCCAAGCCCTTGGCGCAGAAGACGCCCGCCGATTACGGCGTGGATGTGTCCCCGCGCCTGACCACGCTCAAGGTGGTCGAACCGGCGAAGCGCACGGCAGGCGTGAAGGTCGCCGATGTGGATGAACTGATTGGCAAGCTGAAGGCGATGGGAGTCGCGAAATGAAGACGCTGGTCTGGGTCGAACATGACGGCAAGGCCGTCAAGGACGCGACGCTTGCGGTGGTCACCGCAGCGGCGAAGCTCGGCGAGGTGCATCTGCTCGTTGCTGGCCAGGGTGTCAGCGAGGTGGCGGCCGAGGCCGCCCGGATCGCCGGCGCGGGCAAGGTTCATGTCGCGGACGACGCTGCCTATGCGCACGCGCTGGCCGAGAATGTCGCGCCTTTGATCGTCGAGCTGATGGGGCATCATGATGCAGTGCTCTTCCCGTCGACCTCGAATGGGAAGAACATCGCGCCGCGCGTGGCTGCGCTGCTCGACGTGATGCAGATCTCGGATATCCTGTCGGTCGAAAGCGCTGACACGTTCACGCGGCCGATCTACGCCGGTAACGCGATCGCGACGGTGCAGTCGAAGGATGCCAGGCTGGTGCTCACCGTGCGGGGCACGGCGTTCGAGAAAGCGTCGGCTGAGGGCGGCTCGGGCGTGATCGAGGCAGTGGCCTCGACCGGGGACAAGGGCCTCTCGGTCTTCGCCGGTGCGGAGATCGCGAAGTCGGAGCGCCCCGAGCTCACCAGCGCCAAGATCATCGTGTCGGGTGGCCGCGCGCTGCAGAACAGCGAGAACTTCCACAGCCTGATCGAGCCGCTTGCGGACAAGCTCGGCGCGGGCGTCGGCGCGAGCCGCGCGGCGGTGGACGCAGGCTATGTCCCCAACGACTATCAGGTCGGCCAGACCGGCAAGATCGTCGCGCCCGAGGTCTATATCGCGATCGGCATCTCCGGCGCGATCCAGCATCTCGCGGGCATGAAGGACTCCAAGACAATCATCGCCATCAACAAGGACGAGGATGCTCCCATCTTCCAGGTCGCCGATATCGGCCTGGTCGGTGATCTGTTCAAGATCGTCCCGGAGCTCACCGAAAAGCTCTGAGGCTGTCGATGGATACGGACCGCCTGTTCGTTCTTACGGGCGGTCCGGGATCCGGCAAGACGACGCTGATCGAAGCGCTTGCCGCGGCAGGGGTCGCGACCAGCCCCGAGGTGGGCCGGGCGGTCATCCGCGAGCAGCTGGCGATCGGCGGTGACGCGCTGCCCTGGGCCGATCAGCTGGCCTTTGCCGAACTGATGGTGGTACGCGACGTCGCTGCGCGGGAGGCGGCGCTGGCCACCGGGTTGGTGACTGTGCTTGACCGGGGCATTCCCGATGTCGCCGGTTTCCTGCGCGTGACCGGCCTGCCGGTGCCGCCCCATATCGATGCCGCCGCGCGCCGTTGGCGCTATAATCGCCGTGTCTTCATCGCCCCCTATTGGGCCGAGATCTTTACCGGCGACGCTGAGCGCAAACAGAAGCCCGAAGAGGCGCAGGCGACCTTCGCGGTCATGAGCCGGACCTATCGCGACTATGGATATGAGCTGATCGAATTACCCCGCACCGACGTTGCCGCGCGCGTGGCCTTCATCGTCGACCGGATCGCGTAGCACAGCGTCAGCGGGGCTTGCGGAACTTATAGATGAACTGGTCGGTATGGCCGCGGATCGCCTTGTCGAACACGAGCTTGCTATGGTCGTCGGCCGGATTGGCGAGGAGCTTGCTCTCGCCAACGAAGCGGAAGCCGGCTGCTAGAACCTGCTGCTTCACGATCGCCGGATCGATGCGGTGGAGCGTGTCGGTATCGCGCATGCCCGATCCCGCCGCCGCAGCGTGATCAATTACCAGGAAGACGCCGCCGGGCTTCAAGGCAGCGAATACCGCCTTGTTGAAGACGGCGGGGTCAACCGGGCCCATGAACTTATCGGGATAGTCGTGGTAATTCTGCGCGGTGAAGACCAGATCGGCCCTGGCCGGCGCGGTGATTTGGTCGGCTGGCTCGATCGACGACGTGACGTTGGGGAAAGCGGGTGACCCGGCAAAGGTCGCATAGATTTCGGCCGACCGCTTGTCCTCATCCGCATAGGGCTTTGGCCAGATCCCGTGGACCTGGCCATTCGGTCCGACGGCCTTGGCAAAAAGGCGCGTCCAGTAGCCGCCACCTGGGATCAGGTCGATCACGACGGCACCCTTTTTCACGCCGGCAAAGGCGAGGATCTCCGGCCCATGCCGTCGGGCGTCCTGAGTCGAATCGCTGCCCCGCGCGGGGTCGGCTGCCGCTGCCGCGATGTTGGCGGGAAGCGGCCGAGGCTCCTTCGCGGCCGAGATACCCGAACCCGAGAGGATCAGGAGGCCGCCGGCCAGCACCGGGACGAAGGCCGAACGGAACAGTCTATCCATCGTGTTTCCCCCTTCGGTCCGGTTCAGTCCGGCTTGCGGAACTTGTAGATGAACTGATCGGTGTGCCCGCGGATCGCCGGGTCGAACACCTTGAGACTGTGATCGTCGGCCGGGTTGCGCAGCGCGTCGCTTTCGCCGACGAACTGGAAGCCCGCGGCGATCACCTGCGCCTTCACCGCGGCCGGTTCGATCCGATGCAGCGTGTTGGTCGCGCTGATCCCGGTGCCGGGCGCGCTGGCGTGATCCACGACGATATAGGTGCCGCCGGGCTTCAGCAGATCGAACACACCCTTGTTCACCGCCGCGAGCGCAGCTTCGCCGCCGCCATTGGCGACATCGTGATAGTTTTCGACCGTCCAGAACAAGTCCACTGGCTTCGGGCTGGCGGGAATGTTGACGGTCTGGACCACGGGGGTCACGTTCGCCAGCTTGCGCGCTTCCAGATCGGTGACGGTCGCGGTCGCCCGGCTCGCGGCGGCGGCGGGCCACATCGCATCGACATGTCCCTTGGCCCCGACGACGCCCGTGAAGATCCGCGTCCAATAGCCCTTGCCGGGCAGGTAATCGATCACGGTGTCACCCGGGCCGACCCCGGAGAAGATCAGCGTCTCCGCAGCCTTGCGGCGCACATCGTCGCCCGCCTGGTCGGCACGGGCGGGATCGGCGAGCGCGGCGGTGACGGCAACCCTGGTCTCGTCGGCCGGATGGTCTTTTGCGATCGCGCCGGTCGCTACCAGAGCCACGATCGCGACGCTCGTCAGTACTGCCCTCATGTCCGTCTCCTCGATGTCGCGTGTTCTACACGTCCAGATTCACCACGCTCAGGGCATTGTCCTGAATGAACTCGCGACGGGGCTCAACGACATCGCCCATCAATCGGGTGAAGATCTCGTCGGCCACATCGGCCTGTTCGACCTCGACGCGCAGCATCGAGCGATTCTGCGGATCGAGCGTGGTCTCCCACAGCTGTTCCGCATTCATTTCACCCAGGCCCTTGTAACGCGAGATCGCGAGGCCTTTGCGCCCCGCGGTCAGCACCGCATCGAGCAACTGGCTCGGCCGCGCGACCATCGTCTCGCCCTTGCCGAGGGCCACGGGCGCATCGTCCTCCTCCGTTGCAGCATCCACCTCGGCCTGGGCGGCAGCGGCGGCCCTGGTCGAGACCAGCTTGGCGGTCTGCGCGAAGGCATCACCCTGCTCGGCCGCCAGCGCATGGAGTTTACGGGCCTCGGCAGAACCGAGGAACGCCGCCTCGATCACATGGTAGTCGGTCACGCCGCGCCAGACGCGCTGGAAGTTGATGCCGCCGTCGTCGGTGATCCGGGCCGACCAGCGCGCATCCTGGTCCGCGGCGTCGAGCCCACGGACAACTTGCTCAACGAGCGCGCCGCGCGCCGTGTTGCTCAGCGTCGGATCGAGCACGCCGCCCATCGCCAGGGCCTCGACCATCGTCGGGTCGTAGCGCCGCGGCACGTAGCGCATCAGTGTCCGCATGCGACGTGCATGATCGACCAGCGAGCGCAGATCGGCACCCGACCGTGCTCCGCCGGCGCCTTCCAGCACCGTCGTCGCTACGCCGTTCTCGACGAGATATTCGTCGAGCGCGTTATCATCCTTCAAATACACTTCCGAGCGCCCGCGCGTCGCCTTGTAGAGCGGCGGCTGGGCGATGAAGAGATGGCCGTTGGTGATGATTTCCGGCATCTGTCGATAGAAGAAGGTCAGCAGCAGCGTGCGGATATGCGCGCCGTCCACGTCTGCGTCCGTCATGATGACGATCTTGTGGTAGCGCAGCTTCTCGACGTTGAAATCGTCGCGGCCGATGCCGGTACCCATCGCCTGGATCAGCGTGCCGATCTCACGGCTCGAGAGCATTCGGTCGAAGCGTGCGCGCTCGACATTGAGGATCTTGCCGCGCAGCGGGAGAATCGCCTGGAAATGCCGGTCGCGGCCCTGTTTCGCCGAACCACCGGCCGAATCACCCTCGACCAGGAACAGTTCGGACTTGGCCGGATCGCGCTCCTGGCAGTCGGCGAGCTTGCCGGGCAGCGAGGCGATATCCATCACGCCCTTGCGCCGGGTCAGCTCGCGCGCCTTCTTGGCGGCTTCGCGCGCGGCGGCGGCATCGATGATCTTGGCGACGATCGCCTTGCCGTGCGCGGGATTCTCCTCGAGCCATTCGACCAGCTTGTCAGCCATCAGGCTTTCGAGCGGCTGGCGCACCTCGGACGAGACGAGCTTGTCCTTGGTCTGCGAGCTGAACTTGGGATCGGGCAGCTTTACGGAGACGATCGCGGTCAGGCCTTCGCGCATATCGTCGCCGGTCAGCGTGACCTTCTCTTTCTTCAGAAGGCCAGACTTCTCAGCATAGTTGTTGAGCGTCCGCGTCAACGCGGCGCGGAACGCCGCGAGATGGGTGCCGCCGTCACGTTGCGGGATGTTGTTGGTGAAGCAGAGGACGTTTTCGTAATAGGAATCGTTCCACTCCAGCGCGACGTCGATCGTCACATCGTCGCGCGTGCCGGCGATCGCGACCGGATCGGGCATCAGGGGGACCTTGTTGCGATCGAGATATTTCACGAATGCGGCAATTCCGCCCTCGTAGAACAATTCGACTGTCTTCGTCTCTTCATGGCGTGCGTCGCTCAGGAACAGGCGTACGCCCGAATTCAGGAAGGCGAGCTCGCGATAGCGATGTTCGAGTTTTTCGAAATCGAATTCGGTAATCTTGAAGGTCGCCGGCGACGGGAAGAAGGTCACCTTGGTGCCCTTGCGACCCGGTGCCGGGCCGACGATCTTCAGCGGCGCCACGGCGTCGCCAAAGGCGAAGCGCATGTAATGTTCCTGGCCGTCGCGCCAGATGGTGAGATCGAGCCATTCGCTGAGCGCGTTGACCACCGAGACGCCGACGCCGTGCAGGCCGCCGGAAACCTTGTAGGCATTGTCGTCCGATGTGTTCTCGAACTTCCCGCCGGCGTGGAGCTGGGTCATGATGACCTCGGCTGCCGACACGCCCTCTTCGGTGTGGATACCGGTTGGAATCCCGCGACCATTATCCTCGACCGACACCGATCCGTCGGCGTTGAGGGTGATGTCGATCCGGTCGCAATGCCCGGCCAGCGCCTCGTCGATCGCGTTATCGGAGACCTCGAACACCATGTGGTGTAGGCCCGAACCATCGTCGGTATCGCCGATATACATGCCGGGGCGTTTGCGGACCGCATCAAGGCCCTTCAGCACCTTGATGGAATCGGCGCCGTAATCATTCGTATTGGGATCTTCTGCCATGCCGAGCATATAGGGATTCAAGGCCGGAAACGAAAGCGAAATGGCGTGCGGCAACGGCCGCCCGCACGTGGCGGACGGCCGTCCCGGGCGCTGGTCGGCTCGCCTCAGTCGTCGCGGGCAAACCGGTCGGCGCGCTGGCCGAGCAGCGTCACCTCGACCCGCCTGTTCTGTCGCATCCCGGCAGCGGTCGCATTAGTCGCGATTGGATCGCGTTCGCCGTGGCCAACGACCGAGAAGCGGGCGCGGACCACCCCCATCGAATCGAACGCGGCGCGTACGCTCGCGGCCCGGCGTTCTGACAGGTCCTGGTTATGCGTGTCGGTGCCGCGCGAATCCGTATAGCCGTCGATCGACAGGCGCACGCCGGGTTCCGAGCGCAGATAGCCGGCTAGGGGGCGCAACTTCTCGATCGCGCCGGGGCGCAGCACATCGCTGTCGGTCTTGAACAGCACATCCTCTTCGAGCCGCAATGTGGCACCGCGGGCGGTCTGGCGAAAGCCATAGCCGCGCATCGCGTGGTGGTCCCAATCGCCGCGGTCGACCTCGACGGACACGACCCTGTCGCGCGAATTCCAGTCGAAGCGGTCGCGGCGCGGCCCCGCTATCTGCGCAAAGGCGTGATTGGCTGCGCGCGCTTCGCGGGGACTGACCCTGCCATCGCGATTGAAATCGAAATTGCGCATCACAAAAGCGCGTCCTCGGTTCGTTGTGCGCAATTCCGGGAAGAGATAGGGTGCGCCGGCACCGGCGAGCCTATAGTCGCGATCGCCGGTACGTCCGCCGCCCCAGTCCAGGCGGCCCTGCGCAAGGGCGGGGCCAGCACTCGCCGCGAGCGCGATCGCAGCGAGTGCGGTGCCGATTATCGGGGTCTTCAACTTACTCATTATCTGTCTCCATGGTCCCCGCCATGAAGCGTTCCTGTCGCGCGACGCTTGAACTCGGCATGAGTCCCGTCGACAGGCGAGGTTCAGTGTCGCGCCCTTGTACCGTCCCTCAGACGGGCGATGCGATGCGGCCGTCCAGAACGGTGAGCCAGGTGCCGGCTGGTCCGATCCCGTCGAACAGGCTCCGCTCGGTACCGGTCATCCAGACTTGGCCGGTATCAGCCAGCCGGTCGAACAGCGCCGCGCGGCGGGTGGGGTCGAGATGCGCCGCAACCTCGTCGAGCAGCAGGATCGGCGAGCGCCCCACGCGTTCCGCGACGAGATCGGCATGAGCCAGGACGATGCCGAGAAGCAGGGCCTTTTGCTCGCCTGTTGAGCAGAGCGCCGCTGCTTGTCCCTTGCCGAGATGCGTGACGGCAAGGTCGGTGCGATGCGGGCCGGTAAGCGTGCGGCCCGCGGCGGCGTCGCGGCGACGGCCCTGGGCCAGGTCGGCGCCAAGCATCTCGCCCGCACCGCTCCAGCCTTCGAGCGCCACGCCGGCGCGGGCGAAGGGGCCCTCCGCTTGCGCCGCCAGGCATTCGCCGAGCGCCGCGATGGTCTCCCGGCGGGCCTGGTCGATCGCGGCGCCATGTTCGGCCATCTGCGCCTCGAGTGCGCCAAGCCAGTCGGCGTCGGGGACGCGCCTATTCTCATTGCCCTCGGCAAGCAGCCGGTTCCTCGCGCGCATCGCGGCTTCATAGCGGTTGGAATGCAGCGCATGAGCCGGGTTCAGCGCCAAGGTGAGCCGGTCGAGAAAGCGGCGCCGTTCGCTGGCGGGATCGACGAACAGCCGGTCCATCGCCGGCGTCAGCCACAATATCGTCAGCCATTCGGCTAGCGCGGTCGCGGCGACGGGCGCGCCCTGGATACGGACGATGCGACGCTCCGGGGCGCCCGGCTGGGTGCCGGTCGCGACTTCCACATCGCCAGAGAGTGTTCCCGCCACGCCGAATCCGCCGCCGCCGCCTTGGCGCGCCATGTCGCCGAGCGGCGCGCGACGCAGCCCGCGCCCCGGCGCCAGCAACGACACCGCTTCCAGCACATTGGTCTTGCCGGCCCCGTTCTCGCCGGTCAGCACGACGAATCCCGGGCCGGGCGCAATGATGGCATCGGCATGGTTGCGGAAATCGGTGAGGACAAGGCGCGACAGCATTGCCAGCGCTTAGCGTGTTTCGATCGCTGTTGCGCCGTTTTCGCAAAGGGCCCGTGGAACGTTACGTCGTACCGTTCGCTGGGCGGCCGAGTTCGCCCGCTAAAGGAACCTGTCGATGCGCCTACCGCTGATCGCCCCTGCCGACCTGAGCGACGCCCAGAAGCCGCTATATGCGGACATGAAGCAGGGCATCGCCTCGAACTTCAGCGATTTCAGGGCGGTGGCAGAAAATGGCGCGCTGATGGGCCCTTGGAATCCCTGGCTGCACGAACCGGTAATCGGCAAGGCGGTGTGGGATCTGACCAAGGCGATGTCGATGCAGGCGAGCCTGCCGGATGCGGCGCGGCAGATTGCGATTCTGGTAACCGGCGCGCATTTCGACGCCGCGTACGAGATTTATGCCCATATTGCAGTTGCGGAGCGCGAGGGCATGTCCGCAAAACGCCTGTCCGAGCTCTGTGCGAATGTGAAGCCCGCCGATCTCGATGCGGAAGAAGGCGTGGCCTATGATGTCGCCTTCGCGCTCGTGAATGGCGGTGTGCTGCCTGAGCCTTGCTATAGGTTGTCGGTGGAGACGTTCGGTCAACATGGTGCGAACGAACTGATCTATCTCGTCGGGCTTTATGCGCTCGTTTCGATGACGCTCAACGGCTTCAACGTTCCGGTGCCCGAGCGGGAATGATCAGGCGGCAAGCCGCTCCGGCTTGGCCGCGCCGGGCTTTTCCCTGCGCGTGCTGAGATAGGAGGCCATTTCGGCGCCTAGTTCGCGCTGCGCCCGGAGATAGGCGACGGGCGTGGCAATCGCGAGACGCGCCCGGGCTGCGTCGATCGGCTCGTGCATGAGTTTCTCGTAATCCTCGCCCGCGATCCAGCGGGCCTTGCGACCGTTGCGATACCCCTCCCACACGGCCCGGGCGAACAGCGTGTTGCCGGTGACGCGCAGGCTCTTGAGCGCGGCGGCGCCGCCGATGAACGCCCAACCGAGGCCGCCAACCTGTGCGTAGCTGAAGGCGACCAACGCCGCCTCGCCAAGGCTCTCGTCCGCCTTGTAGCCGGTCAGGACGTGCCAGATGTCGTGCGTATCGCGGATTCGCCGGCCGAACCAGGCATAGGGATGGAGCATGTCCTCCTCCCGGTTGATCCTGCTGACCTCAGCGAGTCCGTCGGCGGAATAGCCGGTCGTCTCGAGGAAGTTCCGATAGGCCGCACCCACCGTGCCCGGCGCGAACTGCGCAACATAGGCCTTGTCGACGAAGCGCTCTGCGAGCTCGACACGCTCATAGGCCATGCGGCCGCCCTCTTCGGTCGCAATGAACTTTCCATAGTTCATCGGTGCGTTGCCGACGTTCAGCGCGCGCATAATGCGAAAGACCTGGGTGGTATCGTCGCCATTGGCGAGCAGTTTACGGATCGCATCGAACGCTGTGCGCCAGTCGCGACGCCCGTTCGTGCCGGGGAAAGGGGGGAGCTTTGCCATGAACAGCATCCTTACTGACAATGGTGTCAATAATGTGCCGGCGCACCGTCGTCAAGATCAGGCGACCGTGCGGATCGCTCGCGCGAGAAAGGACGACAATCCATCCCTGAAGCGTGGCGTGGCGGTGGTGGAAACTGCAGCGTGATCCATGCCGACCTCCACAGGATCAGCTTCCCCGGATGCCGCGCAGTGTCGAGCGGGAAACTCGGCTCGCCCGCCGATGACAAATACCGGGTCCCATAGGAGGTGACCGCCGCGGGTACGAAAACGAAGGCCCTGCGCCAGCGCGACGGCGGGAAGGACTCAGTCGCGTCATCGGCGTGCCGAAAGCCCAGCTCGCCGCCGACCCGGCAAGGGCTGCGACCAGAAGGAAGCTCGACCAGTCGCGCCGGCCGTGTCCCTTGCGATCACACCCGCATCGGCATCAGCACGTAAAGCGCGGAGGACTTGTCGTTCTCACGAATCAGCGTCGGCGCGGCGGCATCCGCAAGATGAACTTCGATCGTGTCGCCATCGAGTTGCCCGAGAATGTCGAGCAGGTAGCGGCTGTTAAAGCCGATCTCGAACGGAATCGCGGTATATTCGCCGGACACTTCCTCGGCCGCGGTGCCGTTCTCGGGGCTGGTGACCGAAAGGGTGATCTTGTCGCGGTCGAGGGCCATCTTGACCGCGCGAGTCTTCTCGGTCGCGATGGTCGAGACACGGTCGACGCCTTCCTCGAAGCTGCGCGGATCGATCTTGAGGATCTTGTCATTACCCGTCGGAATCACGCGGCTGTAATCGGGGAAGGTGCCATCGATCAGCTTCGAGGTCAGCAGCGCCTGGCCGAGATCGAAGCGAATCTTGGTCGGCGAGAGCGACACGCCGACCGAGCCGTCGATCTCGTCGAGCAGCTTGCGGAGTTCGGCAACGCACTTCCGCGGAATGATCACGTCAGGCATGCCCTCGGCGCCATCCGGGCGCGGCATCGTGACGCGGGCCAGGCGATGGCCATCCGTCGCCGCCGCCTTCAGCACCGGCAGGGGATCGTCCGAGACGTGCCAGAAAATGCCGTTGAGATAATAGCGCGTCTCTTCGGTGGAGATCGCGAACCGAGTCTTGTCGATGATCTGCTTGAGCGTCTCAGCGGGTAGTTCGAACGAGATCGGCAGCTCGCCTTCGGCGATCACCGGGAAATCGTCGCGCGGCAGGGTGCCGAGCTGGAACTTGGCGCGGCCGGCCATGATCGTCATCTTGCCGTCCGCAGCCGACAGGCTGACCTGGCTGCCTTCGGGCAGTTTGCGGGCGATGTCGAACAGGGTGTGCGCGGAAACCGTGGTCGCGCCCGGCTGGTCGACTGCTGCCGCTACGGTCTCGTTGATCTGCAGATCGAGATCGGTCGCCATCAGCTTCAGGCCGCCCTCGGCCGTCGCCTCGATCAGCACGTTCGATAGAATCGGGATCGTGTTGCGCCGCTCGACCACCGACTGGACGTGGCTGAGGCCCTTCAGAAGTGTTGCGCGTTCGATCGTCGCCTTCATCTCATTCCCCCGGGCCGCCGCCCCATTCCATCCCTCCGAGCATGCGCGCCGGGGGCAATTCGCCGTCTCCTTTCCTTAACGATAAAAAGGGCCGGAGCAAGTCGCTCCGGCCCTTGTTTTGCGCCTGTAAACAGACGGCTTGCGTCAGAAGCGGTAGCCGACGCCGGCCAGCACCTGATTGCGGTCGGCATCGATATCGTAACCGCCGGCATTGCCATAATGCGAGTAGCGATATTCAGCCTTCACATAGGCCTTCGGCGTGACATTGTATTCGACACCGGCGCCGACACGATAGCCGTCGAGATCCGTGTGATCCTCGATTCGCGCCGTGCCGACCGTATAGTCGGTGTTGATGCGGGCGTTGGTGTAGCCGCCCTTGGCATAGATCATGGTGCGCGGCGAGACGACATAACCGAGACGGCCGCCGACATAGAGATCGCGACCCGCGCTGACGCGGAGGCGGTCGCCGGCAGTCAGCACGTTGCTGCCGCGGACCTTGGTGGTCGAACCGTCGATTTCGCCATCGACGCCGAGCACGACGCCGCCGACCTGCGCATCATAGCCGATCGCGCCGCCATAGGCGAAACCGTCCTTGCCGGACGAATTGGAATCACCGTCGCTGAGGTGATCATAGCCGGCCAGGGCCTCGACGCGAACGCCGGTGAAGGGTGCCTTGTCACT
>Ga0255338_1002517_pt1 | contig 26276 bp, 27 predicted proteins | sample MeOH1_35cm_T4_19_FD_203715 | JGI IMG/M metagenome (GOLD analysis project Ga0255338, IMG submission 203715) | Sandy soil microbial communities from University of British Columbia, Vancouver, Canada - MeOH1_35cm_T4_195 | ecosystem: Engineered > Artificial ecosystem > Sand microcosm > Unclassified ...
TTAGCGTCATGGAAGTGTTGAAGAACTACGATGACGATATGGCGCAGAAGATCATGGATGAGATGTTTGTGTTTGACAACATCATGGATATTGAAGACAAGGGTATCCAGATCATACTGAAAGAGGTACCGTCAGAAACGCTCATTATCGCGCTTAAAGGCGTCACCGAGGATAGACGCGAGCGGATATTCAAGAATATGTCGACGCGCGCTGCAGATATGATGCGGGATGACCTGGAGTCAACCGGGCCGGTCAAGCTCTCGGAAGTTGAAGCGGAGCAGAAGAAAATCCTGCAAATCGTGCGTAGGCTGGCTGATGAAAATCAAATCACGCTCAGTAAGAAGGGTGAAGACGATAAATATGTATAAAGGTGCTCACTATGTCTAATATGGACGTCCGCAAAGAGCAGCAAACCGCCTACGAAAGATGGGAGATGGCTTCGTTCGCCGAAACCGATAATGGCATCAGGGTCAGTCAGTCCCAGCCGAAGGAAGACCCGGTCTCGACTGAAAAAATCGCGGAGATTTTTGAGAGTGTGCGCAAGGAAGCCTACACCCAAGGTATGCAGGAAGGTTTTATTGTCGGCATGGCAAAGGCCCGGGAGCAGGCCGAGGAAGATAAACAGAGTTTCCTGAAATTGATGGCAGCATTCAGCGAAGCGCTTGAGAAATCAGACGAGCAGATAGGGGACGATGTGCTGTCCCTGGCACTGGATATTGCAAAATCCATGTTGAAAGTAAAATTGAATGTAGATCCATCCATAGTCTTGCCGGTGGTGATGGATGCCATCCATTACCTTCCGCATGTCCAGAAACCAGCCAGAATCCTGGTACATCATGACGATGCACATTTGCTGCGTGAGTACATGGCGGAGGAGATCTCCAGCCAGCATTGGGAGATACAGGAAGGTGCTAATGTCGAGCGCGGTGGTTGCCTGGTTGAAACCGGCACCAACCAGATCGATGCCAGCAATGCGGTACGCTGGAAAAGAATTAGTGAAGCGCTGGCCCAGAACAATGATTGGCTGTTGCCATGAGCCAGCAAGCGCTGCCAGCACAAAACCTGCATCAGCAGCGCTGGCATGACCACATTCGTGACTGCAAGGAGATCCTGCACATCGTCGAGCCGCTGGAGATTGCGGGGCGTATTACTAAACTGACAGGCTTGGTGATGGAGGCGGCAGGGATCAAGCTGCCCATAGGCAGCGCCTGTTATGTGCCGTTGGCAAAAGGGCGCCGGGTAGAGGCCGAGGTGGTCGGGTTTGATGGCGAGCGCTTGTTGTTGATGCCGCAAAGCGGGGTCGAAGGCGTGATGCCGGGTGCCAAGGTGTTTGCGCTGGAGGTGGCTGAAGCGCTGCCCAAGCCACGCCACGGCCATCCGCCGCGCCGCAGGGCCTCAGACCGTGCGCGTCACCTGCCGGTAGGGAATGAACTGCTGGGCCGTGTGGTAGATGGCGCAGGCAAGCCACTGGATGACTTGGGTAAAATCGAGACCGTACAAAGCGCACCTTTGAATGCACGTCCGCTTAACCCGTTAATGCGTGCGCCCATTGAAGAAATACTGGATGTGGGTGTACGTGCAATCAACAGCATGCTCACCGTTGGCCGTGGCCAACGCATGGGGCTGTTCGCAGGTTCCGGTGTCGGTAAGAGTGTGCTGCTTGGCATGATGGCACGCTACACTACCGCAGACGTGATCGTGGTGGGATTGATCGGTGAACGTGGCCGTGAAGTCAAGGAGTTTATCGAGCATATTCTGGGCCCGGACGGGCTGGCGCGTTCGGTAGTGGTCGCGGCACCGGCAGACGCTCCGGCGCTGATGCGTCTGCAAGGCGCCAGCTATGCCACGACTATTGCCGAGAACTTTCGTGACCAAGGTAAAAACGTATTGCTGATTATGGATTCATTGACACGCTATGCCATGGCGCAGCGCGAGATTGCACTGGCAATCGGTGAGCCTCCTGCCACCAAGGGTTATCCACCATCGGTATTTGCCAAGCTGCCTGCGCTGGTAGAGCGTACCGGTAACGGCAAGCAGGGCGAAGGTTCAATTACCGCTTTCTATACCGTGCTTACCGAGGGCGATGACCAGCAGGACCCGATTGCCGACGCGGCACGTGCCATCCTTGACGGACATATCGTGTTAAGCCGCAGCCTGGCTGAAAGCGGCCATTATCCCGCCATCGATATCGAGCAGTCGATCAGTCGTGCCATGCATAACATTACCAGCCCCGAGCACCAGAAACTCGCGCGCAAGCTCAAGCAGCTTAACTCCCGCTATATGCGCAGCGTGGATCTGATCAATGTCGGGGCTTATGAAGCCGGCAGTGATCCGGTGCTGGATCAGGCGATTGCCAGGCATGACGGTATCGAGCAGTTTTTGCAGCAGGGCATTGCCGAGCGCGCAGACGTGAATGAGAGTATTCACCATCTTTCCAATGTGCTGGATGGCTTGGCGCTGGGCTGATGATTCCATGGAATCAGGGAACCGTTCAAGCTTAGACTGGATATAGAAACGATATGGCGACGCAATCAAGTAACGTGCTGACAATGCTGACGGAAATCGCCACCAAGGAGGTGAATCTTGCGGCAGAAGCCTTGGCGCATGCCATGAAGGTGGCGGAAGAAGAGCAGGGTAAGTGCAATTTACTGCACGAGTACCGGCAGGACTATATTGAAAAGCTCAACAGGATGCTGAAAACCGGTATCGGTGCAGAGGAATACCAGAATTTCCAGAATTTTTTTAAAAAGCTGGATCAGGCGATTTCCGGCCAGCAGGTTGTGGTTGAATCGGCAAAGCAGCAAGTGAAAGTGCAACGGGAATTATGGCAGGAAAGCCAGCGTAAAAAACTATCCTATGAGGTGCTGACACAGAGATCGGACAAGCGTGAGCTTAAGTCCGAGCAAAAGAAGGACCAGAAAATGATGGATGAATTTGCCATGCGCATCAGTAGAAGCGGGCGTTCTTGAATCAGCCTCTTGGACATGATTGGTGCCGGGATAGGTATTTGAAATCAGTAAGAGTTAATTTTTGGAGTTGAGCAATATGCAGAATTTATCATTACCAGCGACACAAAATGCACCACTGAAAAATGTGGGCGATGCTGCGAACAAACATAACGCCAGTCCCGATAAATCCGCTGCTGCGGAACCGAATACATCATTCCAGATGATGTTATCCAGGCAGGTGCAAGCTAAACAGGCCCAGGATAGACAAGCATCGGATAAGCAAGCAGCAGCCAAGCAAGGCAGCAGCGAGCATGTGGCGGCCCAGCCGAAAAACAAGTCTGCAGCCAAGCAAATACCGGATAAGCAAGCTACAGCCAAACAAGGAGGTAGCGAGCATGTGGCGGCTCAACAAAAAAACAAGTCCGCAGCCGGTCATGTACAGCCCGATTCCGTAACTGCCAGTGACAAGGCTGGTACGGATGCAGGTGGTTCTGGCACGGAAATTAAACTTGCTGCCAAAAAACTGCCTGTCGAAGAGTTGGATGCTAAAAGGGAGGATGCTGAAACTAAACCTGGTGCGGATGCCAACGTTAGTACCTTGGTTACACCGACGCTGGACCCTGCGATGCTGGCACCTTTGGTAAATGCTACACCGCTGGTGAATGTACAAGGTTCTTCATCTCCGGCCGTAACCGAGGCTGATTCGCCGTTGACATCCACGGCTGAAATGGCAACGCAAAAGCTGCAGAGTCTGGATGCCATGTTGAGTAATGCATTATCGCAAGGTAAAAATGCCAATGTGCAGGATAAAGATGTACAGGGTAGCCGTGATATTCATGATGGCGATATGGCCTCCGGGCATACCCGCTGGCTGGATGCAATGCTGCCGGGCGCTGCAAGGCAAACAGGCAGCGATGAATCGCCTATTGCCAGGTCAACGCTTAATGAGCTTAATGCCGTCAAAGACAGCGCCGGCAAGGACGTAGTGACGCCAGCGGGCTTTCAGCCGGCAGCGCAAGTCAATACGGCCTTGTCTACGCAACAGGCGGCGAGCACCAATGTTATCAGTGCCTATCCCGGCAAGCCAGGCTGGGATCAGGCCATCAGCCAGAAAGTGGTGTGGATGGTAGGTGCCGGTGAGCCATCTGCCACGCTGACACTCAATCCGCCAGATCTTGGGCCCTTGCAAGTGGTGATCCATGTGCACAATGACCAGGCAGACGCTACGTTCATATCGGATAACACCGAAGTGAGACAAGCGCTGGAAGACGGTATGTCAAATTTGCGCGATAAAATGAGCGAATCCGGTATTCAGCTTGGTCAAGCCAATGTAAGCTCCGGTGGACAGTCACAGCAGGCGTTCCAGCAGGCAACGCAGAGCCGCCTGGCTGCACAGCAAGGTAACGGCACCCCGTCATCAACGGTAGCGGAAGCGGCAATTGGTGCAGCTACTGTAGTTCGTGTAGCTAATGGCCTGGTCGATACTTTTGCTTGAGTATGCTGATTGATCGCTGCTGATGTGTGTGATTGACTAAGCTGCTATATGTTCATGCCATTTTGCATTCCGCAAATTCGATACGAGTACACATTAAATAACCTGTGGCAGGAAGGCGTAATTTAACGCCTTTTTACCCCTCTTATCCATGTATGTTGCCAAGCATTTTTTTTTCATAATGACACCTTAATAACACTGATGGATTGCCGTGCAGGCAACAATGGAGAATCAAACAGATGGCACAGGATCCTAAATCGGGAGATCAAGCAGAAGTTCCGGTAACTTCCAGGAAAAGATTAATTATCATGATTGCCGCTGTGCTGGCTTTGATTAGCGGCGGCGCTGCCTGGTATTTTATGCAGCAAGAGTATGCGCCTGATAAAAAAGAGGCCAAGCTCAAGGAAGTAGCAAAGACCCCGATTTTTGTCACGATGGACACGTTTACCGTGAATTTACAGGACAAGCCTGAGGAGAGGCTGCTGCAATTGGACGTGTCTCTGCAAGTCGACAGCCCGGAAGTGGCTGAACTGCTTAAAGTGCAGATGCCGGCCGTGCGTAACCGCCTGCTGATGTTGTTGGCCAACAAGAAGGCGACTGAAATTTCCACCACGGAAGGCAAGAAGCAACTGAGCAGCCAGATTGCTGACGAGGTGAGGAAGCCGTTTGTTGCCGGAACCAAGCCGCAAAAAGTTTTAGGCGTGTTCTTCACTTCTTTTGTGATTCAGTAACTAGCGCTAACGTTAATCATGACTGATAAATTTCTATCTCAAGACGAAGTCGATGCCTTATTAAAAGGTGTTGACGATGACCAGGATGAGGACCAGTCCGCGGTTGGTACTGAGGGCGCGCGTGATTACAATCTAGCTACGCAGGAGCGTATTGTGCGCGGGCGCATGCCTACGCTTGAAATCATCAATGAGCGGTTTGCACGTCTGGCGCGCATAGAATTATTCAATTTCCTACGCCGTTCGGTCGAGATTTCTGTCGGCCCGGTACGCATTACCAAATACAGCGACTTTATTCGTAACCTGGTGGTCCCCACCAACCTTAATCTTGTGCACATGAATCCATTGCGTGGTACTGCGCTGATGGTGATTGACCCGACGCTTGTATTTCTGGTGGTCGATAATATGTTCGGTGGCGACGGCCGTTTTCATACCCGTGTGGAAGGCCGCGAATTCACGCAGACTGAGCAGCGTATTATCCAGCGTATTCTCAATATCGTGTTTGAAACCTATGCAAAAGCGTGGGAGCCGGTGCATGCCATACAATTTGAATATATCCGCTCCGAAATGAACACGCAGTTTGCCAATATCGCCACCCCTAATGAAGTGGTGGTAGCAACTACTTTTAATCTTGAAATGGGCTCGGCAAGCGGCGAGATGCATTTCTGCTTCCCATACTCCATGGTAGAGCCGATCCGCGATGTGCTGACGTCGCCATTGCAGGGTGAAGTGCTGGGCGCGGATAAGCGCTGGGTAAAATTGATGACCCAGCAGGTACAGGCCGCCGAGATTGAACTGGTGGCCGACCTGGCCAAGACTAAAATGCTGCTTGGCAATGTGCTCAACATGAAGGTCGGTGATGTGATTCCGCTCCATATTGACGAGGCGATTGAAGCGAAAGTAGATGGTGTCCCGGTGATGCTCTGCAAATATGGATTGTTTAATGCGCAGTATGCATTGCGCGTAGAGAAACTTTTAAGATCCAACTCAACTGAATATATTAAAGGGGAGCCTTATGGCGACTGAGAACGGCGTTGATACCAAGGTAGAAGATGACTGGGGCGCAGCGATGGCAGAGCAGGCGTCCGCTAGTGAACCCGTAGATGACTGGGGTGCCGCGATGGAGGAGCAGGTATCCAAGGAATCTTCCGTGCTGCAAGGAAAAAATGTCGAGAATGCCCAGGTTTTTACGGAATTCACCCCAAAAAACAAGCTGCATGAAACACATAACGATATTGATTTTATCCTGGATATCCCAGTGCAGCTTACGGTGGAATTGGGCCGTACCAAGATCGCCATCAAGAATCTGCTGCAACTGGCACAGGGGTCGGTGGTTGAGCTTGACGGCATGGCGGGTGAGCCGATGGACGTGCTGGTGAATGGATGTCTGATTGCGCAAGGTGAGGTTGTGGTGGTAAATGACAAATTCGGTATTCGTTTGACCGACGTTATCACGCCGGCTGAGCGCATCCGCAAAATCAACAGGTAACTGAAAGTCAACCTTCGAATAGCTCAGGGATGCGATAGCGTTAACCTGCGCTTTCCCTGAGTTAATAAACATAGCGTATACCCCATGAAAAACCATTTAAATTTGCTGGCCTCGATTTTTTTTACCTTGTCTTGTAGCGCATGGGTTGTCGATGCTGTGGCTGCTGATACAGCTGTCGTATCGCCATCAGGCGGCATACTGAAAATGGTGCTGGGCCTCACCGTGGTGTTGGCCGTGATGGCGCTCATTACGTGGTTGTTGAAGCGCATGTTGCCCGGCGCTGGCGGTCAGCAGTCGGTGGTGCGTATTGTTGGTGGCGTCAGTGTCGGTTCGCGCGAACGTGTCGTAGTGGTGGAAGTGGCAGGGCGCTGGATAGTAGTTGGTGTGGCGCCCGGGCAAGTGAATGGTATCGCCAACCTGGAGATTGGCGCTGTGCAATTCGCGGAAAATGCATTCGAAGCGAATAGTCAGTTAAACCCCAACCTGGGTGCTTTCATTCATCCATTCGCGCAATGGATGAAGAGATCGACAGAGAAGTTTACAGAGAAAACAGATGCAAAAGAATCATAAGCTAAAAGTGTTGCCGATGCTGGTTTTGGCTGGCGTGCTGATGCTGCCGTTTGCGGCATTTGCCGAGGGGTTGCCGCTGGTGAATGCACAGCCAACCGCCGGTGGCGGCCAGAACTATACCCTGAGCCTGCAAACGCTGATCCTGCTGACATCGCTGACGTTTTTGCCGGCAGCTTTGCTGATGATGACAGGGTTCACCCGCATCATTATTGTTTTGTCGCTATTGCGCCAGGCGCTGGGTACGCAGTCAGCACCGCCTAACCAGGTGATGATAGGGCTGGCGCTGTTTCTCACTTTTTTCGTGATGAGTCCGGTGATAGACAAGATCTATGTAGATGCCTATCAGCCTCTTTCCGAGAACAAAATCAGCATGCAAGAGGCGCTGGATAAGGGCTCGGCACCGCTTAAGGCCTTTATGATGAAGCAGACGCGTGAAGGTGACCTCGCACTCTTTGTGAAAATGGCACGCATTGAAAAAATAGAAACGCCGGAACAGGTGCCGCTGCTGGTTCTGGTGCCGGCTTTCATGACCAGCGAACTGAAAACCGCTTTCCAGATCGGCTTTGCTATCTTTATCCCGTTTTTAATCATTGATATGGTGGTTGCCAGTGTGCTGATGGCAATGGGGATGATGATGGTGTCGCCGTCGATTGTGGCGCTGCCGTTCAAATTGATGTTGTTTGTACTGGTCGATGGCTGGCAGTTGCTGCTAGGTTCGCTGGTACAAAGTTTTTACTAGCCTGAATAATCTGGTTGAGGAAAGAAAAATGACTCCGGAAAGCGTGATGAATCTTGGCAGGGATGCGATGGAAATTACCTTGCTCATAGCTGCCCCCATGTTGCTGGTGGCATTGGTCATTGGCTTGGTGGTGAGTATTTTCCAGGCAGCAACACAGATCAACGAAGCTACACTATCCTTCATCCCCAAGCTGGTAGGCGTATTTGCGATGCTGGTATTTGCCGGCCCATGGATGCTTACTACCATGGTGGATTATATGCGTGTGGTCTTTTCCAGCATACCGGCCATGGCCAATTAGAACACGTGGGTTACCCGCGGTTTTAATAACAAAGTTCTGAGTAGGGTAAGTCCAAAAATTAGCAGATTCCTTCCCCTTTTTGGGGGGAAGGTCAGGATGGGGGGCAAATGGTTCAAATACTGATGCGCTTAACCCCCACCCTTTCCCTCCCCCTGAGAGGGGGAGGGAAAGTTCATTGCAGGCGGCATAAATCAGTCAAGTTCATCGGTAAAGTTGATATGGTTTCAATAACATGGTTTCAATAAGTAGCGAACTTCTGCAGACCTGGATTATCGGCCTGCTCTGGCCTTTAACCAGAATTATGGGAGTGATCGCGACAGCCCCCATACTCAGCTATAGTGCCATTCCCGCCCATATTAAGCTGGGCTTTGGTATCGTACTCACGCTAATCATCATGCCCACACTGCCTCCGCTGCCGCATTTTGATATATTCTCGCTGCAAGGCTTGCTCATTCTGGTGCAGCAACTGATTATCGGGCTGGCGATAGGGTTCAGTATGCGCTTGGTCTTTTCAGCGGTTGAGTTGGCTGGCCAACTTATCGGCATGACCATGGGGCTAGGGTTTGCCAGCTTTTATGACCCGCAGTCACAAGGCCAGAGCACTGCCGTAAGTCAATTTTTGGTGTGGCTTGCGATGCTGATTTTTCTGAGCCTGGATGGTCACTTGATGATCGTAACTGCGATGGCTAACAGTTTTATTGCCATGCCTATTTCTGTAGGAGGCGGCGGCATTAGCCCGATGAAAATCGCCATGTGGGGCGAGACGGTATTTAGCGGAGGACTGCTGCTGGCGTTGCCGGCAGTGGCGGCATTGCTGATCACCAATATGGCATTGGGCATACTCACCAAGTCGGCGCCGCAGCTTAATTTGTTCGGTATCGGGTTCCCTATTACGCTCAGCATGGGTTTTTTGGTGCTGGCGCTGACGCTGCCGGGAATGTTGAAGCCGATTGAAAACTTAATTGAGCAAGGGGCAAGCAATATGCGTCAGGTAGCTGTACCCATCGCCTCTACTCCGGTGCCTGATAAGTCACCCAATACGCAGTCAAACTAAGGTATTTGTCAGATTAGGGCTTTGCCAGGCGCTGGCATTGGGCAGAGATATATATCACCGTGTTGGGGCAGGGAGTGAACGTCCAGGCGCAGCGAAGTTTGCCGGTAATCGCTTATATAAAGTTAAATAGCGATAGACTGGTCGTTTTAATAAAGGATTTTTGTGCGGCCTCCAGTATGGTTTGCTGTTTGGATATGTCTGACAGCGCTTTTGCATAATCCAGATCCTGCAGGTCCGATAGTGTTGCCGAATATTGCAGGTCACGATCTGATCCTGCCTGATAAAGTGTATCCAGTTCGTTTAATTTGGACCCTACCGAGGAGCGTATGGTGAGCACATCATTCAGGCTGCTTTGCAGTTTGCCGTTTGCGGCACCAAGTCCCGCTGTTAGTGCTGCCTGCGTGGCTGTATCGGTAACGGGCGTATTCAATAGATTAATCAGGTCAGTCAGCGTGGCAAAGACATCGTTGCCGCCAGCCTGGAACAGGCTGTTTCCGGCGACGCTGACAGCCATCTGGCGTTGTGAGTCCACCTGTATCAGTTGCTGGTTACTGTCGCCGGCATACGTTGCCCCAGTAGCCGTGAGGGTAAAAGGCTGGGTCGCGGTCTGATAGCCTGCATAGATATAATTACCTGCGGCATCCTTGGCATTGGCCAGGCCCGCAAGTGCCTCCAGTGTGCCTTTCAGTTCAGAAGCGATGTAGCTTCTTTCCGTGTTTGCCAGAACACCGTCACCCGCACCAATCAGCGTGGATTGTGTGGCTACCAGCAGGTTGGTCACGCTGGTTAAATTCGACTCAATCGTGTCGAGTTTTTGCTGAGCGGCCTTACGGTTATCGGTAAATTGCGTATTGACACTTTGCGCATGCGCTACTTCCAGTGCTTGCGATGCCGCTACCGGGTCACTTGATGGCGATAAAATGCGCCTGCCAGTAGAAATCTGCTGTTGCAGCTTGACTTGCTCGGATTGTATTGAGCTGATTTTAGAGATGCCTGCCTGATAGATGGTATTAGTACTGATGCGCATGATGGAATCCTTATTGTTTTATTGACAGTAATACATCAAATAGCTGACTGGCAATCTGCATCATTTTTCCGGCCGCCTGGTATGCCTGTTGATAACGTAGAAGATTGGTAGCTTCTTCATCCAGATTGACACCGGATTCAGATTGCTGGGCGGCGGTTACAATAGACAGTGCATGCTCCTCTGCGGCTCCGGTCACTTGTAGTTCGCGTGTTTTGTTGCCTACCGTACTCACTATCTGGCCAAACGCACTGGCATAACTGGTGGAACTGTTGTTGACTGTTCCCAGATTCTGAAGCCCGGCCAGCAACAAACCATTTTGATTGTTGCCGGGGGCAATGGTGGTGTTGGGTGTGATGGTGAATTGATCGGTATTGGCAGGGGTGCCGCTCATCACGAAGCTAATACCGGCAACGCTTACAGTGGCGCCGCTGACATAGGTAACCGGGCTGCCTGCTGCGTAAGTGCTGGTTGTTCCGCCGGAGGTCACGGTAACGACTTCCGTTGCCGGGAACCCGGTGAGTGTATTCGGGCCGCTATTATAGGTGAGCGAAAAAGGTGCGCTCAACGGGCTGGCAGCATAAGTCGAGCTGGTTACCGGCGTGCTGATAGTGGCTGAACCAGTGTTGCCGCTATTGGCAGCCGCGCTGAGTGTATAGCCGCCTATCGCAATTTTATTGATGTCTGAGATTGCCAGGTTAAAGGTAGTGGCCGCATTGGCGGTTGGCTTGATGAGGAAATCATCACCTGCAGCCATGCCGGCGGTTGCGCTTAATGTCACGCCATCCAGCGTCTGGGGCAGGCTGGTAAAGCTCTGTACCGATTTGTCGCTGAGACGCGTGATTTTGTAGTTGGTGCCATCATACTGCAAACGGTAATTGCTGCTGGTGATTGCTGTTGCATCTGTAATCGTACCGGTAAGCGTGGCTGTGCCTGTGTTGGCAGTACTTGCTGCAACCGTCGGCACGGGCATGGTAAAGAATGCCCCACCCGGGTTGCCGTTGCTATCCAGGCCCTGTGCATGCTGGGTATTGAATGTACCGGTAAGTGCTACTGCAATCTGCCCCAGCTGGTTTTGTATGCCATCGAGTGAGTTTGCACGAAACTGGAGCAAGCCGCTAATAGTGCCGCCTGCCAAGCTGTCACCGTTCAGGATCGTGGAGTTGGTTTGACTCTTATAGGCCACTTCCAGACGGTTTGCATCAGTAGGTGATTTTACGGTTGTGAGTGAAAGCGTATTTATGCCAATGACCAAAGGTAATCCGTTGCCGATTAACACATTGTAGCTACCGCCACTCTGCGGCACTACAGTGGTTTTGGTTTCTTTACTTAATTCGGCAATCAGTTGATCGCGCTGATCCATTAAGTCGTTAGGCGGGTTGCCATTTCCATTGACAGATTTTTCGATGATGTCATTGAGCTCGGCAATCTGCGAGGCGTAAGAATTCACCAGGTTGACACTTGAGGTCAGCTGGGAATTGACGCTATCGCGAATCTCGCCCAGTCTTTCTCCCATGCTATGGAAGCGGTTGGCCAGTGATTGTGCCGTTGAGAGCATCGCCTGCCGGGTCGAGGCATCGCTCGGGTTGGCTGTCAGGTCATGAATGCTGCTGAAAAAATCCTGCAATACAGGAGAGAGGCCTGCAGAGGAGTCTGCCAGCATATTGTCAATCTTGCTCATCTCCGCATTATAGGTGTTGATTCTGCTGCTGTTGGATTGAGTGTTGGTAACCTGTTTGGCGAGCAATTCGTTATATATGCGCTTTATCGTGGAGACTTCCGTGCCTTGGCCGACATAACCATAGCCATAGTTCTGGGCGCCTGCGGTGGTCTGCACCACGACTTGCCGTGAATAGCCTGCTGTAGAGGCATTGGCGATGTTGTGGCCGGCAGTGCTGATGCCGACTTGTGCCGCATTCAGTGCGCTCTGGCCAATGTTAAATATATTAGTACCCATAATATCTACTCTTCCATACTCATATATTGCATTACGGCATAAAGATGCAAAACTTTATGCCCATAGTTTTAAGGACACCGCTAAAACTCCAATTTTTCAGGTAATTTATTGCCAATGATGCCGGTGAATACTCCAGCAGCTTGTTTAGCCGGAAAATTTGGTGATGGGGAGCTTCAGTTTTACAGGCGTTACCCAATACATCCTCAAGACGAGGTGACTTTCTGGATCACGCTGGCCAGCTTGGCGGCGTAATCCGGGTCAGTGGCATAGCCGGCCTTTTGCATGGCTTGCGCATAATCGTTTACGTTCTGTGTGTTGGACATCACGTTTTCATAGCGCGGGTTGTTGCGCATCAGATTGGCAAAATCCTTGAATGAATCCGCATAACTATCGTAGGCACGGAATTTCTCGATGCGTTTTTGTTTAACGCCATTGATATATTCCGTGGTGGTGGCTTCGACAACCTTGCCATTCCAGTTGCCGCCGGCTTTGATGCCGAACAGGTTGTTGCTGGAGGTACCATCCATGCCCTTGATCTCACGCTTGCCCCAACCGCTCTCCAGCGCTGCCTGCCCCAGCATCAGGTTGGCAGGTACGCCAGTGGCACGGCTGGCTTCCTCAGCGTGTTGCTGCATACGGTTCAGGAATTCCGATGTGCTATCGCTTGATTTTGGATTGAATGCCTTGCTGTCGGCCGGCACGGTATTCTGCTCAAGCGCTTTTAGCGTATCGGGTAAATAGGCATTGCTCAAGGGGTCCGTGCTGGATTGTGATCCTGATTGCCCACTCGAGACTGCCTGTTGCAGTGCGTTGGCGGCGGCATAGTTGCCTTTGCTGAGCTGCCTGGCGAGTACGTCCGCCAGCCCAAGTCCTTTTGAGGACAGATTGCTGCTAAGTTGCTGATCCAGCATCGAAGTGAACGTGCGGCTTTGCTCGCTATCAAAGGGACTGTCCTGCGGTGTGGCATCACGCATGCTTTTCAGCATCATGTTCATGAATATGGCCTCAAATTGCTTGGCGACACCCTTGATTGCTTCAGGTGAATTTTCTTTTGCAGCCTGCTTGAGGCCATTCAAGCTGTTGGCGTCAAAAGCGACTTTTCCGGAGAGATCGGCACCATTCATGCTGCTTGATCTCCTCTAAAATCCGTCGCGGACGGTTTAGCCGCAAGTCGCAACGCAGCAGATGAGTTGCGCAGCAGGTTTGCCGGGGTGTCCATTAAATGATCTCCAATTCGGCGCGTAGGGAACCTGCCGCTTTCATCGCTTGCAATATGGCAAGCAGGTCTTGCGGGGTGGCGCCAATCGCATTAAGTGCCTTGACTACGTCGGAAAGGTTAGCGCCACTATTCAGTTGTAATACTTTGCCGGGCTCTTTGCTGATTTCGATCTGGGAAACCGCGGTTGCTACCGTCTGTCCACGGGACAGTGGGCCGGGTTGGCTGATGACGGGTGCGGTATTGATGACAACCGACAGGTTGCCGTGCGAGATGGCGCAGCTCTCCAGCGTGACCGCCTGATTCATGACGACGGAACCAGTGCGGGCATTGAGAATGACTTTGGCCGAGCTTGCGGCTGGTGCGATATTGATGGTTTCCAGTGCTGCAAGGAAGGCCACGCGGCTGGTATTGGCTGGTGCCTGGACCTTGATCACACGTCCATCCTGTGCAAATGCAGTGTTCTGGCCAAAATGGCGGTTGATGGCATCGACCACCATGGTAGCGGTAGAGAAATCGGACTCTTTCAGTTCTAAATTGATATTGTCATTCTGGCTAATGGTGTTGGGAATGGCGCGTTCCACCGTGGCACCGGCAGAGATGCGGCCCACGCTCAGGTGGTTGATCTGGGTCTGGCTGCCATTGGCCGAAGCGCCCACACCGCCGACCACCAGGTTGCCTTGTGCCATGGCATAAATCTGTCCATCGGCACCTTTAAGCGGGGTCATCAGCAATGTGCCGCCACGCAGGCTTTTGGCATTGCCCATGGAAGAAACCGTAATATCCAGGGGTTGTCCGGGCTGGGCGAAAGCGGGCAGGCTGCCGGTAACCATCACCGCGGCTACATTCTTCAGTTGCAGGTTGGTACCGGCAGGCAAGCTCACGCCCATTTGCTGCATCATGCTGATAATGCTCTGTACGGTAAATGGCGTTTGCGTGGTTTGGTCACCCGTACCATCCAGCCCCACCACCAGGCCGTAGCCGATGAGCTGGTTGTTTCTTACGCCTTGGATGGAGGCGAGGTCCTTCAGTCGTTCTGCATGGGCTTGCAGGCTGGTCATTGCGCTACATAAAAGCAGTGCGCACGCAATTACCAACCGATTTTTAGCGCGAATGTTTGAAGCGTTCTTGATGTGACTATTCACCATGACCTGTTTTTGTAACGCGCCCATTACAGTGCAACCATGCTCAAGAAGAAGCGTGCGAACATGGAGGCGATTTCCGCAGCATCAATCTTGCTGTTGGTTCTATATTCGATGCGGGCATCAGCCACCTTGGTGGAGAGTACGAAATTGCCCGGCGTGATAGTGTCCGGGTTGACGACGCCGGAAATCCGAATGAATTCGGTACCTTTGTCAAAGGAAATCTGTTTTTCTCCGGTGACCATCAGGTAGCCATTGGGCAATACTTCCGCCACCGTGGCGGTGATTGATCCACTAAATGCATTGCTGGAGTTGGCTGCTGCCTTATCCGCATAAGCATCTGACGCGCTTGCGGCAAAGGTGGCTTGAGGAACGGCATGATTAAATAGACGGCTAATGGAGGCGTTAACCTTACCGTCTTTGCTGCCAGAGCTGCCGCCGGCCTTGGTGGCGGTAGTGTTCTCAGCGATGTTGATGGTGACGATATCGCCCACATAGCGCGGACGCCTGTCCTCAAACAAAGGGCGGTAAGCTGCAGAGTTAAATATTGCACCGCTGCTGGTAGTGCCGGACGCAGTCACTGGCTTGGCTGTCATCGGTTGTTTGACTATCGAGTCCGGTGTGATTGCACAACCGCTTGCCACCAATAACATGCTCATAAAAAAAAGATGAGCGCAAAAACGGACGAGTGAATGGCCAGCCGCCAATACACTGCATGTTTTGCGGTAGATCGTATTAACTCCGGGTAATCCACTTGCGGAAATAGTCCCTCCACCCGCAGGGGGGAGCCAGCATTTGGCTTCCCCACCAGCGTTGGTGCTAAAGCACCTAATGCTGGCGTGAAGGGACTGGCATGACTCTAATGAATGATCTGGGTTAAGCATAATCGACTCTTTGGTTTTCCGGAGATGCGCTTATCAAGTTGTGTATCTGGATATCAATACCGGGCATTTATATAACGTACCGATAAAGTGCCAGAATTACATCTGCGACAGTTTCTGCAGCATCTGGTCAGAGGTGGTAATGGCCTTACTGTTGATTTCATATGCACGCTGGGTTTGAATCATATTGACCAGTTCTTCCACCACATTGACGTTGGATGTTTCTACATAGCCTTGCGATAACAAACCTGCGCCATTGGTACCCGGGGTGTTGTTGTTGGCTGTGCCGGAAGCGGTCGTTTCCACATACAGGTTCTCTCCCTTGGCTTGTAGACCGGCCGGATTGATGAAAGTAGCCAGTTGTATGGAGCCTATCTGCGTAGTCGCAGTGGTGCCGGCAGTGGTCACGGAAACCGTGCCATCACGGCCTACGGAAAAACTTTGCGCAGTGGCCGGGATAGTGATGGCTGGCTGTACCGGAAAACCGCTTGCAGTAACAAGCTGGCCTTGGCTATCGGTCTGGAAAGCGCCATCACGGGTATAAGCTGTGGTGCCATCCGGCAGCAATACCTGAAAGAAGCCGGCGCCTTGAATGGCGACATCCTTATCATTGTTGGTCTGCTGCAGATTGCCCTGGCTGAAAATGCGCTCGGTGGCGACTGGCCTGACGCCTGTGCCCAGCTGCAAGCCGGAAGGCAGTTGTGTTTGTTGTGAGGATTGGGCGCCGGGCTGACGGATATTCTGATAAAGCAAATCCTCAAATACGGCACGCGAGCGCTTGAATCCGTTGGTGCTGACGTTAGCCAGGTTGTTGGCGACCACGTCCATTTGCGTTTGCTGGGCATCAAGGCCGGTTTTTGAAATCCAAAGTGAGCGTATCATTTTATTTCCTTTCAAAAAATCAGCTGCCAGCCAAAAACAGGAATTAGGCGCTGACTGACTTAACTAAATACTCCTGAATTACTTCGTTTTATTTGCCGGTTTTGTGAGCATTGGGTTGATGTTAACCCAAACGCGCTTAGCTCAAATTAAGGAGTTGACTGGCTTTACTGGCGTTATTCTCAGCGCTCTGCATAAGCTTCATTTGTGTTTCAAACTGCCTGGCCAGGCTGATCATGGTGACCATGGCGTCAATCACATTGACATTGCTGCCTTCCAGCGCGCCACCGACGATACTGACATTGGCATCCGCCTCGACAGGACTCCCGCCCTTGGTGACAAACAGGCCGTCTTCAGCCCGCACCAGATCCGTTTCAGGTGGATTGACCAACTTCAGGCGGCCAAGGGTATTGACCGCGCCGGGCAGGGTGTTGTTGGATACGGTTGACACCGTACCGTCTTTGGCGATGGTGATGGTGACATCGGGCGGAATGCTGATGGGACCGCCGTCGCCTAGAACAGTGAGGCCGTTTGATGTTTGCAGCATGCCGTTTTCGCTGATCTTGAGCGATCCGTTGCGGGTGTAGCCCTCTGAGCCATCCGCCCGTTGCACGGCCAGCCAGCCTTTACCCTGAACTGCCACATCGAGGTCGCGATTGGTGGCCTGGATAGGTCCGGGATTGAAGTCTGCGCCTACGGTGGCATCGACGACAAAGGAGCGCGTTGCCAAACCGTCGCTGATGACAGGCACTGCCCTGAATGCATCCACTTGCGCCTTGAATCCGGTGGAAGTGGCATTGGCCAGATTGTGCGAGGTCGTTGCCTGTTGCTCAAGTATGTGTTTAGCGCCCGTCATTGCGGTATAAATCATGCGATCCATAACGCTTCTCCTTATCTGCTATCAGTCATTAACGCAGGTTGATCAGCGTCTGCTGTACCTGATCCTGGGTCTTGATGGTCTGCGCATTGGCCTGGTAGTAGCGCTGCGCGGTGATCATGTTAACCAGTTCGGCAGTGAGGTCCACGTTCGAATCTTCGAGTGCCGATGATTGTATTGAGCCTAAGCCGCCAGTCCCGGCTTTACCGACCACCGGTACACCGGAATCTGTGGTTTCGGCGAAGCCATTGTTGCCCAGTGCCTGCAGGCCATTAGGATTGGCAAATTTTGCCAATACCACTTGTGCCAGGGTTTTGGCCTGCCCATTTGAGTAGCGGCCGACGATGCTGCCATCGGCGGAAGCGCTGAAGCTGGTAAGCCGGCCTGATGCAAAGCCATCCTGCGCCTGGCTGTTCAGGCTGTAGGCCGAGCCAAACTGCGTGCTGCTGGCGAAATCCACGGTAATGCTCATTGCTGCGGGAACGGTCGGTGGCGAAAGGGTAACTGCGTCGGTGGTTGGCGAGTTAATAAGGCCGGCGGAGTTGAATGACAGTTGCGTCGCCGCGCCGCCAACAATGGTTGTGCCACCGTCTACTGTGGTTCTTACTGCCCAGGTATTGGCGGCGGTTTTAATCATATAGCTTTGCAGGGTATGTGAATTGCCCTGGCTGTCATAAACTGCAATCGGTACTACCTGGGTGTAGGTGGTGGGGTCAGTAGGGTCAAAAGCCGCGATTGGCAGGATGCTGCTGCTCGCATCAAGGTTCATGACATTGTTGACCTTGGTCGTTGCGTTAGGTGATAGATCGGCAGAGTTGATCTGGATGTCGGTGGGTGAACCGGTCTGCAGAACACCATTGCCATTGGCCATGTAACCAGTCAGCTTTTCACCGCTGGAGTTGACAATAAAGCCGGATTTGTCGAGCTGGAACTGGCCATTACGCGTATAGGAGATGGCGCCGTTATTGCTTAGACGGTAAAAGCCGTTGCCGTTGATGGCCATATCCAGGGGGTTGTTGGTGCTGGTGATATTCCCTTGGCTGAATGCGCGCTGGACGGCCGAAACCTTGACGCCGATCCCGACTTGCGAAGTCCCGGCACCGGTTAGCGAGTTGGCATACATGTCGGCGAATTCGGCACGGGACTGTTTGAAACCGACGGTATTGGCGTTAGCGACGTTGTTGCCTATGGTATCCAGGCTTTTGGATGCAGCGTTAAGCCCGCTTAAACCTTGTTGAAAACTCATGGTGTTCTCCTGATTGTTTGGGGTGGATTGCTTAGAAAATTTCTTTCACGTCACTTGTGCTTACCGTAGCCAGATTGCTCAAATTCAGTTTGATGCCGCTCGTGCTGTTGGAAATGCTTAATACCTGGGAATAGCTCAAGCCGGTAGCGTCAATGCTCTTGCCGGCCGTTGTTGCGTTCACTTCAAATTGATAGCGGCCGGTCTTGGCTACTGAGCCGTCATCCGCCAATCCATCCCAGCTCAAGGGTAGCGTGCCGGCATTTTGCGCACCGAGTACAACTGTTCTTATCGGGGTGCCGGCAGCATCCTTGATGGTGATGGATAGCTTGTCCGCACCTGACGGCAAATCAACGCCGAAGTAGCCGCCTTTGCCGGTGGTGCTGATGTCGTTACCGGACACCAGTACGTTGTGGCCTATCATGCTGGAGGCCTGATAGGATTGACCGGTTTGCACGCTGCTGATCAATGAATCCAGCGTGTTGTTGAGTTTGTTGATGCCGGTGACGGTAGATAGTTGCGCCATCTGGCTGGTGACCTGGGCGTTATCCATGGGGTTGAGCGGATCCTGGTTTTTCATCTGCGTGATCAGCAGGGTCATGAATCTGTCCTGGGCTTCATCCACGGAGGACGTTTTGTTTTTAGTACCATTCATACTATCCAGCAAGGCTTGTGTCGGTGTGCTTGTGGAGTTTTGTACTGTGGCCATAAGGTTTCCTTTATATTAAAGCGTCAGCAAGTAGCTGTTGTCGGGCGTTTGTCTGTTGCTGGCATTATTGACCGATGGTGAGCGTTTTAAGTAGCATGGTCTTGGCAGCGTTCATGGTCTCTACGTTGTTCTGGTAGGCACGGGAGGCGGAAATCATGTTTACCATCTCCTCGGTCACATTGACATTAGGCATGGTGACATAGCCTTTGGCATCGGCTAACGGGTGCTTGGGGTCGTACACCACTTTAGGCGGTGAAGCATCCTCGATGACTTTCAGCACCTTGACGCCGCTGGCATCGGGCGAGCTGGTTTGCGTGGCGCTGAACACCACCTGCTTGGCCTTGTAAGGTGTGCCGTTGGCGCTGGTTGCACTGTCTGCGTTGGCGAGGTTGCTGGCTACCGTATTTAAACGTTGCGATTGTGCACTCATGGCAGAACCGGAAATATTGAATACATTAAATAGAGACATTGTTTTCTCCTGATATTCCTGAAAAGGGGTATGGCTTATGGGCTAAGGGGTTTACTGACCCTGGATCGCCGCGAGCATTTCTTTAAGCTGGCCGTTTATCATGGTCAGGCTGGCTTCATAGCGAATTGCATTGTCGGCAAACTGGTTGCGTTCTACATCCATATCTACGGTATTGCCATCTACGCTGCCTTGTATGATGGGACGGAACTGTGGCTCGCCTGGCGCTCCGCTAGCGAAGGCAGGGTTGGACGAGGCAAGGTTTGCAGGCAGGCCATCCAAATGCAGCGTTGAAGTTTTGGCGACGGTTTGGGCGGCCTTGGCTGTTTCGTTATTCAGCCCGGCTCTGGTAACCCCAGCCATGGCATTTTTCATGGCGGCGGCAAAGTCCAGGTCGCGGGCTTTGTAATTCGGGGTGTCGGCATTGGCTATGTTGGCGGCAATAAGCTCCTGGCGCTGGCCGCGCACCCTTAATGCGTTTTGATGAAAACTCAAATCTGCGTCTAATTTATTCAACATGATGCTATCCTTTCATAACAGCACATACCTGCTAACCGAATGCTTTTTAAATCAAAGCTAAAGCCACCTGAAGAAAAGGCACTTTTCGCCGTTATCATCAATGAGTGCTAGTCTAGGATTAAAGGATAGTCTTCAATTAAAAAAGTAAGAGGGTTAATCCTGTCCTTTTCTTCGCTTTGCTATGTAGTTGCCCCCGTAGAATTTATTTTGGATATTTGCCGAATCTTTAGTTATTACCAGTAGGATTTTTTTAGAGGGTTCTTCGATATGAGCGATGTCAACTGCCACTTGCGAGTCAATGTGGCATGGGTAGCCTTTATTCTGGCGAGTCTGTTGATGCCGGCAGTCTGCCATGCCGAGCCTGCGTCAACCCCTGCACCAGCATCTTCTTTGCCGCTCAAGCGGCCAGCAAAGCAGGACCTGGCAGTGGTGAGAGCCAGAATCGCGGAATTCCTGGAGACGCAAACGATTGGCTATCCCGGTAAGGTAAGCGTCAATGCCGGTGCCATAGATTCTAATTTGAAACTGGCACAATGCCAGGATATGCAGGTGTTTTTACCATCCGGCAGCCGGGCTTGGGGCAAGACCAGTATCGGTGTGCGCTGCCGTGCGCCAAGTGCATGGACGATTTATGTGCAGGCGACGGTCAGCGTGGCTGCACAATATCTGGTGGCAGCGGCTCCCTTGGTGCAAGGCCGGGTCGTTACCAGCCAGGACCTGATTTTCGAAAGCGGCGACCTGACACAATTGCCCGCAGGCGTGTTTACCGACCCGGCACAAGCCATCGGCCGTTCCGTGAATGTATCAATGAATGCCGGTACGGTACTCAGGCAGGAGATGTTGAAGGCTGCGCCTGCCGTGCAACAGGGGCAAACCGTGATGGTGACTTCAAACGGTAAGGGTTTTAGTGTTACCGCTGAAGGCCGTGCAATGACCAGTGCCGCAGAGGGGCAAGTTGTGCAGGTGAAAGTGGCCAGCGGTCAGGTTGTTTCCGGAATTGCACGTAACGGCGGCCAGATTGAGGTCGGTTTTTGATGTGCATTTTATGGAATCAATTATGCTAAATAAAATACTTACAAAGTATTAAAGTTTGCTAAATCCATGCCGATATGAACATTATAGATGCGGGTGATGCGCATAGTAAGTTACGCGAAAAGGAATGAATGCTATGAAAATTAATGATTCAGTCAAAAATCCGGTTAACCAGGGTGTAGATAAGTCTGCTAAAAAGTCAGCAGCTGCAAAGCCGGAGTCTGGCGCGGGCAAAAGTGCTGAAAAGTCTCAAACCGGAGCACCGTCGGTCGGAAACGTTACGTTATCGCCAATGGCAGCGCAATTGCAATCATTGGAGGCGGAAGTTGCTGCCAGCAATGTATTTGATACAAAAAAAGTGGATGCCATTAAATCAGCCATTGCGAGTGGCCAGTTTAAAGTGAATTCTGAAAAAGTGGCAGATGGTTTGATTGAAACGGTGAGAGATTTATTAACCACTAAAAAGTCATGAGGACAACATGAATACGCCAACTTCTATTCAATCAGTCTCTTTTGAGCAAGACGTACAGTTAGTGGATCATCTGCAGGCACTGCTATCACGCGAACAAGCCGGTTTGGTTGTGGTGGATCTTGACGCGATTGAAGCTTTGCTGGAAGAGAAGTCCACGTTGTTGCAACGCATCAATCTCGTTGCCAGGCACCGTTATGAGGCATTAGCAGCAAACGGTTTCGAACCAAGCGAGGCCGGCATGACCGCATGGCTTAAGCAGCAAGCACAGCCTGCGATGCATAAAGCATGGGCGGGTTTTCAAAAGGCATTACACCAGGCAAGAGAGATGAACCGGCTCAATGGCATGCTGATCAACAAGCATTTCAGCCGGAATCAGCTACTGCTTAATCATCTGCAAGGTAACTCAAGTGTTGGTGAGGTCTATGGCAGAAATGGCCAGGCTACATCGCAATCACTTTTACGTAGTGGCCTGACAGCGTAAGCATTTTTTTTATTTTTTCATGATCTGATCATGTGCCATGTGTGACTTACCGGGCAAAAGCCAGCAGGATCAAAAAAATATAATGTCTCTACAGACCTATCTATATACAGCTCCCGTGCCTCATAGGCGGAGACTGGACAATAAGGAAACTTCCGTGATGACTGGACGTGAAGTCATTCTGCACGACATGGAAGCCTATGTTGTCATGTCCCTGACCGGTTCCAAGGCTATCTTGTCGATCACGGAAGGTGTGGAGCGTCTTCTCGGCTTTAAGCCGGATGATTTTCTTACGGGTGAGGTGTCCTTGATAAGCCGGATTCACGCCGATGATCAGGACATTGCCGCTGATTTGTTTTCAGATGTGATTAATAAGTCTTCCGATACCTTTAACATTAGGCTCAGGCAGGCCAATGGCCGCATCCGCTGTATAAAGGGTCATTACACCAAAGCGCCGGACGCTTCCGGCACCGGTATTATCCTTGAGTTGCTGCTGCAAGATGCCAAGAGTCTCTGGCAGCGTCAGGGCGATGAACCCATCATGACCAATTTCATGGCCATGATGGAAAACTCCGATGATTACATTTATATTAAAGATCGCAATCATGTATTTACCGGTGTCAGCCAGGCGCTGGCCGATGTTGCTGAATCGGCCCTGCACGGAACCGAACTGACTGGCCTGACTGACTATGACGTGTTTTCCGAAGACTATGCCGATATTTATTACCGGCTGGAAAAACAAGTATTTTCCGGTATTCATGTGACCCATGAAATGCAGGAAACGCTGGATCAGGACGGCAATAAAGGCTGGGTCGATAACCGTAAATACCCGATAAAAAATACAGAGGGCGAACCCATCGGTTTGTTTTGCATCGTCCGCGACATTACTGAATACAGGCTGGCAGAACAGGCGCTGCGGGCGAGCGAAGAGTTTCAAACTATTGCCGGGTTGGGTAGTTATGTACTGGATATTCCCTCCGGGACGTGGAAAAGCTCCGGTGCGCTTGATCAGTTATTGGGAATAAGCAATACGTATGAACGCTCTTTGGACGGGTGGGTGGCGCTGATTCATCCCGATGATTGCACGGTAATAGACGACCATGTTAGAAGTGATGTTTTTGGCCAAGGTAATGTTTTGGATAAGGAATACCGCATTATCCGTCATGCCGACCAGGCCGAGCGCTGGGTGCGTGGGTTATGGAAACTGGAATTCGATGTACATGGGCGCCCCCTGAGAATGCGTGGCACGCTTCAGGATGTTACCGAGAGTCGCGAGGGGCTGCTTGCAGAACAAAGGGCAATTCTTGGTTGCTTGCTGGTTGGAATTGTCACGGTGCGCCACCGGAAAATTGTATGGGCCAACCCCGCTTTTGAAACCATGTTTGGCTACGACGCAGGCGAGGTCATTGGCTTGCCAACGCGGCAGTTCTATGTGGATGAGGCGGGCTACCAAGCTGTTGGGGCAATCTACGCGAATATCGAGAAAGACGGTGTTGTGCAAACCCAGCATGAGTTCGTGCGCAAGGATGGCCGGCATATCTGGGTTGACATAAGCGCGGCGCAACCGCATAAGGAAACCGGCGAATCACTTTGGACATTTATCGATATAACCGAGCGCAAACTGGCCGAGAATGAACTGCGTATTGCCGCTACCGCCTTCGAATCCCAGGAAGGCATGATGGTTACCGATGCTAACAAGGTGATTCTCCGGACAAACCGCGCCTTCACTGCGATCACCGGTTACACTGCTGAAGACGTCGTTGGTAAACTCCCAAGCATATTGAGTTCAGGCCGGCATAATACTGCCTTTTATGCCGCCATGTGGAGGAGTATTAATCGTACCGGCAGCTGGGGGGGCGAAATCTGGAACCGGCGCAAGAATGGCGAAATCTACCCACAGCAACTCACTATCACTGCAGTGAAAGATTCCGCTGGTATTGTTACAAGTTACGTTTCTACATTCATTGACATCGCCCAGCGCAAGGCTGCGGAGGATGAGATACAGAATCTGGCCTTCTACGACACCCTCACGCGCCTGCCCAACCGGCGGCTTCTGTTCGATCGCCTCAATCAGGCCTTGGCTTCAAGCAGGCGTAGCGGCCGTCAAGGTGCGTTGCTGATCATTGATTTGGATGACTTTAAAACATTAAATGACACGCTCGGTCATGACGTCGGGGACTTGCTGCTGCAACAGGTTGCACAACGGTTGACTGCCAATGTGCGCGAATGCGACACCGTTGCCCGTCTGGGAGGTGACGAGTTCGTGGTAATGCTGGTAGGCCTGAGCAGGCAAGATCTTGAAGCTGCGACACAGGCTGAAACTGTAGGCAAAAAAATTCTGGCGGTCCTCAGCCAGTCTTACCAGATCGCCTCGTATGGATGTCATAGTACCTCCAGTATCGGCGCCACCATGTTTAACGGTCATAAGTCGACCATGGATGAGCTGTTGAAGCAGGCAGACATCGCCATGTATCAGGCCAAGAAAGCAGGCCGCAACACCCTGCGTTTCTTTGATCCGCAGATGCAGGTTGCCATCAACGCTCGTGTGTCAATGGAAGGCGAGCTACGTAAAGCCCTTGAGCAGCAGCAATTCCATTTGTATTACCAGGTTCAGGTGGACAGCTCGGGTAACCCATTGGGCGCCGAGGCCCTGATTCGCTGGCTGCACCCTGAACGTGGTTTAGTGTCTCCTGCACAATTCATCCCGCTGGCGGAAGATACGGGACTGATTCTGCCTATCGGGCAATGGGTGCTGGAGACGGCTTGCGCCCAACTTCAGATGTGGCAGCAGGATGCACGTACCCGCGACCTCACTTTATCGGTGAATGTGAGTGCCAAGCAATTCCACCAGGCGGATTTCGCGGATCAGGTGCAAGCTGCCGTGCAAAGCCATGACATCAACCCGATGCGGCTCAAGCTTGAACTGACGGAAAGCATGTTGCTGGAGCGCATTGACGACACCATTGCAACCATGAACGCTTTGAAAAAAATCGGTGTCCGCTTCTCATTGGATGATTTTGGCACCGGCTATTCATCCCTGCAATACCTCAAACGGTTGCCGCTGTACCAGTTGAAGATTGACCAATCGTTCGTGCGCGATATTGCCGCCAATAGCAGCGATCAGGCGATTGTGCGTACTATCATCGCCATGGCACAAACGATGAACCTGAACGTTATTGCCGAAGGGGTGGAAACAGAGGAGCAGCGGCAATTGCTCCTGAACAACGGCTGCAACAAATACCAAGGGTATCTGTTTAGCAAACCGGTACCGATTGCGCAGTTCGAGGCAGCGCTGCTGCAGGGTTGATCATTTTTGATGGCGTGCCAATCCAGATTGACTGCCGGTGGTTTCCAGTTGCAGACAGTCCGGCTCCGGATTGGTGAAGTCCAGGCGTACTTGCGTATCACGGCGAGGTTCATGCGCTGTTGAAAACAATCATTCAGCATGTAACGATTAGGTAGTCCGGTCAGGCTGTCATGTGTATACCACATCCCTTGTGTAATTAAATGCATATTAACGGTGCGGCCATTTGGGCGCATGCACCAAAAATGGTGTTTTCTGGTTATTTGACGATTGTTTATCCCCGGTTAGCCGCCTGTAGACTCGTGATTGCATGATGGCTCATATTTTGCTTATCTGTTACCAGCCAGCTTGATAACTAGCTGAGGCGTGTACAACATTTGGAGCTGAACATGAGTCAAACAACTTCAATGCAAATTGATAATTTTCTTCCCTACATGAGGGATGTCATCCGTTGTGAACAGTCATTGCATGAACTCAACCTCATGTGGCGCATTATTGAGTCTTCCGCCAAGATGAACTGCCCGGTCGAGGCCAAGACCATCCTACCCACCATGGCTGCCACGCGGGTAGGTTTCAACCGGCTGGAAAACGAATTGGTGTTGAGCCTGGTGCAGCAGAAAGTGTCGACCGTACTGGATGAGATCGGCACCAAGGCACAGTATGTCATTGATATTCTGGTACGTAATTTGTATGAGCGCACCGCCGACGTAGGCTTTCTGGCAACAGATAATGAATTGTGCGCGTTTGTTGCCGGCTTAT
>Ga0255338_1002518_pt1 | contig 26260 bp, 12 predicted proteins | sample MeOH1_35cm_T4_19_FD_203715 | JGI IMG/M metagenome (GOLD analysis project Ga0255338, IMG submission 203715) | Sandy soil microbial communities from University of British Columbia, Vancouver, Canada - MeOH1_35cm_T4_195 | ecosystem: Engineered > Artificial ecosystem > Sand microcosm > Unclassified ...
TCCACCGCGTCGCGTCGCAAGAAACAATCAACCAGCCGAGCAGCCTCCGCGGCGAGGCCCTTGACGCGAAGCTCACCGGTCACCTGCTCATCGACAGGCGGTATGGGTAGCTGCAGCTCGCGCACGCGAGATTCGGATTGCTTCCGGGCTCGCCACGACCAGGCGGAACGGCGCTCGTCCGCGGTTCTGAGCGTTGGGTTGGTGCGAAGGGTTGACATACACCCTTCTTCCCCCCAGGGCTCGGCGGCTCCTACATGCGTGCAGCGAAACGCTCAGGAAAGCAGGTCGCGGACCACGGCGCCGCTTACGTCCGTGAGGCGGTAGTCGCGGCCAGCGTGCCGGTAGGTGAGCTTGGTGTGGTCCAGGCCCATCAAGTGGAGGATGGTGGCGTGGAAGTCGTGGACGTGGACGGGGTTGTCCGCCACGTTGATGCCATAGTCGTCCGTGGAGCCGTAAGTCATGCCGCCCTTCACGCCACCACCGGCCAGCCAGGAAGAGAAGGCCCAGTGGTGGTGCTCCCGGCCCGCGGCATTTGCCTGGGAGTTGAACGGCGTGCGGCCGAACTCCGTGGTCCAGACCACGAGGGTGTCGTCCAGTAGCCCGCGCTGCTTCAGGTCGGTGAGCAGGCCGGCGATGGGGCGGTCGACGTTTTTGGCGAGTGGCGTGTGGGTGAGCATATCGCCATGCGCATCCCAGTTATTGGAGGAGCCGACGTCGATCAATTCCACACACCGCACGCCGCGCTCGGCCAGCCGCCGGGCCACGAGGCATTGCCAGCCAAAGCCGGTGTTCTGGCCCCGCTCCAACCCGTAAAGCGCGAGGGTGGAGTCGGCTTCGCGGGAGAGGTCGAACGCTTCCGGTGCGTCTCGCTGCATGCCGAAGGCGGTCTCGAACGAACGGATGCGGGCGGCCAGGGCGGGATCGGCGGCACGCGTGGATTGGTGGCGGCGGTTCAGCGCGTCGGTGAGCCCCAGCTCCAACTGCTGGAGCTCCTCCGAGGCGGAGCGCCGGTGCACGTTGGGGATCGGATCGGCGCCGGGGATCACGCGCGTTCCCTGATGGCAGCCGGGTAGAAAGTCGGAGGCCCAGAGTTGCCCGCCCGCATACGGAAGCTGCGGTGCGAGGACCATGAACGAAGGCAGGTTCTGGTTCACGGAGCCGAGGCCGTAGCTGAGCCACGAACCGATGGACGGACGGGCAAAGGTGAACGAACCGGTATGGATGCCGAGGCTGGCCTCGTAGTGATTGGTGTGGTCCGACTTCAGCGAGCGGATCACGCAGAGGTCATCCACGCAGGCGCCGATGTGCGGGAAGAGGTCGCTCACTTCCGTGCCGCAGCGTCCCCGGTGGCGGAACTCCCACTGCGGGCGCTTCAGGAACATCGAGTAGTTGCCCGGCTTGCCCTGGAACTCGTTGATCGCCACCGTCTTCGCGTGGTCGGCGAACAGCTTCGGCTTGGGGTCGAAGGAGTCGACGTGCGACACCCCGCCGCTCATGTAGAGAAAGATCACGCGCTTTGCCCGGGGCGCGAAATGGGCCGGATGGGGAGCCAGTGGATCGGCCGGCAGCGAGCGCCCGTCGTCGGCAGCACACAGCTCAGCGAGCAGCCCCGGCAGCAGAAGCGACCCGCCCACGAGCGAACGCAGCACCTGCCGCCGATCCGGTCGGCAATCATTCAACGACATGAAACTTACTCCGAACTAACGGAATGTAACCGCCAAGAGGCACCCGGCGCCAAGAGAAATCAGAAGTTATAGACGGGATGAACAGGACTGACTGGATAGGATCGGGTTGATCTCGGAACGATCACCGCCGCATCACTCACGTCCCTACTTTGTGCCTTCGTGTCTTTGTGGTGAAAGTCCCCTCTCCCCTCTTGGCGCACCTGGCGCACTTGGCGATTTAATGTTGGCCGTGCTCAATCGATGAAGAGGAATTCGTTGCTGCTGAGAAGCGCTCGGGCGAAGGATGCCCAGGCGGAGGCTTCGATTCCCTCGGCGGGCGTCTTCGCCTCCCGGAGCGCGGTCTGGGCTCGCGCCAGGAACTTGCGGGAGCGAGCCAACTCGTCGACGGCAGGTGGCCGGCCGAAGCAGAGGCGATACGCGCGGTCGATACGGGCGGCCTCGTCACTGCGCTCCCGCAGGACACGGGCAGCGAGTTGCCGCGCCTGTTCGTGGGCGAACGGGTCGTTCATCATGAACAACGCCTGCAGCGGCGTGGTGGTGGCAACCCGCTCCGGGGTGCTGGCGTTCGGCTCCGCGCCGTCGAACAGCGCCAGGAACGGGTGTTTCCGAATGCGCTGCGCCATCAGGTAGACGCTCCGCTGTCGCGTCTCGTAGACCGCCGTGAACGGGGCATGCTGCGAAAAGCCCCAGGTGGCGACGGGCGGGAATGGTTGGGCACCGCCGGGTGTGGGGTCCAGATTGCCGCTTACGCACAGCATCGCGTCCCGGATCGCCTCGGCTTCCAGCCGGCGCCGGTTCTGGCGCGCCAGGAGCCGGTTCTCCGGATCGGCCACCGGGGGCTGCGACGACTGCTGGTACGCATTCGAGAGCAAGATCAGCCGGTGGAGTGACTTCAGCGACCAATTCAGTTCCGGGTTTCGCGTTCCGGGTTCCGCGTCGCTCTTCGCCGAAGAAGAGCCCGGAACTTGGAGCTTGGAACTCGGGACTACGCTGAAGGCGCTTGCCAGCCAATCCAGCAATTCCGGATGCGTCGGCGGAGCGCCGCGCTTCCCGAAGTCGTTAGGAGTGCGGACGATCCCTGCGCCGAAGTGGTGCTGCCAGACGCGGTTCACAATCACCCGCGCGGTGAGCGGGTTGGCGGGATCCGTGAGCCACTGCGCGAGTTGCAGGCGACCGCTTCCGGCGCCGGCGGGAACTGTTTGGCCGCCCAGCACCAACGGGAAATGGCGCGGGACCACGTCGCCCACGTTTAGCGGGTCGCCGCGGCGGAGGATGTGCGCGTCTGCGGGCGTCCCTTCGGCGACCGCATATCCGAGGGGGAACGGACCGCGCTCGGTCAGCTCCGCTCGCTCCCGCTGAAGCGCTGCGAGCTTCTCCTCCGCCTGCTTCAACGACGCTCGCAGGGTGAGGCGTGCGTCTCCGGGCGTCGCCCCGCTCGGGGTGCCGCGCACGAGGGGCGGTAGAGCGGCTTCGCGGACCGTGAGGTTGTCTACGTCCAGGCCGGGCCGTACACCGCCGATGTGGCCGTAGGAGTCGACGAAGAAGTAGTCGACGCTTCCATCCCAGTTGGTGACGAACTGTTTTCCGGCAATCGGGGTGAGGTCGCCCGGCTGGCCCGCCGACCCGGAGTACGTCTTGTCCCGCAGGTCCAATGTGAGGGCGAGGTTATACCACTCCCCCACCTTCACCGCGCGCACCGGTTCCACGCGGTCACCACTGCGGGCGAACAGGGTGTCTCCGTTAACGAAAAGCTCGATGGCGGCGGAGTTTCCAGGGCCGTGGCCCACGTAGAAGCGGAATGAACCCGCGCCGCCCGCAGCGACGGACGTAGTGCGAAAATCGATGTTGTAGTTCAGGAACCGCGTGCCCGCCGCAGTCCACGGTGCCGGTAGCCGCTGGCCGAAGCCGCTGTAGCTGGCTACGTTGTCGAAACGAAGGCCCTGGCTTCCCCCGGGAAAGACGTTGACGTACGGGCTCTGGGCTGCCGCCTGCAGACGCGCCGGACTGTTCGGTCCGTTTTCCCATGGTGCGGCCGGTAGTGAACCGGCCTCCTGGAACTCCAGATCGCCATCCAATCCGATGCCGAGCCGCATCCGGTTCCGCTCCGCTTCCAATGCGGTCGTCTCCTGCGTCAGTGCCTGAAGGCGCTGGTCGAACGCCTGTTGAAGCCGGGTAGCCTCGGCCGGGGCTACCAGCGGCACGAAGTCGCGAGGGCGCTTCACTTCTTCAGAGCCGGGGAAAGCATACCGGGTGCTGGAGAAGATACCGTAGAGGCCGTAGTAATCGGCCGTGGGGATGGGGTCGTACTTGTGGTCGTGGCAGCGCGCGCACCCCAGGCTGAGGCCTAGTACCGATTTCCCGAGTGTATCGATGGTGTCGTCGATGGTCAGGTGCTGGTAGTTCTGCGGATCGAACCCGAAGCGCCGCGAGATCGCGAGAAAGCCGGTGGCCGCCACACACTCCGCGTAGCGCTCCTTCGGCGCGGACGCCGCCAGCAAGTCGCCGGCCACCTGCTCCCGGATGAACTGGTCGTATGGCTTATCCCGATTGAACGACTGGATCACGTAGTCTCGGTAGCGGTACGCCTCCCGCACTGGAAAATCCGCCGTCTCCCCTGCCGTATCCGCATACCGGACCACATCTAGCCAATGCCGGCCCCAACGCTCACCATAGGCGGGCGAGGCAAGGAGGCGGTCGACGAGGCGTGCATAGGCGCTCCCGGAAGGCGTTGGGCGCCGGGCGCCGGGCTTTGGGGGAGGTGCGGCGGCCGCCGCGATCCCGGCACTCCCTCTACCGCTCGGTATCTCCGTGTCTCCGTGGTGAATTCTGCGTTCCGCTTCGACTTCGCGGACGAACGCCTCGACTTCCTCGGGCGTAGGAGGCAGACCGGTGAGATCAAACGTGACGCGGCGGATAAGGGTGCGGGGATCGGCCGCCGGAGCTGGGGAAAGCCCCTTCGCCTCCAGCTTGGCGAGAACAAACGCATCCACCGGATTACACACCCACGCTGTATTCTTGACCCGCGGAATGGAAGGCCGCCGGACCGGCTGGAACGACCAATGCGCCCGGGGATCTCCACCCTTGACCCCCATCCCCTGACCCTCGCCACCGGCCGAAGGCCACGGCGCGCCCTGCCGGACCCATTGCTCCAGGGCGGCGATCTCGTCTCCGCGCAGTTTGGCGGTGGGAGGCATTTTCAGCGTGCCGGTATGGCGGACGGCTCGGATCAAGGAGCTCTTGTCCGGATCGCCGGTCACGATTACGGGGCCGGTGTCGGCTCCCTTCCGCAACCCTTCTGCCGTGTCCAGTCGCAGGCTCGCCTGCTGGATCTTCTCGCCATGGCAAGAGGCGCAGCGCTCCAGGAGCAGGGGGCGGACCTTGCTTTCGAAGAAGGCGCTCTGCGCCGGGTTCGGGCGGGGCGACGGCGCGGAGGCGACCGCTGCTGCCGCGGCTAAACTCAAGGTGGCCACCGACAGTGTGACCTTCGACGGGTGCTTCATCGCTGGGATGCCGGGTCCGATGGGGCGGTCTGGAAATGGATGCGCGGGCGCTTTAGTTCGGGCACGTCAACACTTGCCGGTGTGCACACCACAATCTGTGACCGTTGGAGACACCCGGCGCACCCCCGAGTTTCCGCAGAAGTCTCGTTTCCGTCACGAAAGCGTGATTCGCGGGAAGGCTGCGCGTTACCCGCAACACCCACCGGCCCGCATTGTCCCACTCTCTAGAGGGTTGTGGGCACGCCGATGAAGCCGGCTCACGTATTCGAAGACAGTCCTACAGAGTTCATCCGGCAAGGGAGCAGGGAATGCGGCGGCAGGCAATCGTTGGGGTTCTCACGGCCGGGTTGGCCGCTCCGGTGGCGGTTGCCTTCGGCGCGCCGGGCGGTCCGCCGCCGAAAAAGGCGCCTTCCGCGCCTGAGGTTGCCTTCTTCGAAACCAAGATCCGGCCATTGCTCCTGGAGCGCTGCGGGAAATGCCATGGCGAGAAGATCCAGCAGGGCGGGCTCCGCCTCGACACGGCGGCAGGGTTGAGCAACGGGTCCGAGAGCGGCCCGGTAATCATTGCCAACGATCCTGAAAAGAGTCCCCTATTACGCGCAGTCCGGCACCAGGGCAACCTGCAGATGCCTCCCGGTGAAAAGCTCCCCGAGGCCGAGATCGCTGCTCTGACGGCATGGGTGAAGGCGGGAGCACCATGGCCTGTGGCCGGGGTCGGGGGCCAGGGGTTGGGGGGCAGGGGTGGAGATCCCCGCGCGCATTGGTCCTTCCAACCTGTGCGACGGCCGGCGATCCCCATGGTGAAGAACCGGGCATGGGTCAAGACGCCGATTGACGCCTTTATCCTCGCCAGGCTGGAGGCGAAGGGGTTAGCACCTTCGCCCCAAGCAGATGCCCGCACGCTCATCCGCCGCGCCACGTTCGACCTCACCGGTCTCCCTCCCACCCCCGATGAGGTCGAAGCGTTCATCCGCGAGGTCGAAGCGGAACGCAGAATTCACCACGGAGACACGGAGACACCGGGCGGTAAAAGGATTACCGGGATCCCGGCTCCACCAACGCCCAACGCCCAACGCCCGACCCCTACTGGGGGCGCCTACGCACGCCTCATCGACCGCCTCCTTGCCTCGCCCGCCTATGGTGAGCGCTGGGGGAGGCATTGGCTGGATCTGGCACGGTATGCCGACAGCAAGGATGTGCGCGACATCGGACAGCCGTTCGACATCGTGGAGTCATACCGCTACCGGGATTGGGTGGTCAAGGCGTTCAATGAAGACCTCCCTTACGATCAGTTCATCCTCCACCAGATCGCCGGAGACCTGCTCCCGCCGGCCGCGCCGGGTCAGGTAAATGCAGACGGGATCACTGCCTCCACCTTTCTCACCATTGGCGTGTGGGGGCCGGGTGATGCAGACGTACAGAAGATGTACACCGACATGGTGGATGACCAGGTGAACGTGGTCAGCCGGGCCTTCCTGGGACTCACCATCGGGTGCGCGCGCTGTCACGACCACAAGTTCGACCCAATCAGTACGGCGGACTATTACGGCCTAGCCGGGATCTTCTTCAGCACGCAAATCGCGATCCCGCAGATCTCGGCGCCGTACAACAAGGTGCCCCTGATCCCGCAGTCCGAGATCGAGCGCCGGGAGCGCTACCTGGCCCACGTGCCGGAGATGGAGAAGAACATCCAGGCATACCTGGACGCGCGCTATGCCGAGCTTCCGCGCCGGTCTATTTCGGAGACCTCGCGCTACCTGAACGCGGTTTGGGAACTCCAGCACCCGGCAGACGGTAAGTCCGCGGACGTCGCCACGCTGGCTCGCGGTGCCGGCTTGCGGGAGGAGGTGCTGCGCCAATGGCAAGACTACCTCTCGCCCACCACGCCACAAACGGGCCTGATGTCGAACCTAGCGCTCAACTCGGGCGCAACCGGCGTGCACGCCTGGCGCGGCGCGACCAATGAACCGGTGCTGGTGGTTAATACCACGAACCAGACCGTCACCATTCCGGGGACGGTGCCGCCGCATGGGGTCGCCGTCCATCCGGGACCCACAACCGGTGTGGCCGTGGCATGGAGTTCCCCCGAGGGGGGCATGTTCCGGGTGTCCGGCCGGATTGCGCACGCCCATCCGGCGTGTGGCGACGGCATCGAGTGGCAGGTTGAGCGGGTGCGTGCCGGCGCCGCGGAGCGCGTTGCCGGGGCCGCAATACCGCTGGGCGGAGAATCGAAGCTTTCGGAGCCCGTTTTCGCGGAGAAGCTGGCCTCGGTGAGACTTGCACCAGGCGATCAACTCCGGTTCGTGGTGCTGCCCAAGACCAGTTATTCGTGCGACCTGACGCAACTGGACGTGCAGGTGGAAGAGGTCGGAGGCGCCGGGCGTGTGTGGAACCTGGCCCGCGACCTGAACGCGGGTCCGTTCCAGCCGGGCGAGGGCAATCCCCATCGGGATTCGTATGGCGTGGCCGGCAGGTGGTCGTTCCTCGACCTGGCGCAGGTGAAGCCCGTTGTCCGGGTCGACCGGTCGGCCGTGGGAGCGCTCCAGGCGTGGCTCTCGGCAAGCGACCGGGAGCGTGCTGCCCAGGCGGCGGGAGAGGTGCAGCGAGCGCTGGATACCGGTAACCTGGCGGAAGTCGACGGCCCACTCGGTCGCCTCTGGCGGGACCTCGCCTCGCCACTCGGCCCTTACCGCGTCACCCGTAAGGATGATGCGCTCCTGCCGCCAGTCGCACTGGCGGAGAAGAAGCGACTGGAAGGCGAGTTGGAGGCATACCGGAAGAACGCTCCCCCTCCCGTTCCCTATGCGATGGGCGCCAAGGAAGGCGGCGTTCCCGGCACCAAGTACGCGGGCTTCCACGACGCCCAGATCCACATTCGTGGCCGGTATGACCGCCTGGGAGACGTGGTGCCCCGCCGCTTCCCCGTGGTACTCGCCGGTGAGAAACAGCCGCCCATTACCCAGGGGAGCGGCCGCATGGAACTGGCTCGCTGGATCGCCAGCCGGGACAATCCGCTCACTTCGCGCGTCATGGTAAACCGGGTCTGGCAGCAGCATTTTGGCGCGGGACTCGTACGCACCCCCGGCAACTTCGGCAAGCTTGGCGAAGCCCCCACGCATCCGGAACTGCTAGACTGGCTGGCAGCCGCGTTTGCAAGTGGCGAGTGGACCGGGGAGACGGGAGAGAAGAAAACCGCCGCACTCTCTCCTCTATCCTTACCCCGCTCCACTCCGGCGGCGCCCTGGTCCCTCAAGCAGCTTCACCGGATGATCATGCTTTCCAGCACCTATCAGCAGTCGTCGAAGCCACGGCCGGCGTTGCACGCGGATCCGGAAAACCGGTTGTGGGCGCGGGCAAACGTGCGGCGCCTGGAAGCCGAGGCGATCCGCGATACCCTGCTTTCCGTAGCGGGCACCCTGGACGCGACGATAGGCGGGCCGCCGCTCCGCAAGCCCGGTGAAGACGCGCTCAGCCACCGCCGGGCGATCTACCAGATGACGAACCGCTCCGACAAGTCCGGTTTCCGTTTTCTGTACGACGCTGCGGATCCGGAGAACATCGTTGATCAGCGAACCGTCTCCACGGTGGCGCCGCAGTCGCTTTTCCTGTTGAACGACCCGTTCATGCAGGAACAGACCCGCGCCCTCGCAAGCCGCTTGCTGGCAACGCCGGATCGGACGGACGAGCAACGGATCACGCAGGCCTACTCACTGCTCTACGGCCGTCTCCCACGCCCCGCCGAGCTATCACTGGGCGGGGCGTTTGTCCGCAAGCATGAAGGCACCGAGGACGCACGCCGTGCGGCATGGCAGGAGTACTGCCAGGTACTGCTGTGCGCGAACGAACTAATCTACGTGGATTGATTCACCACGGAGACACAGAGGCACGGAGAGGGGAAGACTTTTTAGACAGGATTAACGGGATCAACAGGATAGACAGGAAGGGACCGGCTACTTATGTTCGGCAAATGCGCCGTCAAAACAGAGACTTGCTTTGACAACTCCAACTCCCTCTTTCTCATCCTGTTAATCCTGTCTAAAAACTCTCTCTTCTCTCCGTGCCTCTGTGTCTCCGTGGTAAACCCATTCCGGAAACCCTAACGATGGCGAAGTTAATCAGCCGACGAGAAATGTTAGCGCGAGGCTCGCACGGATTCGGTACCCTGGCGCTGGCCGCGCTAATGCAGCAGGATCAAGCGCGTGCGGCTTCGACGGTGCCGAGCCTGCCGGACGGAGGAAATCCGCTGGCGGTGCGGCTGCCGCATTACGCGGCGCGGGCGAAGCGGGTGATCTTCCTGTTCATGCCGGGCGGCCCTTCGCACGTGGACCTGTGGGACCCGAAGCCGCGCCTGGCGAAAGAAACGGGGAACCCGCTGCCGTTCGAGAAGCCCGCGCTGATGCGGACCAAGACCGGCAACCTACTGGGCTCACCGTTCAGCTTCAAGAAGTATGGTCAGGCCGGAATCGAAGTGAGCGAGCTGTTCCCGAAGGTGGCGCAGTGCGTGGACGACCTCTGCGTGATCCGCTCCATGGTAGCGGACAACATCAACCACAACGGCGCCTGCCTCCAGATGTGCACCGGCGAGCAGGCGTTCTGCCGCCCGAGCATGGGGTCGTGGCTATTGTACGGCCTGGGAAGCGAGAATCAGAACCTGCCCGGCTTCGTGGCGATCAGCCCGAACCAACCCGCGCAGGGAGCGCCGCTCTGGGGTTCCAGCTTCCTCCCCGCGGCGTACCAAGGAACCTACGTCTCGGACATCGCCCACCCGATCCGGAACCTCAAAAACCCGCAGCTTTCTACCGGCACCCAGCGCGAGCAACTCGACCTGCTCAAGCGGCTGAATGACCTGCACGTAGAGCAGCACCCGCAAGAAAGCGCACTGAGCGCCCGCATCGCCGCGTTCGAGTTGGCGTTCCGGATGCAGGCGGAGGCGCCGGAAGCGTTCGACATCGAACGGGAGAGCCCCGAGACGAAGAAGCTGTACGGCGTGGGGGACCCAGTGACCGACCACTTCGGACGCCAGTGTCTTCTCGCGCGCCGCCTCACGGAGCGCGGCGTGCGGTTCGTCCAGGTCTTCCACACGCGCTCTTCCAAAGCGTCAGCGTGCCAGCTCTGGGACCAGCACGGCGGTCTGCGCCAGGGTCTCATCGACAATACCGCCGCGACAGACCTCCCCATCGCCGGTCTGCTCCGCGACTTGAAGGCGCGCGGGCTACTGGACGACACGCTGGTGATCTGGGGCGGTGAGTTCGGCCGCACCCCCACGGCCGAAGGCAACGACGGCCGCGAGCATCACCCATTCGGCTTCACCATGTGGCTGGCGGGTGGCGGCGTCAAGAGCGGGATCGTCCACGGTGCCACGGATGAGTTCGGCTGGCACTCCGTGGAGAACAAAGTGCACGTGCACGACCTACACGCCACCATCCTCCATCTGCTGGGCCTGAACCATGAAAAGCTTACCTACCGTTATTCCGGCCGCGACTATCGCTTGACGGATGTCTTTGGCACCGTAGTCAAAGACATCCTGGCGTAGCTGGCTGGGTCACAGATATCAAGCGCATTTTGCGGACTTCAGGACGGTGTCAAAGGTTCGCGGGGGAACCTTAAGCCTTCTTAATAGAGGCCATGGCGAGCTGTTTGTCGAATACCGTCAATAGTTTCGCAATCACAGTTGCCAGGTAGTCGCGGTAAGCAACCCATGCGCTTCATGTCCCACCTTCGCCCCCGGTTCGCCCGTTTGGTCTGGGTGATCGCTCCCGTCGTGGGGCTCTGCGCCGCAAGCCGCATGCTGCCGGCGCAGGCGAAAGCGGTGATTGTCCCCGCCGGCGCGGAACAGCCGGAGTGCCTGCTGTTCCAGTCCAAAGCCAGCAGCGTGGAGCGCGACTTCGTGTCAGCTCTTCCACGAAAAGGGGTGCAGGTTGTCCTCGTGGCAAGCCTGGATGCGGCCGAAGCGCGGCAATTCCACGTTGCAGAGACGCCGACGCTGATTCGGGTGGGGCCTGCGCTCAAAGAACAGCGCCGCTTCGTGGGCGCGAAAGCGATCTCTTCTGAATTGATCCGGACGAAACCGGCCCCGATTACCACCTGCCAGGCGTCCCACGGACCACGGTTGCGGTGGGTGGAAGAGTCGGACCGCCGTGCGCCGCGGGTTTACCGGAGGTTCAGCGGTGGCCGCGAGACGGTGCCGGATATCTTCAAAACGATGAGCCTGCGACCGGAATTGATGGAGAAGGTGCTGGATCTCTCCGAGCAGGGACATTTCTCCAACGGCTTTTTAGACCGCCTCACAAAGGAGCGCCTGGCTACGGTGGTTTCTTCCTTCAACCGCAGCCAGTACTGCCTGAGCTCCCACGCGATGGGTCTCGTCGACCTGGGCAGCAGCGCGACGGAGACGGCCGCGCTGGCGCGTGGGGAGATTGACACACCCTCCCTCAGCGTCAAGCAGCGGGCACTGCTCCGGTTTGCGAAGCGGTTGACGCAGGAGCCCGGCTCGCACATCGGTGACGAGGTGGCACGCCTCCGCGCCGCCGGCTGGCGCGACGAGCAGATTTTCGAGGCGGCTTTCGATGTGTCGCTGTTCAACTTCTTCAACCGCATGGCCGCGACCTACGACCTGGAAACCCCCGCGGATGGTTGGAAGTCGACGCTGGTGGCCCGGCATACAACTCGCTAGCCGGATTTCAGCGTGATAACCTTTTCAGGAACCGACAGGCCACCACGCTCGCGCCGGTCCCGTATCCGCGGCGCTCACCCAGCGCTTCGGATGTGCAATTGACCTGGTGCATCCCCTCTACCCGATTATGCGGCGCTGGCCCAGTCTGCTCTCCCTTCCCGTGTTGTGCCTCGCCGGTTGCGGCCGTGGCGGAGCGCTGCACTCATCTCCTACCACGCCTCCTCCCCCGAATGCCCCCACCGCGCGTGAAGCGCCGAGACCCACACGCCTCGTCGACGTGACGCGGCAGGCGGGCATCGATTTTAACCACCACACAGGTGCCTTCGGTAGCAAGTGGTTTCCAGAAACGAACGGTGCGGGGGCGGCGTTCTTCGATTACGACGGTGACGGCTTTTCCGATCTCTTCCTCGTCAACGGCCGCGATTGGTCACCTGCAGAGCGCCGGGCCGCCGGTGTGCCGCCGGGGCAGGAGACACCCGCCACGCCCTCTCGCCTCTACCACAACCGTGGCGACGGGACCTTCGAGGACGCGACGGCTGGGTCCGGATTGGCGATCCCGATGTATGGCATGGGCTGTGCCGTCGGAGACTACGACAACGACGGAGATGCGGATTTATACGTCACCGGCGTAGGCCGGGGCTGGCTGTTTCGGAATGACGGCAAGGGGCGGTTTGCGGAGACCGCTCGCTCGCTCGGGCTGGAGGGCGTAGGCTGGGGTACCAGCGCCACCTGGCTGGATCTCGATCGGGATGGGCGGCTGGACCTCTTCGTGTGCCATTACGTGGCCTGGAAAGCGAAGGACGATCAGCCGTGCCGCGCGCCGGGGAACCGTCCGATCTATTGCGGCCCCAACCTCTATCCGCCCGAGCCCAGCCGGCTCTACCGCCAGAAGAAGGACGGCACCTTCGAGGATATCTCACGTGCGTCCGGAATCTGGGGCCCCGCCGCCCATCCCCTGCGCAGCAAAGCGATGGGCGTAGTAACCACGGACTTCGACCAGGACGGTTGGCCGGACCTGCTGGTTGCGAACGATACGGAGCCGAACTTCCTCTTCCACAATAAGCACGACGGTACGTTCGCGGAAGAGGGCCTTCCATATGGCATTGCCATTCCGAACAGTGGTCAAGCGCGCAGCGGTATGGGGATCGACACGGGTGACTGGGACGAGTCGGGCCGGGAGAGCGTGCTCATCGGCAACTTTGCGGAAGAGATGCTGGGACTCTACCGTCTCACCGGCGACGGTAGCTTTACAGATGTGGCGGACCGCGTAGGGGTGGGTGCGCCCAGCCGCTCGTCCACCACCTTCGGGTGCCTGTTCGCGGACCTGAACAACGATGGCTGGCTGGATATCGTCGCGGCGAACGGCCACATCGACGAACGGATGGAGAAGGGCAATGCAGTCCCGCTGCGGCAGCGTCCGCTGTTCTTGATGAACCAATCCGGGACCGCCTTTCACTCGCACCCATACTTCGAGCAGGCATTGGTCGGGCGAGGATTGGCTGCCGCCGACATTGACCGGAACGGCACCGTGGATCTGCTCATCACGACTAATGGCGGCGAGCCGGTGCTGCTCCGCAACGAGGGCCGCGAGGGCCAGAGTATGCGGTTGGTACTGGAAGGTACGCGCGCCAACCGGTCCGCGCTGGGAGCCGTAGTAACGGCGTCGGTGGGAAAGCGAACCATCCGGCGCCGCATCAAAGGCGGATGCGCCTATCTCTCGGCCAGCGAACTCCCGCTCACCCTGGGTCTCGGCGCGGGCGAGTCGGCAATAGTCACCGTGCAGTGGCCGGGAGGTGCGAGCGAGGAACTGGGTAATCTCGCCGCCGGTAAGGAGCACCGGATTCGGGAAGGCAGCGGGGTCGTCGCAACGACCTCGTTAGCTGCAAGCGGCACGCAGGCGGCTCGCCTCAGTAAATGACGAGGCCGATAGATATCAGAAATGGAGCTCCGCAGCCGCCGGCATACGGAGCTTCATCCCCTGTTCACCTGTCTGCGATCTCATCTTCGGACGATTTGTTGGCGAACCCCGCGCGGTTTGAACGACCTATTTGCGAGTGGCTCGATGGCCGCGGTGACCCCGATGGCCGCGGTGACCCCGATGCCCGTGATGACCCTTATGGCCCTTGGCCATGGGCTTCGCACGATGTCCTCGATGACCGCGGTGCCCTTTGTGCCCTTTGGACGCAGGCTTCGCACGGTGGCCTGTGTGACCCTTCGGAGCCGCCTTTGCGCGATGTCCGGCGTGGCCCTTGGGCGCCGCCTTAGCAGCGTGAGTTGACGTGGCCGCAGCAGCGTGTGCAGCCGGTTTAGCCGCCTTCTCCGGGGCGTCCGTTGCAGCAACAGGCAGGACCGCGAACATCCCCGCTGCGGCCAGCAGCGCAGCCCCGAGTTTCCAGAGTTTTCCCATTTTGCTTCCTTTCTCGCATGCCGGGACCGATTTGCCAGGTAAGGTCCGGCGTGCCGTAGTTCCGTTCGTGAACCATGACACGGTTCCTGCGTGATCCGTCAGGATTAGGGGGTTCCAATTTCCACTTCCATGATGTTTTTTCCGACGATATGGAACGTGTGGCACGGTGTTGGTGCGCGGTTGCTCCAGAGGAGGTTGACTGCACCTCACTCGAACTATATGGGGCGATCGACCCCTGACTCCTGACGCCCACGGTGCCCGCCCGCATTTTAGATTGCACCGTTCGTCCCGCCGCCCATCTCTGCTTGTCCCACGCGAGAATATCAATAACCGATGCCTACGAATCTTGAAATCGCCCAGTCGTTACCGCTTCGCCCCATCACCGAGGTTGCAGCAGACGCGGGCCTTGAGCCGGGTGAGTTCGAGCAGTACGGTGACTATAAGGCCAAGATCCGTTCTCGCGCCTACGACCGCCTCGCCGGGCGGCCGGATGGGAAGCTAGTCCTCGTCACCGGGATCACACCCACACCGGCCGGAGAAGGCAAGACCACCGTCTCCATCGGGCTGGCGCAGGCGCTGAACCGAATCGGGACCCGCGGTATTGCAGCGCTGCGAGAGCCGTCGCTGGGGCCGGTCTTCGGGATGAAAGGGGGCGGCACCGGCGGCGGCTACTCACAGATGCTGCCGATGGAGGACATCAACCTCCACTTCACCGGCGACCTCCACGCTATTACGGCAGCCAACAACCTCCTGGCCGCAATGGTGGACAATCACCTGCAGTGGGGCAATGCGCTCAACCTGGAGCCGCGCCAGATCACCTGGAAGCGCTGTCTGGACATGAACGACCGCGCCCTCCGCGACCTGGTAATCGGCCTGGGCGGCCGGACAGAGGGCGTCCCGCGAGAAACGGGATTTGACATCACCGCCGCTTCCGAAATCATGGCAGTGCTTGCTCTGGCGCAGTCGCGAGAGGACCTCCGGGCGCGGTTGGGCCGCATCGTGGTCGGGCCAGACCGGGATGGCAACCCGGTTACCGCCGAACAGTTAGAAGCCGCCGGAGCGATGGCCGTGCTGTTGAAGGACGCGCTGCAGCCGAACCTCGCCCAGACGTCCGAAGGCACGCCGTTGATCGTACACTGTGGGCCGTTCGCGAACATCGCTCACGGCTGCAATTCCGTGCTCGCCACCAGACTGGCCCTCAAGCTCGGAGACGTGGTGGTTACCGAAGGCGGGTTCGGGGCGGACCTCGGCGCGGAGAAGTTCCTCAACATCAAGTGCCCGCAGTCCGGGCTGGCGCCGGACGCCGCCGTGTTGGTAGCCACCGTGCGCGCCATCAAGTATCACGGCGGGGTGGAACTGGAAGCACTGGGCCAGGAAGACGAGGCGGCCGTCGAAGCGGGGTTTGTCAACCTCCTACGTCACGCGGAGAACCTCCGGAAGTTCGGTCTGCCGGTCGTCGTGGCGATCAACCACCGCGCAACGGACAGTTCTGCGGAACAAGCCACCCTCCTGCGCCTTTGCCGTGAGCATGATTTACCTGCGGCCGTGGCGGACGTGTGGGGCGCGGGCGGTGCCGGTGCGGAAGAACTGGCTCGGCTACTGCTCGGGACGCTGGAGACGCCTGGCAACTTCCGCCCGCTCTACGACGAGACCACGAACCTGGTGCAAAAGCTGGAAATCGTCGCACGCGAGATCTACCGAGCGGATGGCGTCGAGTTGCTCCCCGCGGCGAAAGCGCGATTGAGCTATCTGGAAGCTCGAGGCTTCGGCCACCTCCCGATCTGTGTGGCGAAGACGCAGTACTCCTTTTCCGACAACCCGAAGCTGCGCGCCGCTCCCACCGGCCACGTGCTCACCATCCGCGACCTGAAGCTCTCCGCCGGAGCGGGATTCGTGGTCGCCTACGCGGGCACGCTCCTCACCATGCCGGGCCTGCCCCGTCGCCCTGCCGCCGTCGATATGGACCTCCTGCCGGATGGACGGATCTCCACACTGCACTAGCTTGGGAGTTTTTGACAGGTTGAATAGGATACCCAGGATTGTGAGCCCAGCGTAGGCGAAGGGCGGTCCAACTCCGGTAGGTGGGTCCGATCTTTCTCCCGTTTCACGATGCGAAAACCCCTCGCGCTCGGGCGCCCTTCCTATCCCGCCTGTCCTGTTACTGCTGTCGAATAGGTCTCTGGAGCCTAATCACTCCGCATCCACCACAAATAAAAAGGGGCCGGGAGCGTGAAATTCGCTCCCGGCCCCTTTTGTCGCGCCCGCAATTCTAACCGAACAGCTTGGTCACCGGACTCGCCTGCACCAGTTCTCGCGGCTGATTCAGGTGGTTGTAGACCAACGTCGAGGGGTTGATCCCGAACGCGTGGTAGATGGTGGCGAGCAGCTCACCCGGATGAACCGGGTCACGCCGCGGACTGGAACCGGTCTTATCAGACTCGCCGTGGACGTAGCCGCGGCGGACCCCGGCGCCGGCCATCACGGCGGTGTAGCAGTACGGCCAGTGGTCGCGGCCGTCCGCGCTGTTTTGGTTGCCGGAGGTGCTCACGCCCTTCTGCGGGCTGCGGCCGAACTCCCCAACTGCTACCACCAGCGTGTCATTGAGCATGCCGCGCTGGTCGAGGTCGGCAATGAGCCCGGAGAGGCCCGCATCCAGCATGGGGCCGGAGCGGTCTTTCATCCGTTCGGAGAGGCCGGCGTGATGGTCCCACGAATGGTTGTCCGAGTTGGCGACCTTCGGCCACACCACTTCGACCACGCGCGTACCCGCCTCGACCAGGCGGCGAGCCAGCAGGCAGCTCTGTCCGAAGGTATTCGGCCCGTACATCGCGCGGGTTTTGGCGTTCTCTTGCTCCAGGTCAAACGCCTCGCGGGCGCGCCCGGAAACGATGAGGCTCAGCGCCCGTTCGTAATACGCGTTGAGGTTCAGGTCTTCGACGGCTTTGTCGATCTGCGGCATGCCCGCGGTAATCTGGTCGCGCAGCTTGGCGCGGCGCTCCAGGCGGGTGGCGAACACTTCCGGACGCAGCTTCAGGTCATCCACGCGCAGGCGATCCAGCTTGTGCATGTCCATGTCGTCACCGTCCGGGTATAGCGTGTACGGGTCGAACGCACGCCCGAGGAACCCCGCGGTGCCGCCCTTGCCCACCACGTTGCTCTCTTGCAGCGGTCGCGGCAGCATCACGAACGGCAGCATCGGCTGGTCGGGCGGCTTCAGGCGCACGATGTTGGCCCCGAAGTTCGGGAAGTCTTTCGGGCTGGGCGGCTCAAGCTGTCCGGAAGCACTCACCTTATCGGTGGTGTAGCCGGTCATCATCTGGTAAATAGCCGCTGTGTGATTGAACAGGCCGTTGGGCGTGTAGCTCATCGACCGGATCATGGTGAACTTGTCATTCACCTGCGCTAGCTTCGGCAGGATCTCGGTGAACTGCACCCCATTGACCTTGGTGGGGATGTTCTTGAACGTGCTGCGGACGTTGTCCGGTACGTTCTCTTTCGGGTCCCACAGGTCCAGGTGACTCGGCCCGCCCTGGAGGTAGACCAGGATGATGTGCTTGGCCTTGCCCCAGCCGGGACCGCCCGCACCCCCCTGTTCTGCCGCCTGCGCCTGCAGCTGCAGCATCGAACCCAGGCTCAGGCCCAGGACGCCGGACCCACCCACACGCAACACGTCCCGCCGGCTGGGTTTCAGCTCGCGGTCGCACAGATCCTTACCACGCTCTCCAGGGATGATGATCACTGGGATGTCCCTTTCTGGAATTTACCACGGAGACATAGAGGCGAGAAGAGTTATAAGACAGGTTCTTCCTGTCCAGATGCCTTTCCCTCTCTTGGTCTCCGTGGTAACGAGTCGATCTAATGGTTGAACAGGAAGGCCGGGCTGTTGATGAGCGCCCAGGCCAGGTCTTGAGCGGCGGTGAGGCGCTGGTTCGTCACCTGCTTTTCACTCGCTTCCACGTCGGCACGTAACTGGAGCAGTCGCGCATCCTCGGGCACCGGCTTACTTGCCAGCTCGACCTGCGTCTTCAACTCGGTGAGCTTCGGGTCCACCGGCAGCGGCTGGAGGCTGGCGCCCACAGCCGACTGGCGCTGTCGCAGGTCAGCGTCCACGCTGCGGAAGTACTTCAGCAGGTACGCCTTCTGCTCGGCCGACCGTGCATCGGCCGACGTGGTCAGGATCGACTTCAGGTCGTCCGCCAGGCTCAGACCCACCGGCTGCGCACTCGTAGCCACCGAGATACGGAACCGGCCGAGGGAGTAGACATCGCCGCTGAACTGGTGGTGTAGGGTAATGGTGAGCTGTGTGCCGCCGTCGAAGCCCACCGCCTGTGCGGTCTGGAACGTGGCCCAGTGCGGCACGCCGCCCAGTGCCGGAGAACACGCCCAGCCCTGGCCCGCGTTAGTGGCGTCACCGTTCACGGCCAGGCTCACGTCGAAGTTCGCTTGTGAGAAGTCCGCCATCGGATTCTGAAGCGTCACCTTGCCGGCTTTGCTCGGATCCGCCACCGGCGCGGCTTTCACCTCGAACTCGGTGAGTACGAAGTTGCCGTCCGGCGCACGACCGGGTCCGCCCTGCGGGAAGCCGGCTTCCGGGAGTGCTTCCAATCGCACGGCGGTGATGCCCTTCAGGTTGGTGTTCGCGACGAGCGTGTAAGTGCCGCGCCCCTGCGGGCCGGAAGCAACCACGGAGAAGTCGGGCTGCTTCGTCAGCTTCACGCCGAAGCTGGTGGAGAGCGCCGACGGATCAAGCGGCATCCACTGCACGCTCGTGCTCTGCTTCTTCTCCCATTCAGAGATCTTTGCAGGCAGCGTTCCTTCGTAAGTTTTCAGGTCTGCCTGCAACTTGGCGGTGCGCTCGGCCTTCTGGCGCTCGGCCGCAGCCAGCCGGGGTGCGAGCTCCTTTTCATAGGCGGCAAGCTCTTCCTTGGCGCTGGCGATGGCGTTCTCCCGGTCCTTATCCTGCTTGGCGCGCAGCGGCTTCACTTCCGCCTCGCGCTGCTTGAGCGCGGCAACGAGCTTCAGGTGGTCCTGGCTGACGCCTTTCATCGAGGCCAGCGTCGAGTTGATCTCCTTGTCCGTTGCGGGACGGTTCAGGATGCGCACAAAGATCTCGTCGACCAGCTTACGGTCATCCTGCTCCTTCGCCACGAGCTTGGCCAGTTCGTTCGTAGGATCATCGATGGCATTGCTGATGGTGGGGCCGCTAATGAGCGCCATGACCGGCCCAAGCTGCAGCCCGCTGGTGCGCTCGCATTCACAGGCGCTCTCGCGGGCCGGCCGGCCGAAGGTGCCAAAGAAACCGCTCTCCAGTTCCACCCCCGAGTCCGGTAGTTCCGCCGCGCGGGTACCGGCCGGAACGCCGGGGATCTTTGACACGGCGCCGGTTACCCGGTGCACGGTGTCATACAGCACTTCGGCCGGAAGCCGGCGAGCCAGCGCGTGGGAGTAATTGATGCGGTCGTCCGTATTCCACTGGTTCGTGCCTACGGAGAGCTGGTAAGTGCGCGACTTGCAGATCTGCTTCATCAGCGCCTGCACGTTGAAGCCGCTGTTCACGAACTCGCGGGTCAGGTAGTCCAGCAGTTCCGGGTTGGTGGCCGGGTTGCCGGCGCGGATGTCGTCGATCGGCTCGATGATCCCAACGCCGAACATATAGCCCCAGATCCGGTTTACATAGCTCTTGGCGAAGAGCGGATTCTCTTTCGAAGTGATCCAGGCTGCCAGTTGCTGCCGGCGGGTCGGATGCTCCGGAGTCTGGAAGCTGACCGGGAAGGGGAACTTCGGAGGAGTGATCTCGCCGGTGCGGTCGTGCTTGACCTCGCCCGCGTTCGCGTCGGTAACCATCTCGTAAAGCGGCTTGCCGCCTTCGACGGCCGTGCCGCCGATCACCTGGTTGCCGCTGGCCGGGTCTTTCGCCAGGTTCACCTGCGCGAAGTAAGCCGCCATCTGGTAATACTGGTCCTGCGTCCAGCGCTCGAACGGATGGTCGTGGCACTTGTTACAGTTAAACCGCACGGCCAGGAAGAGATGGGTGGTGTTTTCCATCGTGGCGTCCGGCTGCCGCAGGATCTTGTAATAGGAGGCAGCTGGGTTCTCGCGGTTGGAGCCGCTGGCCGTCAGCACGGAGCGCGCAAACTGGTCGTACGGCGTGTTCGCCGCCACCTGCCCCCGAATCCACTTGCGGAAGGCGGACGCGCCTTCTACGCCCAGGAACTTGCGGTTCACCTGGAGCAGGTCCGCCCACTTGTTGGTCCAGTACTCCACAAAGTCGTTGCTGCCCACCAGGCGCTCGACCAGTGCGTCTCGCTTCGAACGACTATCCTTCGGATCCGCCAGGAACGCGCGGATCTCGTCGGAAGTCGGCGGAAGGCCGGTCAGGTCCAGATGAACGCGGCGTACGAATTCGGCGTCAGTGCAGAGCCCGGACGGCTCGATCTTCATCCGCTTCCACTTGGCCGCCGCCAGCTCGTCGATGGGTCCATAAGAGGGCGGCTGAGTCCAGGCGAAGCCGGTGCGGTCGCCCATGACCGTGAGGGTGGTCGCCGCGTAATTGCCCTCGTAGCGCACCAGCATCGGCGCTTCGCCGCGGCGGAGCGAGCTGACCAGGCCGCTGCGATTGGAGGCTGCGACCTCCATGTTACCGGTCTCGATGAACGCCTCACGGGTAACGTCTCGGCTGGTGCCGTCTGCGTATTTCGCGATGACCCGGATCTGCTGCGTGCTGCCGATCCGCTGCACGACCGGGTTCTTCGGCGCGACGCTGATCTCGGTGACGCGCGGCGTCTTGAGGTCTAACTTGGCGCCGGAGGCGATCCAGCTGCGCAGGATTTCGTAGTAGGCGTCGCCGCGATGCATCACGCCGCCGCCGACGTGCGGCACCTCGCCGGTCGCCTTCAACAGCATGAGGCTGTCGTCCGGAGAGGCGATGTTCACACGCCGGGATGCCAGCTCGTCGGTCAGGGCGCGGACGTCGTAAAGGGGATCGTAGCCGCGAAGGGAGAGCTTGAAGCCGTTCTTGCCCTCTTTGGATCCGTGGCAGGTGCCCTGATTGCAGCCTACTTTGGACATGACCGGCTGCACGTCTCGCACGTAATCCACCGGGCGGCTGGCCTTCACCCCGGCAACACTGAGCGGCACGCTGACACTCTTATCGCCGAGGACCAGTTTCAGCGTCCCCGTTCCGTCTGCTCGCGGCTGGACCAGTCCGGTGGGTGAAAGCGCCACCAGCGGAGCCGAGAGTTTCGATTGCACGTAGCGGGTGACATCCACCGCTTCGCCGGTGGCGGTGCGGCCTGTGACCAGGATCTGCGCGTAGTCGTAGCCGCCGGTGAGCTTGATCGCCGCGGGCTGCACCTCAAGCGACACGACTTTCGGCGCCGGGATCTTGGAGGTAACTACGTCTTCCGGGCGGGCCGCAGGACCGGTAATCGCGGTCTTGGTAGCCGCGGCAGGGCTGCTCACGGGCACGGAGGCAAACGTCTTCCGCACCGCGCCGGATTCAGTGTCGATGTAGCGCACCTCTCCGTCCGTACCGGCGGCCGCCAGCGTGGTGCCGTCCGCCGAGAAGGAGACACTGTAGATGCCACTCTGGGGCACGTCCAACAGCGCCGTGCGCTCCACGTTGCCCGTTACGTACTTCGCAAGCTCCGCCTTCTCGGCGGCGCTACGGGCCATCACTCGCTTCGATTGGATCTTCTTGATGTTAGCCGGGAGCTCGCCGGTGAACTTGTAGGCGTAGAGTGCCACCTGTCCGGTGCCGTCCAGGCTGCTGCCGGCGGCGATCCGCGTACCGTCGTCGCTGACCGCCACGGTGTTGATGCGGCCTTTCAGTGGCGGAAGCTCTTTGATGAGGTTCGCGTTGTCCCCAATCTCGCGCTTGGTCTGGCGATAGATCCGGAAGACGCCCGGGATACCGTCCGCGCCGCCGACCACGATCTCATCTCGCTCCGGGTGCCGCGCCACGGCTGCCAGCCCGCCCTTGAGAGCGCCGGGGGTGATCGACGTGATGTTGTCGATGAAGCGCTGCGTGGCGATCTCGGTGAGCTTCGCGGTGCGGTCCCGGGCTACGGAAACCAGGTGCGAGCCGTCGACGGAGAAGACAGTGTCGAGCACCCAATCGGTGTGAGAGCCCTGCTGGAGGACCTGCTGCCCGGTCGCCGCATCAATGGCGCGCACCGTGTTGTCACTGCAGCCAAACGCCACGAGCTTGCCATCCGGCGACCAGCTAGCGCCGTAGACCGTGTCGCCGGTGGCGGGCACCGAGAGCAGCTGTTTTTTGGAGGCCACGTCCCAGATCTGCACTTCACCGCGGCGAGCCGGCTGCCCCGCAGTCACGGCCAGTCGAGCTCCGTCCGGAGAGAAGCTGACCGACTCCACGCGCTCCGACTTGCCGACCAGCCGGCCCAGTCGCTCACCGCCGTCGGCGGAGAGGAGCAGCACTTCGTGGAAGCCCGCTACGGCGAGGTATTTGCCGTCCGGCGAGAAGTCCATCGAGGTGACCAGCGGCGCCCGGGTGTAGGTGGGCGGGTGCTCTGCATCGAACCGTGCATGCTCATACTGCGCGGAGTCGTCCCTGGCGCCCTGGGCGATCCAACGGCGCACGAGGTCGATGTCCGCGGCGCTAAGCGGATCGCCGGCAGGAGGCATCTTGGCCTTTCCACCGACCGGGGTGATCATCGTAACCAGGTGGCTGGCGGCAGGCTGGCCGGGCACAATGGCCGCTTTGCCCGAAGCGCCTCCGGCAATCAGCTTGGCAAAATCGGTCATCAGGTAGCTCCCGCTGAGCTTGGCGCCCTGGTGGCAGCCTTCGCAGCGGGAGACGAAGAGCGGTCGAACTTGTTGGTAAAAGCTAACGGGACCGGAAGCCGCGAGCGCTTTGGGCACGACGGCCTTGGCGGGTGCCGGGGGAGCTACGGCTGCCTGGACCATGGGCAGGCCCACTAACGCGGCGCCGGTAAGGAGCAGCGGTGCGGGGAGGAGGACAACTTTCCTAGGGCGCGACATGGCCAGGACATCTCCAGCATAAGGTCACCGGCCCTCGTTGGCCGGTGGATCGTTACGGAATACGGCGTGTCGGGGAGACACAAGGGGAACGAGCCAGACAGGATGAGACACTCGCGGAACGCCGGAGTTTCGGGGTCGCGGTGTTATCGTGCCCCTCTAGTCACTGTTCCTTACATAAACTGATTCGTCTGGCGTAGTTCCCTTGTGTCCACCCAACGCGTCGTGCCGCTGGCCGTGCTTACTGGAAATGCACCCATTAGGCCGGGATGGGTCGCGTTGGCGTGTTGCCCAGGCGCATCCCGAGCGCCAGCGTGACAATGGCCAACAAGAGGATGAGTAAGCCCGTATGCTGGCCGCTGAGGAACGTCGCCGGTAGTAATGCGGCCGGTAGTGCCGCCAGAATGGCAGGACGGCCCAGCATGCGGATCACGAAGTAGGCGGCGGGCAGGGGCGCCAGAAAGACGGCAGCTACCGGGCCGACATAGCTAGCAAGCACGGTGATCGCCCCGAGCCCGAACGCGAAAACAGTTACCGCCAGGGCAACGCGTCCGGGAGTGGATGCCTGGTGCAGTCGGATACCCACAAGAACGATGCCGAGCGCAAAGAGCACAAACGTGATCGGCAGGGCGCTCAGCGCCTGGAGGTAGGATTCCCGAACGGCGATGTCCGGCGGGAACGCGAGGGCGATCTGCTGGGCGGTCACCACGCTGCCCATGTCCCACTTCAACTCCTTTGCGGAAGTGACGCTGGGCTGAAGACTGCCGCGCTGGAACCGTACTGGCCCATCCGGAGAAGCGTCCAGACGGAACTTCCGCACCCGCCGGCGCTGCGAGCCAAGGTCATAGCTCCAGGTGCCCGCGCCGATCACGTTGTAGTGCACGATCGCCTCGCGCTGCTCCCCCGGCTTCAGATCGCCCTTCCATTCATACGCGCCAGACTGGTTCGGCTCCGGAATGGCCTGCTCCCCTATCCGGACGTTCAGGTCCCGCACGGTGCCCACGCCGGGAAGCGAGAAGAGGAACCGCGCAGTGATCGGCTCTGTTCCAGCATTCGCGAAGACGTAGCGCCCCTCGAAGTCCGCATCGTAGGCGCGCCCGGCGAGGCGGCGGAACTTGACGCGTACCTGGGAGTCGTCGAACGGGATCGGCTGCTCGTCGAGGCGCGTCACCTCGCGGGTGAAGACGACGTCGTTGCCGCTGCGGCGGAAGTTATCCGACAGGCGGAGGACGTTCTCCGCGGAAGGATCGGAAAGGTAGGGGGCGAGGACCCCCACGCCCTGCTCCCCGACGCGCTGGAGGAAGTCTGGGGGCAGCATGAGCGTGCGGGTGTAGGTGCGCTCAGAGATTGCTCCTACCACGGGTCCGGACTGCAGCACCGGCGACGCGTCCGGCACGGGATTGGTAGTTGCCTCGGCAGAATCTTTCCATTGGATCGCACTGCGAGCCAGGGGCAGCGCCGCCCCGAGCGCCGCCCAGCCGATGACGGCGAGCAGCCCGACGGCCAGGTAGCCCAGGGAACGTGAACCGGAGCGGCGCCAATCCGGCCACCCGCTGGGAACGCCGTTCCGACTGAGGACGACCGCGCACGTCACCGCAACCGCCGTCAGACCGAACAAGATCGCCAGGGGCAGTGCGAGGCGAGTGAGCAGAGCAACCACGCCGCCGAGCGCACCACCGACGGCCTGAACGTAGGGTGTAATCATGCCCCGTTAGTGGGCTAACCCAACGAATGAAGTTCAGCGCCAGCGGATCGATGGTGATTCCCGCGGCTCCGGGATGCCGGGTTACGCTAGGGCATGATCGCATGCCATGCCGTCGCGCGGGCGCGAGATCTTTCGCTTCGCTTCAGGGTGACCGGGTACGAAAGGGATGCCAACGTTCCGATTTCCCAACGCCCAACGCCTAATTCCTGAATGCCCAACACCTGAACACCCTGATTCAGTGCGTAGCAAAGCACTTGATCGTGCCTCCCCGATCCTTACAATAGAGCCGGCCCTCGGCGAGCACGAGGTGCGACCATGCTTCGATGCCACGCGGATCCGGAAAAGTGGCGAGCTCCTTATACTCGGACGGAGATCGTTCCGCGCTTTCCGCCAGCATCAGTTCCCCTTCGTTCGCCCAAACCACGATCCGCCCGTCACTGGTGGCCAGGCAGGAGGCCACGTCGCCGGAACGGCCGCCGTACCACTTCAGCTCCCCGGTGGTGAAGTCGAAGCACTGGAGTCCGTGGTTGGCGAAGTAGACGCAGTTCTTGTAGATCACGGGACTGCATACGCCGGATGCGTAGCGCTGCTCCCACACTTTGCGCGCGCCGGCTAGCGTGAAGTCGATCCGGGCGACCTTCTGCTGGTTGTACTTGGAGGTAATGACCACGCTGTTGCCCTGAACGGCGGGCGTGGGGATGTTGTTGTCGAAATCTGTGATCCACTCATACTCCGCGACCGTTTTGCCTTCGTGCCCCTTGTCCAGGCGCGCGATCAACAGTCCCTGCATGGTGTATGCAGCTACGCAAGGAATGCCTTCCACGGTCAGCGGCACCGGTCCGCCAGAGTGGCCGGCAGCGGCTTTACTCTCGGAGACCCAGCGTCGCTCTCCGGTCTTCTTGTCGAAGGCCATCAGTGCGCCTTCGTCGTCGCCCACCTCCACGATCACCCAGTCGCGGTGGACCAGGGGTGCCGAGGTGTAGCCGTAGTCCCGTTGAGTGCTGGGCCGGCGCGTCGCTTGCGGCCGGCGTGGTATGGCGTATCGGTTATAGAGGTTGAGGCTCCATCCGGGTTGGCCGCTTTTCCGCGTGTCCCAACTCCGGAGGTCGCCGTCGGCGCTCAGCGTGTACAGGATGCCCGTAGCGGCGTCATACTCGGGGGTGGCGGTGACGCCGGCGTAGAAGTTCTGGTCCCCGACGGCCTGGCGGCCGTACTGGGGCGCCGCGTAGGACTGCTCCCAGAGCGGCCTTCCCGTGGCCGCCTCCAGGCAGACCACGTGGTCCTTCCCCT
>Ga0255338_1002519_pt1 | contig 26246 bp, 23 predicted proteins | sample MeOH1_35cm_T4_19_FD_203715 | JGI IMG/M metagenome (GOLD analysis project Ga0255338, IMG submission 203715) | Sandy soil microbial communities from University of British Columbia, Vancouver, Canada - MeOH1_35cm_T4_195 | ecosystem: Engineered > Artificial ecosystem > Sand microcosm > Unclassified ...
AAGGAGGAGCGGCGGAGGCGATGCCGGGCATCGCCGAGCCGATCCGACGTGGTAGCCGGCCGCCGAAGCTTCACCTCCGGCGCGAGGAATTCGGCCACCCGCTACGTCGGCGCCCTTGCCGATGCCTGGGGCATCGACTGCGGACGCCTCCTGGCGGATCGGCCGAATTGCTCGCGTCACGACCGTGTCAGGTTTTGTTAGAGGTTCTCCGCCGGCACGGGCTCTCGCGATACCAAATAGTAATGACTTGCAATTGCTGTTCATGGCGGCTAGGGTTCGATCGTCCGCAGTCCTATGGGGCCGCGCGTGATGTCGCGCCGTTCCGAAGCCGCGGCGGCAAATTCCATCGGCCGTCGTTCGGCCGGTTCTGAGACGTAGGTCCCGACGGGGCCGGGCGAAGGGAGACGACGGAGCCGATGGTGACGTCCAGGATCATGACGACGGACCGCTGGAGCGGGGCGCGCCGGCCGGTCAACGTTCGGGCGATGCTGCGCGAGGCCGGGCTGCGGCCGACCCGCCAGCGGATCGCCCTCGCCGAGATCCTGTTCTCGAGCGGCAACCGCCACGTGTCGGCCGAGCAGTTGCACGAGGAGGCGCTCACCGCGCGCGTCCCGGTGTCGCTCGCGACCGTCTACAACACGCTGCACCAGTTCACGGAGGCGAGCCTCCTGCGCGAGGTCGCGGTCGACGGCTCGAAGACCTACTTCGACACCAACACCAGCGACCACCACCACTTCTTCATCGAGTCGGAGAATGTCGTCATCGACATCCCGGGCGACGGGCTGATGGTCGACAACCTGCCGGTGGCGCCGGAGGGGATGGAGATCGTGCGGGTCGACGTCATCGTCCGCGTCCGGCCGGTCCGGCACGGCTGACCATACGGAGAGGCCTTCCTCCCGGCAGCTCTCCAGGAAGGCGCCTTCGGGCGCCTTCCGTCGTTCAGGACACCGTCGTCTCGCGACCGGGCCGGGGCGGCCGCCGGGTCAGTCGATGACCTCGTTCGGGTAGACGCCCCAGAGCTTCTCCTGCTCCGCCCAGCCCGCGAAGCCCTTGCCCTCGATCCGGCACCAGCGGCCGTCGCAGCTCTTGATGCTGCCGACGACCTTGGGCTCGAGCACCGCCGCCGTCGCCGCCGTGGCGTCCGGCGCGACGTGCAGCGTCACCGGGGCGGCGCCTTCCCAAGGGGCCACCAGCGCCGTCCGCCGCCCCGACAGGAGGCCGTGGTAGACCCAGCCCTCCGCGCCGGCCGAATCGCGGATCCGCCGCCACGTCTCGAATTCCTGGACGATCTCGACCGGCAGCCCGGCGCGGACGAAGATCCACTTCACCGCGTGGCTGTTGCTCGGGCCGACGCGCACGTTGACGCGGCTCGCCTTGAGGCTGACGAAGCGCGGCAGCTGCAGCCCGGTGGAGCCTGCGGCCTCGGCGGCGGCGGGCGCGAGCGTCGCTCCCGCGATGGCCGCGAGGACGGGCAGGGAGCGGAGGAGGGGGCGGAGAAAGCGGAGCATCGGTCGATTGGGGGCGATCCGGGCGGACGAGGGGGTGCGCGACGGCCGGCCGCGTGTTGAGTTTCCGGAGCCGTCTGCTACAGAGACCGGAGCGTCGACGGTCGGTCCGTTCGGCTCTAAGTCTCGCCCCGCGGTGGTTAACGGCCGCTGAATCGGGGCACCCTGCGGGAGGAGCCACGAGGCGCGCATGGTGAAGAAGAAGCCGCTCGTCGTGGTGACGCGCAAGCTGCCCGATGTCGTCGAGACGCGGATGCGCGAGCTGTTCGACGCCCGCCTCAACCATGACGACCGGCCGATGAGCCAGGCCGAGCTCGTCGAGGCGGCCCGCATCGCCGACGTGCTGGTGCCGACCATCACCGACCGCATCGACACGGCGGTGCTGTCGCAGGCGGGGCCGGCGCTCCGCCTCATCGCCACCTTCGGCACCGGCGTCGACAACATCGACGTCGGCACGGCGAGCGCCCGCGGCATCACCGTCACCAACACCCCCGGCGTCCTCACCGAAGACACCGCCGACATGACGATGGCGCTGATCCTCGCCGTGCCGCGCCGCCTGACCGACGGCGTCAAGGCGATGACCGACGGCTCGTGGGCCGGCTGGTCGCCGACCTGGATGCTCGGCCACCGCATCTCCGGCAAGCGGCTCGGCATCGTCGGCATGGGGCGGATCGGCCAGGCGGTGGCGCGGCGCGCCCGCGCCTTCAACATGTCGATCCACTACCACAACCGGCGCCGCGTCGCGCCGGCCACCGAGGAGGCGCTGGAGGCGACCTACTGGGAGAGCCTCGACCAGATGCTCGCCCGGATGGACGTCGTCTCGATCCATTGCCCGCACACGCCCGGCACCTTCCATCTCCTCTCGGCGCGCCGGCTGAAGCTGATGCGGCCGGGCTCCTACATCGTCAACACCGCGCGCGGCGAGGTGATCGACGAGGCGGCGCTGATCCGCCAGCTCGAGAGCGGCGCCATCGCCGGGGCCGGACTCGACGTGTTCGAGCACGAGCCGGCGGTGAGCCCGAAGCTCCTGAAGCTCGCCGCCGAGGGCAGGGTGATGCTGCTGCCGCACCTCGGCTCGGCCACCATCGAGGGCCGCATCGACATGGGCGAGAAGGTGATCATCAACATCCGCACCTTCATGGACGGCCACCGGCCGCCCGACCGCGTTCTGCCGTCGATGCTGTGAGGCCGCGGGGCGCGCCGGCCGGCGGCGAGCCCCTCGGCGCGCGCCGATCCTATTCGCGCTTGTGCACGTAGCAGCTGACGGCGGCGAAGTACGGGTTGGTGTCGAACCAGCAGAACTCGAGCTCGTCGCCCTCGATGATGCCTGTGCCGGCGCCGAAGTCGGTCGAGACGGCGAAGTTCCGCCCGTCCCGGCGGAGCGCGCCGACGAGCGTTCCCGCCTTGCCGCCCGGCCCCACCGTGCGCCCGGAGAAGGCGGCGCCGTCCTGCTTGTCGATCACGAAGGCGACGCCGCTCCGCGGGTCGTTCGAGAGCACGAGGTCGGTCGGCATTTCGTGCTGCGGATTGAACGTGCCGTAGCGGGCCGACGCGAGCTCGACCGGCTTCCAGGTGCCGACGAGGTTCGGAACCTCGGCGCCGGCGGTGGAGACGGCGGCGAGCAGCGCTGCGGACGCAAGGCCTGCGATGATCTTCATGAAGCCCCCCGAAGACGCGGGAGGACTGCCGCCTCGCGGCCATCGGAGCACGGCCCTCCCGCCGCGCTCACCCTAGGGTGGCCATTCGACCTTGACGAGACGGTGCCGACCGCGCTCGCGCCGCGCCTCACACCTTCCCGTAGCCGATCGTCTCGAAGCGCTGGCCGAGCACGTCGACGAGCAGCAGCCGGCCGACCAGCGGGTCGCCGATTCCGAGGAGGAGCTTCAGCGCCTCGGCCGCCTGCAGCGTGCCGATGATCCCCGCGACGACGCCGAGAATGCCGGCCTCGGCGCAGCTCGGCACCGTGCCGGCCGGCGGCGCCTCCGGAAAGAGGTCGCGCCAGCCCGGGTTCGGCCGCCCGTCCGGTCCTGCCGCATAGGGCATCAGCACGGTGAGCGCGCCGTCGAAGCGCCCGATCGTCGCCGTCACGAGCGGCCGCTCCGCCGCCTCGCAGGCGTCGGCGACCGCGTAGCGGGTCGCGAAATTGTCCGAGCCGTCGCAGACGAGGTCGTAGCCGGAGACGAGCGCGCGCGCATTGCCGGCATCGAGCCTCAGCCGGTGGCGTTCGACCGTGACGTGCGGGTTCAGCCGCGCGACGGCGGCGGCGGCGCTCTCGACCTTCGCCGTGCCGACGGCCGCGCTGTCGTGGATCACCTGGCGCTGCAGGTTCGACACCTCGACGGTGTCGTCGTCGACGACGCCGATCGTGCCGACGCCGGCCGCCGCCAGATACTGGATCAGCGGCGAGCCGAGACCGCCCGCGCCGACGACGAGCACGCGCGCCCGCTTGAGGCGCTGCTGGCCCGGCCCGCCGACCTCCGGCAGCACCAGATGGCGGGCGTAGCGAGCGATTTCGTCGAGGTCGAGCGGCACGTCGGTCCTCCGAAGCGATGGCGAAGTTTGCACGGATCCGCGGCGCCGGGTCACTCATTTCTGTCTGGTCACCGCGCTGGTACGGTGCCACTCTCGGTCGACACCATGCTGGGGATTGACCTGCCGCCGTTTGGCCGGCGGCGAGAAAGACGATCCCGGGAGGCCGAGCGATGCGGAAGGCCGCTCTGATCGCTGGCAGCTATGCCGTGGTCGGATCCGCTTGGATCGTCGTCAGCGACCTCGGCTTGCTCGGGGTGGCCTCGCCCGATGCCGGCCTGTTGTACTCCGTCGGCAAGGGCGTCGGCTTCGTCGTCGTCACCGCCGCGATCCTGTTCGGCGCCCTCCTCGCGCTCTATGGGCGCCAGAGCGAGCTCAATCGCTCGCTCGCCGACAGCGCCATGGCGACCGAGACGGAGCGATCGCGACGGGAGAGCGCGGCCCGCCTCCTCGCCGCCGTCGCCGACTCGACCGGCGACATGGTCTGGGTGTTCGACGAGGAGGCCCGCATCCTCTCGTCCAACCGGGCAGCCGGCGCGGCCCTCGGCAGCGAGCCCGAGGCGGGACCGCTCGGCCTCGAGGCGGCCGGGTGGCCGGAGGAGCACCGCGCCGAGGTGCGCCGGGTCGTCGAGGCGGCGGTCACCTCCGGGATCACGAGCCGCGGTCGGGCACGCTACGCTTTCCCGACCGGCGCGCGCGTCTTCAACTACACCGTCCAGCCGATCTCCGGCCGTGCGGGTGGCCGGCCGCACGCGCTCCTCGTCGCGCAGGACATCACCGCCGTGCTCGAGGCGGAGGAGGCGCGCGAGCGGATCAAGCACACGCTCGAGGCCGTGGTCGCCTCCCTCGCCGCCATCAGCCGGGCGCGCGACCGCCAGACCCTCGCCGACGAGGTGACGCGGGCGCTGCACCAGGAGGCCGGCTTCGTCGTCGCCTGGATCGGCGTGGCGATGGACGGGGACGAGCTGCCGATCACGCCGATCGCCGCCGCCGGGGCAACCCTCGAGACGGTGCGGCGGGTGGTGGCCGCGACGGCCAAGGCGAGCCTGCCGTTCTGCCCGCCGCTCGTCGCGCTGCGGTCCGGCCGAATGTCGCTCGCGTCTGATCTCGTCGCCGACCCGCGCTTCGAAGAGGTGCACGCCGATCTCGAGGCGCTCGGCATCCAGGCGGCGATCGCCTTCCCGCTCTCCTTCTCCGGCAAGACCTTCGCGACCCTCAACCTCTATGCCACCTCGGCCGCCGCGTTCTCCGAGGAGGCGATCCAGCCGCTCGAGACGCTCGCCGAGCAGCTCGCCTACGCCTTCTCAAGCCTCGACAGCCTCGTGCGCTACGAGGAGAGCGAGACCGGGCGGCTGGAGGCGCTGTCGCGCATCAAGGGCAAGCTGATCGAGACGGTCGGCGCGCTCGCCGGCGTCGTCGAGATCCGCGACCCGTACACGGCCGGCCACCAGCGCCGCGTCGCCGCGCTCGCCGAGGCGATCGGCCACGAGAAGGGCTGGGGCGAAGACCGCATGGAGGGCCTCCGGCTCGGCGCGCTCATCCACGACATCGGCAAGATCGCCGTGCCGACCGAGCTCCTCGTCAAGCCGGGCCGGCTCGAGCCGGAAGAGTTTGCCCTCATCAAGACGCACGCCGCGCGCGGCGGCGAGATCCTGAAGGGCTTGGTCTTCGACTGGCCGATCTACGAGATGGTGACGCAGCACCACGAGCGGCTCGACGGCTCGGGCTATCCGCAGGGGCTGCGCGACAACGAGATCGCGCCGGAGGCGAAGGTGATCGCCGTCGCCGACGTCGCCGAGGCGATGCTGTCGAACCGGCCCTACCGCGCCTCGCGGGCGCTCGACGACGTCGTCCGCGAGCTGACGCGCGGACGCGGCACGCTCTACGAGCGCGAGTCGGTCGACATCTGCCTCCGGCTCCTCGGCGAGCACGGCATGGCCGTCTTCTCGAACGACGGCGCGCTCCTGCCGCGCGCCGTCGCTCGAGCCTGACGTCGTCGCGAGGCCCTATTCGAGGCCCTCGAACAGCGCCGTCGAGAGATAGCGCTCGGCGAACGACGGGATCACCACGACGATCGTCTTGCCGGCGAACTCCGGCCGCCGGCCGACCTCGACCGCCGCCTTGATCGCGGCGCCCGAGGAGATGCCGACCGGAATGCCCTCGAGGCGGGCGACGAGACGGGCGTAGGCGATCGCGTCCTCGTTGGAGACGCGGATCACCTCGTCGTAGATCGAGGTGTCGAGCACCGCCGGCACGAACCCGGCGCCGATGCCCTGGATGCGGTGCGGGCCTGGCTGGCCGCCGGAGAGCACCGGGCTCGCATCCGGCTCGACGGCGAAGATCTTCAGCGACGGCCGGCGCGGCTTCAGCACCTGGCCGACGCCGGTGATCGTGCCGCCGGTGCCGATGCCGGCGATGAAGGCGTCGATCTCGCCGCCGGTGTCGGTCCAGATCTCCTCGGCCGTGGTCGCGCGGTGGATCGCCGGGTTGGCCGGGTTCTCGAACTGCTGCGGCATCACCGCGCCGGGGGTGGCGGCGAGGAGCTCCTCGGCCTTGGCGATCGCCCCCTTCATGCCCTTCGCGGCCTCGGTCAGCACGAGCTCGGCGCCGAGCAGCTTCAGCATCTTGCGCCGCTCGATCGACATCGATTCCGGCATCACCAGGATGAGACGATAGCCGCGCGCCGCCGCCACGAAGGCGAGGGCGATGCCGGTGTTGCCGGAGGTCGGCTCGATCAGCGTGCCGCCCGGGGCGATGCGACCCTCGCGCTCGAGCGCGTCGATCATCGACACGCCGATGCGGTCCTTGACGCTCGCGATCGGGTTGAAAAACTCGAGCTTGGCGAGGAGGTGCGCCGCGACGCCCTCCTCGGCGGCGAGCCGGTCGAGACGGACGAGCGGCGTGTCGCCGATCGTCTCGGTGATCGAGCCGTAGATGCGGCCGCGGCCGGGCCGCACGGCGGCGGGAGCGTCCTTAGGGGTCGCCATCGGGAGATCCTCCGGAGTGTTCGGGCGGTGGCGCCCGGTCATTGGCCGATATAGGCGCCGGCGCGCCGCGCGGCGAGGCGGTGCGGTGCCGGTCCGGCGGCTCGGAGGGGCAATTCCGTCCACCGCCGGCCGTCTGGCGGGAACAGGATTCCGGGCCCTCCGGCGCGCCCGCTCAGGTCAGCGGAACCATCACCGCCTTGCGGTAGGCGGGGCGCTCGGCGAGGCGACGATACCACGCCTCGAGATGCGGTAGCGCGGAGCGCTCGATGGGCAGCTCGAACCACAGGTAGACATAGGCGCCGAGCGGAATGTCGCCCATCCCGAGCCGGTCGCCGGAAAGGAACGGCCGCTCGGCGAGCGCCGCGTCGGCGATCGCCAGCAGCGTGCCGCAGCGGGCGACGCCGGCGGCGACGAGCGCCATGTCGCGCTGCTCCGGCGGCGTGCGCACCAGCGTCCAGAAGACGTCGCGGAACGGCGCCACCAGGTTGCCGAGCGTCCAGTCCATCCAGCGATCGCCGAGCGCGCGGGCGGCCGGGTCCTCCGGCCACAGCGTGCCGGCGCCGTAGCGGGCGGCGAGGTAGCGCACGATGGCGTTCGATTCCCAGACGACGACGTCGCCGTCCTCGATGGTCGGCACCAGGCCGTTCGGGTTGAGGGCGCGGAAGGCCGGCTTGTCGAGCCGCCCGAAGGCGCCGCCGGCGTCGATGCGCTCGTAGGGCACCGCCGCCTCCTCGAGGCACCACAGCACCTTCTTGACGTTGACCGAGTTGGCCCGGCCCCAGAGCGTCAGCATCCCGTCGTCCTTCCGTTGTGCCGGGTCACCGGCCGGTCGAGCCGAACCCGCCGGCGCCGCGCGTGGTTCCGTCCAGCGTCTCGGCCTCGACGAGCGTCGCCGTCGTCACCGGGGCGACGACGAGCTGGGCGATGCGCATGCCGCGCTCGACCGCGAACGGCGCGGCGCCGTGGTTGATCAGGATCACCTGGATCTCGCCGCGATAGTCGGCGTCGACCGTTCCGGGCGCATTGAGCACGGTGACGCCGTGCTTGTCGGCGAGGCCGGAGCGCGGCCGCACCTGGCCCTCGAAGCCGATCGGCAGGCCGACGGCGAGGCCGGTCGGGATGCGTGCCCTCGCGCCCGGCGCCAGCGTCACCGGCGCTCCGTCCGGCACCGCGGCGAGGAGGTCGAGGCCGGCGGCGCCGGCGGTGGCGGCGGCCGGCAGCGGCAGGTCGGCGCCGTGCGGCAGGCGGACGACCGGGATCTCGAGACGGCTCATCGGCGGCTCATTCGGTGTCGTTGGGGGACCGCGGGCGGCTCGGCGGCGCGGGCTCAGGATACCTTGCGGCGGCGGCCCCTGGGCGCCGGCGCCGCGGCCGGTTCCGCCAGCGCCGCGGCGATGCGCCCGACGAGGCGGCGCGCCACCTCGCCCTTCGGCAGGCTCGGCCACGCCTCGGCGCCGTCCGCGGTGACGAGCAGCACCGCGTTCGCCTCGCCGCCCATGATGCCGGTCTCCGGCCGCACGTCGTTGGCGACGATCCAGTCACAGCCCTTGCGCGCCCGCTTGGCGGCGGCGTTCGCCGCGACGTCGTCGGTCTCGGCGGCGAAGCCGACGACGAGCCGCGGTCGCCGGCTCGGGTGGCGCGAGACGGTCGCCAGGATGTCGGGGTTCTCGACGAGGGCGAGGGCCGGCGGCTTGCCGCTGCCGTCCTTCTTCATCTTCGAGGCCGGGGCGGCGGCGACGCGCCAGTCGGCGACGGCGGCCGCCATCACCGCCGCGTCCGCCGGCAGCGCCGCCTCGACGGCGGCCCGCATCTCGTTCGCCGTCTCGACCCTGACCACCGTGACGTTCGGCGGGTCGGCGATCGCCACCGGGCCGGAGACGAGCACCACCTCGGCGCCGGCGGCCGCGGCGGCCGCGGCGATGGCGTGGCCCTGGCGGCCGGACGAGCGGTTGGCGATGTAGCGCACCGGGTCGATCGGCTCGTGCGTCGGGCCCGACGTGACGATCACGCGCCGGCCGGCGAGGCCCTGCGGCAGCTCCGGCGCCCCGGCGAAGAACGCCTCGACGGCGGCGAGGATCTCGGCCGGCTCGGCCATCCGGCCGGGGCCGAACTCGTTGCAGGCCATCGGCCCCTCGTTCGGCCCGACGATGCGGATGCCGTCGCGGGCGAGCGTCGCCACCGCGCGCTGCGTCGCCGGGTGCAGCCACATCCGGACGTTCATCGCCGGTGCGACGAGGACCGGCTTGTCGGTGGCGAGCAGCACGGTGGTGGCGAGGTCGCCGGCGAGGCCGGCCGCCATCTTGGCGAGGAGGTCGGCGGTCGCCGGCGCGACGACCACGAGGTCGGCCGAGCGGGAGAGCTGGATGTGGCCGATCTCCGCCTCGTCGGTGAGGTCGAAGAGCGCGGTGAACGCCTTCTCGCCGGTCAGCGCGGCGACCGACAGCGGCGTCACGAACTCTCCGGCCGCCTGCGTCATCACAGCGCGCACGGCGGCGCCGCGGTCCTTCAGGCGGCGGATCAGCTCCAGCGTCTTGTAGGCGGCGATGCCGCCGCCGATGACGAGGAGGATGCGCCGCCCGGCGAGCATGGCGCTCCCTCGCTCCCCGCCGCCGGCGGTCAAGACCCGGCCTGGAACGTGCGCGGCGCCGGGCTCAGGATGCGCGCGCCGCTCGGGCCGATCTCGTAGACCGCGAGGCCGCGCTGGTTGAGGCCGTTCGAGGTGAAGCGGAACAGCCCGTTGACGCCGATGAAGCCGTTCGGGTTGGTGATCACCTGCTCGCTGAAGGCGTTCTGGCCGGCGGCGCGGACGAGGCCGGCGGCCAGCGTCGCCGCGTCGTAGGCGAGCGAGGCGACGCGCGGCGGCGCGCTGCCGAAGCGGGCCGAGTAGCGGCCGGCGAAGGCGTCGAAGCCGGCCTTGTCGGGCGCCGGGTACCAGGCGCCGGCGAGGGCGGCGTCGCGGGCGACGCGCGGGTCCTCCCACTGGCCGGAACCGAGGAGCTGCACGCGGCCGGCGGTGACGCCCGCCTGGCGGAGCGCCGCGACGACGGCCGGCGCGCCGTCGGCGCCCTCCGGCACCAGGAGCGCGTCCATCTGGCTCGCGGCGGCGCCGATCGCCGCCGCCTTGGCGGCGAGGTCCGACCGGTCCGGGCGATAGCGCTCGACCATCACGACCCGTCCGCCGCCGCGCCCGGCGACCTCGCGCAGCGCCGCCTCGACGATCAGGCCGTAGCCGTTGTCGGGCACCAGCGCGCCGTACGAGCGCTTGCCGCGCTGGCTGGCGAAGGAGACGATCCGCTCGACGTCCGCCTGCGGCAGGAACGAGAGCAGATAGACGCCGCGGCTCGCCACGGTGGCGTCGGTCGAGAACGCAATGATCGGCACGTTGGCCGGGCGGGCGACCGAGGCGGCGCCGACGACGGCCGGCGCGAACACCGGGCCGAGGATCGCCTGCGCGCCCTCGGCGATCGCCGCCTGGGCCGCGGCGCGGCCGCCTTCGTCGGAACCGCCGTCGTCCTTGACGAGGACGCGGATGTCGGCCTGCGGGAACTCGGCGAGCGCCAGGATGACGGAATTCTTCATCGCCTGGCCGAGCCCGGTCGCCGAGCCGAGCGGCAGCACGAGCCCGACGGTGACCGATCCGTTGCCGATCACCTCGCCGGCCGGCGCCTTCGGGCCAGGAGCGGTGGGGCTCGCGACGATCGGCGCGCCCGTGTCTCCCCCCACGCACGAGGCGGCGAGCAGCGCGGCCGCGGCGGCGGCGAGCGACCGGACGAAGCGGCCGGGCGCGAAACGATTGTCCCGAGCCGCGCGATCGGCGACGGACGTGGCGAACAGCGACACGGCTCCAACTCCCTGCAAGCGCACCACCGGCCGGACCCTACACGCCGAAGGTGCACCAAATCCCTAATTCCGACGCCCGCGCGGAACGATCGTCCGATCGAGCGGCTGCCGCCACGTCATGGCACGGCGCCGCCGCAGCGGTCGAATCACGAACCTCGCGCGCAAACGTGTCGGTCCGATGATTCCATCCGGCCGCAAGGCGCGATAGACCTCGGCCGAACGCCGGCGGTGGGAGCGCCGCCGCGATCGCCGCGGGTGAACGGCGTGCGGGCTGCGGCGTCCCGCCCGTCCGGCATCCGCCGACCGATTGTGTAAGCTGGCGCCGCGCCTGTCAAAGACTGGCCCCGCCGCGCCGGACCGGAGGATCGCATGACGGATGCTGGCCGGGCCTACGCGATCGGCGGATCGACCATCGCCGCCCCGTCGATCGAGCCGGCGCTCTACGTGGTGGCGACGCCGATCGGCAATCTCGGCGACATCACCGTGCGCGCCCTCGAGACGCTCGCCGCCGCCGACCTCGTCGCCTGCGAGGACACCCGCGTCACCGCCGTGCTGATGAAGCGCTACGGCCTCGCCGCGCCGCTCCTCGCCTATCACGAGCACAACGCCGAGCGGCAGCGGCCGCGCCTCCTCGCCGCCCTCGCCGAAGGCAAGCGGGTCGCCCTCGTCTCCGACGCCGGCACGCCGCTCGTCTCCGACCCCGGCTTCCGCCTGGTGCAGGAGGTCGTGGCGGCCGGGTTCCGGGTGGTGCCGATCCCCGGCGCCTCGGCGGTGCTCGCCGGGCTCGTCGCGGCGGGGCTGCCGACCGACGCGTTCCTGTTCGCCGGGTTCCTGCCGGCGAAGGGCGGGCAGCGGCGGCGGCGCATCGGCGAGCTCGTCCAGGTGCCGGCGACGCTGGTGTTCTTCGAATCACCCCACCGCCTCGCCGAGAGCCTCGCCGACCTCGCCGCCGGCCTCGGCCCGGACCGGCCGGCGGCGGTCGCCCGCGAGCTCACGAAGTACTACGAGACGATCGAGCGCGGCACGCTCGGCTCGCTCGCCGAGCGGTTCGCGGCGGCGGCGCCGAAGGGCGAGATCGTCGTCCTGGTCGGCCCGCCGGTCGAGCGGGCGGCGAGCGCGGAGGAGGCCGACGCGCTCCTCGCTGCGGCGCTCGCCAGCCTCCCGGCGAGCGCGGCGGCAGCCGACGTCGCCCGCGCCACCGGCCTCGACCGCCGCACCCTCTACCGCCGCGCGCTGGCGCTCAAGGGGGCCGCGCCGGACCCGGGCGATGCCGGCTGAGGCGCCCGACCCGCGGCGCCTCGCCGCCTATCGCCGCGGCCTCGGCGGCGAGGCGGCGGCAGTGTGGCTGCTGCGCCTCAAGGGCTACCGCATCCTCGGCCGCCGCGTCCGCTTCGGCGCCGGCGAGATCGACATCGTCGCCCGCCGCGGCGGCGTCCTCGCCTTCGTCGAGGTGAAGCGGCGCGCCACCGAGGCGGAGGCGCTCGTCGCCGTCACCCCGGCGGCGCAGCGGCGCATCGCGGCGGCGGCCCGCGTCTGGCTCGGCCGCAACCCCGGCTTCGCCCATCTCACCCAGCGCTTCGACCTCGTGGTCGTCGCCGCCCGCCGCCTGCCTCGCCATGTCGCCGCCGCCTTCGAGGCGGAGGTGTGGTAGAGGCATTCCACCACCGATTCCGATCGTCGCGAGGTTCGCCGATGCCGTCCAGACCGCTCAGCGTCGCCGTCCAGATGGACCACATCCGGACGATCAAGATCGCCGGCGATTCGGCCTTCGCCCTGCTGCTCGAGGCGCAGGACCGCGGCCACGGGCTGTTCCACTACACGCCCGACCGGCTGGCGATGCGCGACGGCGTCGTCTACGCCACCGTCGAGCCCTTGATCGTCCGCGACATCCCGGGCGACCACTTCACCCTCGGCGAGCCCTACCGCATCCGCCTCGACGAGCTCGACGTGGTGCTTATGCGCCAGGATCCGCCGTTCGACCTCGCCTACATCACCGCCACACACATGCTGGAGCGGATCCACCCGAAGACCCTCGTCGTCAACGACCCGGCGGCGGTGCGCAACGCGCCGGAGAAGATCTTCGTCACGCAGTTCCCGCAGCTGATGCCGGCGACGGTGATCACCCGCGACCGCGCCGAGATCGAGGCGTTCCGGCGCGAGTTCGGCGACATCGTGATGAAGCCGCTCTACGGCCACGGCGGCGCCTCGGTGTTCCGCCTCACCCGCGACGACCTGAACTTCGGCTCGCTCTACGACCTCTTCTCGGCCACCTTCCGCGAGCCGTGGGTGGTGCAGGAGTTCCTGCCGGCGGTGCGGCAGGGCGACAAGCGGATCATCCTGGTCGACGGCGTCTTCGCCGGCGCGGTCAACCGCGTGCCGGCGCCGGACGACCTGCGCTCGAACATGGTGCGCGGCGGCGCCGCGGTGGCGACCGACCTCTCCGAGCGCGAGCGCGAGATCATCGCGACGATCGGGCCGGAGCTTTCGCGCCAGGGCCTCCTGCTCGTCGGCATCGACGTCATCGACGGCCGGCTGACCGAGATCAACGTCACCGCGCCGACCGGCCTGCGCGCCATCCGCCGCCTCGGCGGCCCCGACGGTGCCCGCCTGCTGTGGACGGTGATCGAGGAGAAGATCGCCGCGCGGCCCGTGGCGTGAGGCGACCGTCGTCCCTCCCCTGCCACCGAAACCGGGTGTTCCCGGTTTCGATCACTCAGGGTGGCCCAAGTCGGCAGCAGCCGACTTGGGCTGGGAGGGACAGCCTGCGAAGCAGGCAGGGTGGGGCCAGTCAATCAGGGCCTCGACCTCGATCGACTGGCCCCCACCTGCTGCGCCAGCGGCGCAGCTGTCCTCCCCCCTTGCAGGGGGAGGACAAGAAGTCACTCGTGCAGCTTCAGCGACATCGCCTCGACGTAGGTGATCTGGCAGAGGTCGCCCGGCTGCACGCTGGCGAGGTCGCCGGCGACCTCCTCGTTCGCCGCCGCGAGCGTGCGGACCTGGCCGTCGGCGCCCTCGAACATGATCGTCCGCGCGGCCGGGTTCACGTCGACGAGGGTCACGTTGGCGGTGACGCTGGTCGCGTAGAAGTTCTCCGGCAGGCTCGAGAAGATCGAGGTGTCGAGGACGTCCTGGTCGATCATGCCGGGCGTGCCCGACTGCGCCTTCTCGAGGTCGGAGACGGTGCCCGGGATGATCGACACGTCGATGTGGTCGTTCGGCTGCAGGGCGTCGAGCGGGCCGACGATCGGCGAGACCTGGTAGGCGAACTGGTTGCCGTTCTGCGCCTTCACGATCACTTCGCGGGTCGCCGGGTTGGCCGACACGACGGTGACGATGAAGCTCTGGATGGTCACCTGGCCGACGCCCGGCACCTCGACCGTCTGGGCGATGGCGGGAGCCGAGAAGGCGAGGAGGGCGGCGGCGACGAGGATCGAACGGCTCCGGCGGAACATGGGGATCTCCCTGGGCTGCGGACGGTGGACTTCGGATGCGGCGCCTTCGGGCCGCCGAACTGGCGCTAACACGCGGACGGCCAAGCGACAATGACGCGTTCGGCGGCGGCGAAGCCACAATGACGGCGCGGCACCGTCGGGCGCCCACGGCGGTGGCATGCCGAACGCTCAGCCGGGTGGGCGCTCGGTCCGCTCGACATAGAGGCGGGCCGCGTCGGCCGGCTGGCCGCGGCGCTCGGCGAAGCCCGTGACCTCGACGACGCGGACGCCGCCGGGCAGCGCGATGGTCAGCACGTCGCCCGCTCGGACGAGCCGGCTCGACGAGGTGGTGCGCTCGCGGTTGATCCGCACCCGCCCGGCCTCGACGAGGGCCTGGGCGAGCACCCGGGTGCGCACGAAGCGGGCGAACCACAGCCACTTGTCGAGGCGCTGCGGTCCCTCGCTCATCGGCGGCGGTGGTCAGCGTTCGCGGTCACGGCGCTCGAGGTCGGCCTTGAGCGCGGCGAGCGCGGCGAACGGCGACAGCGGATCGGCGGTGGTGCGCCGCTCGGGGCGCGGCGCCTCGTGCCGCGGTCCGTCGTTGCGGCGCGGGCCGCGATCCTCGCGGCGCGGACCGCGGTCGTCGCGACGCGGCGGGCCGTCCTCGCGGCGCGGGCCACGGTTGTCGGCGCGCTGGCCGCCGTCCTCGCGGCGTGGGCCGCGGCCCTCCGGACGGGGACCGCGGTCGTCGCGGCGCGGGGCGCGATTGTCCGGCCGGTCGCCACGCGGCTGCCCCTCGGTCCGCGCCTCGGGGCGGTCGCTCGCCGGCCGGTCGCCGGCGGGACGGTCGGGACGGCCGCGCTCGGGGCGCGGGCCGTCGGTCCGGCGTTCCGACGCGCCGGCCTCGTCGCCGCGCTGGGCGCGGTGGTGGCGGCGATGGCGCGGGCCTTCGTCGCGACGGCGGTCGGCGCGGCCGGGCCGCCAGACGTCGACCAGCACCGGCTCGGCGGGCTCGGCCGGCGCGGTCTCCTCGGTGGCGTCGGGCGCGGCCTCGGCCAGCGCCGCCTCGGGCGGCTCGACGGGTGTGGCGTCGGCGGGTTCGGCTTCGCTGTCGTCGGGCGGCGAGGCCTCGGTGGTCTCCGCAATGTCGACCGCAACGTCGGCGACCGCCACCGCGGGCTCGCCCGCTTCGGCGGCCATCTCGACCTCGGCCGGCGCGAGCGCCGCATCGGTGGCGGCGAGGGCGTCGTCGGCGACCGGCTCCTCGGAGGCCGCCTCGGCGGTCTCCGCCGCGGCGCCGTCGATCTCGTCGGGGGCGAACACCTCGTCGCCGGCAGGGGTCTCCTCCGGCGTCGCCTCGGCGGTCTCCGCCACGGCGGCGTCGCCGTCGACGGCCGCCTCTGTCGGCTCGCCCGCATCGAGGACCTCGACGGACGCGTCCGCGGCGACCTCGTCGCTCGCCGAAGCCTCCACGGCGGTCTCGACGGGCGCCTCTACGGCCGCTGCGACGGGCGCCGGGGCCGGGGCCGGCCTGGCGATCGGCACCGGCGGGGCGGCGGCCGGGCGCTTGTCGGCGCGGAAGCCGAGCGCCTTCAGGATCGAGGCGAAGTCCTCGCCGGCGCAGCCGACGAGCGAGGTCATCCGCACGGTGACGGTGAAGCCGCCGCCCGGGTAGGCGCCCTCGGGCGGGCTCGTGCCGTCCGACGGCTTCCAGGCGAGGATCGGGCGGATGATGTCGGCGAGCCGCTCGAGGATGTCGAGCCGGACGGCGCGACCGCCGCACACCTTGTAGCCGCACACCCGGTAGAGATCGACCGGCACCGCCGGGTCGATCGGCATCGAGGTGCGCCCGGAGGCCGAGAGCTGCGGCACCTCGGCGAGGCCGGGCACCTCGAAGTCGGCGTTCTTCAGCGCCCACAGCACGGCGATCAGCCGGCACGGGCCGGGCTTCAGCAGCGCCGGCACGAACAGGTGGTGGGCGCCGAAGCGCACGCCGAGCGAGCGCAGGCTCGCCCGCGCCGCCTGGTCGAGACCCTTCACGTCCTCGCTCACCGCCGGCCGCTCGATGACGCCGAGCGCCTCCGACAGGCGGAAGGCGAGGCCGCGCGCCATGCCGGTGAGGTCGCCGCCGCCGCGCAGGTCGAACAGCGGCTTCAGCTGCGTCTCGAGCTGCGCCTTGAGCCATGTGGCGAGGCGCGTCTGCACGAGGTCGCGGGCGGGCCCCGACAGCGTCTCGTCGGCGATGAGCACGAAGCCCGGCCGCAGCACGTCGTCGCCGGGCGTCAGCTTGGCCACCACCTCGCCTTGCCAGCGCAGCGCGCCGTCGGCGGAGAGCACGATGTCGCCGTCGGCGGCGCGCGACAGCCGCTCGGCGCGACCGTCGATCTCGCCGGCCAGCGCCTTGGCGGCGGCGGCGCGCAGCGCCTTGCCGTCGGGTCCGTCGCCGCCGCCGACGGCGACGAAGCGGAAGCCGTGAAGGCGCCCGACGTGCTGGCCCTCCACCGTCACGTCGCCTTCCGGCGTGATCTCGGGGTCGAGCATCGCGTTCTCTCTCAAGCGCCTCATCAACACGCTGGTCCGACGGTCGACGAAGCGGGCGAGAAGCCGCTCGTGCAGCGCGTCGGACAGGCGGTCTTCGATGTCCTTCGTGATCCCGCGCCAATGCTCGGGATCGGCCAGCCAATCCGCACGATTTGCGACGTATGTCCAGGTGCGGATGTGGGCGATGCGATTCGCCAGCGTGTCGATGTCGCCGTCCATGCGGTCGGCGAAGGCGATCTGGCGGGCGAACCAGTCGTCGGGAATGGCGCCGGCGCGCACGATGTAGCCGTAGATGCCGAGCACCAGGTCGGCGTGGTTGGCCGGCGCGATCTTGCGGTAGTCGGGCACCTGGCAGACGTCCCACAGGCGCGCCACGCGCTCGCGGCCGACCGCGAGGTCGCGGATCTCCGGGTCGCGCGCGGCGTGCTCCAGGCTGACGACGTCCTCGGCCGGCGGGGCGCGGGTGAGCCCCTCCTCGCGCGGCGGCTCGTCGAGCGAGCGGCGTAGCGCCTCGAGCGAGGCGAAGTCGAGGTCGGGGTTGCGCCACTGGAACATCTTCAGGGGCTGGAAGCGGTGGCTCTCCAGCGCCTCCACCACCTCGTCGTCGAAGGGCGGCGCCCGGCCGGTCACCCCGAAGGTGCCGTCGCGCATGTGGCGGCCGGCGCGGCCGGCGATCTGGCCGAGCTCGGCCGGGTTGAGCAGGCGGTACTGGTAGCCGTCGAACTTGCGGTTGCCGGCGAACGAGACGTGGTCGACGTCGAGGTTGAGGCCCATGCCGATCGCGTCGGTGGCGACCAGGAACTCGACGTCGCCCGACTGGAAGAGCTCGACCTGGGCGTTGCGGGTGCGTGGGCTGAGCGAGCCCAGCACCACCGCCGCGCCGCCGCGCTGGCGGCGGATCAGCTCGGCGATGGCGTAGACCTCGTCGGCCGAGAAGGCGACGATCGCCGAGCGCGGCGGCAGCCGCGTCAGCTTCTTCACCCCGGCGTAGGTCAGGACCGACATGCGCGGCCGGACGACGACGTTGAGGCCGGGCAGCAGCTTCTCGAGCAGCGGCCGGGCGGTCGTCGCGCCGAGGAGCAGCGTCTCGAAGCGGCCGCGCACCGAGAGGATTCGGTCGGTGAACACCCGCCCGCGCTCCAGGTCGCCGGCGAGCTGCACCTCGTCGATGGCGACGAAGGCGGCGTCGGTCTCGCGCGGCATCGCCTCGACGGTCGAGACGACGTAGCGCGGCGCGGCGGGAACGATCTTCTCCTCGCCGGTGATGAGGGCGACGGCGTCCTCGCCGGCGCGCTGGGCGACACGGCCGTAGACCTCGCGCGCGAGGAGGCGCAGCGGCAGGCCGATCAGCCCGGAGCCGTGCGCCAGCATGCGCTCGATGGCGAGGTGGGTCTTGCCCGTGTTCGTCGGACCGAGGACGGCGGTCACCGTGCGGGCACGGGCCGTCGCCGTCGGCGACACTCTCGTCTGGGCGGTCATCGAACCCCGTAGCTGGACCCGCGTTCGCCCGCCTGGCGGCCGCACGCCCGCGTTCTGTAGCACGCGCGGGCGCCGGGCTAAAGCAGCAACGGCGCCGGCTGGATCAGTTCAAACGCCCGGTGCCCCCTAGCGTTCCACCGTCTCGATGTCGGCGGCGATGTCGCGCGTCTTCTCCATCGTCAGGAAGTCGAGGGTGATCGGCAGGCCGAGCTCTACCTTCGGGGCGTGCTGCTGGCGTACCACCACGTCGCTCGTCGCCGCCGACAGCACGTGCCCGCCGCGCTTGCGGTCGGCGGTGAGGAAGTGCAGGTGGAAGCCTGGCACGTGCACCGATTCCAGGAACGACGGCGTGTAGAAGCCGACCATCGTGCCCTCGACGTCCTCGAACTCGAACACCGTCTGGATCGCCGCGATCTCGGCGAGCGGCCGGTAGTTCACCTGCTTCGGCACCGAGCGGGCGCGCACGTGGGCGAACCGGCCGTCGATGCGCAGCGAATAGACGAGGTTCCTCGACGGCAGCAGGTCGGCGAGGCGGCGCTCGAAGTCCTCCGCCGCCACCGGCTTGTCGAAGCGCTCCTCGGCGTCGCCGGTGAAGAAGGTGACGCAGGCGAACGGCGTCTCGACCTCGTCGCCGATGATCGTCGCGTCGCCGTCCGGGCGGAGCCGGTAGACCACCCCGTCGAGCAGCACCATCTCGCCGTCGAGGTCGTTGAAGGTGCCGAGTCCGAGGTCGCCGTGCGCCTTCAGCGTGCCGATCGTCGTGTCCTCGCGGTAGATGCCCTCGACGAGGGCGGCGATCGGGGCGGAGATGAAGACCGGGGGACGCGTCGTCATGGGGCTCTCCTCGGGCGGCGTGTCGCGGGGCCGGACCGTGCCCGCCGATCCCCGCGCCGTCAATCGCCGGGCCCGGACCGGCGGCGACCGTGTCGCGGCCGTCGACGCCGGCGCCGCGTGGCGCGGGTTTTGCTAAATTCCCCGGTGGGCCATGCGCAGGGGGAAGCCATGAAGACGAGTGTCCATCCGGTCGACGAGATGCTGCCGCCGCCGCGTCTCGCGACGCTCGGGCTGCAGCACGTCCTCGTCATGTATGCCGGCGCGGTCGCCGTGCCGCTGATCATCGGGCGGGCGCTGCAATTGCCGCCCGAGCACGTGGCGCTCCTCATCAGCGCCGACCTTTTCGCCTGCGGCATCGCCACGCTGATCCAGTCGATCGGCTTCCCGGGCGTCGGCATCCGCCTGCCGGTGATGATGGGCGTCACCTTCGCCGCCGTCGGGCCGATGCTGGCGATGGCCGGCGACGCCGACGTCGGCCTCCTCGGCATCTACGGCGCGGTGATCGCCGCCGGCGTGTTCGGGGTGGTCGTCGCGCCGTTCGTCAGCCGCATGCTGCCGCTGTTCCCGCCGGTGGTCACCGGCACGGTGATCGTCGTCATCGGCATCTCGCTGATGCGCATCGGCATCAACTGGGCGGGCGGCGGCCTGCCGACCCTGACCAAGGTGGTCGACGGCGTGCCGGGCGCCTTCCCGAACCCCGCCTACGGCGCCCTCGACGGCCTCGCCATCGCCGGCATCGTGCTCGTCGCGATCCTGCTCATCACCCGCTACGGCCGCGGCTTCGTCGCCAACGTCGCGGTGCTGCTCGGCATCGTCATCGGCGGGGTGGTGGCCGCCGTCGCCGGCAAGATGCACTTCGACAAGGTGGCCGACGCGCCGTGGTTCGGCCTCGTCTATCCGTTCCAGTTCGGCATGCCGGTGTTCGACGTCGTCGCCATCGCCACCATGTGCCTCGTGATGATCGTGGTGATGATCGAATCGACCGGCATGTTCCTCGCCCTCGGCGAGATGACCGACCGGCCGGTGCACCGCGCGGCGCTCACCCGCGGCCTCCGGGCCGACGGCGTCGGCACCCTGATCGGCGGCATCTTCAACACCTTCCCCTACACCTCGTTCTCGCAGAACGTCGGCCTCGTCGGCGTCACCGGGGTGCGCTCGCGCTGGGTGACGGCGGCGGGCGGCGTCATCATGCTGGTGCTCGGGCTCGTTCCGAAGATGGCGGCCCTCGTCGAGGCGGTGCCGATCGTCGTCCTCGGCGGCGCCGGCCTCGTGATGTTCGGCATGGTGGCGGCGACCGGCGTGCGCATCCTCGCCGCCGTCGACTACAAGACGAACCGCAACAACCTGTTCATCGTCGCCCTGGCGATCGGCTTCGGCATGATCCCGCTCGTCGCGCCGAATTTCTTCAAGCAGTTCCCGCACCACCTGCACCCGCTGCTCGATTCGGGCATCCTGCTCGCCGCCTTGGTGGCCGTCGTCCTCAACCTGTTCTTCAACGGCGTCCGCTCGGGCGCGGCGGCGAAGGCGGAGGCCATGGCCGCGGCGGAAGCCGGCGAGCACGTCTGAGAGCCTGTTTGGGAATTGGAGGCGGTCGTGACGGGAGCAATTCGGCCGATCCGTCAGGAGGTGTCCGCAGCCGATGCCCCAGGCATCGGCAAGGGCGCCGACGCACCCAACCCGGCTGTTGCCGGGTTGGGCACTCGATCGGATGCTGCAAGTCGGGAGCACCCGACTTGCAGTGGCGGCCGAATTCCTCCCGCCTCCCAACTCGGCTGTTGCCGAGTTGGGTCATCTTCATAGGCTGCAAGTCGGAAACATCCGACTTGCAATGGTGGAGCTTCGGCGGCCGGCTGCCACGTCGGGTCGGCTCGGCGATGCAGCCCACATCGGGTGTTCCCGATGTGGGCCACCCGAGGAAAACCCCGAAAGCGGGAACACCCGCTTTCGGGCGCATCGCCTGCGCCGCCCCTCCTTGCATCCGACTCGCCGAAGCTCCATCACGGCCGCCTCCAATTCCCAAACAGGCTCTGAGGCGGCGGCCACGCTGCAACATTCCGACATCGAAAGTGCGCCGGCGGCCCATTGCGGGGGCCGCCGAGGTGTGCGAGACGACGGCGGGGGAAGCGTTCGCAGGAAGCGCAATGGCGCGAAAATACTTCGGCACCGACGGCATCCGCGGCAAGGCGAACCGCTGGCCGATCACCCCCGAGATCGCCCTCAAGATCGGCATGGCGACCGGTCTCGCCTTCGGCCGCGGCACGCACCGCCACCGGGCGGTGATCGGCAAGGACACCCGCCTCTCCGGCTACATGATCGAGACCGCCCTCGTCGCCGGCTTCACCTCGGCCGGCGTTGACGTGTTCCAGACCGGGCCGGTGCCGACCCCGGCGATCGCCATGCTGACGCGCTCGCTCAGGGCCGACGTCGGGGTGATGATCTCCGCCTCGCACAACCCCTTCGACGACAACGGCATCAAGATCTTCGGGCCCGACGGCTTCAAGCTCTCCGACGAGCTCGAGGCCGAGATCGAGGCGATGATCGAGTCCGACCTCACCGATCGCCTCGCCGCGCCGGCCGCCCTCGGCCGCAACACCCGCGTCGACAGCGCGATCGACCGCTACGTCGAGTTCGTCAAGCGCACGCTGCCGCGCAACCTGCGCCTCGACGGCGTCCGCATCGCCCTCGATTGCGCCAACGGCGCCGCCTACAAGGTGGCGCCGACGGCGCTCTGGGAACTCGGCGCCGAGGTGTTCGCCATCGGCGTCACGCCGGACGGCTTCAACATCAACCGCGACTGCGGCTCGACCTCGATCGAGGCGCTCTGCCGCAAGGTGCACGAGGTCCGCGCCGACATCGGCATCGCGCTCGACGGCGACGCCGACCGGGTGATCATCGTCGACGAGCGCGGCCAGGTGGTCGACGGCGACCAGCTCCTCGCCGTCATCGCCGGCGCCTGGCGCGAGGACGGGCGGCTGTCGTCGCCCGGCATCGTCGCCACCGTGATGTCGAACCTCGGCCTCGAGCGCCATCTCGACGGCATCGGCCTCACCCTCGCCCGCACCAAGGTCGGCGACCGCTACGTCGTCGAGCACATGCGGGCGCACGGCTACAACGTCGGCGGCGAGCAGTCCGGCCACATCATCCTGTCCGACCACACCACCACCGGCGACGGCCTCATCGCCGCGCTGCAGGTGCTGGCGGTCGTCGCGCACGAGGGCCGGCCGGTCTCCGAGGTCTGCCACCGCTTCGAGCCGGTGCCGCAGATCCTGAAGAACGTCCGCATCGAGGCCGAGGGCGGGCGTCCGCTCGAGGCCGAGGCGGTGCGCGCCGCCATCGCCGCCGCCACCCTGCGGCTCGGCAACACCGGCCGCCTCGTCATCCGCCCGTCCGGCACCGAGCCCCTGATCCGGGTGATGGCGGAGGGCGACGACCCCGGCCTCGTCGCCTCGGTCGTCGACGACATCGCCGACGCGGTGCGCCGCGCCGCCTGATCTCAGCCGAGCCTGAAGCGCTTCCGCAGCGCCGTCAGGCGCTTGTCGAGCCGGAGCAGCGTCTCGAGCATCCCGGCGTCCGGGCCCACCGGCTCGCCGGCGGCGAGGCGACGGCCGCGCTCGACGATCTCGGAGGGCAGCGCCGGCAGGCCGGAAGCGGGGTCCGTCCACTCCGTCCCGCGGACGAAGGCGAGCGCCACGAACGCCTCGAAGCTGAGCCGCGTGCCGCGCGGCGTCGCCGCCGGCTCGGTGGTGAAGCCCCAGCCTGCGAACAGCGGCCAGCCGTGCACGGTCACCGGCAGCCCGAGCGCCAGGGCGTCGAGGGCGAGCGCGCTGTCGACGACGTGCACGCCGACGAGGTGATCCCTGACGGCCGCGAGCGGCGAGGCCGGCGGCGGCGCCAGCGGTCCGCGACGGGCGGTCGCGATCGCCTTCAGCCGATCGATCGGCGTCGGTCCGCGCGGGCGCGGCGCCTCGCGCAGCGCCAGCACCGTCGCCGCCGGATGGGCGGCGCGCGCCGCGGCGATCACCGTCTCGTCGTCGGGCGACGGCTCGGCGGCGAGCACCGCCGCGGCGACGTGGCGATCGTCCGCCGACACCGCGTCGCCGCCGGCCGCGGAAACGACGAGCGTTCGCTCGAAGGCGGTCGCGGCGAGGGCGGCGATCAGCCGCCGCGCCTCCGCGCGCTCGGCCGGCGTCGGCGTCGCGCCGAGGATGTCGGCCAGGGCCGCCTCGCCGGTCTTTCGCATGAGCCCGCCGTCGAAGCCCCAGGCCCGCGCCAGCCGGTCCTCGCGCAGCCGCGCCGGCCGTGCGGTCACCACCTCGGCGCCGGCGGGGATGCCCGCTCCGCCGGCTGCCGCGCGGATGACCCCGGCGCCGCCACCGCCGAAGGCCGCCTCGAGCAGGCGGTCGTCGAGGGCGAGCGGCGGGGCGAGCGTCACCGCCACCAGCCGGCTGCGGGCGGCGAGCCGCTCGCGCCAGTCGACGATGCGGTCGATCGCGGCGCCGATCGAGATCGGCTCGTTGCGGATCGGGTCGGCATAGCGCGGGTAGGCGACGTAGGCGGCGGCGAAGAGATCCTGGAGGTCGCGCGGCTCGCCGCGGCGGGCGAGCGCGGCGGCGGCCTCGGGGCCTGCCGGCACGTCGGTGGTGGCGCCCCAGCCGGCGTAGAAGGGCACGCCGAAGCAGGTCACCGGCCGGCCGGCGAGCAGCGCCTCGAAGCCGAGCTGGCTCGACACGGTGTAGACGGCGCCGACCCGCGCCAGGAGGTCGAACGGGTTGCCCTGGTCGGCGATGAGCGCGAGGCCGTGGCGGCGGGCGATGTCGAGGAGGTAGCCGCGCGCCCGGCCGGCGAGCACGTCGGGGTGGACCTTCACGGCGATGTCGGCGGCGGGAACGGCGGCGAGGGCGGCGGCGGCCATCGCCTCGAAGGTCGCCGCCGAGGCGAGGCCGCCTCCGATCGACTGGTCGCCGAACACCTGATCGACCAGGAGCAGCCGGATCGGCTCATCGTGGCCGCCGGCGGCGGGACCGAGGGTGTTGTACTTCGTCAGCTTCTCGCCGCGCACGCGGGCGAGCGCGGCGGCGGCCTCGGCGCGGCGGGCGGCCGGGAAGCCGGGCGCCGCCCGGATCAGCCGCTCGAGCCGCGAGGGCGTCGCGGCCCGGTAGTAGATGCCCTCGTCGTCGAGCACCAGCGACAGCGGCGGCGGCTTCACCCGGTGGCTGCCGACCGAGCGCAGGAAGCCGTCCTCGGCGGCGACGAAGGGCACGCCGGTCGCCGCCGCGAAGGCGCGCGGCAGGCGGGCGCTCGCCTTGTCGCCCCAGCCGACGACGAAGGCGAGCCCCTCCGTCTCGTGCCGCCTCGGGAAGGCGGCGATCGTCGAGACGCCGAGGAGCGCCTCGAGATGCGGGATCGCCAGCGAGTTGCGCGAGAAGATGCCGGCCGCGCCGGTCCGCGGCGCGGCGTTATCGAGATCGAGGCGGTCGGCGGACGGTGGGCGCGTCATCGCCCCCGGCTATAGGCCGGGGCGGCGCGCGACGGAAGGGGCGGGCTGGGCGACGAGCGGGCCGACCGGCCGGCGACGGCCGCCGCCGCCCCGGGTTCCGAGCGACATCACGGCCGATCCCGCCGCGGCGCTCGACATCGTGATGACGAAGCCGAACACCAGCATGACGATCGGCACCACCGGATCGGCCGAGGCGAGGATCAGCGTGCCGATCCCGCCGACGTCGGTGAGGATGATTCCGGCGACGACGAGCGTCGCCACCACGGCGCCGAGGCCGGCATGCACCGCGAGAAATTTCAGCAACGGATGGGCGCGTAGAAAGCTGCGCATCGGCAAGGCTCCTTCGGTCCCGCTCCTCCCCCGATTTCGCACTGTCGGTCGGCACGATGGCGGTTGCGAGGCGACACGGTGCCGCTGCCGCCGGGCGGGCGCGGAATCACCGTCCGCCCCTGGACATCGGGCTATCGGAGCGGCATATATCGACCATGAATATAGCTGCGAGACATATGCTGCCCTGGAACAGCCCCGGCCGGAGCGGCGACGGACGATGAGCATCCGCACCCTCTGCCTGGCGATCCTGCACAGCGGCGACGCCACCGGCTACGAGATCAAGAAGCTGTCGGTCGAGGGGAAGTACCGCTACTTCGCCGAGGCGAGCTTCGGCTCGATCTATCCGACCCTGGCGCGCCTCGAGGCCGATCGCCTCGTCACGCTGCGCGAGGAGCAGCAGGCCGGCAAGCCGGCGCGCAAGGTCTACTCGATCACCGAGGCCGGGCGGCAGGCGCTCGTCGCCGAGCTGAGCGAGCTGCCGGCGCCCGACATCTTCCGCTCCGCCTTCATGCTGGTGGCCATCTGCGCCGAGCTCCTGCCGAAGCGGGTCGTCACCGCCGCGGTCGACGCCCGCCTCGGCAACCTCGCGGCGGAGATCGGCCACCTCGAGGAGATCGCCGGCTCGACCAACGATCCGGCGACCCGGTGGGCGTGCGAATACGGCATCACCTGCATGCGCACCTCGGCCGCCTTCCTCGAGGGCAACCGCACGAGGATCGAGGAGCTCGCCGGCTCGGGCGGCCGCGCGGCCGCGCCGGGGGCCGCCGTCACCATGGAAATGGATCGATGAGAGACCCCTTCGCCCGTTCGCGTTCCCGCTCGGCGCGCGGCCTCGCGGCGCTGTCGCTCGCTCTCGCGCTCACGATGGGCGCCGCCTCCGCGGCCGCCGCGGAGGCCTCGGCGCCGCCCGCGGGCGGCGATCCGAAGCCGCCGTCGATCACCGTCGTTCCGGCCGAGATCGGGCCGATCGTCGAGACGGTGGTCGTCACCGGCACGCTGCGCCCGAAGGAGGAGATCCTGGTCAACGCCGAGATCGACGGGCTCGCCATCGTCGAGATCCTCGCCGAGGAGGGCGACCGGGTCGAGAAGGGCCAGGTGCTCGCCCGGCTGTCGAGCGACACCGTCGATGTGGCGATCGCCCAGGCCGATGCGCAGATCGCCCGCGCCGAGGCCTCGATCGCCCAGGCGCGCACGCAGATCGTGCAGGCCGAGGCGAGCCTGAAGCAGGCGCAGAACGCCTTCACCCGCGCCGAGCAGCTGCGCAAGACCGGCA
>Ga0255338_1002520_pt1 | contig 26244 bp, 22 predicted proteins | sample MeOH1_35cm_T4_19_FD_203715 | JGI IMG/M metagenome (GOLD analysis project Ga0255338, IMG submission 203715) | Sandy soil microbial communities from University of British Columbia, Vancouver, Canada - MeOH1_35cm_T4_195 | ecosystem: Engineered > Artificial ecosystem > Sand microcosm > Unclassified ...
CAGGTCTTCTGCTCGACGATGGGGCGCTCGACGGGGGCGTCGGCGGCCTTCCAGAACTCGGGGACGATCTCGTGGAGCATCTTCGAGTACAGCACCGCGCCCTGCACGTTCTTGGCGCCGGGGTACTCGCCGCGCTCGAGGACGACGACCTTCAGGCCCGCGCGGGCCATCACGATGGCGGCGGAGAGGCCCGCCGGTCCGGCTCCGACTACGATCGCGTCAAAGGCGGGTTCTTCGGCCATGGGATCATCCTCACCCCGCGACTTTCGCGGAGGCGTCCTGCACCGTCTTCAGGAGCTCTTCCGTCTTGAAAGGCTTGGTCATGAAGCCCACGACCTGCGGGAACTTCTGGAAAAGGGTCTTCGACGGCTCGAGGGCCGTCAGGACGACGATGGGGAGGTCCTTCGTCGTGGGCTCGGCCGCGATCTTGAGCTGCAGCGAGTAGCCGTCGATGCCCGGGAGCATGACGTCGAGGACGAGCACGTCCGGCTTGACCTTGGCGATCTCGTCCCAGGCGTGGCGCCCGTTGTCGCAGGTGTGCACCTCGAAGCCGCCGTGCTCGAGGGTGTACTTCACGAGCGCGAGCATCTCGGGTTCATCGTCGATAACGAGGACTTTCTTGGCCATGGGCGGAATGTATCAATTCGCCGTGGAAGTTGTCCATGGGGCGCATTGCCAATGGGAGGTTGCGGTTGTATACTGGAAGGATGAGAACCTTCCCCGCCGCGGCCGCCCTGCTGGCCCTCCTCGCGCTCCCGCCGTTGATGAGCGGCTGCGTTTCCGCGGGAGCCGCGAACCAGCCGGCGACGAAGAAGCTGGAGTTGGCGGTCCGGCAGCGCAACAAGGCGCTCGTGGCGAAGCTCCTCGCCGAGGGAGTCGTTCCCGGAGAGGGCTCCGATGACATCTTGGCGGACGGCTTCGGTTGGGCGGAGTACTACGGGGAGCGCGAGATCCTGAAGATGCTCGTCGACAAGTGCAAGGAGGTCTTCGTGCTAGGCCGGAACTGCGCCCAGGCCCCTTGCTACGTCGCGCGCCGGGGCGACACCGCGACCCTGGCCGCGTTCATCGAGAAAGGCATCGATCTGAACTCGGAGGTGTCCGGCGCCACGCTGCTCGGCTGCGCCGCGAACGACGGGAACATGGCCAACATGAAGTACCTCATCGGCCGCGGCGCGGACGTGGACAAGACGATCTCCATCATCGAGGCCTCCATCGTCCAGCTCGCCGCGCAGAACAGCGCCCCGGCGAACGCCGCGATCGCGAAGCAGAACGCCGTGATCGCCACGCTCGAACGCCTCCGCCCCGGCGGCAGGGCCGAGAAGACCGCGAACGCCGCCGCCGGCGTCACCAAGGATGAGCTCCGGCAGATGATGAAGGAAGCCGCCGCCGAGACCGCCCGCCCCGCCGCCGCGCCCGCCGCGGCCTCCTACAAGTCCGACGTGGACGCTCCCGCGTACAAGATCTCGGAGAACCCCGACGCCTACGCGCTGGTCATCGGCGTCGAGAAGTACAACACCTTGCCCGAGGCCCGTTTCGCCGAGCGCGACGCCAAGGCGATGAACGCCCATCTCCTGGCCATGGGCTACCCCCAGCGCAACATCGTCCTGCTCACCGGCTCGCAGGCGACGAGGACCGGCCTCGTCAAGAACCTCGAGGCCTGGCTGCCCAACAACGTGACCGAGCGCTCCACGGTGATGTTCTACTTCTCGGGCCACGGCGCGCCCGACGCGAAGTCGTCGCAGGCGTATCTCGTCCCGATGGACGGCGACCCTCAATATCTGGAGGAGACCGCCTACCCGATCAAGCGCCTCTACGCCAAGCTCGCCGCGCTCAAGGCCAAGCGCGTGGTCGTCGCGCTCGACTCCTGCTTCTCCGGGGCGGGCGGCCGCTCGGTGCTCGCCGCCGGAACGCGCCCGCTCGTCGCCAAGATGGACATCGCCCCGGCGGAAGGGAAGATCGTCTCGCTGTCCGCCTCGTCGTCCGACGAGATCACCGGCGCGCTCGAGGAGCAGGGCCACGGCCTGTTCACCTATCAGCTGCTCAAGGCCCTGACGGAAACGGCGGGGCGCGGCACTGTCGGAGAGGTGTACGCGGCGCTGAAGCCGCGCGTCCAGGACGAGGCGCGCCGCCAGAACCGCGCGCAGACGCCGCAGGCGTTCGGGCGCTCGCTCGACGGCGGACTTCGCTAGGCGCTACTCGCCGAAGGGCCCGCCGAGGTCGGGAGACATGATGTCGTTGGCGGCGACCGCCAGCCCGACGACCTCCTTGGCGCGGATCTCGAGGAGCGCCGCGTGCACCGCGGCGTGGACCTCGCGCGGGAGGACCGGCTCGAGGGTGTCGAGCACGGACGGGCTGATGTGGCGGCACAGAGCGGAGAGCACGGCCTTCAAGGCGACCTCCGGCTCGACCCCGCCCTCTTCCTTGAGGCCGTGGCGGATGTAGATGTTGAACTCGGCGCGGGTCATCCGCATGGGCTTCGGGGCCACCTTCCAGCCGTCGAAGAACACGCCCTTTACCAGGAGCGGCATCTGGGCGGAGAATTTGACGGCCTCGGCGGGAGGGAGGCAGTCGCGCAGCGCGTGGAGGACGGAGCGCAGGGCGGCGTAGGCCTGGAAGCGGCTGCGCAGTTTGCCGGCCTGCTCGATGTCCTTGAGCCAGATGTTGCCCTTCTGAACGGCCGTGTCGAACGCGTCCGGGGTATGTCTTCTCATGGGGGTCCCTCCGCTCTCAGGTACACGATACTCCCGGGGCCCGCGGCGGGCCATGGAGGAAAGGTAACTTTCGGATGAACCCGGGCGCGGGTGGGTTATAATAACAGGGTGAAGATCCTCACCGGGCTCGTCGCGCTGGTCCTCGCCCTGGCCGTCGGCGCGTCCGCGGCCCCCGACGCGGTCTTCGACGGCTCGCGTCTGTTCGGAGCCGGCGTCGCCGCTCCCGTCGCGGGAAGCTGGCGCCGGGCCGCCCCGGTCCTCCCGCGCCCCGTCTTCGTGCCCGTCGCCGCGCAGGCGCCCGCTCCGGCCTCGGCCCCGGCGGAGTCGGTCCGCCGCCTCACCAGCGGCTTCCTGGGATTGTACCCCGAGGCGGATTTCGACCTCGGGACCGGACGCTGCGCCGCCTGCAACGGCCCGGTCGAGGGCAAGTGGTACTTCCTGGACGACGAGCTCGCTTTCCCCAAGGCCGGGCCGGCGGGCCTGGTCTGGCTCGGCTCCCGCGAGATGTACGAGGGCGTGGCTCTATCGGCCGACGGGCTCACCGCGCGGCTCCAGGACGGCACCGTGGTCCCGTTCGCCCTCACGGAGAAGATCGAGTCGAACCGTTCGTATTATGACGCGTCGAGCCTCGCCTATCTGCGCGGGCGGACCGTGCGCGTGCGCGGCGAGCTGATCGAGAAGGACGGCGTGAAAGTCCTGGTCGCCCGCACGCTCTGGCCCGAGGACTACCGCATCGACGCCGCGGACCTGAAGGAGGCCGACGCGAAGAACGCGGCGGACATCGACGCGCTCGTCTCCGCCGACAAGGGCGGCGCGAAGAAGGATTTCCAGACGCTTCTTCTCTGGGAGCGTCCCGGCGCGGGCCGCGCCTGGGAGGGGCTTCCGGTCATGGGCTTCATGCTCAACGGGGCGCAGGGAGACGACGACGAGGCCCTCGCGGGGCACTCGAGCCTGTTCACCGGCCGCTACGGCCCCGGCGGCAGCATGGCCGACTGGATCTTCGACAATTTCTACGACATGAACACCTACAGCGAGAAGGGGATCGTCGCGAGCATGGTGCCGATGGACAAGTACATGGCCGACCTGAACAGCGGCCAGAGCTGGTACCGGCCGTCGTACATGCTCGTCATGGTCATGAAGGACGCGCGCGTCCCGCTGAAGTTCCAGGAGGCGTTCACCGCCCAGTACGCGAAGTACTACTCGCAGGAGCTCAAGTACGACAAGACGAACAAGAACTGCACCGCTTTGATCTCCGACCCGGTCCGCGAGCAGGGCTGGAGGTTCCCCGAGACGGGCAAGACTCCGACCTTGATCGCCAAGCTCATCGCGAAGGCCGCGGGGATCAAGGACCCGGCGGCCGGCGAGCAGATCTACCGGTCGCTGCGCGAGGAGCCGACGCGCAGCTTCCCGCGCGCGTCCTTCACCGCCGTCGGCGGCGACCTGCTGACCATGGCCGGCGCGTTCGGCGCGGAGCCGTCGGGACGGGAGTACTCCCCGCTCGAGAACGAGATCCGGGAGGACCTCCTCGCCGTCCTGTTCGTGCGCCTGCCCCAGATCCCGTCGAGCCGCAAGTTCGGCCGCGAGCCCGTGGGGGGCGTCCTGGACTACTTCCTGCGCGCTCCCATGGACCGCTCGAAGTGGCAGACCGTGCCGTCCTTCCCTCGCCCGTTCCCCCCGCCTCGCTAGCGCCGGACCCCCTCGAAGTTCGGCCTCAGGCCCTGGATGAAGGCGTTGCGCAGGACCGAGGCCAACGCTTCCCAGACGCCGATGTCGGGATCGTCGTAGCGGCCTTCGAACGGGACCTTCGCGGCGACGGCGTCGGTGCTCCGGTTCTTGAGGACGGCCGCGACGGCGCCGACGACCGCCTCCTTGATGACCTTCAGCGCCCCGCCGCCCTTGCCGCCGGTCGGGCCCATCTTGAGGTCCTCGACGAACGACTTCACGTAGCCGTGGAATCCGCCCCCGGTCGAGGTCGCCTCCGCGACGAGCTCGAATACGCCCTTGTCGACGTCCATCCCGAACTCGGCCCGCAGCAGGGGATTGAGCGCGGCGAGCTCGACCTTCTTGACGGCCACGGCGAAGTCGAACGCGGGAGGGCGCGAGGAGGGGTCGAGGTGGAAATCGAGCCGCGCCGTCCCCCCTCCCGAGACCTCGGCGCCCGCCTCGCCGCTGGCGCGCGCGTCCTTGCCGATGTTCGTCAGGCCGTCGACGGAGAAATAGACGCCCGTCAGCTTCGACGAGAGCTCGCCCTCGGTGACGAGGAGCTCGCCGTCGCGCACCGCGAAGCGGTCTATGCGGAACGGGAAGAGGTCCTTCAGGTTGGGGAACACGAGCTCGGCCTTCTTCTCGATCTTCTTGGACGCGGCCTTCGCCTTCTCTTTGTCGGCGCGACGGACCGTCATCGAGCCCCGCGGCCTGCGGATGTCGACGCTCGCCACGAGGCGGCGGCGGAGCAGCTGGCTCCAGCTGATGTTGATGGCGGCGCTCGAGACCGAGGCCTTCACTTTCGTGCCTTTGCCCTCGGCCTCGATGTCGCGCAGGACGAGGCTCCCCCGCAGCAGCGCCAGGTCGACGTCGCCGACGCGCGCGTCCCAGCCCTCGACGCGCGAGAGAGAGTCGTTGATCCGCGACCGGACGATCGACGGCAGCGCCGCCCGGAGGGCGGCCAAGACGACGACCAAGACGACGACGGCGCCGAAGAACGCCTTCCAGCGTGTTCTCATGGCCCGATGGTACGCGATCGGAGACGACGGACGCGGCGGCGCCGCGGTCAAGGTTTGGTGACGGAGCGGCGCCTACAGGACGGGCGGGTCGACGAGGGAGCGGAAGGCGCCGACGAGCTCGGCGGCGGTGGAGAAGCGCCGCGACGGCTCGGGGTCGAGGGCGCGGGCGAAGAAGGCGTCGACGCCGGCGGGAAGGCCCTGCGCCGATTCGGACGCGGGCAGGTAGCGGCCCAGGGCGCGGTCGGTGCCGCGCGGGAAGGCAGGGCGTCCGGTGAGGCGGCGGTAGAGCGCCTCGGCGAGAGCGAGCGAATCGGGCGCGCCGGACCTGGCCGCGGCGTCCACGGCCGCGAGGGCCTCGCGGGCCGAGAGGCGGCCGGTCCCGGGGAGCAGCGGCGACGCGGCGGGCTCCTCCGGAGCCGCGGCCTCCTCTCCCGCCTTCGAGGCCTTGCCGAAGATCCAGCCGAACAGGGCGGACACCGCGAGGATGACGAGTATGGGCCCCAGGCGCGCGCCCGACGGGGCGGCCGCGGGCGGGTTCAGGCGGCGCAGGGCCGCTTCGACCTCGGGCGCCTGGGTAGGGTCGAGCTCGGCGGCGCGGCGGTACTCGCCCGCGACCTCGGCCTTGGGGCGGCCGAGCAGCTCGAGCGCGACGGCCAAAGACAGGCGCGCCGGCCCGCTCCCGGGGGCCAGGGCCACGGCGCGCTCGGCGTCGGCGAGGCCGCCCTCGATGTTCCCGCCCGTGAGCCGCGCGTTGGCGCGCAGGACGCGGCGCGACACGGTCTCGCCGGCGGCCAGGGCGCGCTCGGCGGCGGCCTCCGCCGCCTTCGGGTCGAGGCCGGCGAGGGCCACGTTGCCGAGCTGCTCCTGCGCGCGCGGGTCGCGCGGCGCCGCGGCGACGGCCTCCTCGGCCTTGGCCCGGGCGCCGGCGACGTCGCCGGCGGTCAGTCGCACCACGGACTCGCGGATGCTCTCGTCGACGCCGGCGCGGACCGGCAGCGCCGCGGCGAGGAGGAGGAGCAGGGCCAGGGATTTCTGGAGGAGGTGGACGTCGAGCACCTTGCCGAACTTCTCCCCGACCTGGCGCAGGCGCCCCGCCTCGAAGAAGCCGCGCTTGGCGTGCAGGCGCAGGCTCGCCTCGTTGCCGTCGGTGATGCGCGCGAGCACCTGCTTGAGGCCGGCCTTGCCGCCGGCGGCGAGCACCGCGTCGAGCAAAGCGCCGCCGTGGCCCCGGCCGCGCGCGCCCTCGTCGATGTAGACCGAGACCTCGGCGGTGCGGGCGTAGGCGCAGCGGTCGGAATACGGCGACAGGGACGCCCAGCCGACGACCTTGCCGCCTTCCTCGGCGACGAGCACCGGGTGCCCGGCGCCGTGCGCCGCGAACCAGGCGCGCTGCTGCTCGAGGGTCTTCGGCTCGGTGTCGAAGGTCCCGGTGGCGCGCAGGACGGCCTGGTTGTAGATCTCGGTGATCGCGGGGAGGTCCGGCTCGGTCGCGGGGCGGAGGACGGCCATGACCAAGTCTAGCAGATGAGCCGCGGGGGCCTACCAGTGGCGCATCATGAAGACGAGCGCCAGCACCCACAGCATGACCAGAGCGCCGCCGCCCAGGAGGACGGTCCCGGCGTGGTAGGCGAGGCGCGGGTCCCGCTCGCGGTAGCGCCGGCGCAGCGCCCAGCCCCCGGCCATCGCGGCCAGAGGCGTCCCGAAGAGCGCGGCGATCTCGAGCACGGCGAAGATCACATGCTTGTTCACTGCGCGACCTCCCGGCCGTCGACGAAGCAGGCCTTGGAGCCCAGGATCGCGTCGCTGTTCGTCGCCTCGCGGCGTCCCATCAGGGAGCCCACGAGCGGCACGCGGTCGCCGACGAGGCCGAAGGTGCGCAGGCCGCACACCTTGACGCCCGGCAGGCCCCGGCTCGTGTCGCGCGCCAGGTCCGAGTCCCAATCGTTCTCGAGCTGCTCGCGCATCCCGGGGTCGCGGCCCTCCGACAGGTACGGGATGCTGAAATAGAGGACGCGCCGGGTCAGCCCCGAGATCCCTCGTCCCGGATTCACGCTCGCCCCGCCGATCGACGAGGTGTTGCAGCCCTTGAGGTCGAGGGTCGAGCCGCGGGCCATCTTGCCCTTGAACCGGTGGATGAGCTCGCCCGCGTCGCCGCTCCATTCCCCGACCGTCATGAGGCCGGGCGCGCCGTGGCCGTAGAGCGTGACCTTCGTGAACGCGCCGGGCTTCGCACTCCTGACGTAGGCGAGCGCGGGGGCGTGGTCGCGGAACGAGACCGGTCGGACCTCGGTACCCTCGAAGGTGAACCCGTAGGCGTCGGACATCGGGTGCTTCACCGAGTCCTTGACGCGGTCCCACGCCTTCATGGGCGCGGCGGGGACGACGCGTCCGTCGTTGGGGACGCCGCCCTGGCCGCCGGCGCCGGACTGGCCGCCGTTCGTGCTCGTCGCGGACGCGGTCGCGCCGCCGCCAGGCGCCGGGACGACGATGCCGTCGGGCCGGCCCTGGGATTGAGGCAGCTGGACCGCGGGAGCGATCCCGCCGGTCGATCCGCGCGCGCCGGTGCCCATGGCCGGGGAGGAGGTCCTCCCGGAACGAGCCTCTCCGCCGACCGCGTCGGCGCGCCCGCCGCCGCCGGAGGGGAGATCCTGGACCGCGCGGTCGGGACCGAACACGGCGGCGTCCCCTGGGCCGCGCCGCTCGCGCAGCTCGCGCGCCCTCTCGATCGACGCGGCCGCGCCGGGGACCAAAACGGTGGTCCGGTCATTGGCCGCGATCGAGGCCTCGATCTCCTGGCGCAAGGTCCGGTCGGCCAGGAACAAAGAGGCCTTCTCGGAGGCGTCCGCGAGGAACGCGATCGTGGAGGGCTTCTCGGATTCTTTCTTGATCTGGGAAGGTCCAGTCCACGACGCCAGCGCCGCGCGCAGACGGGCCTCGCCGGCGGTGTTAGGAGCGGTCAGGAAGACGAGAGCGGCGAGGCGGCCGGAGTTCTCCTTGGCCGACCACTCGCGCGCGACGACGCCGAGGGCCGCGCGATCGACGCCGGCGGCCACGAAGGTGCGGCCGGAGGAGTCGGGGTTCAGGAGGAAGGCCTCGAGGCGCTGGGCCGCGTCGGCGCGCTCCTTGGGGTCCTCCGCGAACCTCTTGGCGAGGGCGTCCACGGGAGAGCTCGTGGTCTGGGCGCGGAGCGGAGAGGCGCCGATCAAGCTCAGCGCGACCGCCGCGGCGATTGAGGGGAGGGGGTTCATCGGGGGCTCCTCAACGACTCTTACATCTCCTAGGGTAGCCCCGGACCCTTGATTTGTCAATAGGAATAAGGCATCTTGCTCGTCGGAGACACCCCCCCTTGAACCGCAAGGAATTCGCCGCTCGCGTCTGGTCCAAGCTCATGGCCTTCGAGGCCGAGCAGCGCTTCCTGACCCCGGGCCGGAAGGTCCTCGCCGCGGTGTCGGGCGGCCCGGATTCGGTGTGCCTGGCGCATTGGCTCTCGGTCCAGGCGCGCAAGAAAGGCCTCACGGTGACCCTCGTGCACGTCCATCACGGCCTGCGCGGGCGCGCCGCCGACGCCGACGCCCGGTTCGTCGAGAAGCTCGGCGCGACGCTGGGCCTCCCGGTCGCCGTCGTCCGGGCGCCGGTGCGGGCGCTGGCCGCCGCGCGCGGCCTCGGCCTCGAGGAGGCGGGACGCAAGGCGCGCTACCGCGCCCTCGGCGAGAAGGCGCGGCGCGGACGCTTCACCGCGGTCGCCACCGGCCACCAGCTCGACGACCAGGCCGAGACCGTGCTCCTCCATCTCCTGCGCGGCACGAGCCTCGAGGGCCTCGGCGGCATCCCGGCGCGGCGGCCGCTGCGTCCCGGGGTCGAGCTGATCCGCCCCCTCCTGCCCCTGACGCGCGACGAGGTGCGGCTCTACCTCGCGAACCACGGCCTGGCCTCGCGGGAGGACGCCAGCAACGCCGACCCGAGGTTCACGCGCAACTGGGTGCGCCGCGAGGTCCTCCCCCTCCTCGAGAAGCGCGCGCCGGGCGTGAAGGAACGCCTCGCCGCGATCGCGGCCAAGGTCCGGGCCGCCACCGGCCGGGGCTAGCGCCGCCTTGCGCAACCGCCGTATCTCTGCTATTTAAGGACTCATGGAAGAAAACGAAGCCGCCGCCGCCCAGCCCTCCGCCCCCGAGTTCGTCCGCGCCGGCTTCTGGGTGCGCGGCGGAGCCGTCGCCGTCGACATCCTGATCCTCTCCCTGAGCTTCTTCCTCCCGATCCACGGCCTCGGCTATCTCGTCGGCTTCGTCTACAAGGTGATCTTCCTCTCGCAGGGCGGGCAGACGCCGGGCAAGATGGCGGCCGGCATCAAGGTCGTCACCCTCACCGGCGAGCCTCTCGGCATCGGCCGCGCCGTCGGGCGGACCGCGGCGGAGTGGCTCAGCGCCATGGTCGTCCTGCTCGGCTACTTCATCGCGGGGTTCTCCGACAAGCGCGCCCTGCACGACTACATCGCTGGGACCCGCGTCGTCTACGTCGAGGGCGTCGGCGCGGGGCGCAAGGCCGCGTTCGCCTGCCTCGGCGTGCTCGCGGTCTTCATGTTCATCGGCTCGATCGGCGCGCTGTCGCTGGGCGCGATCGGCGGCTTCGGGAAGTTCAAGGAGCTGAAGGTCAAGTCCGGCGAGGGCGCCACGAAAGGGAACCTCGGCTCGCTGCGCTCCGCGGCCTCGATCTACTACGGCGACCTGGAGGGCCAGTACCCCGCGACCCTCGACGCCCTCGTCCCCAAGCACATCCCGGCGATCCCATCGACGAAGCTCGCCGGCCATCCGGAGACCGCCGCTTGGACGGCCTACGGCGCCGAGGTCTGCACCGGCAAGGAAGCGCCCGACGCCGAGATCGACGCGTCCAAGGTCAAGGATACCGGGGGCTGGGGCTACGTCGCGGACCCGAAGGCCAAGTGCTGGGGCGCGGTCTTCGTGGACTGCACGCACGAGGACACGAAGGGCCGGAGCTGGCCCGGCTACTGAGCCGGATCGCCGAGGATGTATTCGAAGACGTTGCGGTCCTGCGCGGCGGCGACGCCGGCGGTGGGGATGAAGCCCGCGGCGGTCGTGATCAACGGGTCGAGCACCACGCGCCGTCCCCACATCCTCGTCTTGGGCCACTTGTTCAGGATGAAGCGTGTCTCGTCCGCGGCCGTGGCCATGCGCGCCTCGAGCACGCTGAGGACCTTGGTCTCGGCGTTGTAGACCGCCTTGACGATCACGATGTCGCCGGAGCCGTTGGTCGTCAGCTGCGCGGCCGACTTCATCCAGCTGTAGACTCCGGTCACCTCGTGACGGGCGAAGAGGGTCTCCGCCTGGCCCTGGAAGATGACCAGCGCGTCCTTCGGCGGGACGCCGCTCTTGATCTGGTCCCACTTGCTGGCGATCACGCGACGCGATCCGTACACGAAGCTCTCGGTCGTCGCCGCGACGCGGCCGCGTGTAGCGGCCTCCTTGGCGGACACGACCTCGCCGGCCTCGACGGGCCTGATCTTGGCCATGCTCTCTGAGGTGGTCGTGTGAACGACGATCTTGGCCTTGCCCTTGCTCGCCTCCCCGAGGAAGGCGGCCTCTTCCCGGGTGAGGGGAGTCGTGAGGCTCTTGCGCTCCAGCTCGGCGATCCGCGCGACGACCTCGGGCGGCACCGGAGGCTTGCCCCGGAACAGCGAGGCGACCTTGCCCGTCGTCCACGCGGCCGCGTCCGAGATCTTGGTCGCCGAGGCGACCTTGGCCCAGGCCGAGGCGGGGATGAAGCCCGCCGCCGCGAGGAAGCCGTTGCCGGCCACCGCGCCGGCGTCCTTGGCGACCTGCCACTTGCTCGTCGAAGGATCGGCGGCGCTCTGCGACAGCTCGAAGGCGCTGTTCTCGAACTTGTCGAGATTGAACGCTTCCAGGAACGCGACCATGGTCGCCGCGCCCATGCGTCCGACCTCGCTCGTCCGGGGATTCTCCCCGATCGCGTCCCAATGCGCCCGGGCCCGGGCGATGAGCCCCGTCTCGTTCTTCGGGGCCTCGACGGCGGGAGGCGGAGGCGGGGGCGCCGTGGCGCGCCGTCTCAGGCTCTCGGCCTGCGCGCGCGGGATGGCGTTGAGGGCGGAGATCTGCTCGGCGGTCATCGTGCGCGCGGCGCCGGAGCCGCCGCGTCCGGCGCCGGATCCGGCGGAGGGAGCGCCGCCGCCTTCGATCAAGGAGGTCGTGCCCAGCGCGTCGGCCAGCGCCAACGCGCGGCGCGTCATGCCTTCGCGCAGCTGCCCCGAGATGCGCCCGTCGGCGATCAGCCGCTCCAGGACCTTGCCCTCGATGAGCTTGTCGCCGGCGGGGATCGCGCCTTGGGGGGCGTTCGCCGAGCGCAGGCGCGGCTTCCCCTCGGGCACGTAGCGCCTGACCGCGGCGGCCGTCTCCTGGGCGTTGAGGCCCAGGCCGGCGCCCACCAGCTCGACCTTCCCCTTGTAGACCAGGGCGTCGGACACCTGGGAGCAGGGGAGCACGCAGCCGAGCTGTATCTCGCGCGCCGACTGGAGCACCACGCGCAGCTCCTCGAGGCCGGCGTCGCCCGCCGCCGGGAGGCGCGCCGCGGAATCGACCATGGGCGAGCCTTGGGCGTGGGACAGGAAATTAGCCTTCGCCGCCGCCCGGAGGGCGGCGAGGTCGGCGGGGGCCGCGGGCTCGAGACAGAAAGCGGCGGCCGAAAGGAGGAGGACGAACGAGGGGGCGATCATGGGGGCCTCACCCCATTATGGGCCCGGAAACCCCCACAGTCAATGGGGCCGGGACCCGTTTCAGGGTGTTATTTTTAAGGGCGGGAGAGGACGATCTTGAAGGACTTGAGCACCGGCGGGTCGTAGGGCCGGTCGACGCCGTCCTTGGTCTCGCGCGGCACCGCCGCGATCGCCTGGGCGACCTCGAGGCCCTCGACGAGCTCCCCGAACATCGTGTGCAGGCCGTCGAGGTCCGGCGCGGGGCCGAGCGTGACGAAGAACTGGGTCTGGGAGGTCCCCGGGCCCCAGCTCGCCATGCCGAGCAGGCCGGGCTTGTCGAAGCGGTCGCCGGGACGGATCTCGTCGGGGACGGGGAGCTTCGGGTCGCCGTGGCCGGTCCCGGTCGGATCGCCGGTCTGGATCAGGAAGCCGGGCGCGACGCGATGGAAGATCAGGCCGTTATAGAAAGGCTTGGGGCGTCCGGCCAGCGCGCGCAGATGCGCGATGGTCTTGGGCGCGCGGTCCGGATACAGGCGCGCGACCATGCGCCCCTTCGACGTCTCGAGGACCGCGAACGGCCCGGCCGGCTTGCAGGCGGCGCCGAGCAGCAGCGCCGCGAGAGCCAGGGACCTCACTTGGCGGAGCGGCCCTTGAGCAGAGCGGCCGGGTAGCCGATGTCGAGGACCTTGAGGACGCCCACCGAAGCCTTGGCGTGCGGGGTGAGCAGGCCGCGCTTGGCCAGGCCCAAGGTCAAGGTCAGGTCCGCGGTCACGTAGACGCCGCTGTGGTAGCCGGTGTCCGGGTGGATGCCCGAGGGGATGTCGACGGCGACGACCGGCTTCTTGGCCGTCGTCATCTCCCGGATCATGTGATGGATGGCGCCGGCCGGCTTGCCGGTCGCACCCGTGCCGAGCAACGCGTCGATCGCGAGGTGGCACCACGCGAGCGCCTTGTCGAGGCCCGAGCCGGGGCCGGCGGAGGTGACGGTGACGCCGGCCGCCTGGGCGCGCGCGAGGTTGACGCTGACGAGCTCCGGATATTTCCCCGCGCCGTCGTTCTTCGGCGGGCACAGGAACGCCGCGACCGTGGCTCCCCCCTCGGCCAGATAGCGCGCCGCGACGAGGCCGTCGCCGCCGTTGGCGCCGCGGCCGCAGCAGACGACGATCTTCGCCTGCGCGACCGACAGGCCCTTCTCGGCGAGGAAGACCGCGCACTCGGCGGCGACCGCCTTGCCCGCGTTCTCCATCAGGTCGAGGGCCTTGAGGCCGTGCTTCTCGGTCGCGGCGAGGTCCAGGTCGCGCATCGCCGCGGCGGTGACGACGGGAAGGCCTTCCCAGACCTCGGGGATGGGCTCCTTCATCAGCCCCAGGTGCGCAGGGCGGCGAGGACCCAGCCGAGCGTGGCGAGGAAGACCATCAGGAGCAGGACGAGCACGGCCGCGAGGTAGGGCAGGCCCAAGGTCAGCCACGCGCGCCCGCCGCTGATGCCGTACTCGTCGCGGATGCCCCGCGCCTTGTAGGACAAGGACCAGAGGCCGACGAAGAAGAAGACGAGGCGCAGGCTCCACGCGGGGTTCGAGAACGCGGTCTGGCACACAAGCACGAGCGGCACGGCCGTCAGCCAGGCGAGCTCGGAGAGGCCGAGGTGGACGAACAGGGCGCGCGCGTCGCCGCGCGCGCCGCCGAGCTCCAGAATGAGGTGCAGGAGCGCCGTCGCCGTGAACGTCATGACCGAATGCCACAGCAGGGCCAGCGCCAGGCCGGGCCAGCCGAACGGGAAACTCGCGCGCCCGGCCAGCGCGTGGGCGACGTACAGGCTGGTCGCGCCGAGCAGCAGCGCGAGCAGCCCCAGCGCCGCGGGGCGGCGCTGGCGGATCAGCGCCGAGGCGTGCGCCCGGTCCTCGAAATAATCGTAGACGAGCTCGACGGCGTCCATCCTACCAGCCTCCGGACCAGGCGTAGAGCAGGCCGCGCGGGACCGACGGGCCCGCGCTGACCGTCACGCCCGCCGCGCCGAGCCCGAAGGTCAGGCGCGCGCGCGTCTCGAGCATCTCGAAGATGTCGTTGAGCTTCTCCGTGTCGCGGCGCACCCGGGGCTTCTCGTCCTTGATGCCGCCCAGCTCGGCGGCCAGCTTGGTGGCGTCCAGCGAGTCGCCGAGCACGTCGACGAGCCCGAGCTCCTTGGCCTGGTTGCCCGAGTAGATGCGCCCGTCGGCCAGCGGCTTGACCTGCTCGACGGTCATCTTGCGGCCGTCGGCGACGGCCTGCACGAACTGCCCGTAGGCGTCGTCGATGAGGGATTGGAGGATGAGCCGCTCTTCCGGGGTCATCGGACGCGCCGGCGAGCCGATGTCCTTGTGCTTGCCGGACTTGATCGGATCCTGCTTATAGCCGACCTTTTGGAAAAGGCCTTCCATGTTCGAGACGGAGAAGATCACGCCGATCGACCCCGTCAAAGTCCCGGGATGCGCGACGATCTTGTCGCAGGCCGCGCCGAGGTAGTAGCCGCCGGAGGCGGAGACGTCGCCGAAGAGCGCCACGAAGGGGATCTTCTTCTCCTTCTTCACGCGCTGGATGCGCATGTAGATCTCCTGCACCGCGCCGACGCTGCCGCCGGGGGAGTTGATGTCGAGCACGATGGCCTTCACGCCCTTGGTCTCGGCGAGCTGCTCGATGCGGCGAGCCCACTGCTCGGCGCCGCGCTCCCAGGGCTTGCCCGATTCCGAGGACATGATGGGCCCGCGGATCGACACCCAGCCGACGGTGTCCTTGGGCTTGAGGTTGAGGAGGCTCTTAGCGCTCCCGTCGCGCGCCTTCGGCGCGTCGTTGCGGGCGCGCACGACGAGGACCACCGCGGCCAGCAGCGAGACCGCGTGAAGGGCGATCAGCGCGGCGATGAGGCGGCGCTTGACGCGGCGCGGGCTGAGCTGATGCGGCTCGAGCGGGGCGCCGGGGTTCTCGGGGATCGGGTCCATGAAAGCTCCTTAGTTCGTGCGGCGCAGGGCGTCGCTGTCGACGACCCTGTTGCGTCCGTTCGCCTTGGCCGAGTACAGCGCCGCGTCGGCCCTGGCGATCAGCTCCTCCGGCGTCGACGCGTCGCGCGGGAAGTGCGACACCCCGATCGAGATCGTCACCCGGAGCTCCTCGAAGCCGACGGAGAACAGCTCGGCCTCGATCGCGGCCCGGATCGCCTCGGCTTTGCGCAGCGCGCCGGCCGGCTCGGCCCGCGGCAGGACGATAGCAAACTCCTCGCCGCCGTAGCGCGCCACGAAGTCGGTGTCGTACACGAGGGAGTTGAGCACCGCCCCGATGCGCTTGAGAACCTGGTCGCCGAACGGATGGCCATGGCCGTCGTTCAAGCGCTTGAAATGATCGATGTCGAGGATCATGAGCGCGAAGGTGGTCTTGAAGGTCTTCGCCCGCACGAGCTCCTCGGCGATCTTCTTGTCGAAGGCGCCCCGGCGGCGCACGCCGGTGAGGCCGTCGATCTCGGAGAGGCGCTCCACCTCCTGGAACAGCTTGACGCGCCGGAAGGCCACGCCGAGCTCGCCGACGAAGGACTGCGTCTTCGCGAGCCAGGCGTCGGCCGCCGCCCCCTCGGGGACGCGGGCGTAGAGGTAGCCGAGCAGCTCCTGGCCCTCCTTGATGGGCACGCCGACGGACCGCTCGGGCTTCTCGAAGGCCCGGGGCGAGGCCGGGCTGGCGCCCTGCTCCTGCATCAGGCGCTCGAGCGTGGCCCACGCGGCTCCCGGCGAGGCGCGCAGGCCGCGGACGGCCAGCGGCCGGACCTCCCCCTCGCCGCGCAGGCCCGAGACGTACAGCGCGTACTCGACGCGCGGGCCGAAATACTGTTCTAAGGCGGCCTCGACCCGAGGCCTCGCTTCCTCCCACGACATCGCCTCCGACAGGCTCTTGACCATGCCGTACAGGGCCGAGGCCTCGCGGTGCGCGAGCTCGGCGTTGAGGCCGCGGGCCTTGAGGCCCTTCAGCTCCTCGGCCATGCGCTCGCGCTGGGCGCGCACGCCCGCCAGGCGCTCGGCGAGCGACTGCCGCTCGCCCTCGCGGCGCCGGGCGAGCTGCCAGGCGAGCGCCGAGCCCGCGATCCCCCACGCCGCGGCCAGCGCCGCGTGGGCGCGCCCGGCGTCGGAGGCGGACACGAGCAGCGCCGCCCCGGCCGCGAGCGAGACGGCGCCGACGAATGCCGCGGCCGCGGACCGCCGCGGATAGGCGGCCCACAGCGCCAGCGGAGGCAGCAGCGCGACGCCGGCGGCGGCCCAATCCAGGTTCATCCGACCACCTGGTTGCGCCCGCCGTGCTTGGCCTTGTACAGGCGCTCGTCGGCCACGCGAACGATCTGCGACGCGGTGGTCGCGTCGGTCGGGAACGACGCCACGCCGAGGCTCATCGTCGCGCGCGTCGGCGCGCCGTTGAAGACGAACGGCTCGTCGGCGACGCGCTGTCGGATGCGCTCCGCGACCGAGACGGCCTCCGACCGGACGTAGTTCGGGAGTATCAAGGCGAACTCCTCTCCGCCGTAGCGCGCGGCGAAGTCCACGGGGCGCGCGAACGACGCGAGTATGCCCGCCAAGGTGCGCAGCAGCTGGTCTCCCGCCTGATGGCCGAAGGTGTCGTTGTAGCGCTTGAAGTGGTCCACGTCGAGCATGATCAGCGACAGAGGCGTCTGGGAGCGGCCCGAGCGCAGGACCTCCTCCTGGAGACGCTGCTGGAAGGCGCGGTGGCTGTGGAGCTGGGTCAGCGCGTCGTGCGTCGCCTGGCGGTGCACGCTCTCGTAGAGACGGATGTTCTCGAGGGAGAGGGAGGCCATCGTCGCGAACAGGTCGGCGGTGCGGACCTCGTCGGGGCCGAACGCCCCCGGCGCGTCGCTCTCGAGCTTGACGAAGCCCGCGGCCTGGCGCATGACCTTGAGCGGGATCGCGATGCCCGCGACGAAGCGCGCGCCCGGCACGACCTGGGCCTCCTGCCTCGCGTCCTTGATCAGGACGGGACCCCGGCGGCGCTGAGCCGCGAGCAGGAGAGGGTCGTCGCCCGCTCCGCCGACCACCGAGACCCGCGCGCCGGGGAAGCGGTCGGACAGGATGGTGATGAGGCGGGTCTGGACCTCGCGGCCGTCGAGCGTGCCCGACAGGCTCTTCGCCGCGTCGGACAGGTCGCGTCGCAGGCGGGTGTCCACGCCGACCGTCTCCTCGTAGGAGCGGTAATACTTCAGGTCGCGCTCGTCGTCCCGGATCTGGTCCTGCAGGTTCATCTGCTCGAGCAGCATCTCGCGCTCGTCGCCGAACTGCCGGCCGCGGTGCGCGGCCTGAGCCCCGGCCAGAAGCCACAGGCCCCCGAGGCCCGCCGCGAGCATGGGCCGCTGCTCCGCCCCGCGCACCATCAGCACGGCGGCGACGAGGGTGGCCAGGAAGGTGAGGACGACCGGGGATTCGCCGTCCTGGCGCAGGTCCGACCAGAGCAGGCACAGGCCGCAGGCGGGTATGACGGTGGGGCCTAGCTCGGGGCGGGCGACGACGAGCAAAGTCAGCCCCGCGAAGAGCCCGTACGACCCCATCAACGTCACGGCCCTGGAACGCGAGTCGCCCATTAAAATGGTGGAGGTGGCGGGATTTGCACCCGCGTCCAAACGGCGCCGACTGAAGTCACTACAGGCTTAGCCCATCCTCAATTTCGCCCAAGGAAAACCGATGGACGCGTGCTCCTTGGGCTAACCCCGTTCGGTCTTAGGCCCCCCGCCCACGGAATAACAGGGAAGGACCGCATCCTGCTCATTACACTGGCGACCCACTAGCAGGCGTCGTGGACCAGCGTGTGCTCACTGCGGTTTAGGCAGTGGCCCAGGCCAATTGCGTATTGGCAGTTGTTGTTTGGTCTGGTTTATAAGGGGCCCTGACCAACCCCTGCCTGCGACTGTCAGCTCAACGACATTTGTCGAAGCTAGATCACCCCCGACAAGCTAGTATAACAGGGTAAAGGCTCGTCGGCAAGGGGCGCCGTTACTTGAAGCCGGCGCACTTCGCCTTGGTGTTCCAGACGAAGTAGCCGAAGTAGCGGCAGGAGAACTGGTCGGCGGCGAAGGTGTCGTTGATGCGGTTCTTGACGACCCAGTTCGCGGTCCTTTCGGCGCCGGTGCGGACCGACGCCGGCCACCGCGACCGGTTGGCGATCCAGGCGAGCCAGATGGACGCGATCGCGTGCGAGCCGCCCCCATCGAAGTCCTCCGCGATCGTGGGGTCGCAGTTGGTCGCCGTGCCCTGCCCGGGCACGGTGCAGGCCACGTGGCCGTAGGCCGGGTCGCCGAGGTGGCGGGACTCGTGGATGAGCTGCGCGGCCAGGTCGACGCCCAGCTCGAGCTTGAAGTCGCCCTTGGTGAGGTGAAGGGTGCCGTCGCCGGTGTCGGCGTAGGCGAAGGCGGCCTGCTCGTCGTAGCGCAGCCCCTTGAGCCGCCGGCCGACCCAGCGCAGCATGTTCGGGGGCGCGCTGATGCCGCCGCCGGCGACGAGAGGAGCCCCCGGCAGGGATCGGCTCGTCCATTCGGTCGAGCCCAGGACGAAGGCGGCGCGCGCCGTGTTCAGGTCGCGGACCTCCTCGGCCGTGAGGGCATTCTCGGCCTTAGCGCACGCGAGCGGGGCGGCCGGCCACATCGGCTTGAGGATCGAACGATAGGATGATAGCCAGAGCGCGCTGAGCGCGGCGCAGCCGGGCAGGGCCTGCTCCGCCGACGCCGGAGCGGCCAGGAGGAGCAGGACGGCGGCGAGGCGCAGGCTCATCGCGCCGCCGCCGACTCGGTCTCAGCCGTCAGGCTGAACATCGCGGCGCCCGCGACGGGCTCCTCGCCGGGGACGGGCTCGGGCACCTTGACCAGGCCCGCGCTCGTGTTGCCCACGAGGTCCCGGGCGACCACGCGGTAGGCGCCGGGCTCGCCCGGAACGGAGACCTTGAGCGACACCGGCGGCATGCCGGTCACCGGGGCCGACCATTCGTGGACCATGGTCCCGGGCTTGCCCGCGGCGTCGAGCTTCCAGACGCGGATGTGGGCGAGGCCGAGCGCGTTCGTGTCCTTGACCTCGACCTGGTCGCCGGCGCCGGCGGAGGCCACCATCCAGATCTGCGGCGGGACGTCGTCGGCCACGAGGCGCATCAGGAACTCCCGGGGCGTCACGGACTGCCCGGGGAAGCGCGCGTCGAGCGCGGGGTAGGCCGCGCCCTCGAAGTACGGGCCGGGGTCCTGGTGCGCGCGCGGGATGCCCGCGTCGGCCTCGCCGTGCGTGAGGACATGCGCGCGGTCCCGCGGCATGTCGGTCTCCTTGGCGATCGCCCGGATCAGCCAGGCCATGGACGCGTACATGCGCCAGTACGCCTGCGGGTCCCAGTCCTCGTGGATGAAGGGGTTAGCGCCCGGCTGGCCGGATTCGGTCTCGATGCCGACCGAGGCCGCGTCGACGGCGGGGTTCTTCACGTGGTTGGCGATGTTCTCGATCTTGACCATGCGGATCACGCGGCCGTCACGGCAGACCATGAAGTGCGCGGCCGTCTTCTGGCTGAGCAGCCAAGAGACGGTGCCCTCGCAGGCGCCGGGCTTCCCGGTCGCGCCGCCCGAGGCGTGCAGCACGACGTACTTGATCTTGCCGCCCTCGACGCGGTCGGCGGGCGTGACCCCGGTGTCGACGCGCCGCTTCTTCCGGTTGCGGCCGATCACGGTCCGGCTCAGCTTCTCCATCCGGTCGACCATCTCCGCGTAATCGAAATTGACCCGCCCATCGTCCTGCAGGAGCCCTTCCGGCGTCGGCGTCGAGATGTGGATGACGCTCGGGATGTCGAGCCCGCCTTCGAGCCCGAAGGCTTGGGCGTTCTCCTGAAGGGCCCGGCGCATCGCGTCGTGACGGCCGTCCTGGGCCCGCGCGGCGGGGGCGCAGAGGAGGAGCGCCGCGGCCGGGAGGATGGCGAGGAGGGGGCGGGTCATTGAACGGAGGATACCCCGTTCGCGGGGACGGAACAAGGCCTTAAGGCCCACCCGGGGGCGGACCGATGGACCTAGGCCGTTTTTGAGCCCGCGCCGGCCGCGTCCGAGAGCGCCGTCACGAACTCGAGCGGCGTGCGGTAGCGCCGGTCGGGGTCGGCCTGGAACGCCTTCAGGAAGACCTCGTCGAGCGACTCGGGCAGGCCCACGATCGCGCGCGAGGGCGGGATGTAGCTCATGTTGATCTTGTTCATCAGCATGCCCGCGGCGACGCCGATGAAGGGCAGCTTGCCGGTCAGCATCTCGTACGAGCAGATCGCCAGCGAGTAAACGTCGGACTCCTTGCGCACCACGCCCTGCTCCTGCTCGGGCGCCATGTACGGCGGCGTGCCGACGACGGTGTTCGTCATCGAGTAGCGCGTCAGCGCGTCCTTGGCCATGCGCGCGATGCCGAAGTCCATCACCTTGATCTGCCCCGCGCTCGTCAGCATCACGTTCGAGGGCTTCATGTCGCGGTGGATCACCCCGCGGGAGTGCGCGTAGGTCAGGGCCTCGCCCATCGCACGGGTCGCGCGCACCGCCTCGGCCGCGTCGAGGCGGCCCTTGGACTGCACCAGGTCGTGCACGGTCTTGCCGTCGACGTACTCGAACACGAGGTAGACGTCCTCACCCTCCTCGGCGATCGCGTATATGTCGACGATGTTCGGATGGTGGAGCGAGGCCACGGTCTTGGCCTCGATGATGAACCGGTCGCGCTCGCGCGCATTGAGGCGCAGCTCGTCGCGCATCTTCTTGATCGCCACGCGCCGCCCGAGAGAACGGTCGGTCCCTTCGTAGACCATGCCCATGCCGCCTTGGCCTATCACCCGCGATATCTCGTACTGGCCCCGGATGAGACCTCCCGTCCGGACGGCGGGGGCGGAAGCGCGCACGGACGACGCCAGAGCGGGCGGACGCGCCGAGTCGGAGCGCCGAGTGAAGACGGAGACCACCGAATCCTTGAGGGGCGGCAGGACCACGGAGAGCAGCACCAGCGCCAGAAGGAGCCCCCCGGCGATGCCGGCCCCGACGACTATCCCGAAGGTACGGGAGCGGCCCGGAGCGGCCTCCTCTCCGGGCGAGACCGGCCCGCCCGTCGCGCCCTCTCCCGGGAAAAGGAACAGGATGTCGGAGTCGGGCGGGAGCTGGAAGCCGGGCGCGGCTTCCGCCGTCTCCCGGAAGCGCGGGTCCATGGCCGCGGCCCGTCCGATGTCGGACAGCATCGACGCCCGGTCCCCCAGGCCTCCGTGGGCGTGCGCGCGATGGGCATAGCCCCACGCGCTGCGCGGGCCTGCCGCCACCATCTGCTCGGAGGTCGCGAGGGCTTCGCTCCAGCGGCGCGTGCGGTTCTCGGCAAGAGCCTTCGTGTTGAGCAGGGCCAGGTTGCCGGGCGCGAGCGCCAGGCCCGCCTTCGCGTCCCGAAGCGCCTCCTCCCAGCGGCCGAGCCCGCCAAGAGCTTGAGCGCGCAGATTGAGCAAAGCGGGATTCCCGGGCTCCTGATGCAGCGCCTTATCGAGGATCGCGAGCGCGCTCCGGGGGTCCCCCAACTTCAGCGCGCTGCGGGCGCCGTTCTGAGCCTGCTCGCCGGCCATGCGCGCCGCTCCGGCGGCCGCGAGGGCCCGGACCTCGCCGGAAAAGCCGCCGGACGCCGCGGCGAACCCGGCGCCGGGCGCCGCCGCCGCGATCGCGGCCAGGTCCGCGGCCGTGGGAGGGCTCGACGCCCCCCCCGGCGCGCCCATCACGGCCCCCGCGCGCGCGCGTCCTTCCGAGAACTTCAGCACGGCATAGGCGCCCCTGTCGTCCGGATACGCGTTCAGCGCGTCGCGCGCGGCGCTGACGGCGCCCGGATAATCCCCGACGGCCATGCGTGAGAAGGCGCGTCCCTCCAGCGCCTGCTGATTCTTCGGCTCCTTCTGCAGCGCCGAATCGAAGGCCGCGAGCGCGTTCCCGTGGCGTCCCGCGCCGTTGAGAGCCTGCCCCAGGTAAGCGTAGGCGGGAGCGACGTCGGCCGCCGCGGCGCCGCGCTCCGCGTATTGCACGAGCTCCTCCCGCGTGAATATCTTCTTGACGATGGGATCCGACACCTTGATGAAGTCCGCGACGACGCTGGGCTTGGCCCCTGACCGCGGCTGAAAGCCCGCCATGGCGGTGCGCATCCCAGTCTTGATCTCCGCGCGGCGGTCCTCATAAGGAGGGGACTCGCGCACGACCTTTTGCGCCCTCACGTCCTTCTCGAGGTCCACGAAATTGTAAGCGCCGCGGATGACGTCCATGCTCTTGAGCCTGTTGCAGCCGTCGGCGAACCGGCAACGGTTCGAGAAATCGACCATCCCGGCGTAAGCCCCCTCCCCGAACTCCTTGTCGAACTCGACGGAGCGAGCCCGCTCCTTCTCCTCCCAGGAGAGCTGGGGCTGGCCGGGAACCGCGACGACCGGGGCCGCGCCGGGAGTCACCGAAGCGGGCCCGACGATCGCGGCCGGCGGGATGTTCTCGGCCTCGTTCAATCGCCCGAGCAGCAGGTCGAGGTTGGCGACGTCCTCTTCCTTCGGGGCGTCCTTCGCCGGCGCCGTGTCGCCGGCCGAAGCCGCGAGAGCGAGACAGAGCAGCCAGGTGAGAAGCATAGCGTTGCCCCGGGGGTTCCTCGACCGGCTATCTGGGCTTGATCGCGTCCGCAACGAGCGCGATCTCCGATTTGTTAAGGAACTGGCCTTTCAGCATCGGCGGCGCGCCCGCGACCGGCTTCTTCAGCTGGAGGTCGGAGACGAATAAGCGAGTCACGTGACACTGATCGTACAGCGTCGAGCTGGCCTCGTTCCTCTCACCCACCCTCTCGTCGCATAGCTTCTTGTCCTGGGGAGAAAGAGCCCGGGCGAGGAGTTCGTTCTGGTAGGCGACGCGAGGATTCTCCTGGGCGGACGCGGTCAGAGCTAGAGGGAGGGTCAGGACGACAAGAACAAAGTGCCGTGTTTTCATAAGACCTCGCGAGGACGGCCGTCGCTCCAGTTTAGACGGGGCAATCGCCGCTGTCAAGGGACCCAAAGGGCGAAAATACCGGTTTTTTATCTCATCAGCCGGCCCGCGAGCGGGCGCCTCCGAGCGAGGCCTCGAGCGCGTCCGTGAACTCCTTCGGCGTGCGATGCCGGCGGTCCGGGTCGGCCTGGAACGCCTTCAGGAAGACCTCGTCGAGCGACTCGGGCAGGCCCACGATCGCGCGCGAGGGCGGGATGTAGCTCATGTTGATCTTGTTCATGAGCATCCCGGCGCCGATGCCGATGAACGGCATCTTCCCCGTGAGCATCTCGTAGGCGCACACCGCGAGCGAGTACACGTCGGACTCCCGGCGCACCACGCCCTGCTCCTGCTCGGGCGCCATGTACGGCGGCGTGCCGACGACGGTGTTCGTCATCGAATAGCGCGTCAGCGCGTCCTTGGCCATGCGCGCGATGCCGAAGTCCATCACCTTGATCTGCCCCGCGCTCGTCAGCATCACGTTCGAGGGCTTCATGTCGCGGTGGATCACGCCGTGGGCGTGCGCGTAGGTCAGGGCCTCGCCCATCGCACGGGTCGCGCGCACCGCCTCGGCCGCGTCGAGGCGGCCCTTGGACTGCACCAGGTCGTGCACGGTCTTGCCGTCGACGTACTCGAACACGAGGTAGACGTCCTCACCCTCCTCGGCGATCGCGTATATGTCGACGATGTTCGGATGGTGGAGCGAGGCCACGGTCTTGGCCTCGATGATGAACCGGTCGCGCTCGCGCGCGTTGACGCGCAGCTCGTCGCGCATCTTCTTGATCGCCACGCGCCGCCCGAGGGAGCGGTCGGTCCCTTCGTAGACCGTGCCCATGCCGCCTTGGCCGATCTGCCGAGAGATCTCGTACTGCCCGCGGATCAGTCCGCCGGCGTTCCCCGCGACGGAGGCCGGCTGGGCCGTCGCGACGGCCTGCGTCGTCGCGGGCCCGGTGCGCTTCGCCTTCGTGAAGACGGAGACGACGGTGTCCTTCAAGGGCGCCAGCACCGTCGACAGCAGGCCCAGCGCGAGCAGCAGCCCGCCGACGAGCCCGGCGCCGACCACCACGCCGAAGCTCTTGCCCCGCCCCCCCGGAGCGGGCGCCTTCGCCGGGCGCGCGCCGCCCTCGCCCGGGAACAGGAACAGCACGTCGGAATCGGAAGGGAGAGTGAGCGCCGCGGCCTCGGCCGCGGCCCGCTGGAAGGCCGGATCGAGCCGCGCCGCCGTCTCGATGTCCGCCATCATGGCGGCCTTGTCGCCGAGGCCGCCGCGCGCGTAGGCGCGGTTGGCGAAGGCCCACGCGCTGCGGGGATCCGCCGCGAGCATGCGCTCCGACGTCGCCAGCGCGTCGCCATAGCGGCGGGTCCGGTTCTGGGCGCGGGCCAGCGAGTTGAGCAAAGCGAGCGGCTCCCCCTTGCCCGCCGCGGCCGTGATCGCCAGGCCCGCGGAAGCGTCCTTGAGCGCCTCCTCCCAGCGTCCGAGATAGCCGTAGGTCTGCGACCGGAGGTTGAGCAAGGAGGGGTTGTTCGGATCCTGGCTCAAGGCCTTGTTCACGATCTCGAGCGCGCTCTGCGCGTCGCCGAGCTTCATCGCGTTCTTCACGCCGCTCACCGCCTGCTCGGTGATGAGGCGAGAGGCGCCGGGCGAGACGAACGAGGCGGACGGCGCGGACGCCGCGCCGCCCCCGCCGACGCCGCCCGGATCGTAGGCGGACGGAGCGAGCGCCGCGGCGCCGGCGTTGGCCGCGCCCACGCCCGCGGCGGTCGCCGCGGAGCCCGCGGTCCGGCCCTGCACGGAATAGAGCAGGCCCATCGCGTCCTTGTTGCCGGGATCGCTGCTCAGCGCCGCCCTCGCGAGCGACAGCGCCAGGGCGTAGTCGCCGCGATCGGCGGCCAGAGCGCCGCCCGTGATCATCCCGCTCGTGGCGCCGGGCCCGGTCGCCGTCGCCGCCGCGTCCTGATGCCAGTTCGGCGGCAGGACGATCGGGACCGGAGGCTCTTCTCCGTTCTGGCCCGGGTCGCTCGGAAGCGGCTGCGAGGGGACGACGGGGGTCGGGGCCACGCCACCGGGATTCGTCGGGTTCTCGGGCAACGGATTCCCCGGAATGGGCGGAAGGGGCTTCGGCGGCGCGCACTTATCGGCGTGCTGGGCGCACGCGACCGAGGCCAGGCCGAGGTTGACGACCAGGCTCGCGGCCTCGATGCGGCCCGGCTGGAAGACGCCGCTGAAATGCCGGCCGTCCGGATTGCTCCCCTGCGGACGGCCGCCGTCCCCGGAGTCGGAGGCGGTGCCCACGACCTCTTGACCGACGGGTTTCGTCCCGGTCTCTCCCGCGGGCAGCTCCGGCATCGCGGCGGTCTGGATCTTCAATGCGGCGGTCTGCCTTACCACGCCGACGCGCGTCGCGGTCTCTTCGGCGTTCCAGCCTTTCCTCTGGGCCTGGCGATACACCTCGATGGTCGCCTGTTCGCCGCGGATCTGCTCGTCGATGACCTTCTTCAACCGCCGCAGCTCGTCCTGGCGATACGGGAGATTCTGCTTCAGGTAGCCGTCCGATTGATCCCTGAAATAGTTCCGGGCCGTGTCGAGCTGGACGAGCCATTCCGGATTATCCGGGTACTTCTTCGCGAAGTCGTCGTGGACCTCCTGATACCGCTTGAGCCCCCCCGCCACGACCTCCTCCTTCGTGAGAGGCTTGCCCCAAGGCCAGGCCCCGGCCGCGGTGGCGAGGAAGAGGACGAGTCCGGCGAGGAACGGCGGTCGAGGGGTTCTCATGACGTATCTCCGTGTCACACCTTGTCGTGCACGCCGCCGAAGGCGGACTCGAGGGCGTCCGAGAACTCCTTCGGGGTCCGGTAGCGCTGGTCGGGGTCGGCCTGGAAGGCCTTGAGGAAGACCTCGTCGATCGATTCGGGGAGGCCCGCGATCGCGCGCGAGGGCGGCACGTAGCTCATGTTGATCTTGTTCATCAGCATGCCCGCGGCGACGCCGATGAAGGGCAGCTTGCCGGTCAGCATCTCGTACGAGCAGATCGCCAGCGAGTAAACGTCGGACTCCTTGCGCACCACG
>Ga0255338_1002521_pt1 | contig 26240 bp, 33 predicted proteins | sample MeOH1_35cm_T4_19_FD_203715 | JGI IMG/M metagenome (GOLD analysis project Ga0255338, IMG submission 203715) | Sandy soil microbial communities from University of British Columbia, Vancouver, Canada - MeOH1_35cm_T4_195 | ecosystem: Engineered > Artificial ecosystem > Sand microcosm > Unclassified ...
ACCGCAACTTTTTCAGCCGCCCCCGTCCGCGCTTGCCCTTTCGTCTGCCACCAAAATAGCTTATCGGCCTCAACCTCTCCGGACAGCTCAAAGCTGGGTTGTTTGCTGGCAATCAGATGGCGCCAGGTGCATGTAAAAAGCCGTGGCCGTCTTGACGTTAACACCAACTACCTCTGACGCCGCGCGAGCTGTTGCTCCAGCAACAAAATGCTCTATCAACTTCCCTTGCTGGCGCGGTGTTAAACGACTTCTTCTCTCATACATAATTCCATCCTAGTATCAGTGCTTAGATGGAATAACCCCTTAATTAATGTTTGATGTCTCAATCACCCACACTAGTTTCATGTGGGTTTTTGTTGCCTAAATTAGTGACTGATACTTTGCGCGGTATCCGCCGTATCAATGGCAGCAAGCAACGCTAAGTCATGCCATTGCTAAAAACCGATCTGGTGAAGATTATGAAAAAACTCAGTGGACTAATCGGTATCCGCGATAAAGCATTATTGCTGATTGGCTTTGCCGGAGCATTCCGCCGCTCTGAGTTAGTGGCAATAATGGTTGAAGACATTCGGTTCGTGCCAGAAGGTTTGGTGATTCGTATAGGTCGAAGTAAAACCGATCAAATCGGATTAGGCCGGAATGGGCCATACCAACTGTTATGCCCATCCGGCAAGGGAATATTGATGGGTTGTGTGGCGTGTATTCAGTGATGAATGCCACTGAAGTAGTTATAGGCAAATTCCATTACGATCGGAAGCTCAAACGTAAAGCCAGCCAGCGAAGAGTTTTGTTTAAAAACCTGATTAGATATTTGGCCAAACATGACATGCTCGAAGAAACATTGATTTGGGGATTTGATGATATTGACGCCAAGGGTGGATTCATTGACATCGCCATCAAATCAGTCAAAAAGTATCAGAAGCGGAAACTACGCAAACAAATCACATTTGGCACTGGATCAATACTGGGGAAAACTGACCGAACACCTCAGCCAACCAGACTCGGCCGTCATTATCAGCTTGAGTGGCCGTATCAAACATTGAACTTGCGTCAGAAAGATTACACCCAATGCGCTGATTCTATCTGACTCATCGGGTATCAGGCAGATTGCCCGGCATCACTGCAGGATTGAGATGTGCTCATTGAAGATCCGTTTGAAAGTAAAGCAGATAAAAGAAGATCTACGAATCTATTTTTTACTTAAAACATCATACTGATGTGGCAGCATAAATTAACGTAAGACTGGGTATGTCAGTAGCTAGGTTAATACAACGGATACTAACTCTCTACACAACTTGTTAAACTTCATCTATGGCGACAAATCTCCATAAGAAACTGGAAGAGGGTAGGTAGTTAGTGGAAAACAAATGACACATAAAATTGGACGCAATGATCCCTGTCCATGTGGCAGTGGCAAAGGCGGTTAAAAATCAGCGTTCTCAACGTAGGATGACCAATTTGATTTCCCGTCTCAAATAATGATTCACGCAGCACCTCAGCAATTGAGCAGATTAACGTGGAGGCGGTGGTGGTGGGTTACCGGATGGTGGGGGTGGTGGAGTAAATCTCGCTGGTGGCGCTGAAATTCTTGGACTAACGTTACTATTTACAGGCTGGTCACTGCTGATATTGCCTGAAACAGGAACACGATGGCCTTTTGCATACATGCATTGAATGTAGCTAAAGTCATAACGCTGCTGACTTTCGTAACCTGAAGCCGCGGCAGTACTTGATCCCATTAGTGCGCCAGCTAAAAGGCCTACACCAGCACCTACGGCAGCTCCATGACCACCAGCTATGGCAGCGCCGGAAGCAGCGCCTAACCCAGCTCCAATAGCTGTACTTTCTACACCGCTAGTTCGGGATGATTGCTGAGGCGTTTGACCGCCAACTTGCTGATAAGCATATTCTCTGCATTCATAGTCATCATAACGGAACTGATCAAAGCTTTTGCCAAAGCCAGGCAATGTCATAACGCTTGGGCCGGTTGGCAAGTTTACACAGGCAGTCAGTAGGCAAACAATCGGTAATGTGAGAAGTCTTTTGTTCATGAACATGTTTACCTCTTTGCGTTATTGTGCAGGTGGTTGAGGAGCTACCTGTAACCAGCCACCCGGGCAATTCTTGACATAGGGATAGTAACCATCCGGGTTTTGGCAATAGTACCAGTAATTGGTTTGTGGCTGGACTGGTTGAACCTGTTGTTGCTGTATATACACGGGTGGTGTTGAAGGCACTATCACTGTTGGTGGATAGGCGTAATAAGGGGAGTAGTAAAAAGGATAGCCATACCCATAACCACCAAACCCGTAGCCACCATAACCATAGCGACTATAACCGCCATATCTCCCATAGCCATAAAATCCGGGACCATAATAGCCGCCGAGATTTATACCAAGATTTAGGTGACTATGCCCATGACTGCTATAGCTGCCAGAATGACCGTAACCACCTCCATAATGGCCACCACCATGCCCATCCCGCGCTAAGCCGGAATGGCTTACTATCATTGCAAGCAGGGCAATTAGAAACATCAATCTAATATTTTTCATATGAAGCCCATTGTGCATGAGTAGTTAAAGACAAAGTTGATTCTGAATATCAACTCGTTATAAAGCAGCTTTCTGATCAGACCGGTAATGATATCCCAATCATACAATGTAACAAAGGGATCCATTAAAACCATTTCGCTTTATTTGACTGGATACAAACCGCATTAGTTTCAGTTATTCAATCAGGGGATAACAAGCATCATTCAGAAGTGAACCAGGTCTTTCTCATTCTGCGGAACTCCCTGAATCAGCGCTAACTTTCTAGCACGGGTCATAGCCTTTATTATGATTTCTCTTTTTGAGGCTTCTGCTCTGTTTATGTGGAGTTCCTGATGTACAAGTCGAAATGGCCCACGGCCATATGGGTATATCATGCTCCCATGCCCGTTTCATACTCAGTGATACAGGGCGGGCTAAGTCTGTAGCCTATCTTTCAATGCTGTTTGATGCTATTGCATCTGCACGGCTGGTTTGTAAGTTGTGATCCTGTCAAAATCATTCCAAATGTAATCAGGTTCGACTAGTGGCTTGGTAGGAATCAGAAGTGTCGCCATGTCTACAGCTTCATATATTGTACGTCCAAGCGTATGCATAATTCCGACCATCAACCCAACTCGCTAGCACCAAAGACACCTTCAATATGAAGATTACGACGATGGATATTCCTGGTGAGTCAACCCAGCCCAACCCAGCCCAACCCAACCCAGCCCAACCCAACCCAGCCCAACCCAACCCAACCCAACCCAACCCAACCGTTGCAACTTGTTGAAGCCCATTGTTCCAGTAGAGCTGAATTAAATTATCCAGCGCCAAAGAGACCCACCATCCAATGTTTCAGTTTCCTCCACCTACCAATGCTAAGAAAAAACTATTTGAATAGTCCGTTTTTAAGTTATTGATATATATTATTATTTTGGATACTTGTGGACTTCAACCGTTCATTAGCTGCGAGGCCTTAGAGAATAATGGCGCAAAGAGAGAAAAAATGAGCGAATTTGTGGAATTTCTTGAAACCTCGAAGTCCGTAAGAATCCGCATGAACCCCCCGCAAACATACGAGAGTAGGCGAAAAAAAACCAACCGGATGAAGGGTTGGTCTTATTGGACGGCGGGAATCGAACCTTGGTCTATCTCTGATATATCAATCATTTATTGTTCACCTCTGCTATTTTTGTGTCATTTTGATGTATTTTCTTTTCAATTTAAGAAAATCATTGCTAATTTTGAATTAGTTTAAACTCATTTACTAAGACTCTCAAGAGTATAAACATATGGTTATTCATGGTAAAAGCATTAATTTTTAGTTAATTTGCTAGTAGGTATATTTGTAGTCTTACCCACGTTACTTTGACGAAATAAAAAAGAACAAATTTTTAAGCAATCAGGCTATTTGGATCAGCTTATACTGACGGGATACATCAGCACCCAAGGGAGAAACAATGAGCAAAGCTTTATTGGTGGTTAGTTTGTTTTTAGCATTAATTGTTGGATATACCGCTGTTAGCCCATATTTAACTATTTCTGCGATTAAAACGGGTATAGTCGAACAAAATTCGGAGACGCTATCTGAGCATATAGATTTTCCTATCTTTCGTCAGAATATAAAGGAACAATTTAATGCTGTAATGATGAAAACTGCTGTAACTAATCTAAATGATAATCCTTTTGCTGCGCTTGCGACTGGTTTGGCAGCAACAATGATTGATAAAGCTGTTGATTCTTTCATTACACCGAGTGGATTAGCAATGCTCATGAAAGGTAAGAATCCATCTGGAAATGAAGATGTTGAGAATGAATCTGAGCAGAAAGTGGAAGAATTATTCAAGAATGCAAGATATTCCTACGACTCATTGAGTACTTTTTCTGTTTGGGTGCCGAATGATAATGGAAAAGATACAAGATTTGTATTACGGAGAGATTTTTTGTCTTGGAAGTTAGTTAACATTGAGCTTCCTATTTTAACGAAAGAAACTTACAACGCGGATAGTGCATCTGAAGAAACGAACCAGGCTTTAGGAATTGATACTCCTGCAAATAAAGTGGAGAAGCTTGAAGAATTGAATCTAAACGGGAAGTGGGAAACAACTGCTTCAGTTAATCAAATTGATGATACAGAGGCTTCGTATGTAATCCTAGATGCTACTTCAGGTGTAGGTAGATATGACAATAAAGTGCGTTTAATAGCGCGTTGCAAAAGTAACAAAACAGAAGTATTTGTAAATTGGGATTCATATCTCGGCATGGATAGCACTGATGTTGTATCGAGAATTGGCACAAACAAAGCTGAAAAAAGAAGTTGGTTGCTTTCTACAGATAGGAACGCCTCATTTAGACCAAAACCAATACAATTCTTAAAACAAATGATGGAAGCTGACAAACTCGTCCTTCAGACAGTTCCGTATGGACAAAATCAAATAACTGCTATTTTCGATACAACCGGGCTGTCAAACGCAATTATTCCGTTACGAGAAGCATGCAACTGGTAATTTATTTTGATGGAGGAATCCATCGACCATAGATCTTTATGATCTGTCCCCAATCCTTATGCCCCATTTGCTGAGCAACCCAAAGTGGATTTTTACCTCTTGAAAGCAGTGTTGGAGCAAATGTGTGGCGGGTTTGGTAGGGATTGCGGTATTTAATTTCAGCTCTTTCTTGAGGATACATCAACCATAAATCTTTGTAAAAAAGCTTCCGCGCTTTTTCGCTCCGCCTCCTCCTTCGTCGTTGTTGTCGCTAATCGCGCGCGGGCGCTTCTAAATTAGATTTTTGATCTTCCATCCGCTACTTCATCAAATAGCAGTGAATGGCGAATAGAGTAAGCTATTGCAAGTAATTATTTGTTGTAAAATACCAATAAATATTATAGCCAAATATTGGCAAGTCTTGCATGGAGGCGTTTATGCCTATACAAAAAAATACCAGTGTGACACTGGGCGAACATTTTGAGAAATTTCTGGCGCAACAGATTGAAACCGGGCGTTATGGCTCGGCCAGCGAAGCTATACGTGCGGGGTTGCGTTTGCTCGAAGAACGTGAGACCAAGTTGGAAGCATTGCGCCATGCTTTGATTGAAGGTGAGCAAAGCGGCACGTCTGACTATTCTTTGCAAAGCATTTTGGATGAATTGGAAAGTGAAAGTTAGATGGGATCATTCACCCTCACCCAAAGGGCAAGATCCGATATGCTCTCTATTGGCCGCTATACACGGAAGCAATGGGGAAAGACGCAACAAACGCGCTATCTGAGTCAACTTGATGCAGCCTTTCATGATCTTGCTGATAAACCGGAAATAGGGCGTGCATGCGATGGTATTTGTGAAGGCTATTATAAATATGGTGTTGGCAAGCATTTGATCTTTTATCGCCATCAGGAAAAAGATCAAATTGAAATTGTCCGCATCCTGCATGGTCGCATGGATATTGAGCAGCATTTATAAGATCATTCATTTTGATTGCGGAATCCATCGTCCATAAATCTTGATGATCTGCCCCCAATCCTTATGCCCCATTTGCTGGGCAACCCATAGGGGATTTTCACCTCTCGAAAGCAGCATGGAAGCGAAGGTGTGGCGAGTTTGGTATGGGTTTCGGTATTTGATACCGGCTTTTTTTAGTGCCGGTGTCCAAACATTCTTGCGGATTGGCTGATCGTTTTCCCAAGGTTTCTGGGTGCGTGGATCGTAAAAAACGGTTTCATTGAGCTTTCCGGTAAAGTTTAGCTGATTAAGCAGGGCTTCTTTGGCTTGTGGTTGGAGCGTGACCTCCCGTTTTCCTGATTTTGTTTTGGTTTCTTTCAATTGACCACGAACATTAGCTCGTTTGACAAATATTCGGTTTTGTTCAAGTTCGACATCTTGCCAACGTAGAGCGATGAGTTCAGAAGTTCTCAGTCCAGAATAAAAAGCAAACTGAATCAGGTTTTTTTCCTGGTCTGTCAGTTCGTTCAATATCTTGGTGATTTCTTCCGGCGTGAATGGTTCGGGTTCACGGACTCTGGTTGGAAGGTTCTTAACTCTTGTCAGTGGATTCTTGTCGATGATTTCGTCATGATATAGCTCTTCAAACATTTGCCGTAGTGGTGTCAAAATATTGCTTTTGCGTTTGTTGGAGCATGGGAGTTCAGATAACCATTCTTTGACTTTGCTGGAGGTCAGCTCAGCAATGGTCAGGTCGCCGAGAGCTGGTATTAAGTGATGATAGATAGCACTGTTATAGTCTTGTAATGTGCTTATCTGGAATCTGTTCTGATTGTTTTTTAGCCAATTTTTTAGTGCTTCGCCAATGGTGTAACGATCCGGGCGGGTTTTGCGGAATTCACGTGCTTTCTTGCTGTAGGGAAAATGCCGGAGATAATCAAAACTACCAATTCTGATCTCGTATTTGATGGCTTGCAGCTTAAGCTCCAGTTCCTTTTCTCCGGCTCTAGTTGAAGGCTTTGGAATAGTCTCGCGGCATCGTACACCTTGATAAGTGAACGAAAGCTGGAAACTCTCACCACGTTTTGTTATACCCCGATGCCCTCGATCCATGCGTAAACTGCCTTAGTTTTGATGAAGATTCTGCCGTTCGGTGCTTTGTCCCAGTGAATTTTCTTTCGCCATTGACCTTTTTTTATATATTGACGGATGGCTTCTTCAGTTAAGCCGGTCAATTCAGCGAATTTCTTAATGGTGACCAATATATGCTCGGAGTGATTCATTTCTTTTCCTCCTTATCCATACCGGCTACATGATCAGCCACATGACGCTCAACTTCAGCTTGATTTGCAATCATGCCCTTGTCGGCTACCTTGCGTTTTCCCATCACTACTGCCCAAAAACTACCCAGTTTTTCAGTAATGGCATAGCCAATACTTTTTTTCTTTCCAAACTCGGTTATTTCCGGGCACACATCTTTAAATTCAACACCGAGTGCTTTCTCATATTTTCGGTAAGTGGCTGGATTGTGTAGTATTTTAAGAACACGCCAACCAAAATATTGACCAAGAATCAAGGAGCCGAGAGCACTTTCTAAGGTGGTGCCTACACCACTAAATTCCCTCATATGTTGTAATATGATTTGCTCGGCTTCTTCATTAAGGACAAGAAGTTTTTTAGGATTTTCTATCATAGTCAGTAGTGGTTTTAAAAGTAAGTAGTTGCCACAATAATACACTACTGTTTATGATAGTCAATAGGTTCGTTGATCAAGTAGTTTAACTTCTGAATAAAATTCTTCTTTAGTGAATTGCCTCATTTCATCATGAAACTTAATGACAACCTCGATCTGGTCATTCATAGTCAATACGCCGCAGATATGGCCAATCTTAGTGATGTCATATTTTTCACTCGATGCTTTTGCATCTTTCTTTAAGACGGCAAGTAGGTAGATTAAAGAAACTGCTTCTTCAAGATTAAATGGTTTCATGATGTCCTTTCCTGGTTTATTTTTAGTGTTGAGTTGGGCGTTCATGGGTGATCTCCTGAGGATAAAATGGGGTTGGTACAGTTATTGATACAAGTCCAAGGGAAACAGCTCCGGCATGACATGACGTGCGCTCGGCTGCCGCCTCGCTCCGTGATGTCACGTCCTCGCTGTCGACTTTGAAAAGAGTCCAAACATGTTTGTGTGTGCTAAAACTCATTCCTTGGAAAACGACACCAGCAACACGGAGAGGGGCAGTATCTCCATAGCGTCCATTGAGAATTGGAATCGCTTCTCCGGTTTCCGGGTTTAATTGCTTGCTGTGCTCATAGAATGGCTTGATGGCATGAGATTGGTGCGGTGCTTCAGGATTTCCCATTGCCAACATGAAGGCCGCCCAATCACTGGCGGTTACTGATTGGCGGATAGCTTCCAGTTCCTGGTCGTCAGTTTTATCCAGTTTTCTTAATTGCCGCCAGACGGTTACACTTGGCCCACCAATCTGCTGAAATTGACGAATGCCCCAGGTATTCGCCCAGGCGATGATACGTTCAGCTGCACTTGAGGAATCATTGCCATATAAATCCTGATCCAGTGCATAGCCATCAATATTCTTGGCGATGTACTTGGCAATGTAGCCCGCAGCCGTGCCTTTCTCTGGATCAATGGCAACGGCTTTGAAACGGTGTTCCTGTGCACCCGGTTCATCACCGCTATCCATTAGGGCGTAATGGCGCATGACTTTCCTCACAGTTTCGCGGTGTCTATCTGGCATGAATAACAGCAAGTGCCAATGTGGGGTGCCGTCGTGGTGAGGCTCAACCACACGGAAGCCATAGGGCTGTATCTTCCTGCGGCCAAGCTCTGCACGTACTAAAGCCCATTGGTGCGTCAAGTATTCATGGGCTTGCAATACGGTGGTGCCGTCATAGCGTGGATTGATAGTTCCGTTGTGCAGACAAGCATGCATGCGTGAAGGGGTGGTTAAGGTGTAGAACTCACCGACATGACCCAGATGATCGGCGACCATTTCAAACCCTCGGATACGCACCATTAATTCAGCACGGCGAATAACGGGGTTGGATACCGAACGATCGGCTAGGTTTTGCAGGGAAAAAATCTCACCATTTTCGTTACCTATAAAGGTAGAGGCCAGATAGAGCCGGTTCTTCTCCTTTTGTTTGCGCTTAACATGAATGGTGTAATCGCTGGCATAGGTGCCACGGTAGCGGCTGACCAACTCGATATTTCTGGAAATAGTCTCAATCTTGCGTAGGCGTAAATTCTGGATTCTGCGGTTCCACCAGCGATAGCAGCACATCCGATTGAGTGCGGGTTCGAGATTGTCGCCTTTGATAGATGGTCGTTTGACCTGATAGTGATCAACGATGCGCAAACATGCTTGATAGGCTTCCAATGGTATTTCTGTTCGATGACGTGCCCAATAACATTTTTGAGCATAACGTTTGGCGGCCTTGAACAGTTCTTCATTATCAGCACATAGATTCAGGTCTTCAATACGCAGTTGGTTATGAATGTCTTGCAGTTCATGGTTTGCCTGCTCAAAACTGGATCGCTCAGCCGTCTTGATATAGTGAAGTGCCAAATCTCCCGCAATCGGGGAGAGTTCACTGAAAATGTGTCGTCGGATGCGTTGGCAATTTTCTGTGCCATAAGCTGCGGTGAGGTTGTCGGCATAAATGACTTGTGGCAAATTTGTGTCATTTTTGTGCCACAACCGAGGCTTTTGGAGACCAACCGAGACTAATGGGGGATTTGTGAGACTTGAACTAAGACCCTGTTTTATATGGGTCTTAGTTGGTCTTGAGCGGTCTGGATTAGACCGCTTATTGGTGGAGACGGCGGGAATCGAACCCGCGTCCGCAAGCCCTCTACAGACAGTTCTACATACTTAGCCATGTTATTTAATTTAACCTGACAACCGCCAACTGGCGGGCTGATGACAGGCTAGTCACCTTGCGTTTAACGTTCTGCAAAGTGACCCTGCGGAACGCGATCCTCGTTAGTGACTCTGCTGTCTGTTGCCAGACCCGGCGTTGAGGCCCACCGGTGCAGAGGCTAGCCGAATTAAGCGGCTAAAGCGTAGTTTTCGTCGTTTGCGACTATTTTTTTCAGATGGATTTGCGAGGTGATCTGATCCTCGGTATGCCCTGCGCTGCTTTGCAACCCACGTCGAAACCAGATCGTCCCCGGTATTCTTTATGGTAATGCATAGGATGGTGATGAAGCCAAAAAATTCAAGTCCTGTGCAATGATTATTCTAACAGAATTAACAGTCGTATCTTTACAGATAGGTGAGTAATTCTTCCGGGTGGTCAATCAAGTGTCTGGCACCCCAGGTTTCAGGTGGCCGGTCATTGCCCAGATATCCATAGCGGGCAATGATTGGCAGCATTCCGGCAGCCAGGCTGGCCTGAACATCCCGTAAATCATCACCCAGATAAATACAGTCAACTGAGGGAATCTCTATTTTTTTACTGGCAGTCAGGAGGGGTTCGGGGTGTGGTTTGGTATGGGTGGTTTCATCGCCACATACGACACAGGCAACCCGGTGATGGAGGTTGAGCTGTTGCACCAACGGATGGGTAAAGCGGGCGGGCTTGTTGGTCACGATGCCCCAGGGCAGGTTGCGTGCGTCCAGTTCATTCAGGAGTTCAGTCATGCCGGGGAATAAGCAGGTGTCATGGCACAGGCGCTGGGCATATAAGTCGAGAAATTCATCACGCATTAATTCATATCCGTCATCGCCCGGCTTGATATTAAAGCCGAGGCCTAGAAGTCCGCGTGAACCGGCTGACGCCTGAGTGCGTATTTGCGCTATGGGTAATGGTGTGAGATGTCGCGCAATACGTTGTTGATTGAGTGCATGGCCAAGGTCTGGCGCGGTATCTGCGATAGTTCCGTCAAAATCAAAGAGAATGGCTTTAATCATTACTTAAAGTGGACAGCAGTGAAGTGTGGCGTTTACTCAGTACCCAATTTAGCACCGATATGCCATGATGTAATTAACGCTTGAGTCATCTCCCAGCGCATACACTTTGGTGAGCGGGTTATAGGTCATGCCAATCAGTTTTTCATCAAAGAGGCTTGCATTGCGTGCCATGCGGGCGAGTTCGGATGGTTTGATGAATTTAGCGTAATCATGGGTGCCGCGAGGCAGTAGTTTCAGGATGTATTCGGCACCAAGGATGGCGAAAAGATAAGCTTTTGGATTGCGATTAATGGTGGAAAAGAATACCCAGCCATTCGGCTTGGCAAGTTGGGAACATGCGCGAATGACACTCATGGGGTCTGGAACGTGCTCGAGCATTTCCATGCAGGTGACTACGTCATAGTGCTGAGGCTGTTCCTTGGCGAGTGATTCAACCGTAATCTTGCGATAATCGACTTGATGGCCGCTTTCCAGCAGGTGTAATTTCGCGACTTTCAATGCTTTATCACTCAGGTCTATGCCAGTTACCTTTGCATCGCGTGATGCCATTCCTTCCGATAAGATACCGCCACCACAACCAACATCCAGCACAGCTTTGCCTTCTAATCCAGCCAGATCGTTAATGTAATTCAGCCGAAGTGGATTGATTTCATGAAGTGGCTTGAATTCACTGTTGGGATCCCACCAGCGATGGGCAAGTTGACTGAATTTATCAAGTTCCAGCGGGTCGGCATTGATACCATTATTTTCCATTTAGATCATTAACCCTTCAATGTTTTGATGTTGCGGTAATACGCTCTTGCCAGACGTTAGTGCGGTATTGTAGCTCGATATTGTCCAGAGTCGTCAATTGTCTGTCTTGCAGCAACATTCTACCATTTACCCACACATGACTCACCTGTTCACGGCTGGCTGTGTAGACCAGATGAGAGAGCGGATCATAGCAGGGTAAAAGATTCAGATCAGAGAAATTGAGTGCTGTGATATCAGCGGCTTTACCGGCTACCAATGAGCCGGTCAGTTTACCAAGACCCAGTGCATGGGCGCTGTTCAGGGTCGCCATTCTGAGCGCCTGATATGCTGGCAGGTTATTGGCGTGGCCACTTGTTGCTTTGGCCAGTAATGCGGCAAGGCGCATTTCTTCAAACATGTCGAGACGATTATTGCTGGCGGCACTATCTGTGCCAAGCCCAACGTTAATTCCCTGATTCAACAGCGAAGTAATGGGTGCAAAACCGCTGGCAAGCTTCATGTTTGAGGATGGGCAATGTGCTACGTTGCACTCATATTGATGAATCAATCTAATTTCGTGGTCGGTGAGGTGCACCATATGCACTGCAATCATATTGGGGCTAAGCAAGCCTAATTGCTGCATGCGTTCTATGGGGCGCACACCATGAGATTCCAGGCTGATGCGGATCTCGTCTTTGGTTTCATGTAAATGGGTATGAATGGGTATGTCGAGTTGTTCCGCATAAGTCAGGATGTTGGTAAATGTTTTATCACTCACCGTATAAGGTGCATGGGGTGCAAAGCAGAAGGATAGCAATGGGTATTGATGATATTTGTCCCGTAATTCCAATCCCTTGGCTAAATAATCATCGGCATCACTGGCATAAGCGGTAGGGAAGTCGATGACGATCATTCCCAGGGCTGCACGCATTCCTGCAACGAGTACGGCTTCGGCACACGCTTCCGGGAAAAAATACATATCGTTAAAACAGGTAATGCCGCCCCGTATCATTTCCGCGCAGGCAAGATAGGTGCCGTCCAGAACAAAATCGGCATTAACATGACGATTCTCCGTGGGCCAGATATGCCTATTAAGCCATTCCATCAAGGGTATGTCATCCGCAAGCCCTCGCATTAATGTCATGGCAGCATGTGTGTGCAGATTGATCAAACCTGGAATCAGGATATGCTCATTTAACTGGATGGTTTGCTGTGGACTGAAGTGGAGTCGTGCTTCAGCGATCGGTAGAATCGCTTTAATAATCCCTTGATCAATCGCAATCGCGTGATGGTTTAATATTGTTTCAGCGGGCTCCACAGGGATGACCCAGCGCGCTTCTAGCAATGTATCAATTTCAATCAAATCAATTTATTCCAGTTTGCTGATTAAACTTGCATAAAAAAACCCTGCACTGAGGCAGGGTTTTTTTGACTTGACAGGTCAAGCTGACTAATTTGTTATCGTGTGCCGGCTACTTCAACTTCTACACGACGATCAGGCGCTAAACAATCGATAAGCGCCTTGGTTTTTTTGTCGCCTTTACAGTTATGGCCTGTCACAGGATTGGCTTCACCCTTACCATCTGCAAAAATACGATTGGCATCAATACCTTTGGATACCATATGCGCTTTGACGGATTCAGCGCGACGTAAGGAGAGCTTTTTGTTGTAGTCATCTGATCCAATTCGGTCAGCATAACCAACAGCAATGATAAGGTCGTATTTAACGCCTTTCAATCCATTTAAAAATTCATTCAATGCTTGGATGCCAGCTGGTTTTAGCTTTGCACTGTCAAAGTCAAACAGCGCATCGGCAGAAAAAGTAATCTTTTCAGGTGCTGATGTTGCGGCTGCTGCTGGCTTCGCTCCTGCAGCAGCAACTGCATCAGCTTTTTTTACCAGATCCGGATCGCATTCATGAATGGCCATGGCAGGAGTCCAGAAATTTGTCCGCCAGCATAGTCCTGTTGTATTTCTTACAACGACGCCACGATCATCGACACCATAACCTTCAGGTTTTTTTACAGGGTCGCTGTGCTTATGATCTGTACCAGTTTCATGTGCCAAGGCAGCGCCTGAAAATAATGCTGGTAAAATAATCATTCCGAGAAGGGCTTTTTTGACTGACATTTTTTTCATGCTGTTGTCCTTTTTTGTGAAAACTACAGTTTTATATATTTGTTACCGGGTAAATAACAAATGCTACCGTCACGCTATTCGATGAGCTTTGTTCATTTTGCAACTTTTACCATGCGTGTATTGGATTACATTTGTTTGTTTTTGTCAAATTACATTGTTGTTTTTATACGACATCAAAAACAATTGAGTCGAAATAAATAAAAACAATATGAAGTGATTGAGTTATAAATTATTAATGTGAACATTAAAAAATTTCTAAAGATTAACGACTGATACTGATCAATATTTAGTGGAGTCACCTATTTTATTATTGGAATTTAATGCTAATGATGTGAAATATTGGTTTTGCGGTCGGTATACTGTCCGCAGGTATTTATAATTTGCGATGTTCTCTTTTTAGTAGAAAGAGCGACCTGATTGAAAATTTGTTGTAAATTTTGGGAATTCTTGTATGCCTGAACAAACGATTGCTTTAACTTTGTCAGCACAGAATCTGTGCCGTAATTATGGCGATCACGTTGTGGTGCATAATGTCAGTATTCAGTTGAAGCGAGGGGAAGTGCTGGGATTACTGGGTCCTAATGGAGCCGGTAAAACAACAACGATGCGCATGCTGACCGGTAATCTTGCGCCCAGCGCAGGCAGTATCAGGATCTGCGGGTTTGATCTGTTTGATAATCCGTATAACGCCAAATCCCATCTGGGTTATTTACCTGAAAACCCGCCGCTTTATCAAGACATGACGGTGAATGAATATCTGCACCTTGTAGCCCGATTGCATCGGATTGAGAGTCGGGCGATACCGACGGCGCTGGAGGAAACAAAACAGCGTTGCGGCTTGAGTGATCGTGGTAATCATCTGATTCATACGTTATCAAAAGGGTTTCAACAGCGTGTAGGCATTGCGCAGGCAATTATCCACAGTCCGGATATTATCATTCTTGATGAACCGACCGTAGGTCTCGATCCTAATCAGATTCGTGAGATTCGTTTGTTGATTCGTGAACTGGGAACAACCAGTAGTGTGATTCTTTCAACGCACATTCTGTCAGAAGTGGACAGTGTATGTGACCAGGTGCAGATAATGCATCAAGGTCGTATGGTGTTTGATGAAGCTTTGGCGGATCTGAGGTTAAAAGGGACAAATCTGGAGACAATATTTACGCAACTGACTCTCCAGAACAGGGAAAACATGGACAGGGTAGAGGCTGCATAGAATGATTGCTGTTATTGCGCGTAAGGAACTGAGAATGTTGTTTACTTCTCCGCTCGCCTGGATATTGCTTGCTTTGATACAGTTGATCCTGACGTGGGTTTTTCTGGGTCGTCTGGATGCATTTCTGGAGATACAGCCACAATTGTTACAAATTGCCAATCCGCCGGGCATTACGGAAATTATCATTTCTCCTGTGTTTGCAATGGCTGCAATTGTATTGTTGATGATTACTCCATTGTTAACCATGCGCTTGCTGGCGGAAGAACGGCGTAATCACACATTGGTCCTGCTGATTTCAGCGCCCATTTCCATGTTGGATATTGTGCTGGGTAAATTTCTGGGTCTGATGATTTTCTTTCTGATGGTAATTTCCCTGATTCTGGTTTTATCAGTTTCATTGCTGGCAGGGGGAGTGCTTGATTACGGGCTATTGCTGACTAGCGCTATCGGATTGTTTCTGATCAGTGCCTGTTTTTCCGCGCTTGGTATTTATATCTCGAGTCTGACAGCACAACCTGTGATAGCGGCAATTGGTGCGCTTGGTATCCTGCTTGGCCTGTGGATCATGGATTTGATCGCAAACGATGCTGACGGATGGATGCAGTACTTTTCCTTACTTAAACATTTTGAATATTTTAATCGGGGACTGATTGATACATTCAGTGTTACTTATTTTATTTTGTTTATCGTTACTTTTCTGGTATTAACCATTCGCCGCCTGGATGGGGAGCGGCTAAACAACTAAACTAATGGTCTGATAACTCGCTAGATGACTGCGATCAATAAAAAATTACGCCAGTATTTCCTGCTGCAACACAGTATTTTCGTTGTTTTGTTGTTGCTGTTAATTGGCCTGCTGGGCTATCTGGCACTGGAGAATCGTGCACAATGGGATCTGAGTCAGAATGATCGTAATAGTCTGACTCAAGCCAGTGTAGAAATTTTGCAGAAATTAAATGGCCCCATTCAGGTGACGGCTTATGCGACGGAACAGCATGTGCAACTGGGTGATATCCGTAAGATTATTCGAGATTTTATTTCGCTTTATCAACGTATAAAACCTGATCTTACCTTGACATTTGTTGATCCGACCGAGCAACCAAAAATAACGCAGGAAGCGGGTGTGCAGGTGAATGGTGAAATGGTGATTACATTCAATCAAAGACGTGAACACCTCACACAAATCAATGAGCAGGCCTTTACCAATGTTCTGATGAGGCTTGCAAGATCTGAGGGAAGATTGATCGTGGCACTCAGTGGCCATGGGGAACGAAGCTTTGATGGCGGTGCAAATTATGATTTAGGGGAATTTGGCAGACAATTACGGATAAATGGCTTTGGCAGTGAATCGCTGAATCTTGTGATTGCTCAGGATATTCCGGAGCATGCCAGCATGCTGGTGATTGCTTCTCCACAGGTGGATTTACTGGAAGGAGAAGTTGATAAATTGCTAAATTATATCGACCGGGGTGGTAACTTGTTGTGGCTGGTTGATCAGGAGTCGTTACGCGGTTTGCAGCCATTGGCAGAGAAATTACGATTGACGCTGACACCGGGTGTCGTGATTGATCCGCAGGCAGGGCAACTGAAAGCACCAGTTACGTTTGCATTGGGCGCAAGCTATGGGCAACATGCGATCACGTATGGTTTTAACTATATCACGGTATTTCCTTTCGCACGACAGGTAACAATCAATGAAAATGAGGAATGGCGCGCTGTATCGCTGGTTGATGTCGCGCAAAACGGGTGGGTGGAAACAGCCGATATAAACGAAGAAATGATCTTTGATCAGGATGATGATGTCGCAGGGCCAGTGAGTGTTGCTGTGGCGTTAACCCGCACTGTGCAGGACCGTGAGCAACGTATAATCGTTGTGGGAAGCGGCCATTTTCTTGCGAATACTTATTTGGGTAATGGCAGTAATCTTGATTTTGGTATAAATCTGGTTAATTGGCTGGCAGGCGATGAAGAACTCGTAGCCATACAGCCGCGCAATATCATAGATGGTAATTTGATGTTAAGTGAAAACGCATTAATCCTGATCGTCGGTGGTTTTCTTATCCTGTTGCCAGTAGTGTTCCTGATGAGCGGAGCGATTATCTGGTGGCGCCGTAGAAGAAGACTGTAAATCATGACCCATCATGCGCAAATTAACTGGATCATGTTTGCCACAATTGTTGGATTGGTTGTTTTTCTGTATGCGAGGCCACAATCGCAGACAATGCAGGAATATCAAATTACCTCACGCTCAATAGACTCCATTCGAAGCGTGCGGATCATGCAGCTTGGCAATGAAATTGCATTAAAGCATTCAGAGGATGGCTGGGCACTCATCCAGCCACTTCAGAGCCAGGTTGATGAAAAAAAACTGATCAGGATGCTGGAAATCCTCTCTGCCAGTAGTCATTATCGGTTTCCGATATCTGATCTAGGCCGTTTTGGGTTGGATCAGCCGAATGTACGACTGTACATCGACAATGATTACTTTGGTTTTGGAGGATTGGCGCCAACGACAAACCAGCAGTATGTCGTCACGAATGATTATATCTATCTGATATCTCCGCGCTATGCAGTAATGTTGCCTTCAAGTCCGATTGATTTGATTCGTACAAAATTACTCGCAACCCATGAAGTTCCAGTTAAATATGAATTAAGTCACTTGACTGCACGGCTTCAGAATAAAAAATGGCATATCGATACCCAGGAGTCTGGGCAAACACTTAACGAAAAGACAATTGAATACTGGGTAAAGCTGTGGCAACTGGCAGATGCCAGCGAAGTAACATTTGAAAGGCCAGTTAATTCGATTGGCAAAGGAATTATTCAGATCGGCCTGGCGAATGGGAAGATACTGAGTTTTGAGATTCTGCAAACTGAATCCGAAATCATATTGGTTCGTGCTGATGAAAGCATCTATTATCATTTTCCAATCGATGCTGGAATGCGGTTACTGGATCCTTATGGCATTTCAAACTGACTATTCGCTGATAACCCATGCCAGAACTACCGGAAGTTGAGATAACGCGGCGTGGAATTGCACCTTATCTCGAAGGTCAATTCATAACGGGAGTGATTATTCGTAACCCGAATTTACGCTGGCCAATACCTGAGAATCTGCCGGAAGAATTAAAGGGATTGCGCGTTCAGTCGGTGAGGAGGCGAGCCAAGTATCTTTTGCTGGATTGTGTGAATGGCATTTTGATCCTTCACTTAGGAATGTCCGGGAGCTTGCGGATACTGTCTCCTCAAACGTCACATACTATCGAGCCGGCACAAAAGCATGACCATTTTGATTTAATACTGAATAATACTACTTTGAGATTCCGTGATCCACGTCGTTTTGGAGCAGTTTTATGGCATACGGGAGATATCTTGCAACATCCGTTATTAAGACAACTTGGGCCTGAGCCACTGACCTTGGATTTTAATGCGAAACAGTTGTTTGATAAAACGAGAGGGCGGCGGATTAATATCAAAGAAACTTTAATGAATAGTCATGTTGTGGTGGGGGTCGGTAATATCTATGCCAATGAAGCATTGTTTCATGCGGGGATTAGTCCGGGAGTCGCATCGGGTAAGATCGGCCTGGCACGTTATAAGAAATTGGTGCAGGCAATCCAGGATACCTTGCAAAAGGCGATTGAAGCAGGTGGCAGCAGTTTGCGTGACTTTGTCAACGCGGATGGTAATCCTGGTTATTTCCAGCAACAATACTGGGTATACGGACGCGGCGGTCAGGTTTGTAAAAAGTGCGGTGGTGTAATAAAACAGATCAAGCAGGCTCAGCGTTCAAGCTTTTATTGCCTGAACTGCCAGCGGTAGCTGTACGAAAAGACACCGAGCATGCTGGTTCTTCATAAAGAATAGAAAAGTTACTTTTATTAATCGAATAAGCAAATCCATAAAGCGTTAAAGTTAATATGAATATTACATTTATCGGCGGTGGGAATATGGCCTCTGCCTTAATCAGTGGTTTATTACAGCAAGGCCATCCTGTCGGGCAGATTTGTGTGGTGGAAATTAACGCGGACAGTGGTGAAAAAATAAAGAATCAATTCGGCGTTTCAGTGGTGACTGATCTTCCGCGTGGAATAACCTGTTGCGATGTAATTGTATTGGCAGTAAAGCCACAGCAACTCCATGAATTAACACAGGTACTCAGGCCATTATTGAATAATCAGCTTGTTATTTCTATTGCAGCAGGTATCCGTGCAACCGATATTATGCGTTGGCTGGGTGGATATGACCGTGTGGTGCGTGCAATGCCAAATACACCATCACTGGTGCGTGCCGGGGTAACTGGTCTTTATGCGGCACCCGATACCAGCCCGCAGGATAAGAGAAATGCAGAGTTAATTCTGGGCGCTGTCGGTTCAATACTATGGGTCGATGAAGAAGAAATGTTACACAGTGTTACCGCCATGTCTGGCAGTGGACCAGCCTATGTGTTCTATTTTATTGAATCTATGCAGCAGGCAGGGGTAGAGCTGGGCCTGACACCGGAACAGGCGAGACAATTAGCTTTACAAACTTTTCTAGGTGCAGCTAAACTGGCTGATCAAAGTGATGAGGATGCAGCAGTTTTACGGGCGCGTGTCACGTCAAAGGGAGGAACAACAGAGCAGGCAATACAGTCGATGGAAAGAAACACAGTCAAGAGCAAGATCGTAGCAGCAATTCATGCGGCCAATACACGCTCGCAAGAATTGAGCGAAGAGTTTGGCAGACTATAATTTACATAGTCATCAGTAATTCCTTAATTATCGACCATAAATAGTTTATTGGAAAACATATACATGTCTAATCAGATCTTAATTTTTCTTCTCGATACCATTCTGGGGCTATTTTCACTGGCATTATTACTGCGTTTTTATTTCCAACTACTGCGAGTTCCCTTCCATAACTCAATATCCCAGTTCCTTATCGCCGTGACCGATTTTATCGTGCGTCCAGCTCGCCGCATCATTCCCGGTTGGAATGGCATGGATCTTTCCACATTGGTACTGGCATGGTTATTGGAATGCATAATTTTGATCGGTATTTATACAATACGCGACTATGATTTTAGTGCGAATATGGGTGGTGCGATTGGAGTTGTGGGAATGCTGGGAGTCATTGAAATCATCAAAATGACGCTCTATATCGTATTAATAATGATTATCATGCAAGCAGTCCTGTCATGGATCAATCCACAAAGTCCAATAGCACCATTACTTGACAGCTTTACCAGTCCATTTCTGAGGGTTTTTCGCAGGCACATTCCACCGATTGCTAATGTTGATCTTTCGCCACTATTTGTTTTGATCGTGATTCAACTATTACTGATGGTGGTGGCTGGTATATATATAGAAATCACGGGACTATTGTAGCTTCCATGAAGTAATGGCCTGGTATCATTATGATAATGCAAATAACCTTGTTTTGACCTGTCATGTACAGACAGGTGCGAAGTATACCGAAGTATCCGGATTCTATGGGAGTGCATTAAAAATCAGGTTGGCAGCTGAACCGATAGAAGGAAAAGCAAACGCGGCATTATTGAAATTCATGGCTAAACAGTTTGCTGTGCCACTTTCTCAGGTTATGCTAAAAAATGGAGGGAAATCGAGACACAAGGTTATCGTGATCCAACAACCCAATCGGGAGCCTGATATATTATTGAAGCATTGAGTCAGTTCAATATGCTTAATTCAAATTATTTTTATTCAAGGACACGCTGATGGAGTTGATTTTGTGGCGTCATGCTGAAGCTGAAAACAGCACTCCTGATGCAGCACGTAAGCTGACTGATAGAGGAGTGAAACAGGCAAAGAAGATGTCTGACTGGCTGAGAGCGAGGCTACCCCAGAATACACGTATTATTGCTAGTCCGACACAACGTACTCAACAAACAGCACAAGCTTTCAGTCATGAGTGTGAGATTGTCGACAGGATTGGACCTGGCGCCCATATAGATGACATTCTTGCTGCAGCAAACTGGCCGAATGCGCAAGGTGCCGTTGTTGTGGTGGGTCATCAGCCGACGCTGGGAGAAGTTGCCGATTATCTGATAACCAATATTCCAGCCGGATTAAGTTTCAAGAAAGGCGCCGTATGGTGGATCAGTTATCGAATGAAAGCGGGTGTGGGCGAGTCTGTCCTGCATACCGTCATTTATCCTGACATGTTATGAATCACGGCATGACTGAGAACGAAAGAGATTTTTTTAGTAATAATAAAGATGTCGCGTTTGATTCTTTTTAACAAACCTTATGGTGTTATTTGTCAATTTACTGCAGATGGCGGCCACTCTTCTCTGAAGGATTATATTCCATTACCTGATTTTTATCCGGCGGGTCGTCTGGATACTGATAGCGAAGGGCTGGTGCTCTTAACAGACGATGGGCGATTGCAAGCCAGAATCAGTCACCCGAAGTATAAGCTGCCTAAAACATACTGGGTACAGGTTGAAGGTATACCCGATGAGATGGCACTGAAGAAATTACGTGATGGTGTGATACTCAAAGATTTTACTGCACGACCCGCATTGGTGCATGTCATGGAAGAACCCGATGACCTTTGGTTGAGAGTGCCACCGATCCGGTTTCGTAAACATGTTGCAACAACATGGCTAGCCTTGACGATTAGTGAAGGAAAGAACCGGCAGGTCAGGCGGATGACGGCAGCTGTGTTATTGCCGACATTACGGTTGATTCGGTATGCAATTGGTCAGTATACTGTGCAGGGGATTGCCCCGGGAGAATGGAAACTGCTGAATTATCACTCCTTATGAGGAGTTGATTATATTTTGATTATGAAATATTCTTATCATTCAATATCCTATTTAAGGATAAAAAACTGTGAACAAGCCGGATGCAAACTGACAACTGATTCATTGAATGTTTTTTCTACAAAGTGTTATTATGAGGTTTTGAGTTTTATCGATAATGAGAACTCAACAACTGGCCCGTATATAGTAAAAAAGCGAGCTATAACCTGCCTAAGTTTATTTAAGGGCAAATGAAATTTCAGGATTAAACGCTTGTCTTATATTTATTCAGGCATGCCTGTACTACTACAGGCTTTTAAAAGGACGGTAACTTATGATTTCTGATTTACTTAACTTAATTTCTGGTGTGATTGATATGCCTTGGTGGGGATATATCGTTGTTACTCTGGTTTTTACCCATATTACAATCGCCGCAATTACAATCTATCTGCACCGTCATTCGGCGCATAGGGCATTAGAGTTACATGCAATAGCAAGTCATTTCTTTCGTTTCTGGTTATGGTTGACAACAGGCGTGGTAACAAAGCAATGGACTGCTGTACATCGTAAGCACCATGCAAAATGTGAAACCAAGGATGACCCGCACAGTCCGGTTATTGTTGGTATTAAAAAGGTACTGGCTGAGGGGGCTGAGCTTTATCGACTGGAAGCAAGAAATCAGGAGACTTTGGATAGATATGGATATGGTACTCCGGATGACTGGATAGAACGTAATATTTATAGTAAGCATAGTGCAAAAGGTGTTGCATTGATGTTGATTATCAATGTTATCCTGTTTGGTCCAATTGGCATTACCATGTGGGCAGTACAAATGATGTGGATGCCTATTTTTGCTGCTGGTATTATCAACGGTATTGGTCATTACTGGGGCTATCGCAATTTTCAGGCGGAAGATGCAAGCCGGAATATTGTGCCATGGGGTATTTTGATTGGTGGTGAGGAGCTACATAATAATCACCATGCGTATGCCACTTCAGCGAGATTGTCCAATAAATGGTATGAGTTTGATATTGGCTGGATGTATATATGTATTATGGAAATGATGGGGTTAGCCAAGGTAAAGAAAGTGGCGCCTAAGTTGCGTATTAACAAGGAAAAAACTGTATGTGATTTAGATACACTGCAAGCGGTCATTTCCCATCGTTATGAAATACTTGCTAAATATTCAAAATCACTAAAAACTATCTTTGCGAAAGAGATCGTTCATTTAAAGGAAGCAACAGTGCAGTATGGTGTCGATAATTCAACACTGAAGCGTTGGGTTCTGGCCGACTCAAAAACATTGCTGGATCATGAACGGGAAAAACTCAATCAGGTTCTCAGCAATGCCAAAACGCTGGATAAGGTTTATACCATGCGTGAAGAATTAGCTGCAATCTGGCAGCGGTCTACTGCATCCAAGGATGACCTAGTCAAGCAACTGGAAGACTGGTGTCGGAAAGCGGAAGAAAGCGGTATTGAAGTATTAAGAGCTTTCTCGCAGAGACTGCGCTGTTATGCCTGATGGTCTGGCTGTTGTGCCACAATAAGCAATAAAAAACCCGCTTCTGGCGGGTTTTTTATTGCTTATCTTATATGTTATGTGCAATTATTTGAGTTTTGTTTCTTTGTAATTGACATGTTTGCGTGCAACAGGATCATACTTTGACATTTCTATTTTTTCTGGTTTTGTGCGTTTATTTTTTGTGGTTGTATAGAAATGTCCTGTTCCAGCTGACGATTCAAGCTTTATCTTTTCACGCATTACGACGACTCCTTAAACTTGCTTAATTGGTTTATTAAATTAAATGCTCTTGCCTTGTGAGCGCATTTTATCTAATACGACGTCAATTCCATTTTTGTCAATGGTGCGTAATGCTGCATTAGATAATCGTAAGCTAACCCAACGATTTTCACTTTCCACCCAGAACTTTCGACGTTGCAGGTTAGGCAGAAAACGACGCTTGGTTTTATTGTTAGCGTGAGAGACATTGTGGCCTGACATTGGTTTCTTGCCAGTTACTTCACATACTCGTGCCATGATAACTCACCTCAAAATTCTGAAAAAATGGATTATATCCTGAATCATAGCGTTTACTCAAATGCAACCACTTAAGTTTCCCCATTTATTTCTGTAATGCACTCAAAATAAATGGGGAAGCTCTCATACAGCAATTGATTTCAATCACAAAACCTATGTGCTTCGGAGTTTATAAAACGCGTGATTGACCTGCTACTGTATTGCCCAAGGCCAGCAGGCCCCTAGATTAAATTATGTTCTGCAAATGATAGAGTGGCGCCGCTGCCAATTATAAAATGATCCAGTACCTTGACGTCAATCAATGCCAATGCCTGTTTCAAGGATTGTGTTAGAACCTTGTCAGCATGACTGGGCTCTGCTGTTCCAGAAGGGTGATTATGTGCAAAAATCATGGCTGCTGCATTATGCAGGAGTGCATGTTTTACTACCTCTCTGGGGTAAATGCTGGCTTGTGTCAGCGTGCCGCTGAATAATTCTTCTGAAGTAATTACATGATTCTGTGCATCAAGAAAGATACCGATAAAAACCTCGTGTTCTTTATTGGCAAGACTTAATCGCAGAAAATCGCGAACTAGCCCAGGAGAATTCATGGCATTTTTATTTTCTAATTCTTCGGCCAGTGCCCGTCGTGACATCTCCATCACAGCCTGCAATTGTGCATATTTTGCGCTGCCCATACCGTGTAATTGACAGAAACTATCCTGATTGGCAGCAAATAACTTTGTTAAACTGCCATAATGTTTAAGTAGATGTCTGGCAAGATCAACAGCACTTTTTCCTGTTATGCCGGTGCGAAGGAAAATAGCCAATAATTCGGCGTCGGATAGAGCCGTGGCGCCTTTCTGTAATAACTTTTCTCGCGGGCGTTCTGGCGCCGGCCAATCAGGGATAGCCATAAGTAGATATTAATGGTCTGATAGGTTGAGTTGAATGTGTTTGGTTGCATAAATTAACGTCTGCTGGGTTATACGGCTTTAATCCGAATAAATTGACTAATGATTGAAATCGATGGGAATTTTATTCATGGTTTTTTGTGAATAAGCTAGACTATATAAGTGGTATAAATTTACCCGGGGGAATCCCAGTTCTATGAGCATATCAACATGTATATCTTCTTTGCCTAAGAAACGACTGTTATTAGGTGTGACGGGTGGCGTGGCTGCATACAAAGCAGCAGAATTGGCACGCCTACTGACACAGGATGGCATGGATGTACAAACAGTCATGACTAAATCTGCCTGTCATTTTGTGGGTCCGGTTACATTCCAGTCATTAACAGGTAAGCCTGTTTATACTGATTTATGGGAAACCAATATGGCGAATAACATGGCACATATTAATCTTTCTCGTAATGTTGATGCTATTTTAATAGCACCGGCCAGCGCCAGTTTTATCGCGAGACTTGCCAATGGCATGGCTGATGATTTGCTGGCGACACTGTGTCTGGCACGTAACTGTCCCCTTTTGATTGCTCCCGCAATGAATCGGCAGATGTGGGAAAATCCTGCGACCCAGCGTAATCTGGTTTTACTGCGCCAGGATGGCATCATTATTCTAGGTCCGGCAGATGGAGAGCAGGCATGTGGTGAAATAGGTATGGGGCGTATGCTGGAAGCTTCTGAGCTGGCTGAGGCTGTACAGATTTCTCTGCAGGATAGAGTATTGCAGGCCAAGCGTTTACTCATTACAGCAGGCCCTACGTTTGAAGCAATTGATGCCGTGAGGGGAATTACTAATATTAGCTCGGGGAAAATGGGCTATGCAATTGCTCGAGCTGCTCTGGGTGCGGGTGCGATGGTTACACTTATTTCTGGCCCATCGTGCTTGAAACCCCCTGCTGTTAACAAATTTGTGAGAGTCATCAGTGCAGATGATATGCTGGCTGCGGTTAAGGCAGAAATATTACAGACTGATATTTTTATCAGTGTCGCTGCTGTTGCTGACTATCGAGCCACAACAATCAATTTACATAAGATCAAGAAAAGTAATAAAGGTATGGTGCTGGAATTAACTCCAAACCCGGATATTCTGATGTATGTGTCTGCTTTACCCAAAGCACCTTTTTGTGTTGGTTTTGCGGCGGAGACGGAGCATCTTGAAAAGAATGCCGAGATTAAACGCCGTAAGAAGAAATTGCCATTGCTGGTTGCTAATTTGGCGCAAACGGCGATGGGTTTAGATGACAGTGAATTAATCTTGCTGGATGATAATGGAAGGCATTGTCTTCCAAGAGCATCTAAAATTGAACAGGCACAGCATTTAATCCAGCATATTGCTGTGTTGTATACAGAAAAAGCAAATAAAACAAATAAAACAAATAAAACAAAAAGGGTCTTAGGAAGTTAAAGCGGGTTTAGCCGTAATAATTTGAGAATTTCATAATAGAGATTATCACGACGATGATTAAAGCGAAATTTGGTTTCTTTCAGGTGCAGATAAAAGGTATGTTCAGGC
>Ga0255338_1002522_pt1 | contig 26236 bp, 25 predicted proteins | sample MeOH1_35cm_T4_19_FD_203715 | JGI IMG/M metagenome (GOLD analysis project Ga0255338, IMG submission 203715) | Sandy soil microbial communities from University of British Columbia, Vancouver, Canada - MeOH1_35cm_T4_195 | ecosystem: Engineered > Artificial ecosystem > Sand microcosm > Unclassified ...
GCGGTCGGAGCTAACGCCGGCGCCGATGAACGACGCATCTGCACGTGCCTTTGCCTCCAACCGGCGGTTGAGGATCTGCGCAGCAAGCATCTCGGCAAGCTCGTCGCTTTCGCGCGCGACCGTATCGGGCGAAGCGAGGTAGGACCGCAGCCACAGCAATGTCGCGGTGTAAGGCGCACCGGGATAGACGAGCGTCTCGACCCGCGGGCCGTCGCTCCTGATCGTGCCGTAATCGGGCGCGCTCGGCGTGGGGCCGGTCGCGCGCCAGCCGCCGAAATGCTTGGCGATCAGCTCGGTGAGCATCGCGGGATCGGCGTCGCCGACGATCACGATGGTGGCGTTTTCGGGGCGGTACCAGCGTTCGTAGAAGGCGCTGAGGCTCTGCGGCGTGGCCGCGCGCAGGGTCTCGTCGGTGCCGATCGTATTGCGATCGGCGATCTTGAGGCCGCGGAAGAACAAGGCGCGCGAAACATCGCTGAAGCGAGTCGATAGCTCGGGCCGACGGTCTTTTTCGGCGAGCACGACCTTGCGCTCGGCATCGACGGCGGCGGGGGCGAACGACGCCTTGTCGACCATCTCGGACAGGATCTCGAGGCTCTTGTCGAGCGCGGCACGATCGGCCTGCGGCAGATCGAGCTGGTAGACGGTCTTGGCGGGATCGGTGCTGGCATTGGTGTCGCTGCCGAAGCTGGCGCCGAGCTGCTGCCAGATATGGCGCGCGTCGCGGTCGGCGAAGCTGCTCGTGCCGCGGAACAGCATATGTTCGATGAAATGTGCCGATCCCTGCTCGGGATCGGCTTCGTTGAGCGAGCCGGTGTCGATGCGGATCCGGATCGAGACCTGGCTGGCGGGATAGGTGTTGCGGCGCACCGCATAGCGCAGTCCGTTGGGAAGGGTGCCGAACCGCCAGGCCGGATCCGGAGGGAGGTCGCTGCCCCGGTAGAGCCATGCCGACTCGCCCGCGTCCCGATTTGCAGCAGCCCCATTTCCGGCGGCCCCATTGCCGGCGGTTGGGAGCGGAACGGCGATGAGGAGGAGAGCGGTGAAGCAGCGGCGGAGGGCAAGCATTGACTATTAGCTAGTGGCGGGAGGGGGGTTTGGGAACCTCGACGATCGTCTCTCTTTTGCGAGCGGCGGTTGACTCCTGCTGAATGAAGGAGGAACATAAAAAGAACAAATGAGTCTCGAGTCGCATGCCTGCTCTTTCTCCGTCCCGGACCGAACGCCTCGCCGCGCTGCGTGCGCAGGTGCGGACGATCGAATCGCAGGCGCGGCGGGAGGTGCACGACTGCCTCCCGTTCGGGATTGAAGCCGTCGATGCAAGGCTTGCCGGTGGAGGCCTCGCCAGGGCCGCGCTGCACGAGATAGCGGGCGCCAAGGCGGGTCTGGCCGACGAGGCCGCGGCCTGCCTGTTCATTGCCGGCCTGGCCGCGCGCCAGGCGAATAAGGCCGAGGCCAAGGCGGTGACCGGCAAGGTGGTGACCGGCAAGGGGGGGGCGGGCACCAAAGGAACCGTATTGTGGGCGTTGAAGCGCCGCGATCTGTTCGCGCCTGGTCTTGCCCAGGCCGGTCTTGCGCCCGACCGGCTGATCTACGCCGAATGCGGCTGCGACGAGGATGTGCTGGCCGTGATGGAGGAGGGGCTTCGCCACGGCGGCCTTGCCGCGGTCGTGGGGGAGATCGGGCGCGCCGCGATGGCCTCGACCCGCCGGCTGCAGCTTGCCGCCGAAGCGGGCGGGACGATCGCGCTGATGCTGCGCCGCTGGCGCAGGACCGGCGAGGATCCGCTCGGCCTGCCGTCGGCAGCGGCGACGCGCTGGCGGATCGGCTGCGTCCCCTCCACAATGCTTCCGGTCCCCGGCGTCGGGCGCGCACGCTGGGAGGTCATGCTCGTCCGCCAGCGCGGCGGCGAGCCGTTCGAATGGATCATGGAGAGTCCCGATGCCGAGGGTCGCTTCGCTCTACCTCCCCACTCTGCCCACCGACCGGCTGCGGCTGGAGCGGGAGAGAAAAGGGCGGCTTGATAGCTCCTCCCCGATGAGCAGGTCGCCGTGTCCCCCGGACACGGCTGCGCAGTGTGGGGGCACTGCGCACCTGCTCATGGGAGGGGAACCGCGAAGCGGTGGAGGGGTGGCACAGCTGCCAGCCGAGCAGCCCCTCCACCATGCTGCGCATGGTCCTGCTCGCGGTGCCGAGCGGCCCCTCCACCATGCTGCGCATGGTCCCCCTCCCCGTACCGGGGAGGATCTGCACGGCGGCGGTTGGCGGCCGGGGGCACGGTGGGCGCGCGGCGTTGGCGCTCACGGCTCCTCAGGCCAGGTGCGGCTGCCAGCCCCGCCCCAACCCCAAGCCCAGCCACTGGTCACCATTCACCGCTCCGGCCAGCGGGTGACGATCGCTGCCGCTTGTCCCGCCGCGCAGGCGCTTGGGCTTGGGCCGGGGATGGCGCTGACCCAGGCGCGCGCGTTGGTTCCCGGCATCGAGGTCGAGGACGCCGATCCGCACGGCGATGCCGCCTTGCTCGAACGGCTCGCCTTGTTCGCGGCGCGGCGCTGGACTCCGCGGGCGGCAGTGGCAGGGACGGACGGTCTGTGGCTCGATCTCAGCGGGGTCGCGCATCTGTTCGGCGGCGAGCAGGCGATGGCCGCGCGCATCGTCCATTTCTGCGCCCGCCTCGGCCTTTCCGCCCGGATTGCGATCGCGGGCACCGCCGGCGCGGCTCATGCGCTGGCGCGGCATGGCCCAAGGAGCGGCGGGGGTGGCAGCGACAAGGTCCTGATCTGCGCGCCGGGCGGGGAAGCGCAGGCGCTCGCGCGGCTGCCGATCGCGGCGCTGCGCGTCGAAGACGAGGTGGTGAGCGCGGCCCGTCGCCTTGGCATCGAGACGATCGGCGATCTGATCGCGATGCCGCGCGGGCCGCTCGGCCGCCGGTTCGGCGCGACCTTGCTCACCCGTCTCGACCAGGCGCTCGGCCGTGCCGCCGAAGCGGTCGAGCCGATCGTGCCCGAAGCGCCGCCGAGCGCTGCGGCCCGCTTCGCCGAGCCGATCGCCACCGCGGAGGCGATCGCGGCGGCGCTCGGCTCGCTGATCGTTGTGCTCGTCGCGACGCTCGAAAAGAAGGGGCTCGCCGCGCGCCGGCTGATATTGCGCTGCGCGCGTGTCGACGGCGAGGAGCAGAGGATCGCGATCGGCACGGCCCGCGCGACGCGCGACGGCGCGCATCTGCTGGCCTTGCTGGCTGCGAGGATCGAGGCGATCGATCCGGGCTTCGGGATCGATGCGATGACGCTCGTCGGCGAGCGCTGCGAGCCGCTCGGCCCGGTCACGATCGAAAGCGCGCTTGCCGGCGAGGCACCGGCTCCCGACCTCGCGCCGCTGATCGATCGCCTCGCCGGCCGCCTCGGCGCGCGCTGCCTGTTCCGGATGCGAGCGCTCGAAAGCGACGTGCCCGAGCGCAGCCTGTGCGCCGTGCCGCCGCTCGACGAGGCTGGCGGCCAGCAGCCCTCACAATGGCCCAAGCACTGGCCCCGCCCGGTGCGCTTGCTCGCTCCCCCCGAGCCGGTCGACAAGGTCGTCGCCTTGCTCCCCGACGGCGCGCCGCGCCGCTTCACCTGGCGCGGCGACACCCATGTCGTCCGTCAGGCTGACGGGCCCGAGCGTATCTATGGCGAATGGTGGCGAAGCCGGAACGAAGCCCAGGCGGTGCGCGACTATTTCCAGGTCGAGGACGAAGCCGGCGCGCGTTTCTGGATCTTCCGCCGCGGCGACGGCGTCGATCACCGCACCGGCGACCTCGGCTGGTACGTCCATGGGGTGTTCGGATGAGCTACGCCGAGCTTCAGGTCACCAGCCATTTCAGCTTTTTGCGCGGCGCTTCCTCATGCGAGGAGTTGTTCGCGGCCGCGGCCAATATCGGGATTGGCGCGCTCGGCATCGCCGACCGCAATTCGGTCGCGGGAATGGTGCGCGCCTGGGAAGCGGCCAAGGCGACCGGCGTGCGGCTGGTGCCCGGCTGCCGGCTCGATCTGGTGAGCGGCGAAAGCCTCTTGGTCTATCCGCAGGACCGGGCGGCCTGGTCGCGGCTCACCCGGATGCTCACCGCCAGCCGGCCGCAGCAGCGGGTCGACGAGAAATGGCTCGGCAAGAGCGAGTGCCTGCTCGGCTGGGAGGAGGTTGCCGGCGCCGCCGAGGACATGGTCGCCGCCCTCGTCACGGACCAGCCCGACGAGGCGGCCGAGCCGACGATGCGCCGGCTGCGTGATCTGTTCGGCGATCGTGCCTATGCCGCCATTTGCTATCAGCGCCGGCCCGGCGACGCGATGCGGATCGACCGGCTCGACCGGATGGCGCGCGCGGTGGGGGTCAAGCCGCTCGCCACCGGCGACGTCCTCTTCCATTCGCCCGACCGGCGGATGCTGCAGGACGTCGTCACCGCGATCCGCGAGAAATGCACGATCGACCAATTGGGCTTTCGCCGCGAGCGCCATGCCGACCGTCATTTGAAGAGCGCGGCCGAGATGGAGCGGCTGTTCGCGCGCTGGCCGCATATGATTGCTGCGAGCGAGGAGATCGTGCGCCGCTGCAGCTTCGAGCTCGGCCAGCTCGCCTATCAATATCCGAGCGAGGCCGGTGAAGGCGAAAGCCCGCAGCAATTGCTCGAAGCGCGGGTGCGCGCGGCCGCAGAGCGCTCTTTCCCCGCCGGGCTTCCCGACGCCTATGAGCAATTGCTCGGGCACGAGCTGCGGCTGATCGCGAAATTACGCTACGCGCCTTATTTCCTCACCGTCCATTCGATCGTCAATTTTGCGCGCAGCCAGGGGATCCTCTGCCAGGGGCGCGGCTCGGCGGCCAATTCGGTGGTCTGCTTCCTGCTCGGCATCACCTCGATCGACCCGGTCAAGCATGAGCTGCTGTTCGAGCGCTTCATCTCGGGGGAGCGCAACGAGCCGCCCGACATCGACGTCGATTTCGAGCATGAGCGGCGCGAGGAGGTGATCCAGTGGATCTACCGCCATTACGGCCGCCAGCGCTCGGCGTTGACGGCGGTCGTCAGCCGCTACCGCGCGCGCGGCGCGGTGCGCGACGTCGGCAAGGCGCTCGGCCTGCCCGAGGATCTGACCGGCGCGCTGGCTGGCCAGATCTGGGGCTGGTCGAACGAGGGCGTGGGCGAGCGCCATCTTCAGGATCTCAACCTCGACGGCGGCGATCCGCGGCTCGCGCTGACGCTCGAGCTTGCCCGCGAGCTGATCGGCACGCCGCGCCACTTGAGCCAGCATCCCGGCGGCTTCGTGCTGACCCAGGATCGCCTGGACGATCTGGTGCCGATCGCCCCGGCGGCGATGGAGGACCGGCGCGTGATCGAGTGGGACAAGGACGACATCGACGCCTTGCGCTTCATGAAGGTCGACGTGCTTGGGCTCGGCATGCTCGGCTGCATGCGCCGCGCGTTCGACCTGCTGCGCGAGCATAAGGCGGTCGACATCGGCCTCGCCTCGCCGGTGCTGCAGGACGACGATCCGGCGACCTATCGGATGATCCAGAAGGCCGACACGATCGGCGTCTTCCAGATCGAGAGCCGCGCCCAGATGAGCATGCTGCCGCGGATGAAGCCGCGGGAATTCTACGATCTGGTGATCGAGGTGGCGATCGTCCGCCCCGGACCGATCCAGGGCGACATGGTCCATCCCTATCTCCGTCGCCGCGAGGGCAAGGAGAAGCCGGAATATCCCAAGCCCGAGCTCGAGGCGGTGCTCAGGAAGACGCTCGGCGTGCCGCTGTTCCAGGAGCAGGCGATGAAGGTCGCGATCGTCGGCGCAGGCTTCACCCCGGCCGAGGCGGATGCGCTGAGACGGTCGATGGCGACGTTCAAGCAGACCGGCGGCGTCAGCGGCTTCCGAGACAAATTGGTCGAGGGCATGGTCGGCAACGGCTACTCCCGTGATTTCGCGGAGCGCACGTTCAAGCAGATCGAGGGCTTCGGCAGCTACGGCTTCCCCGAAAGCCATGCCGCGAGCTTCGCGAAGATCGCTTACGCCTCGTCGTGGATGAAATGCCATCATCCCGAAATCTTCTGCGCGGCACTGCTCAATGCCCAGCCGATGGGCTTCTACGCCCCCGCCCAGATCGTCCGCGACGCCCGCGATCACGGGGTAGAGGTGCGGCCGGTCTGTGTGCAAGCCAGCCGGTGGGACTGCACATTGGAGCCTAAATCCTCCCCGGCACGGGGAGGGGGACCGCGAAGCGGTGGAGGGGCGACCCCGCTGCCAGCCGAGCAGCCCCCCCACCGTCCTGCGGACGGTCCCCCTCCCATGAGCAGGTGCGCAGTGTCCCCACATTGCGCAGCCGTGTCCGGGGGACACGGCGACCTGCTCATCGGGGAGGATTTCTTTCCCGTCCGCCTTGGCCTGCGCCAGGTGAAGGGCCTCGCCAACGATCATGCCGCGCGCATCCTGGCGGTGCGCGACGAGGGGCCGTTCGCGTCGATCGAGGATGTCTGGCGCCGTTCAGGCGTTCCGGTTGCCGCGCTCGAGAAGCTCGCCGATGCCGACGCTTTCCACAGCTTCGGCGTCGATCGCAGGCAGGCCTTGTGGCAGGTGCGCGGGCTCGGCGAGGCGCCGTTGCCGCTGTTCGCGGCCGCCGACCGGCGCGAAGGGGCGCTGATGCACGAACCGCCGGTGGTGCTGACCCGGATGAGCGACGGGCGTGAGGTGGTCGAGGATTATCGCAGCGTGCAACTTTCCCTGCGCGCCCACCCGCTCGCTTTCCTGCGGCCCGAGCTCGAGCGCCGCGGCATCGTCAGCTGCGCCGATCTTCGCCACATCAAGGACGGCCGCTGGGTCGAGGTCGCCGGGATCGTCCTGGTGCGCCAGCGCCCGGGCTCGACCAACGTCACCTTCGTCACGATCGAGGACGAGACCGGAGTCGCCAATGCGATCATCTGGCAGCAGAAGTTCGAGGCGCAGCGGCGGATCGTGCTGTCGGCGTCGATGATCAGCGTCAACGGCCGGCTGCAGCGCGAGGGCGAGGTGATCCATATCATCGCCGATCGCCTGGAGGATCATACGCCCTTGCTTCATTCGGTCGGAGCGCTCGAATTCCCCCATCGCCCATCCCCCGGCGACGGCGCGAGCCATGGCGGCGGGCCCGATCCGCGCGAGCGCGCGACGCACAGGCCGCGCGATCTTTATCCCGCGCCGCACGGCGTGCGCCGCGACGAGGCGGTGATCCCGGTCAAGAGCCGCGATTTCCATTAGACGGGCTAACTTCCCCTGCAGCGGCCGAACCGCTAGAGCCTGCTCATGGCTTATCGCTCGCCGCTTTCCCTGCTCATCCCGATCGCCGCAGCTGTGCTGCTCACCGCCCCGGCTCACGCGTTGAAGCCGCCGCGCGAGGAATCGCCGACGCCGCGCGCGCTTCTCGACGGTGTCGGCATGGGCACGAGCGACGAGGAAATGGCGCGCGAGATCGCCGCGGCCGACCGTCATCCGCTCGGCAGCAGGGACAATCCGATCAGGGTCGGCGGCCCCGAAGGCGAGCGCGCCTATCTCGCGCGGCTGCGCTGTGCCGACAGCTCCCCGCCGGCGATCGGCGCGCGGACTGCGGCCGGCGTCGGCGCCTTCGGCTCGATCGTCGCTTCTTATCTCATCGATTGCGGAATGGCAGGTCCGGCCAAGGCCGAGATCGTCATGGACATGTACCATGAAGGCCATGCCGAGAATCGCGCACCGCCGGGCTTCACGATCCAGCCGCTGCGGCCCTGAGCCTCAGCCCTGCCTGGCCCAATGCGCTTCGACCTTCTCAAGTTGCGGACTGATCACTGGCGCGCCGCCCGCGCGGGTGAAGCGGCCGTCGGGATGCCGGACGTAAGTCGCGCCGTCATAGGTGAAGGTCCTCGGGCGGCCCGCGAGATATTTGCCGAGCAGCCAGGCTCCGGCGGCGGCTACGACCGCCAGGGGAAGCAGACGCTTGATCATCTCATCTCTCCTTCACCGCGACCCTGTTGCGCGCTCCCCAACCTGTCAATCACACGGCGCCCGGCGGCGATCGGCCCGAAGGACTGAGCCGTGCAGCGCCTGCTCAAGTGGATCGGCACGATGCTGCTGTTCCTGGTCGTCGCGATTTGCCTGGCGCCGACCTTCCTTCCTCCGTTTCTCGACCGCATCTATTACCGGGGGCCGGTCAGCGATCATTTCGACGGCACGCGCTTCTTCAATCCGGACGCGAGCGCGGAGGAAGCGGGCCGCCAGGCGGCACGCGGCTCTTTATTGCTCAAGAGCTGGGCGCGCGGCGAGCGCGCGTCCTGGCCCGAGCAGCTTCCGGTCCGGCAGAGCGTGCCGCCGCCCAGGGTCGCGGGCGATGCGATGCTGGTGACGTGGATCGGCCATGCCAGCGTGCTGATCCAGACGCAGGGGCTCAACATTCTCACCGACCCGGTCTGGTCGGAACGAGTATCGCCTTTCTCGTTCATCGGGCCGACCCGGGTGCGCGCGCCCGGGGTGGCGTTCGACAGGCTGCCGAAGATCGACCTCGTGCTCGTCAGCCACAATCATTACGATCATCTCGATCTTGCCACGCTCGCACGCCTGTGGAAGCGCGACCGGCCGCTGATCGTCACGCCGCTGGGCAACGACACGATCCTCAAGGCGGAAGGCGTGGCTTCGATGGCGGCCGATTGGGGCGGGCGCGTGCCGGTGCGCGACGGCATCGACGTGCTGGTCGAGCGCAACCATCATTGGAGCTCGCGCTGGGGCGCCGATCGCAACCGGGCGTTGTGGTCGGCGTTCACCGTGCGGCTGCCCGGCGGCAACATCTTCTTCGCCGGAGACACGGCTCTGGGCGACGGCATGTGGATCCGCCAAGCCGCTGCACACGGGCCGGTCCGGTTCGCGATGATCCCGATCGGCGCTTATGAGCCGCGCGACTTCATGAAGAGCCATCACGTCAACCCGGAAGAAGCGATGGCCATCTTCGCCGGGCTCGATCCGGGCATGGCCCTCGGCATTCACTGGGGAACGGTGCAGCTCACCAACGAAGCGATCGACGATCCGCCGCGCCGGATCGCAGCGCTGCGCAGGGCGCGTGGGCTGCAAGCGGGGCGCTTCGTCACCCCGCCGCCCGGAGCGAGCTTCCGCGTGCCGAAGATGCTGTCCTTGGTTGCCCCTCGGGGAAGAGTTCCTAGCGCCGATCCGGACAAGCGCCGAGCCAGGTCCCGGTGAGCTTTGCGCTCGTTCGCATCGCATTGGGAACGCCGCTGGTCACGGCGGTCGCATCGAGCGCGTAGGTGGTTGGCGTATAGTTGCCGCTGAGCGTCATTGTGATCGATCCCGGGGTGGCGTTGCAGATGATTGTCGCATTCAGCCGCCCGTTGCGCATTCTGAAGCTGCGATACTTGCATTCGCTCTCCTCGCCGCCTGCGAAGAAATTGGCGTCGGGACGCTTCCCCTCAGCGAGCGTCATCAGGCATTGGGTGGAGGCGCTGCTTGCGGCTGCGATCTCGCGCTTGCTTTGCGCCTCTAGCCCGGCCTTGGCGACTCCGACCATCTCCTGCTTCGTCTCCCAGCGGCCGGCGAGCAGGGCGTTCGGATCGGCGCCGTGCGCGGCGGCGTCGGCGCGGACATCATTCTCCTGCGCGACCGTTTTGCCCTGACTGGAGGGCTGTTGCGGTCCGCAAGCCGCGAGCGCCGCCAGAGCAAACGCGATCATCGAGGTCCGGACCATCTTTTCTTCCCTGAATCGTTAAGCCGGGTTGAGGATAAGCGATCAAAAGCTAACGATCTCCTTCGTCAGCGGCGACAGCTGCGGGTTGGGGCATCAGCAGGCGCAGCGCCTTAGGCCGCACGCGGTAATGGAGCGGGGGCTCGAGGTGCAGCGTCTCGCCGTCGGCGGAGACGGACAGTGCCGCGCGCCGCGAATGGATCTCGGCCTCGCGCACCCCGGTGAGGCTGATGAAATCACGCTGCTGGTCGAGCCTTCCGATCAGCCCGCGCAACGCCAGGCCGATGAACTGGAGCCGAGTCCGCGCGAGCACCGCGTAGAGGCAGAGCTCGCCGCCCTGGAGCCCGAGCCGCCGGCCGAGCGCGAGCAACGAGGTCTGATAGAGGTTGTTGCCGACGAACAGCAACGGTGTCTCGATCGGCTGCTCGCGGCCGGCTATCCTGATCGTCAGCCGGTGGCGGCTGAAGTGGCGAAGCGCGCGAACGCTCGCGACGAGCATCGCGAGCCGCTTGCTGCGCCCCAGGCGCTTGCGCAGCGTCTCGCGCTGGCGAACCATCAGGGGGTAAAGCCCGACCGAACTGTTGTTGACGAAGATGTGGTCGTTGACCTCGCCGACGTCGATCGCTTCAGCATGGCCGGCGGCGATCACCGCCACCGCAGCGTCGAGTCCGTGCGGAATCCCGGCGTCGCGCGCGAGGTGATTGAGCGTGCCGAGCGGCAAGAGACCAAGCGTCAGCCCAGCCTTGACCGCCACCGCCGCGGCAAGGCTGACGGTGCCGTCGCCGCCGCCCGCGATCAGCGCATCCAGCCCCTCTTCCTCGGCGGCGCTCAGGAAGGCGGCTTGCAGCGCGGCGGGCGCGGCGAGGATGATCTTGGCCTCCACGCCCACCGCGGCAAACGCGGCGGCAAGGCTTTCCGCAAGCTCCGGATCGCCTCCCTCGACGGTGCCGCCGCTCCGGTTGATGACCGCAGTCACGCGCATGTTCCGCTTCTCCGGCACCATCCGCCGGCGACGATACGCTTGAGCGGGCCTCGAATTCGCATCGTGGAACGTAGCGTTCGCCCTGCGCAATGACCATATAGGGAGCATGGCCATTGCGATCAGAACCGGACTCGACGAGCCCGATACCGCCCAAAACTTCGTTCCGCATCGCCCCCAACGCCCGGCAAAGGCGGAAGGCGGCAAGGCGTTCAAGATCGTCGCCGATTACGAGCCCGCCGGTGACCAGCCCGCCGCGATCGCCGAGCTGGTCGAGCAGGCGCAGAAGGGCGAGCAGACCCAGGTGCTGCTCGGCGTCACCGGCTCCGGCAAAACCTTCACGATGGCCAAGATGATCGAGGAGCTGCAGCGGCCGGCACTGGTGCTCGCGCCGAACAAGACTCTGGCGGCGCAGCTCTACGGCGAATTCAAGAGCTTCTTTCCCGACAACGCCGTCGAGTTTTTCGTCAGCTATTACGATTATTACCAGCCCGAGGCCTATGTGCCGCGCTCCGATACCTATATCGAGAAGGAAAGCTCGGTGAACGAGGCGATCGACCGGATGCGGCACTCGGCGACCCGGTCCTTGCTCGAGCGCGACGACGTGATCATCGTCGCCTCCGTCTCATGCATTTACGGCATCGGCTCGGTCGAGACCTATTCGGCGATGACCTTCGCGCTCAAGAAGGGCGACAGCGTCGATCAGCGCGAGATCGTCCGCAAGCTGGTGGCGTTGCAGTACAAGCGCAACGACCAGGCGTTCGCGCGCGGCAATTTCAGGGTGCGCGGCGACAATCTCGAGATCTTCCCGTCCCATTATGAGGACACCGCCTGGCGCGTGACCTTTTTCGGCGACGATATCGAGGAAATCGTCGAGTTCGATCCACTGACCGGAAAGAAGGTCGCCAGCCTTGATTCCGTGAAGATCTACGCGAATTCGCACTATGTGACTCCGGGTCCCACCCTGAAGCAGGCGATGGAGGCGATCCGGCATGAGCTTTCCGAGCGGCTCAAGGAGCTGGTCGCGGAAGGCAAGCTGCTCGAGGCGCAACGGCTCGAGCAGCGCACCAATTTCGACCTCGAGATGATCGCGGCCACCGGCTCGTGCGCGGGCATCGAGAATTACAGCCGCTTCCTCACCGGCCGCCTCCCGGGTGAGCCGCCCCCGACCCTGTTCGAATATCTTCCCGAGAATGCGTTGCTGTTCATCGACGAGAGCCACCAGACCGTGCCGCAGATCGGCGCGATGGCGCGCGGCGACCACCGCCGCAAGATCACCCTCGCCGAATATGGCTTCCGGCTGCCGAGCTGCATCGACAACCGGCCGTTGCGCTTCAACGAATGGGACGCGATGCGGCCGCAATCGGTGGCGGTCTCGGCCACGCCGGGGCCCTGGGAGATGGAGCAGACCGGCGGCGTCTTCTCGGAGCAGGTGATCCGCCCGACCGGGCTGATCGATCCGCCGGTCGAGATCAGGCCGGTCGAGGAGCAGGTCGACGATCTGATCGCCGAGGCCAAGGCGACCGCCAAGAAGGGCTACCGCAGCCTGGTCACCACGCTCACCAAACGCATGGCCGAGGATCTGACGGAATTCCTGCACGAGGCGGGGCTTCGGGTGCGCTACATGCATTCGGATGTCGAGACGCTCGAGCGGATCGAGCTGATCCGCGACCTGCGGCTGGGCGTCTATGACGTGCTGGTCGGGATCAACCTGCTGCGCGAAGGGCTGGACATCCCGGAATGCGGCCTGGTCGCGATCCTCGACGCCGACAAGGAAGGCTTCCTTCGGTCCGAGACTTCGCTGATCCAGACGATCGGCCGCGCCGCGCGCAACGTCGAGGGGCGGGTGATCCTTTATGCCGACCGCATCACCGGATCGATGGAGCGCGCGCTGCGCGAGACCGATCGCCGCCGCGAGAAGCAGAAAGCCTATAACGACGCGCACGGCATCACCCCGACGACAATCAAGCGCAACATCGCCGACATCCTCGCCGACGTCTCGAACCGCGATGGCGTGCTCGTCGAGACCGGTGACGAGGAGCGGCCGCACCTCGTCGGCCACAATCTGCGCGCCTATATCGAGGATCTCGAGCAGCGGATGCGCAAGGCCGCCGCCGATCTCGAGTTCGAGGAGGCTGGCCGGCTGCGCGACGAGATACGCCGGCTCGAGGCGGACGAGTTGGGACTGCCCGATCATGAGCGCAAGGCGCCGCTGCTCGGCCATTCGAACGAGGGCAAGCCGGGTACGCGCAAGACCCGCTACGGCAAGCAGAAGCAGATCAGAATGGGCAAAAGGGCGTCGGGACGACGCTAGACTCAATCCCGGTTTGATTGAACCGGAATTGAGTCTAATTTTCTTTGTTTTCCGTGGTTTCCGAGCCGTCAGGTGAGTCCACCTGACTTGAAATCACTATAGCGCGCGTCGCCGTTCTGCAACCGACCGGCGCGCCCGTTGCCTGACGAATTGCGCTCGCGCGACGGATATCGTTCGCCGGTCGCCGCTTTGGGCTTGGATCGAAACGCCGCCCATGCTGTTGAGCATTGCCTAGTAGAAGCGTGGAGCGGGCGAATGCGATCAGCGGGCAGATCTTGGATTGTCGGGGCATTGGCGCTGCTGGCGGCTTGCGTAGCACAGCCAAGCGCCCCACCACCGCCGCCGACTTCGCCTGCTCCCGTGCCGGCGCCGACCGCTCCGGCACCGCGGGCGATCGACTGGCGCGATTTGCCGTTGAGCGGCGGCGCCTGGGGCTACCGCAGCGATACCTCGGCCGCCGAAGCACTGTTCGGGCCGGCCGGCCATGCGAGCTTCACGCTTCGCTGCGACCGCGCGCGCCGCGAGATCATGCTGGTGCGTGACGGGCTGACCAGCGGCAACACGATGACGATCCGCACGTCTTCGGGGACGCGCAATTTCCCGCTGTCGGTGCGGACCGAGCCGACGCCGATCGCCTACTCGACGGTGGACGCAAGCGATCGCTTCCTCGACAGCATCGCGTTCAGCCGCGGCCGCTTCACGGTCGATGTTCCGGGAACGGCGATGCTGGTGATCCCGGCATGGCCCGAGCCCGCGCGCGTGATCGAGGATTGCAGGGGGTGAGGAAGCGCCGCCGGCGCGGCGCGAGCCAATGAGGATTACCCAAAAGTTTTTTGATTACAAGACTTGATCGCCGATGCGCGAGGACTCATTATCGCTTTGTCTTCAACAATGCGAAAGGAGGTGATCCGATGTCTCATGGTTCAGCAGAGGGGTCGGTTCAGTTCGTTCGGGAGATGAAAGGCTAAGCCCTTCCGGTCTCTCCCGGGCTGGAGCTTCCGGCCGCTGACCATGTTTGGGGGGTCGTCGAACGAGGTTCGGCGACCCTTCGGCTTTTTCAGGGTTCGTCTGTGTCTCACTCGTCGCGGGGCGATGTCCTTTCGCGGCGACGCCCGCGTGCGACATATTTCTCGTTCACCCGCACTGAACGCGTCGCGATGGTGACTTCCGCGAGGAACAGCAGCAGCCCGCAGGTCAGGCTGATCATCGCGGCGATGAACAGCAACGAGATCGGCACCGCGAATTTGATCGCGACTATGTCGGCCACGAACAGGATCATCACGACAAGGCAGATGAGCAGGGCGGCGGTGGTGCACAACCCGATCGCCCAGTGGCAGATCGCCATCCGCCGATCGAGGATTTCGAGTTCCTTCAGCTCGATCACATCCTCCCCCTGCTCTTGCGCCGCGGCAAGATGGCGCTCGATCTGGCGCGCGCGATCGACGACGCGCGCGAGCCGCGCCGCGAAAACGTTGAGCAGGCTGCCGATGCCGGCGAGGAGGAACACCGGCGCCACCGCGAGCTGGATGATGTGCGCGATCGAGCTGATGCTGGAAGCCGCCATATCGCCGCCATAAGCGGCGGCCCGGTTCCAGCCAACCGTCAAACGCGTCGCCAGGAGCCGCGGCCTGGGCTGGGAGCAATCTGCGATCAGGAGTAATCGCACCCTATTCTATCGTCGCTCGAGGCCGCATTGCTTCGTGCGCAAAGCCGTACCCACCTTTTCGCGCAATGCTTTATAATGATCCCATGATCCGCTCGGCCATCTTGGCCGCGACAGCCATCGCCGCGGCGCCAGCGCTGGCAGCGCCCGACATCGCAGGCGATTGGGTGACGCAGGACCGCAGCGCGATGATCGCGATCGCGCCGTGCGGAGCGAGGCTGTGCGGCACGATCGCGAGGGCGCTGATCATCAAGCCCGGCCACGCGCAAACCGATGTCCACAATCCCGACCCGCGTCTTCGCGGCCGGAAGCTGATCGGCATGACGATCCTCAGCGGCTTCTCTCCGGGGCGCGACCGATGGGAGAAAGGACGGATTTACGATCCGGAGAGCGGCAAGACCTATCGTTCGTTGTTGAAGCTCAACCCGGACCGGTCGCTCAAGGTGAGCGGCTGCATCGCGTTTTTCTGCCAGTCGCAACGCTGGACGCGGCGATAGGGGCGCGGGCAGATTCCTGCCCGCGCCCGACCGGTCCGACCGGTTTAGCTCGTCGCTTCGAGGCTGCGGTGCACCGCTTCCCAGCGCTCGCGACCTGCGCGGATGGAATCATAATTGCGGGTGATCACGTTGCGCGTCTCGGGCGACAGCTGATCGTCGCCAAGCGCGGCCTGCCACTTTTCATCGAGATAGGTTTCGCCGCGGTCGACCTCCGCCAGCACCGCCTTGTCGTCCGAACCGGTGACGCGGTCGCGGATCGTCAGAAACGCCCGGTGGGCCGCCGCGAGCACGCTGCCGTCATCCTCCGGCGTTCCGCCATGGCGGCGGACTTCCTGCTGAAGCTCCTCGACCACGCGCCGGCGCTCCTCGGCGCGGGCCATGAACTCGGAGGCAAAGCGGCCGCTGGTCGCCTCCTCCGCAGACCGGCGATAGCCGTCGATGCTGTCGAGCGTCGTCTCGATGAGGCTGTTGAGCACGGCAATGTCATGGCTCTTCTCAAACATAATTACTCCTGTGGATGGGGCGCGCAGACAACGCACGGCATCGGGGAAGGGTGCTCGGCTTGCGACGGGACGGCGCGATCGTCCGCCGCCCCGCGCTTTGGTCGATCGAGCGCCGCGGGAACGGCGGCACCACGGCGGACGTTCTCCTTTTCAACAAGGAGCAAGGCATGATCAGCGAAGATAGCCCGGCGGCAGGCGACAAAGCCGAACGCGGCAAGCGAGCATCGTTCGACCGGCAGAGCGGTGCGGTGCACGGATCCGGATCCGGCGCAGGCGGCGGCGGAAATCCGGACGAGGATTATGACCAGGATGCGGCGGCCGGCGCTGGCGCAGAACCGGCCGGCGGCCCGCGGCCGCTCGACCGGGCGGTCGACAGGCCGATCGACCGCGACGAGGGCCGCTAGGATGGACGGCAAGCACCCACGCCATCCGCTTCCCGAAAGTGATGAGGCCCGTCACGGCGAGATACCGGAAACGATCGAGCGCGAGAAAGGCGAAGGCGAGGACGGCAAGGAGGTCGTCCAGCCCGCGCCGACCGCGGTGAATCCCGACGGGGAGCCTTATCGCTACGACGATCTCGGGCGCGCTGAACGCCCTTCTCCGGATCGGTGATCAAGGAGCAGAAAAATGGTCAATCAATATGAACCGAACGGTGGCCGGCAGGTCGGCGGCGGAGCTGACCGCAGCGATCAGCAGGCCGGCGGCGGCAGCAGCGGCACCGGCGGCTACGGCAAGATCCAGGACCGGAGGCAGGGCCGCGAGGAGCAGGGCGACGAGGCCAACGTGCGCCGTGATCCGCAGCTCGATCGCGGCGACGCGTTTGACGAAGAGCAGGGTGGCGGCCGCGACGATCAAAGTCTGAGCAGCTCCGGCTGGACCGAACCGCAGGGCGAAGGCGGCGGCCTGGAATCGCAGATGCACCAGCGCGGGCGAGGCCGCCTCACCAGCGGCGAGACCGAGCGCGACGCCGAATCCTGAAAATTGCGCGCAGGGCTCCTGCGTCTGCCGGCAACGTAAATCGGAACTGTTCGGCGTGCCGCACGTCTGTTACGGATCAGTTATGAAGGCGTAGGAGACTGCAATGGCAAAATCCGATGATCGGCCCACCGGCAAGCGCGGTTCGAAGATGTCGATGGCTGCGGCCACCGACAAGCTGACGGAGCTTGCGAACAATCCAATGGCGCGAAGCATGCTCGCCGCGGGATTGGTCGCGGCGGCCGCGGCGCTCACCACCAACCAGAAGGTTCGGCAAAGCGCGAAGAAAGCCGGGCAGGATGCGCTCGACGGTGCGGGAGCCGCGGCCGACAATGCCAGCAAGATCGGCGCCGCGATCGTTACCGCCGCGACCGATGCGGTGCGCCGGCTGCTGGCGAGCGATGATCAGCCGGCGGCAACGCGCAAAAGCGCGACCGGCGGGCGCAAGGGTGCTGCCTCCGGCAAGGGCAAGACGGCAACCAAGTCCGCTGGGCGCGGGAAAGCGAAGAGCGCCGGCGCAGGCAAGGCTGCAGCCGCAAGCAGCGCAGCCAAGCCAGCCGGAAAATCGACTGCGAGGCGCACGAAGACTGCGAGTGCAGCGAGCGGCCGCGGCGCGAACGGCGCGGGCGCGAAGGGCTCTGCCGCAAGAGCTGGTGGCACGAAGTCGGCGGGCGGCGCAAAGCGTGGGCGGAAAAGCGCGGCAAAGCCGGCCGAGGGCGCGAGCGGCGCCAGCTAGGCTTCTCGTGCGGCGGCGTCGGAGCTTTCGCGCCTAACCTCCCGAGCGAAGTGCCGGCGGCGCAGCGCTCGGACTCGACCGGATCATGCGCGCAGACCAGCCGCACGCCTGCCGCAGCGTCCAGCGCAAGCCGGCGCAGGCGCTCCTGGTTCGACAGGCGCAGCGTGCGATCGACCTCCATCATCGTCTGGCAGGCGCGCAGCCCCGGCGTGCACCGCCGCTTCGCCTCGCGCATCTCGCCGCGATAGAATAAGGCAGGCGATGCGTTCGTGATCGGAGACACAAACGGACGGCGGGGTGCCTTGTTCAGCACCCCGCCGCGAAAACCATTGAGTGGTCAAAGCTTAGCGACAGCGATAGCGGCTGCGGCCGCTGTTGCGGTCAACCTCGCGGCCGAGCAAGGCGCCCGCGGCCGCGCCGAGCAATGTGCCCGTGGTCCGCGAGCCGTGACTGTCGATCGCCCGGCCGACGAGCGCGCCGCCCGCGGCACCGACGATCAGGCCGGTCGTGCCGTTCTTCTTCTTGCAGCGCAGGCGGCCACGCGAATCGCGCCACGTCCTGCCGGTATAATAGCCATCGCTCTGGTAAGCGTAGGCCGGGGCCGACATCACGAAGGTCGGCACGGTCGGAATCGCCATGGTCGCCGCGGCGACAGCAAGAGACAATTTACGCATGATCATACTCCTCAATGAACCCGTAAGCCGAACAACGCGCCCATGGTTGCATGAGTTTCATTAACCCAAAACAACGATCTGTTCATCGGGTGTGCCGGGCGAACAGGCAGCGCAGGCAGCGCAGGCAGCAGCCGCCTCTTTTCGGTTTTTCTTTCGCTGCCGCTCGTCATGGAGCAGGCTGCGACCCGATGGATCGCAGCCTGCTCTATGACCTTTTTGAGACCGCGTGGCTTGTTGCGAAAAGCCGGCACCCACCTTTTCGCGCGATGCGCTGGGGCTTCCCGAGAAGCGGCTTATCGGCGCAATCATGAACTCCCACCATCTTTCCCTGCGCGACTTCCTGCTGGCGCTCGCGGTTGTCGCCGTGTGGGGCACCAACTTCGTGGTGATCCGGCTCGCGCTCGACGAATTGCCGGCCCTGCTGCTCGCGGCGCTGCGCTTCGCCTTCGCCTTCCTGCCAGTCGCCTTTTTCCTGCCGCGGCCGCGCGTGCGGTGGGCCTATCTTGTCACCTATGGGCTGCTGATCGGCGTTGGCCAGTTCGGCATATTGTTCATCGCGATGGAGCAGGACATCACGCCTGGCCTGGCCTCAGTGATCGTCCAGATGCAGGTCTTTTTCACGATCGCGCTGTTCGGCTGGCGCTCGGGCGAGAGGCTGCGCGGGTTCCAGTGGATCGCCCTACTGCTTGGCGTCGGCGGGATCGCCGTGATCATCGCCAATGCGAGCGGCACGACCACGCCGCTTGGCGTCGCGCTGACCCTGGCGGCGGCGCTCGCCTGGACCGGCGGAAACCTGGCCGCCAAGGAAGCCGATCCTCCCAACATGCTCGCCTTCGTGGTCTGGTCGAGCCTGTTCGCCGTGCCCCCGCTCTTCCTGCTTTCGCTGGTCTTCGACGGCCCGCAGGCCATCGCCACCGGTCTCAGCCATGCCAGCGCCGGAGCCTGGGCCGCCGTGCTGTGGCAGTCGATCGGCAACAGCCTGTTCGGCTATGCGGCCTGGGGCTGGCTGCTCCAGCGCCACCAGGCGGCGACCGTCACGCCGATGGCCTTGCTCGTTCCCGTCTTCGGCATGGGGGCCTCGATCGCGCTGCTCGGCGAGGATTTTCCCTCGTGGAAGGCGCTCGCCGCCGTGCTGATCATCGGTGGTCTCGCCATCATTGTCCTCGCGCCGCGATGGATCGCAAGAAAGACGGCGCCATGAGCCGCGGCTGGCACTCAGCGCGGGGGTTTCCGCGATCCTGCCTCTATCCTGCCACGGTCCGCAGCGATAAAGGCGCCCGGCAGTGGCGGACGTCCCGCCGATAGTCGAGGAATAGAGTTGGCCTCTCGCCCGCTGGAAGTCGTGCTTGTCGGGGAAAATCCCACGCGTCTCTGGGGCATCAGCGTCGACGAGCGCGTCGCTCGCATCGCCGCGGCGCAAAAGCTCGCGATCGGCGAGCAGCCGGTCGGCGAAGGTGCCGCGCTGCTCGTCGACCGCTCGTTCGTGTTCGATCCGGCCTGGCTGCGCGAGATCGCGGCGCATCCCGGCGACGGGCTGACACAGGGCGACAGGATCGCGCTGGCGCATTGCCGCAACGAGCAGGAGCGACGCGAGGCTGCGGCGGCGATGGCGGCCGCTGCCGCACCTGCAGCGACGACGTTGAAGCTGCGCCGGCACGAGCAGGGCGGAACGCAGCTCAACGCCGAACTGCGCAAGCGCGAGCAGCCCTTCCTGATGATCCTCGAGCCGGCTTCGGTTCGCACCGCCGAGCGCGCCAGCTATTTCGGGGCCTATAAGGGCGTCACCGATCTGCTGACCAAATATCTGTGGCCCGAATGGGCGCTGGTGCTCACACGCCTCGCCGCGCGTCTCGGCATCACCCCCAACGCGGTGACCGCAATCGGCGCGTTGCTTTGCGTGGTCACGACCTTCCTCTTCTGGCGCGGCGATTATTGGATCGGAATGGCGACCGCGCTCGGCTTCATGGTGCTCGACACGGTCGACGGCAAGCTTGCCCGCTGCACGATCACCTCGTCGAAATGGGGCAATATCTTCGATCACGGCATCGACCTTATCCATCCCCCCTTCTGGTGGTACGCGTGGGGAGCCGGGCTCGCTGCCTACGGCCGGCCGCTCGACACGCGGGCGTTCGCGGCCGCCATCGCGGTGATCATCCTTGGCTATGTCGTGCAGCGGGTGATCGAGGGTGCGTTCATGCGGCTCTACGGGATGCACATCCATGTCTGGCGAAAGGTCGATTCGGATTTCCGGCTGATCACCGCCCGGCGCAATCCGAACATGGTCATCCTGCTCGTCAGCCTCTTGCTGGGGCGGCCGGACCTCGGCCTGATCGCCGTCGCGATCTGGACGATGGTGTCGTGCCTGTTCCATCTCGTGCGTCTTGTTCAAGCGGTGCGGGTGCGCGCGGGCGGCGGCGAAATAAGGTCATGGCTCGGCTGAACGGCGGCATCCACGCAGGCACGATCGCCGCCAGCACGATCGGGGATGCGGCGCACGCGGTGCTGACCACCGCGGAGCCGCGCGACAAGGTTCGCGCCGCGCGCGCAGCGGCGCGGGCGTGGCGGCAGGGCAGGCTCGCGCACCGCTTCCAGGCGGTCATGCCCGCCCGCCCTGCTCGGCCGGTCCGGCCCGAGCTGCTTTCGGCTGCGCGCATGCCGAAGCGGGGCAGGGGCGGCTCCGAGCGCGGGCGGATCGCGATGCTGCACGCGCTGGCGCACATCGAATTTGGCGCGATCGACCTCGCATTCGACATGATCGGTCGCTTCGGCGGGTACTTTCCGCCTGCTTTCGTCGACGAATGGGTGCGGGTCGGCGCCGACGAGGCGATGCATTTCGCTTTGCTCGACCGGCGCCTGCGGGCTCTCGGATCCGGCTATGGCGCGCTCCCCGCGCACGACGGTCTCTGGGAGGCCGCGGGCCAGACAGCAGGCGACGTGCTCGCGCGGCTTGCGGTCGTGCCGATGGTCCTCGAGGCGCGCGGATTGGATGTGACGCCGGCCACCGCCGCACGCTTCGAACGGGCCGGCGACACCCGCTCGGCTTCTGTCTTGTGGCGGATCTATCGCGACGAGATTCAACACGTTGGAATCGGGACGAGGTGGTTCAAAATCGCTGCGCTGGAACGCGGCTTCGAACCGGTTTCCCACTGGAGACGGTTAATAAAAAATAATTTCTCAGGGGCCTTGAAGGCTCCGTTCAACGACTCGGCTCGCGACGAAGCCGGTCTGTCCCGCGATTTCTACATTGGGCTTGCGGCTCAAGACGATGTTCAACATCCTCACGCTATCACGTCAGCGGGTGGGCAACTTCCTGACGCCGAGAGCGGGCCACAAGCCCTAGTTTGAATCCATGGTCGCGTTTTGTGACCGTGCCGGCCAAGCGGGTCGACCGGGGAATTGAATGACGCATAAGAGTGACGCACAAGCGCTTGCAGCGACCGGGGGGCATGGTTTGTTCCCGACACGCGCTCCGCTCAATGCCGCCGCGGCTCTGGCCGCGCTGTTCATCCTCCTCTCGTCGACCTTCGCCGCGGCCCAGCCTGCCGGTGTGACGCCTACCCAACAGCAGGTCACGGGCTTCCAAGGCCAGGGCGGGCCGTTCGAAGCGGTCGCGCCGCTCAAGGCCGGCGATCCCAAGTTCAAGCAATTGTTCATGAGCTGGAAGAAGCTCGACCGGGTCGAGCAGGGCACGATCGCCATCCCCTCGTCGATGCCGGTCAGCGGGACCAACTTCACCAGCGGTTACGGCGTTCGTTCGGACCCGTTCCGCGGCCGTGCCGCGATGCACACCGGGATCGACCTTGCCGGCCCGATCGGCACCCAGATCCGCGCCACCGCCGACGGCTACGTGCAGCGCTCCGAATGGGTGAACGGCTACGGCAACCTCGTCGAGATCAGCCACGGCAGCGGCATCCAGACCCGCTACGGGCATCTCTCCAAGTCGCTGGTCACTCCCGGGCAGCGCGTCAAGCGCGGCGACCTGATCGCGCTGATGGGCTCGACGGGCCGCTCGACCGGCAGCCATCTCCATTATGAGGTCCGCATCGACGGCAAGGCGGTCAATCCGACCCCGTTCATGCAGACCAATGATTATCTGCTCGCGCTGCAGCGCCGCGTCGCCGCCGGATCCGCGCAAGTCGCGATGGGCGGGCCTGCCGGGGGCAGCAAGTAAGAGAAGCCGCTCAGCTTAGCTGGGGCATCAAAAAGCCCGCCTGTCTTCCGAGACCGGCGGGCTTTTTGATATTCCGCTCGCGGCGGCTTGTGGTTGGAGCGGCTACTTGCCCCGCTTCTTGCGGTGATGCTCCATGTCGAGGACCATATTGGCTTCGCCCTCGGGCAGCAGCCCGAGCCGCCGCGCGACGTCCTGATAGGCCTCGGCTTCGCCGCCGAGGTCGCGGCGGAAGCGATCCTTGTCGAGCTTCTCGTTGGTCGTAGCGTCCCACAGCCGGCAGCCGTCCGGGCTGATCTCGTCGGCGAGGATGATCCGGCTGTACTCATTTTCCCAGATTCGGCCGAATTCCAGCTTGAAGTCGATCAGGCGGATGCCGATCCCGGCGAACAGGCCGCACATGAAGTCGTTGATGCGCACCGCCATGTCGGCGATGTCGTTCATCTCCTCCTGGCTCGCCCAGCCGAAGCAGGCGATATGCTCGTCGGCCACCATCGGGTCGCCGAGCGCATCGTCCTTGTAATAATATTCGATGATCGTGCGCGGGAGCTGCGTCCCTTCCTCGATGCCGAGCCGCTTCGAGATGGACCCGGCGGCGACGTTGCGCACGACCACCTCGAGCGGGATGATCTCGACCTGGCGGATCAATTGCTCGCGCATGTTGAGGCGGCGGATGAAATGGGTGGGGATGCCGATATGGCCGAGCAGGGTGAAGATATGCTCGGAGATGCGGTTGTTGAGCACGCCCTTGCCGGAGATCGTCCCCTTCTTCTGCGCGTTGAAGGCGGTCGCGTCGTCCTTGAAATATTGGATGAGCGTGCCCGGCTCGGGACCCTCGTAGAGAATCTTGGCCTTGCCTTCGTAGATTTGGCGGCGGCGGGACATCGGCGTGGATCCCAAAAATTATGCGGAAAACCGCGGATAGAAAGACAAAGGCCCCGGGTGACGCGTGGGAGATACGCGCGCCGAGGCTCTGCTGGCGCCTATAGGGGAGAAGCAGCAAAGGTGCAATCGATTGGCCCCCCGAACCGGTGCGCCGGAGATGAGGCGTGGCAATGTTGAGGCGTGGGAGGATGCGCCGCCACCCTCCCGCCGCCACCCCCCCACCGCCAATCGTCGACCGCCGGCCTGAGGGAGGCGCAGGTCAACCCTGCTTCCGCTCCGCGTCGTGCAGCCACGGCGCCTCATATTGAATCTCGTGGAGGCGCTTCAGCGACAGTTTGAGCTGATCGAGAATATTGGCCACAACGTCGCCAAAAGCAGCGCCGTGGTCGACCCACAGACGGCCATCGAGTTCGTCGCGCATCGTTCCGCTCCTCGTCAAATCGCGGCCTCAGGGCCGCAGCCGGACAATGGCGAAAGGCGCACGGCGACGCCAATCAAACGCTCGACTCATCGTATAAGCTCAGCTTATGAGGAGTTATGCGCCGCATCCCTCCCTTGAGCGCGGTCAGAGTGTTCGAAGCAGCTGCGCGTCACGAGAATTTTACCAAGGCTGCCGCCGAGCTCGGCATGACCCAAGCCGCGGTAAGCTATCAAATAGGCTTGTTGGAAGAACGGCTCGGACTGGCGCTATTCGTACGCGACAAGGGCCGGGTCAGATTGAGCGGCCAAGGACGCAAGGTCGCGCCCCTCGTCAGCGGCGCGTTCGACACGCTCGGCGAGGCCTTCGCCGGCCTGGCGCTCGACCATGATACGTTGTTGAGCATCAGCACGACGCAGACGTTCGCGTCCAACTGGATCGCGCCGCGCCTCGGCAGCTTCCAGGTCGAGCGGCCCGAGCTTGCAGTCCGACTCAAGACCGACAACCGCCTGGCAGACTTTACCGACGAGACCGATGTCGGGATCCGCTCCGGAAATGGCGGCTGGCGAGGACTGTGCTCGCATTTCCTGTTCCAGTTCCACTCGACACCGATGTGCAGCCCAGCCTTTCTCGAGCGCTATCCCCTTCGCGATGTCGCGGACGTACTGGACGTTCCCCGGATTGGAGCGGGCGATCTCGAAGGCGATGCCTGGTGGCGGCGCTGGCTCGACCGCGCGGGGGTGTCCGCGCCGGAGGGCGCGAGGAGCGGCGGGATCTGGCTCGATTCGCAGGTGATGGAAGGCAATGCGGCGATGGCGGGGCATGGCGTCGCGATGCTTTCGCCGATGTTCTGGCGGGACGAGCTCGCCGCTGGCCGACTGGTCCAGCCGTTCCCGATCATCAGCCTCGACGGCTTTTCCTATTGGCTGGTCTATCCCGAGCACAAGCGCAACCAGCGGAAGGTCCGGGCTTTCCGAGACTGGCTGCTCTCGCAAGTCGCACTCGAAGCCCGGAATGGCCCAGCGGAGGCCTATGCGCCCCCGATCGGCTCTGGCTGACCCGCTGGTCCTGCCCGGCGATCATTGTCGGCAAGCACAAGCGCCTCGCTTCGCTCCTGGCGGCTTGCTATCCCCCGGCCATGTCCGATTCTGAAATCTACGACCAAATCGCCGACTCCCCGTTCGACGACGCGCTCTCGCAACGGTATCTCGTCTACGCGCTGTCGACGATCACCGCGCGCTCGCTTCCCGACGTCCGCGACGGCCTGAAGCCGGTCCATCGACGGCTGTTGTGGGCGATGCGGCTGCTGCGGCTCGATCCTGGCTCAGCTTATAAGAAATGCGCGCGCGTGGTCGGCGACACGATCGGCAAATATCATCCCCACGGCGACCAGTCGGTCTACGACGCGATGGTCCGCCTCGCCCAGAGCTTCTCGCTGCGCTACCCGCTGGTCGACGGCCAAGGCAATTTCGGCAACATCGACGGCGATAATGCCGCGGCCTATCGCTACACCGAAGCGCGCATGACGCAGGCCGCAATCGAGCTGATGGCCGGTCTCGACGAAGGCAGCGTCGCCTATCGCCCGACCTACAATGGCGAGGAGGAAGAGCCCGAGGTGTTCCCGGGCCTGTTCCCCAATCTGCTGGCCAATGGCGCGAGCGGGATCGCGGTCGGCATGGCGACGTCGATCCCGTCGCACAATGTTGCCGAGATCATCGATGCCGCGACGCATCTGATCGACAATCCCAAGGCCGAGCCATCCGCGCTGATGGATTTCGTCGGCGGACCCGATTTCCCGACCGGAGGCGTGATCGTCGACAGCGCCGAAACGATCGCCGCTGCCTATGCGAGCGGGCGCGGCGCGTTCCGCGTGCGCGCCAAATGGGAGGTCGAGGATCAGGGCCGCGGCACCTGGAACGCGATCATCACCGAAATCCCGTTCCAAGTCCCCAAATCCAAGCTGATCGAGCAGATCGCGGCGCTGATCGCCGACAAGAAGCTGCCGATCCTCGCCGATATCCGCGATGAGTCGGACGAGGCGATCAGGATCGTGCTCGAGCCGCGCAGCCGCACGGTCGATCCGCAGATGCTGATGGACAGCCTGTTCCGGCTGACCGATCTCGAGACGCGGGTCTCGCTCAACCTCAACGTGCTCGACGCCACCCGCACGCCGCGCGTGATGAGCCTCAAGGAGGCGATCAGCGCCTGGCTCGACTTCCAGATCGAGGTGCTGGTCAAGCGTGCGCAGCACCGCGTCGCCAAGATCGACGACCGGCTCGAGCTTCTCGAAGGCTATCTGATCGCTTTCCTCAACCTCGACCGGGTGATCCAGATCATCCGCGAGGAGGACGAGCCCAAGCCGGTGATGATCGCCGAGTTCAATCTGACCGACCGCCAGGCCGAGGCGATCCTCAACATGCGCCTGCGCTCGCTGCGCAAGCTCGAGGAAATGCAGCTTCGCACCGAACGCGGCAAGCTCGACAAGGAGAGGGCCGAGCTCGCCAGGCTGATCGAATCGCCCGTCCGCCAGCGCAATCGCCTGAAGAAGGACCTGGCCGAGCTTCGCGAGCGCTACGGCCCGGATACGCCGCTCGGGCGCCGCCGCACCCTGCTCGAGGAGACCGGCCCGGCGCGCGAGATCCCGCTCGAGGCGATGATCGAACGCGAGCCGATCACGGTGATCATGTCCAAGCGCGGCTGGATCCGGGCG
>Ga0255338_1002523_pt1 | contig 26173 bp, 17 predicted proteins | sample MeOH1_35cm_T4_19_FD_203715 | JGI IMG/M metagenome (GOLD analysis project Ga0255338, IMG submission 203715) | Sandy soil microbial communities from University of British Columbia, Vancouver, Canada - MeOH1_35cm_T4_195 | ecosystem: Engineered > Artificial ecosystem > Sand microcosm > Unclassified ...
TATCTGGGCGGCCTGCTGGAGCACACCCTGTCCGTGGCGGGCATGGCTGGCCGCGCCTGCGGCCATTACCGGGACCTGAACCGCGATCTGGTGCTGGCCGGGGTCTTCCTGCACGACGTGGGCAAGACCGCCGAGCTGAGCTACCAGCGCAGCTTCGGCTACACGGACGCGGGCAACCTGCTGGGCCACATCGCCCTGGAGGCCGACTGGATCAGCCGGGCGGTGGGCAAGATCCCCGGGTTCCCCGAGGACCTGCGCCTGCAGATCCTGCACATCGTCCTCAGTCACCACGGCCGCCTGGAGTTCGGTTCGCCGGTGCTGCCCAAGACCCCCGAGGCCTTGCTGGTCCACTACCTGGACGACCTGGACGGCAAGCTGGAGGTGATGTTCAGGGCCACGAAGGATGAGTCGGACAGCGGTTCCTGGAGTCCCTTCAACCGGGCCCTGGAGCGCATGATCTACCGGAGGCGCTGGCCCAGGGTCGAGCCTGTCGAGAAGTGATCACAAAAGGGTCAGATGTGATCGCTTATGGTCAGATTCAAAGCGAATGATCCTCCTCTGGGCAGGTCCGGCTCGGCAGAAGGTGAAAGGAAGTCCTGATAATTCAGGCGATGTGCTAAACCTGCCTCGACAGCAGGTCTCTGGCACGGCTCTGGCCCTAGAGGAAGGTCCCACCCTTCCCGAGGTGCGCCATGAAGTTGTCCCGCAAGGCCAAACGCTATGATGATTCCGTGCTGCCTGGTGAATTCCACGGCTTCGAGCCCTTCCACCAGACGGACCTGGAGCTGGACGGCACCCTGGAGGGTTTCCTCCGACGGGGCGACGATGGTGTGCAGCTGGGCGAGATGGTCCTGGAGTGCCACGTGCCGAAGCGGCTCAGCTTCGCCAAGCTGAAGACGAAGGCCGAGATGCTGTCGGAGAAGGTGAACTACCTGAAGGAGCGCCTGGAGATCGTGGACCACGACCGCCGGGGGATGTACATTCAGCTCCGCAGCCTGCCGCCGTACAAGGACGACACCCAGATCCAGTTCAACGAGATCAGCCTCGGCAAGAACAAGGTCGTGGTGAAGCGCATCGCCTTCTACCGCAAGGAGGAAGTGAAGCAGCAGGTGCCCCTCCAGCTGTCCGAGCTGGAGCTCAAACGCCTCCTGTTCGATATTCGACAGGCGATTGCGTAGGAATGTAAGTTCTTTATTGACTCGTCATGACAGCAAAAAGGGCGCCATCGGCGCCCTTTTTGCTGTCGCTGCGCCGGAACGGCGCAGCGCAGAAAATGGGGTTGGGTGGCCGACCTGCTTCGTGATGCTCTGCTCGACGGGGCCCGGCATTTGGCGCTGCCCCGCAGCACCAAATGCCACCCGTCAGAGCATCGCCATCCAGCTGCCCGATTCCGCCCCGCGGATGGGCCCCTCCGGCAGGTCACTCTCCTTGAAGAGGAAGTGGTTGCTGTTCCAGCTGCCGCAGCTGTCGCAGCGATCCACGTAGTCCTGGGTCTTGTGGCCGCAGACGGCGCACTCGAAGCGGAGCTTGAGGATCCCCAGGTTGCGGAGCAGCTGGCGGTACTCGTTCAGAGAGGCATCCAGACGACCGCGGCGGCTGTGGATCTTGGCCATGAAGAAGAACAGGATCGGGCTGTAGACCACCTGGCTGCGCACCTCCTGGAAGAGATCCAGGGCCTCGTCCAGGATCTCCAGGCGGTAGAGCATCTTGCCCAGGAAGAACTTGGCGGTGGTGGCGTGCTTGGAGGTGGCGGCCACCCGGCGCATGAGGGCGAGCCCGTCTTCGGGGCGGCCCAGCTGGATGAAGTAGTCCTCGATCTCCTGGAGGAAGGTGCCTTCGCCGGTCTTGCGGAAGCCCTCCAGCCAGATCTCCTGGCCCTGGGCCTCCTGGTCCTGGAGGATCATGCAGCGGCCCAGGCTGAGGTAGGCGGGCACGAAGTCCGGCTCATCCTTGATGACCTGCTGGAAGATCTGGGCGGCATCCTTGAACTGGTCCGCCTCCACCTTGGCCAGGCCCACCTGGTAGGCCAGGGCGGCGCCCTGGGCCTTCTCGCCCTGGGTGAGGTCCCCGGGGAACAGGGTCTGCAGCTTCTTCTGGGCCTCCATGGCCTCCTCCCAGCGCTGGGCGTCCATGTGGAGGGCCCGCAGGCGCCGCCAGGCGCGCAGCGCCTTCTTGGGATGGCTGGAGGCGAGCTTGGCCAGCACCGCGACAGAGGCTTCGGGATTCCGCGTGGCCATGTGGGCCTCGGCCAGCTGGTAGGCCGCCTCGACCAGGTCCGGCTCGTCATCGCAGAGGGCCTGGAAGAGCTTCACGGCCTCGTCCGGGCTGCCGGTCTTCATGAGGACTTCGCCCATGAGCAGGCGGGCGGGCACGTGTTCCTTGCGCTGCTCGAGGATGCTCTCCAGGATCACCTTCGCTTCCCGGGGCAGGCCGTGGGCCAGAAGGTCGCGGGCATCCTGCATGCGCTCGGAGATGCGCTTCACTAGCCGCGTGTCGGCGGAGGCGTTCAGTCCGCGCACCAGCCGCACCACCTCCATGATGCCGGTGTAGAGCACGTTCAGCAGGAAGCCCAGCAGGAAGGCCAGGAGGATGACGCTCTGGATCTTGATGTCTTCGCCGAAGATGACGACTTCGCGTACCAGCAGGTCGTGGTTGGTCAGGTACAGGTTGCCCAGTACGAACAGCACGAAGGCCAGGAGCACGAAGAAGAACACGTTCACAAGACGCATGGGCCGACCTCGAAAGCTGGGCCTAGCATGACACAGGTGGCCATTGGCTCTCAGCTGTCGGCTCTCAGCTTTCAGTGGGGCGGTCGATCCACTCCTTCGCCGCTTTCTTCGCCCTGCGGGCTCAGACCTCTCCCGTTAAGGGGCTGGCGAACCGGGGTGGCTATTCTCCCGCGGCCTTGTCGATCCACTCCTTCGCCGCTTTTAGGTCTTCCCACACGGAGCGGCGCACATCCTGGGTGTACTGGCGCAGCACGTAGGCGGGGTGGAAGGTGGGCATGACGGGGATCTCGCGGTCGCCGATCCGCACGCGTTTCCACTGGCCCCGCACCTTCGTGATGCCCTCCCCGATGCCCAGCAGTTCGCGCAGGGGCGTGGCACCCAGGGTGACGATCACGGCAGGCTGGATCAGCTCGATCTGGCGATGCAGGTAGCCGAGGCAGGCCCGGGCCTCGTCGGGGCTGGGGGTGCGATTATCGGGGGGTCGGCATTTGACCACGTTCGCGATGTAGGTCTCTTCGCGTTTCAAGCCGATGGCGCCGATCATCTTGTCCAGCAGCTCACCGGCCTTGCCCACGAAAGGCCGGCCCTGCAGGTCCTCGTCCCGGCCGGGGCCCTCGCCCACGAACATGAGCCGGGCCCGCGGATCGCCTTCGCCGAAGACGAACTTCAGGCGGCCCGGTCCCAGCGGGCAGGCGAGGCAGCCCTGGATGGCCTGCTCCAATACCGGGAGGGTGGCTGCGGCGGCCACGGCTTCCGGGGGCGGGCAACCCACGGGATCCGTAGGGGGGACATAGGCCACGGAGGGAGCGGGAGAAGGTCTGGGGGCAGAGCGGGTCGGGGCGGGGGCCGGTCGAGGGGGCATACGCAGGCTTGGAGCGGAGCTGGCCGGCACCGGGGCGGCGGCCACGGGCTCGCGGACGAGCCCCATCACCCCCAGTTCCTCGAGGGTGTCGCGCCAGGCTTGAAGGGGCGAATCCATAGCTTCCAGCCTAGCCCGGAACTTCACCTCCGGTTGGGGCATCCTAGAGCGTTGGAGCCCTTGCATGGAGCAGTCCCCCCAGGAAACCCCGTTCGGCAGCGAGGAGGCCTTTCACAGTGCCTTCGCTGAGCTTTATCCCCGGCTGGTGAGCTACGCCCGCCGCTATGGGGCCACCTTCCCGGAAGACATTGCCCAGGAGGCCTTCGTCATCCTCATGCAGCGGGAGGTGCGGGTGGAACACCCCACCGCCTTCCTCTATGGAACGGTGCGCACCCTGTCCCTCACGGAGCGCCGCCCCATGAAGAACCAGAACCTCAGCCTGGAGGCTGTGTCCGAGCCCGGCCTGGCCGGCGGGGCCGACGACCTGGTGCTGAATCAGGAGGTCCGGGAACGGATGCGCCTGCTTTCTCCCACCTTCCGCGAGGCCCTGTGGCTCTTCGTGGTCGAGGGCCTCTCCATCCGGGAGATCGCGGAGATCCTTGGCATCCCCGAGGCCACCGTGAAGACCCGCATCCACCGGGCCAAGGCCCAACTCAAAGATCAGCTCAACCCCACTGGAGGCGTGCATGTCCTGGTCTGATCCCGCCCGGCGTTTCGAACCCGCGGAAGATGTCGAGCTGCGGGCCGAGCTCCGCGATCTCCTGGGCCTTGGGCCCGTGGCCGCCAGCGCCCCAGCGGCGCCCAGTGCGGAGCTGGCCACCCTGGCCGACGACCTGCGCCGGGAGGCCCAGCGCCGCCGCCGCACGGAGCGCAAGCGGCCCACCTGGGGCCTGCTGGCCGCCGCAGCCCTGCCCCTGCTGGCCGTCCTGGCCGGCCTCGGCACCTGGGGCTTCCAGCAGAAGCACCGGGCGGACGGATTGGCCCTCCAGGCCCAGCGCCAGGAGCAGGAACTCACCCGCATGGCCGCCACCCATGCCGCCGAGGTGGCCCGGGAGCGTCAAGCCAAGGAAGAAGTCCAGCAGCAGCTTCAGTTGGCCTCGAAACAGGGGGGCCGCAAGACCGAGCCCTACCTGGTCATCCCCGTGGAAAAGCCCCTGAAGTTCCAGGGCGACGACTACCAGCGGGTGAAGGGCAAGCCCTAGCAGTGGCCGCAGCACTGCGCTTCTCGGGGGGATGGGGAAAGAAAAGAGCCGGCTTGGCCGGCTCTTTTCTTGGGGATCCGGGCGTGTGCGCGAAGCGCCCTCCGCCTGACGCGGCCTCCTCAGGAGGCCACTCCCGCTCCTCCGTCGCGGAGGCGGAGCCTCCCCCCGGGAGAGGGCAAGCCCCAGGCCGGCTTTGCCGGAATGGGGCGCGGGGGTCCGGGGGTGTGCGCGCAAGCGCGGAACCCCCGGAGAGCATCACCCTGCCTGGCTGTGATTGGCTGGGGTCCAGCCCCGCTCGTTCAGCAGCTTCACGCCCTGGATGCGGGTGAGGCGGAAGGCCATCTCCTCCTGGTGGAGGTGGCAGAAGGCCAGCAGGTGATCCTCCTGGATGGTGCGCGGGGAGACGCGCCGCAGCTGCGTGCGGTGGGCGGCCGGGGGCAGGTAGGTGAGCTCCACCATGAGCGTGTGCCCGGCGGCGTACTCGAGGATGCGCTGCACCTCTTCGGCAAGCTGGTCCTCGCCGCCCAGGTGCAGCATGGGGATGCGGCGCTGGACTTCCTGGTAGAGGGCCGGATCCTCGTCGTGGAGCTTCTGGAGGGCCGAGCGCACCATCTGCTGCACGGGCTCCAGGTGGTGGTTCATCCCCTTCTCGTCCACGAAGGCGAGCGCCGCCAGCGCCCAGAGGTAGAACTTCTCATCCGAATCCACGCTCAGGGCCAGGAACCGCCCGGGCTTGGGCATGAAGCCCGCCTGCTTGAGCAGGGCATGGGCATTGCCGTCGCCGCGCACCTCCAGCACGGTGTCGGACAGCGTGGCCAGCTTCAGGGGCGCCAACTCGGGGCGCAGCTTCAGCTCATCCGCCAGGTGGGCCGTGCGGGCACGCACGAGCCGCACGCCCTGGTGCACCTCCACCTCGCCCACGCGGCGGGAGAGGTCCTCCAGCAGCTGGAGCAGGGGCTGGGGAAGGGTCTGCGTGGAGGCGCCCAGGCGTTGGCCCAGTTCCTCGAGGGGGACGCCGGCGTCGAGGGCGCGCACCAGGGTGCTGTGGCTCACGCGGAAGGTGCCCATGGCATCGAGGGCCTCCACATCCGCCAGCTGGGCCAGCTGGAGCAGGCGATGGGGGTTCTGGAGCAGGGGTGTCAGCAGCTCCAGCGTGGGCTGCAGGATCATGGGCTGATCGATCTCCAGGGGCTGCCAGTGGGCGGCGGTGCCTTTCAGGTCGCGCAGCAGGTACTCATGGGCCAGCGCCTCGCCATGCTCGGTGAGGCGCAGGTGCGTGTAGCCCTCGTCGCCCTGGATGATGCCCATCCGCCCCAGGAAAGGCAGGAACACGGTGCGGGTGCGCTCCTCGTCGAGGGGGTGCAGGGTCTTGAGGAACGCCAGGAAGGGCTGGACGGCAAGGGCCTGGCCCCGGCGCTCCAGCAGGTGCTGCATGAGGAAGTGGCGATCCTCCGCCGGAGGCATGCCCCAGGCCTTGAGGTCGTGCTCCAGCAGGCTGGCGAAGGCGCGTTCGGCCACCCAGCGGGGGGGATGGCTCGTAACGGCGGGCAGCAGCGTCTCCACACGGCCTTCACGGCTCCACAGCAGGCCCAGGCGGTGCAGCAGGGTGAAGATCAGGGTGGCGTCCTGCTCCTCCTGCAGCATGGCGTTGCGCTGCATGAGCTGGCCCAGCTCCTTCTTGGCGGGCAGGCCGCCCTTCAGCACGCGCAGGCCAGCCACGCAGCGCAGGAGGACGCCCGTGAGGGCCAGGGAGAACCGGAACGGCTCGGCAGCGCGCAGCTTCACGCCCTCCGGGGCCTGGAAGTTCAGGGCGCCATCGTCGAAGTCATCGAGGGCGTCGGCCACGCGCCCGGCCACGGCCCAGCCCTCGCCATCGGGCAGGATCAGCCCCAGTCCGCGAAGGATGTCGATGATCGGCGCTGGGGGCAGCGCGCCTTCGTTCGCCAGGTGCTTCAAAGCCACCAGGGAACCGCTGTCCAGGTCGGCCAGGGTATCGGCCAGGCGCTTGTGGTCCTCAAGGTGGAAGACCATGGTCTTGAGCAGGCGCACCCGGCCTTCGGCTTCGTCCTCCCAGCGGAGGGGAATGGGCAGGCGACGGCGCTCGCAAATGGTCCTGAGCTGCTCATCCGAGCAGTTCGAAAGGAGCTGGTAGTGGTTGAACGGCATGGACACCTGGGTACAGATGATCCTCCAGTGTCCCACGGAACACCGGAACACTCACGCGGAAAAAACGCCCGGTAGGCCGGGCGTCTTCACGCCTGGGTGGAGCTGGCCCCGTTATTCGAGGGTCTTGAGGTGGAGGGTCCGTCCCACCACGCCGTCGCTGAAGACCAGGTCGAATCGTTTCGCCCGGCTCATGAAAGCCTGGCGGCCACCGTAGAGGATGGCGATGACTTCGCCCGAATCCGCATCGCGCACGAGGGCGGCCGGATGCACCGCGACGTCCCAGGTGAGCTGGACCTGGTTCTCCGAGAGGCGCTGGACCTCGGGTATTGAGGCGGCTCCAGACGTGGCATGGAGGCTGGTGACGATTCTGCCGTTCTTGAGGACGGTCAACCCGGCCAGGGAATCCAGAACGGCCGCATCGATCGGGAGAGCCATGACGAAGTGGCGCTCGAGCCCCTTGGGCCAGCAGCCGAGGTCCATCAGTTCGAGGGGCGTGGTGTAGACGGGAAGGCCCTTCTGGTCCACGCACTCCAGCGTGTAGTCCCCCGCACTGGGTGTGGCGGACGGGAGCGCCCGGGTGCGGAAGGACGGGAGGAGTTCGACCTTCCCGTCCTCGTGGACGATCCCCCGGACGATCAGGCACTCCCGGGCGGCGGCCTGCTCCTTGGGCAGGGGGGCGTCCTCGGCCCCGGCGCCCACCTTGAGGAAGCCGCCCGTGGCGCCCCGGAAATCCAGGATCTTCTTGTAGACGTAGTCGCTGACCCAGTCGGGCGTGCAGTAGCCCATGATGTCCTTATAGGTGGCCGGCGATTTCAGCTGGCCCGTGGTGGTGTCATAACCCCAGACGCCGATGAGCCCACCCGGGTAGGGATAGTTGGGGTCGGGGCTGGCCGCCGTGCCGCAGGGGCTGTGGGGGCGACCCATGTTGTGGCCGGTCTCGTGGGCGAAGACCTCGGGGAAATTGCCACCATCCTGGTAACCCGTCTTGTCCCACCCGATGGCAGTGCGGTACTTGAACGAGCTGCCCACTGGTGGAACCCAGCCGATGCCGGCCACGCCTGAGCTGTAGCTGACTTTCAGGGCGCCGAAATAGTACCGATCTGCAACACCATCGGCCAAGTGCTTGGCGGTGAGGTCGTTGAGCAGGGTATCCCACCCCGCGCCATCGGAGGTGAGCGTCACGGAGGAGGTGAAGGTGGCGCCCACGGCGACATCCAGACTGGCCACCGGGTACATCCTGGCGAGCCGGGCGACCCAGACGTCCTTGTTGGCGGCCGTGATATTCCCGGTGCCGCTGGAAAGGGCGACCGGGAAGATGGTGGTCCTGAAGATCGGGACGGCGGCCCCGCCCAGGGCCACCGCCGCGGTGTTGTTGGTCTCGTCGGCCTCGGCCACCGAGCCCGCGGGATCCACCACGGCCTGGATGCTGTAGCCGCTGCCGGTGGGTGTCGTGAGGTCGGTGCCGGGGACAGTGAGGTTCCAGCTGCTGGGGAGCAGGGGCTCGTTCAGGGAGAGGGGGGTGCTGCTGCCAGAGGCCGCAAGGGTCTTCGGATAGCCGATCACGGGCACGCCGTTGTTCAGGAGGGTGACCTGGACGGCCGGGGCCGCGGAGTTCGTGGTGTTGGCGAGGACGAAGACCCGGATCAGGCCGTCCTTCCCGGCCACGATGGGGACCGAGTTGTCGAGGGTCTGGGTGCTCTGGGTGAGCTGGATCTTCTCGATGTGGAGGTCCAGGGTGGTGCTGGCGGTATTGACCGTGAAGGTCCGGGTCACCGTTCCGCCGGGCGTGCTGAGCACCAGGCTGCCGGACGTGGCAGCCGCAGGCACGGTGAAGGTGATCTGGCTGGTGCTTTGGCTGGTCGGCACGATGGCCAGACCGTTCAGGGCCAAGGTCGTGCCTGGATAGCCCAGGTAGTTGCCGGTGATGACCACGGGGGTTCCCGCGGGGCCCTGGGTCGGATTCACGCCGGTGACGACGGGGAACCCATAGATCACGGAGAAGTTCGTGGCGGAGACGCCGGTGCCCTGGGCGTTGGACAGGCTGATGGGAGCGCTGCCGGGAGTGGCGACGGGGGGCACTCCGGCAGACAGGCTCGTCCCGTCGGTGAGCGTTGGAATGGTGCTGACGCCCCCGATGGTCATGCCCGTCAGCCCGAAGAAGTTCATTCCGGAAATCTGGACGGTCACTTCGCCCGCGATGCCGGAAGTGGGGGAGAAACTGGAGATGATCGGTTTGAGGTCTGCGGCAGGTGCCGCGATCCTGGCCACCACGTCGTCGAGGAGGAAGCTGGAGGCATTCTGGGCGTCCTCCTGGCTCCTGAAGGACAGGCGGATGATCTGTCCCTTGTAGGGGAGCAGGTCCACGGAATAGGCCGTGTAGTCGGCGGCGTCGAGGTTGGTCTTGGTGAGCAGGGTGCCCAGCAGGGTACCGGACGTGCTCAGCGCCTCGATGATGACGGAGTCCTTCGCGCCCCCGCCGCTGGGCTCGACGGTGAGGATCTTCAGGTAGAAGGTGGCGGTGGCGGACTGGGCCGTCGCCGGGATGAAGAGATCCTGGGTGATCTGGTCCGATTGCACCGACCCGTACCCGCCGAGCCAGGCGAACAGGGTCCCGCCATGAGGCACCACGCCGGGGGTGCTGGCCGCCGCTCCCTGAATGACGCCGGTATCCCCTCTCCAGATGATGGGCGAGGTCTGCTCGAAATCGGTGTTCATCAGCACCTGGATGGCGCTGTTCACGGTGTAGGAGGTGCTGGAGATGGCGGTGCCGCCCGGAGTCGTCACCGACAGGGTTCCGGCCGTCAGGCCCGAAGGCGCGGTGGCCCGGATCTGGGTATCGCTGGTGACCGTGAAGGAGGTGGCATTGGCGCCGTTGAACTGCACCTGGGTGGCGCCCACGAAGTGCAGGCCCGTCAGGGTGACCACGGAACCAGCGGAGAGGGCGGACGGTGCGAAGGACGTGAGGCTGGGGGCCTGGGCTGCGTCAACCGTGAAGGCGGGCGAGGTGGCCGAACCATTGGGCGTGGTGACCCGGATGGCCCCCGTGGTGGCGTTGCCGGGCACCACCGCATCGATTTCGGAGGCACTCGCGACCGAGTAGGAGAAAGCGGGTTGCCCGTTGAAGGACACGGCGGTGGCGCCGAGGAGGTTCGTTCCGGAAAGGGCCACCGTGGTGCCTGGGCCTCCGTGGGTGGGGCTGACGGCGCTGATGGCCGGAGTTGTGGAGGGCGGCGGCGGGGTGGAGGAACCGCCCCCGCCTCCGCACGCCAGGAACGTGATCAGAGCCGCGAAGGAGAGGCATCGGATCGGTAGGCGGTTCATGGTGGCTCCCCAGCGATCGCCCAAGCATCCACCAGTCATCGGATCCGAGGGGTCCCTACAATACCTGACTATTTCGTGCTTGATGACTGGGAAATCCTCCTGCCGGGAGCGGGGTGGTCGCCCTCACGCTCCCATCACTGGGCCGTGAGGGTGCCGACGGACACGGCGATGGGCGAGACGATGGTTCCCGTGCCGTCGAGCACCTGGCACTTGGTGGCGCTGGCGTTGAGGGCGATGGTGCCCGTGGGCTGCGAGGCCTTGAGGTCCAGGGCAATGCGCAGCAGGGGGGCGTTCAGGGAGACGGGGCTGGCGGTGCCCTTCTGCGCCACGGTGACCTGGAGGGAACCACCGCTGACCGCGCCCCTGAGGATCTGGGGCGAAGCGCCGAGATTGAAAGCCGTGCCGTTCTGGACGAAGGCGTTGGCGGGATCGCTGGTGGCGACATTGACCCAGGCCACCTTGGTGGTATCCGCACTGAAGGTGGCGGTGACGCCGCTGCCCGTGGCGGATGCGGGCCCCACGAGGTCCAGGACGAGGTGGGTGGCGGTGGAGAGGGCCGTGTTCTTCTTGAGCAGGTACGAGCCGGAGGCGGGGTCCGTGTAGGCCAGGCCCGTGGCCGTGGCCGGGGGCGCAGGAGCCGGCGCGGAAGCTCCGCCACCCCCGCCGCCGCAGGCCAGAAGGCCGGTCAGCGCCAGGGCGGTGGAGCCTGTGAGGAGCTTGGTCATCAGGGTCATGGTCATTTCCTCAAAGGCGGCCCAGCAGGAGGGTGAGATCCGCATCATCCACCTTCCCGTCGCCGTTCAGATCACAAGGGGCGTTGGTCGTACCGTAGGACTTGGTGAAGAAGAGGAGGTCCCGCAGATCCACCACGCCGTCGCCGTTCAGGTCGGGGCTCCACACGGTCACGGTGGCGTTGCCGGTCACGCCGGAAAAGGTGTGCGTGGCGGTGACCGTGAAGGTTCCCAGGGTGGTGGCGGAGAAGAATCCCGAGCTGTTGATGCTGCCTCCTCCCGTGACCGACCAGGTCACCGTCTGATCTGGGACCCCGTTCACGGTCACGGTGGCCGAGAACCGGATGGTGTCGCCGACGCTCGCCGAAGCCGTGGCGGGCGTCACGGAAACGATCACGGAACTGGGGGACACCAGACTGACCGTCGCCTTGCCGGGCGTGCTCGAGGGTGAAGCCGTGCTGGTGGCGGTTACCGTGTAGCTTCCCGCGGCGAGGCCAGAGGCATGGAAGAGCCCGGAGGCGTCCACCCCGGGGCCGCTCCAGGTGACGGATTGGTCCGTGAGCCCGAGTACGGTGGCGGTGAATTGCTGCGTGCCGGTGCCGGTGATCATCTGGGCGAACGGGGGGCTGACGGCCACACCCACGCCGCCCGGGTCCACCAGGGTGATGGTGGCGCGGGCTGTGGCAGTGGGGGTATCCACGGTGGTCACGGTCACCGTGTCCGAGGTTCCAGTGATGGGTGCCGTGTAGGTCTGGGCTGCGCCGGAGATCGTGGCGGTTGCAGGCACCGTGCCGCCCAGGGCTGTCCAGGTCACGGTGTTGGCCGAGCCGTTGATGACCGTGGGCGTGAAGGTCTGGGTGCCTCCCTTGAGCATGGTCACAGTGCTAGGCGAGAGGTTGACGGCAAGGCCCGCCTGCAGTTCCCACACGCCGCGGCCATAGGTGGCGACGCGGATCAGGCTGCTGTCCGGGGCGACGTAGAGATCCCGCACGGCCACCAGGGGTAGGTTGCTGCCGAAGCGGCTCCAGGTGGTGCCGCCATCGCCGCTCACATACACGCCGAAGTCCGTGCCCGCGTACACCGTGTTGGCGATTCGGTGATCGGCCTTCACCACATGGACGGGAATGCCGAAGGGGAGGCCGCCGCCGGTATCGATCGTCGTCCAACTGGTGCCGCCATTGGTGCTCTTCCACAGGTGGTTGGCCGTGGCGCTGGTGGCCACGGATCCCACATACACAGTCGAGGGGGACAGGGGATCAAATTCGATGCAGCTCAGGGAGGCGCCGCTTCCCGGAAGGGTGGCCGCCTTGGTCCAGGAGGTGCCGCCATCGGTGGTCAGGAAGACCCGGGACTGATTGGCGGCGATGCCGAGGGTATTCGGATCGCTGGGCGAGGCCGCCAGGTTGCGGATATACAGTTCGGTGGTCGTGGTGGTGGAGGACATGTCGAGGGGCAGGGGGAGGCCGCCCGTGCCGAGGGCCGCCCAGCTGGCGCCGAAAGTGGTGCTCTGGTAGACCTTCCCGTTGGTGGAGGTGTAGACCACCGCTGGCCGGCCCGAGTCGCCGGGCACCAGCTTGGGGGCGAAGGGGGCCAGGTCCTTGTTGCTCGCTTCGGTGATACCCGAGATGGCCTCGTTGAAGGTCCCGCCGCCATTGATGCTTCGGTAGATGTCGGTGTAGTAGATGCTGCCGAGCACCTGGGTTCCGTCCGCGGGATGGAAGAGGGTGGCGAAGCCGTCGCCGCCGATCACGTCTTCAAAGACGCTTTCGGTTCCGGTGAGGGATCCCCCGGAGACGGAGGGCTGGCGGAGGCGGGTGCCGTTGTCCTGGAGGCCCAGGGAGACCCGCCACTTCGAATCCGGCGGGTTGGCCGCCGTGGTGGAGCCCACGTTGTAGGCCATATGCGAGGCCAGGCCCTTGTTCCGGCGGTTGTCGAGGAAGGACAGGTCGTAGGACGAGGTGGGAACCGTCGCGCGGAAGGGGTCCCGCACCACAGCCAGGCCGCCATCGTTGGCGACGTAGAGGGTGGCCCCGTCCGGTGACCAGGCCGTCGAATGGAAGTCGGCATGGGCGTAGACGTGGCCGTTGCCGAACCAATGGGTGAGCTGGGTCCAGCTCCCACCGCCATCCATCGAGCGGTAGAGCGCGAGGTTGGCGCCCACGAAGAGGCGGGACGGGTTGTTGGGATCGACAGCGAGGCCATGGTTGTACCAGCCCTGGCCGCCGTCACCGGTCATCTGGGGACCGGAGCCCTGGAAGAGGCCGCCGCCCACCGTGGGAGCGGCGGACCAGGTCCACGTCACGCCCTTGTCGGCGCTCTTCAGGACGCCTCGGGCCACCTTCGTGCTGGCATTGGTGGTGTCCTCGAGGATGGCGTAGGCGGTGACGCCATCCCGGGCGGCGGAGAGGGTGATCCGTCCCACGGGGAAACTGACGCCGCTCAGGGTGGCCAGAGTCCAGGTCGTGCCCCCATTGTTGGAGTAGTAGATGGCGCCGCTGCTGGTGGAGCCGCTGGTGGTCTCCACGGAGCACACGAGGTCCGAGGCGCTGAGTTTCTGCAGGGACCAGACCTGGCCCGTGGCGGGGCCCCCTGTGGCGGCCGCGAACGTGGAACCTCCGTCCGTGGAGATCCGCAGGCCGGCGTTCGTCGCCCAGAGGATCCGGCTGGCGTCCAGGGGGAGGATGGCGTAGGAGCGGGTGGCGGTGCCGAGGCTGGCGATGGGCGCGGCGGTCCAGGTGGCGCCCCCGTCGGTGGTCTTGAAGAAGCCGCGGCCCTCGGCGTCGAAGAAGTCACCGGCGCCCAGGTAGAGGACCTTGGGATCGGCCGGGCTCATGGCCAGGGCCCCCACAGAGACATTGCCCCCACTGCTGCTGGTGGGAAGGGCATCCGTGACGGAATACCAGGTCCAGTCACCGGCCAGCGCGGGGTCCGCGTTGTCGCAGCGGAACACGCCGCCGCCGCTGGTGGCCAGGTAGAGCGTGGTGGCCGTGGGGTGGACCACGATGGCCACGGGGCGGCCGCTGTCGATATCGGGCGTGGTGCTGGTGAGCTGCGAGAAGGGCCCCAGGTTGGTCCAGGTGCCACCCACGCCGGAAGGGCCGGTCACCAGGGGCGCCGGCAGGGCAGAGCCACCGCTGCTCTGCAGCCGGCGGGGCGTCCAGATGCGGGCCTCCTGGGCGGCCAGCCGGTTCTTGTAGTCCAGGTAATCAGGGCTGGCCTTCCCGCCGAACCAGAAGAGGGTCCAGTCCCGCCGCAGGTCCGCCCGATCGTGGCCACTGAGGGCATGAGGGGTCCTGCGGTAGGGCAGATCCCGGCGGCGCTCGCCGGGGTTTCCCTCCTGGGCGGCAAGGCTGGATAGGGCCACAAGCAGGGCGAGCATGGGTAAAAATCGGAGCGCCCAACGGTTCATGCTGTCTCCAGGAAGGATCCCCGCGGGCTTGGGTGGGAACGGAATCGGGGCCGGGGGGTTTCAAACTATACGACAGCCAAAGGCCCGCGCCAGTTGGCTTTTCTGCCCGATGACCGGGCTTCTGCGAGAGCCTCGCATTGACCCTGCCACCGGGGGCCCCTAGGCTGAAGGTTTGGGTCTGCTGCCACCGTGATCGCCCTTCGTCCCGACAACCCCCTGATCGTCCAGAGCGATCGCACGCTGCTGCTCGAGGTGGCGAACCCGGCGTTCGAGCAGGTGCGCGACGAGCTGGCCCGCTTCGCGGAGCTGGTGAAGAGCCCCGAGCACATCCACACCTACCGCATCACGCCGTTGAGCCTCTGGAATGCCTCGGCCTCGGGCGTGGCCTGCGCGGACATGATCGAGACCCTGAACACCTGGTCGAAGTACCCCGTGCCGCAGAACCTGCTGCAGGAGATCGAGGACCACGGCACCCGCTACGGCAAGCTCCGCCTGGTGGCCAAGGATGACCGGCTGGCCCTGGAGATGGACGACCGGGGCCTCTTCTGGGAACTGGAGAACCAGAAGTCGCTGCAGGGGATGCTGGCCGAACCCTACCCGGACGAGAAGGGCATCTACCTCCACACGGGGATGCGCGGCGAGGTGAAGCTGCAGCTCATCCGCCTGGGGCATCCCGTGCAGGACATGGCCGGCTACAAGCCCGGGGATCCGCTGCCCTTCGAGCTTTCGCCCATCACCAAGCAGAACGGCAAGTCCTTCGGGCTGCGCCACTACCAGCAGGCCGCCGTGGATGTCTTCCACGCGGGGGGCGGGCCCGACGGCGGCGCCGGGGTGCTGGTCCTGCCCTGCGGGGCGGGCAAGACCGTCATCGGCATCGGCTGCATGGGCACCCTGCAGACCCACACGCTGGTCCTCACCACCAACGGCACGGCCGTAAAGCAATGGAAGCAGGAGCTGCTCGACAAGACGACGCTCACGGAAGACCAGGTGGGCCTCTACACGGGTGACACCAAGGAGATCAAGCCCGTCACCATCGCCACCTACCAGATCCTCACCTACCGGAAGAGCAAGACGGGGCCCTTCGAGCACTTCAAGCTCTTTGCCGCGGCCAACTGGGGGCTGGTGATCTACGACGAAGTGCACATGCTGCCCGCGCCGGTGTTCCGCGCGGTGGCCGAACTCCAGGCCAAGCGGCGGTTGGGCCTCACCGCCACCCTGGTACGCGAGGACGGCAAGGAGGAGGACGTCTTCAGCCTCATCGGCCCGAAGCGCGTGGACGTGCCCTGGAAGATGCTGGAGAAGGACGGCTTCATCGCCACGGCCCACTGCCTGGAGATCCGGGTTCCCCTGCCCACGGACGAGCGCATGGAGTACGCCGTGGCGGACCAGCGCCAGCGCTTCCGCATCGCCTCCGAGAACAGCCTGAAGATGGCGGTGATGGACGAGCTGCTGGCGGGGCATCCCAAGGACAACATCCTCATCATCGGGCAGTACCTCGAGCAGCTCCGCATCATCGGCGAACGGCTGGGGGCCCCGGTACTCACGGGCCAGACGCCGGAGCGGGAACGCGAGACGCTCTTCCGGCAGTTCCGCGAGGGCCAGCTGCGCGTGCTCATCGTGAGCAAGGTGGCCAACTTCGCCATCGATCTGCCGGATGCCAGCGTGGCCATCCAGATGAGCGGCACGTTCGGATCGCGGCAGGAGGAGGCCCAGCGCCTGGGCCGCATCCTGCGCCCCAAGGGCGAGCGGAACGTGAGCTACTTCTACTCGCTCATCAGCCGCGACACCACCGAGCAGGAGTTCGCCCGCAACCGCCAGCTCTTCCTCACCGAGCAGGGCTACCGCTACCTCATCGAAAGCCGCCACTTCGACGAGACCGGCCACCTCAGCGAGCCCGCCGTGTGGAAGCGGCTGCGGGAAGAAACCGCAGGCTAGCGCCGGGTGGATGAAGGCAGGCTCTGATACCGGCACGCGAGGATCATCGTCCTTCCTTCATCCGGTCGAGGAGGAGGCGATAGCGGTCGAGGGGGCGGAGGGACTCCAGGTCCGAGTCGTTCTCGATCCACTGCCAGTGGACGAACCCCTGGCGGGCGGCCCGGTCCAGGCAGTCGAGGGCCCGCCCGGGTTCATCGGCCTGGGCGAAAAAGCAGGCGAGGTTGTAGAGCACCGCCGTGTCGTCCGGAGCCAGCGCGAGTGCCTCTTCCGCCCATTCGAAGGCCCGGTCGCGCTGGCCCAGGCGGATCATGGCGCTGGCGCCGAAGTAGACGGGTCTGGGATCTCTCGGAGAGATCCGCCGGTTGCGCTCCGCGGCAGCGAGGCAGCGGCGAAGCGCCGACTCGGCGTCTTTCGGCCGGCCCAGGTCGCGGTAGACCATGGACAGCAGGCCGGGCAGGGACTGGTCCTCGGGCCGCAGCTGTTCGGCCTCCTCGAAGAGCCGCGCCGCCTCCTCCAGCCGGCCCTGGGCGAAGCAGCTCCGGGCGAAGAGGTACCACGCTTCGTAGAGCTTCGGATTCAGGGCCAGGGCCGTGCGGAATTCCTGGTCGGCCTCGTCGTACCGCTTGCTGAGGCTGGCGTAGAAGCCCCGGGAGGCGCGGCATTCCGCATAATCCGGCCCCAGCCGCATGGCCTTCTGACTGGCCTGGCCCGCCCGGTCCAGATCCTCGGCCCGCCCCCCGTAGTACATGTAGCTGTAGGCGCTGGCGTCGGCGATGCCGGCGTAGGCCAGGGCGTAGTCGGGATCCAGGGACACGGCTTCCTGGAACATCTGGATCGCCTGGACCGTGGCCTCCTCCGACATGAGGTAGATGGCCTGCCTGCCGCGCAGGTAGCACTCGTAGGCCTCCACGCTCGCGGTAGGTGTCCGCACGAGGGCTGCTTTGTCCTGGTCCGTCAGCACCAGCCGCAGGGCCCTCACCACCTGTTCGGTGATCTCGTCCTGGATGGCGAACACATCGCTCAGGTCGCGGTCGTACCGTTCCGACCAGAGGTGGAAGCCTTCAGAGGCGCGGACGAGCTGGACGGACACGCGGAGCCGCTCGCCGGATTTGCGGACGCTTCCTTCGAGGATCGTGGAGACGTGCAGCTGCTGGGCGATGACGGGCACCTCGACGGCGCTGCCCTTGAAACGGAAGGAGGCCGTCCGGCTCGCCACGCGCAGGTCGGGGATCCGGGTCAGCGCATGGATCAGTTCGTCGGCAAGGCCTTCGCAGAAGTAGTCCTGGTCGTGTCCCGGGCTCATGTCGAGGAAGGGCAGCACGGCGATCGAGGCCGGGGCCTCCTGAGGCTGGACCGGCGGCTGGGCCGGGCTGGCGGCATCGGACAGCGACTCGAGGGCGAAGGCCAAGTCCCGCATGGACTGGAAGCGGGCCTCGGGGCGCTTCTCCATGCAGTGCCGGACGATCCGATCGAGGCCGGGAGGCAGACCCCCCGGGACCGAATCCAGACCCGGAGGGTCCTCCCTCAGGACCGCGGCCAACGTGTCCGCCACCGTGTCGCGGGCGAAGGCCTTCCGCCCCGACAGCATCTCGTGGAGCACGACGCCGAAGCTGAAGAGGTCGCTGCTGGCGTTCACGGGCTCGCCGCGGGCCTGCTCGGGGCTCATGTAGCCGAAGGTGCCGAGGATCAGGCCGTCCTGGGTGTGGAGGGGTTGGCCGGGCCCCAGGGCTTCGGTGGGCAGTAGGGACTGTGCGTTCTGTGCGGGAGCCTGGATCTGCTTGGCCAGGCCGAAATCCAGGATCTTGAGGTGGCCCTCCGGGGTGATCCACAGGTTCTCAGGCTTCAGGTCCCGGTGGACGAGCCCCTTGCCGTGGGCCGCGGCCAGGCCGTGAGCCATCTGGATGGCGAATTCCGTGGCCTTCCGCCAGGGGAGCGCCCCGCCCGCGAGCCGCTGCCGGAGCGTCTCGCCCTCCAGCAGTTCCATGACCAGGTAGGCCGCGTCCTCCTGCCGTCCCACGTCGAAGATGGCCAGGATGTTCGGATGGTTCAGGGCCGCCACGGCCTTGGCCTCACGCTCGAACCGCTCCAGGACCTCGGGGGTTGAGGCCAGCTGGCCCGGTAGCACTTTCACGGCCACGAAGCGATCGAGTCGGGTGTCCCTCGCCTTCCACACCTCACCCATGCCACCCGCCCCGAGGGGCGTGAGGATTTCGTAGGGCCCGAGACGCACTCCTGACTGTAGGGACATGGTTACCTTGAAGCCGGTTCCATCATAGTCAGGCGCAGGTTTTGCGAGGGACTTACTTTGCCCATCCGGGGCCATCCACCCCGCGCAGGTGAGAAAATCAGTGCCACAGCTCCGGGTGCAGGAGCGACTGCGCGCCCAGCCAGCGATCCAGGGGCCAGACGATCAGGGCGGCGAGGAGGCCCGCCAGCACATCGTCCATCACCACGCCCCAGCCGCCGGGCAAGTGCTGGGAGCGATCGACCACGCCCGGCTTCCAGATGTCGAAGAGCCGGAAGAGCAGGAAGGGCGACACCAGGCGAGCGGCCCAGAGGCTCCACGGCTGCGGTTGGAGCGTGCTGGTGAAGAGCAGGGGGGTGAGGGCGATCCAGACGCCGGCCCATTCATCGGCCACGACGAAAGAGGGATCCTTCCGGCCGGTCTCCCTCACCACGCCATCCGCCGCCCAGACGGCCATCAGGGTGAGGGCCAACGGGGCCGCGAGGAAGAACCAGGATGGCAGCGCCCAGCCGCGGGCGATCCAGACCAGCGCGAGCCAGGCCGCCACTCCAGCCAGGCTGCCCCAGGTGCCCGGCGCCGGCTTCAGGTAGCCGCTGCCGAAGCCGGTGGCCAGCCACCAGGCTAGTCGCGGCGCCCTCCTTCCTGAGGACTGAGGGCTGAGGACTGAGGACCGTTTCTCAGACATGTCTCAAGGCCTCCACGATGCGCAACCGGGCGGCCTTCAGGCCCGGGAACAGGGCGCTCAGCTGGAGCGTCGCCTGCAGGCCCATCGCCACGATGGCGTAGACCCCGGGCACGAGGTGGATGTTCAGCTCGTAGCCGTGGCTGGTACCCGGCGGGGCGGGCATCTGGAGGTGCAGGGCGTTGAGACCCGCCCGAAGCAGCAGCGTCGCCACCAGGCCCAGGGCACTGCCCAGGAGCCCCAGGAAGGCGCCTTCCCACTGGAGCAGCGATACCAGCTGGCCGGGCTGGAGCCCCATGGCCCGCAGGACGCCGAACTCGCGGACGCGCTCCATGACCGACATCAGCAGCGTGTTGGCGGTGGCCAGCAGCACCACCAGGAAGAGCACCAGACCCATGAAGCCGAAGATGGCGTAGTAGAGCAGCTTCACCTGCCGGTAGAAGGAGGCCAGCTCGAACCAGGGTTTCACCGATGTTTCCGGCAGCAGGGCCTGGATTCGCGCCTGCTCGGCGGCGGTGTCCTGGGGCCGCTTCAGCACGATGGACAGCCGGGACCGGGCCGGGCCCGCATCCAGCAGTTGGCTTGCAGTGCCCAGGCTCACGGTGAGGACGCGGTCGTTGAGCTCCCTCAGCCCCAGGTCCTGGAGGCCCGCCACTTCCACATCCACGGCGTTCAGGGCGCCGTCGCGGGTGGTGGACATGAGGGTGAGCAGGCTGCCCACGGAGGCGCCCAGGCTGCGGGCCAGACCTGTGCCGAGGACCACCTCCCGGGCTGCGGGAGCGGTGGACAGCCAACGGGAACCTGCACCACCAGTGGCCCTGGCACCGTCCTTCAACGAATCAAGGCAGGCCATGTGCTTCGGTTCGAGCGCAGGATCCACGGCGGTACCCAGGAAGGCCACGCTCTTGGGGCCGCTGGAGAGCAGACCCATGAACTGGATGCGGGGCAGCACCTCGGCTACGGCAGGATCCTGGCGGAGCCGCGCCGCCAGGGCCTCGCCATCGGGCAAGGCCTTTTCCAAGCTCTGGGCCTCCTCACCCTCCAGGGCCCCCGGCGGCAGCACCTGGAGGTGGCCCAGGCCACCGCGGATGGCCGAATCGGAAAGGCCCTGGAAGGTCTGGGCCATGAAGCCCCCGGCCAGGCTGAGGGCCAGAAAGCCCGCCACCACCACCATCAGGGTGAGCGCCGTCCGCCGCCGCTGGCGCAGCAGGTTCCGGAGAGCCAGGCGCGGGAGGATCACTCGGGTGCTCCAGGGGAAAGCCTTTGGTCCACAGATTTCACAGATTCACACAGATTGAAAAGCCATGGAGTTCGGGGCGGGGTCCAGCGGGCGGAGGAATAGGACCATCCGAGAATCTGTGGAATCTGTGGATTCATCATTTCAGTCCTGATGCGCCAGCCGCCCGTCGGCGAGGCGGAAGACGTGGCTGGCCCGGGCGATGACGGCGGGGTCGTGGCTGGCCACGAGGAAGGTGGCGCCGCGCTCCGCGGCCAGCTCGGCCATGAGGTCCATGAGCGGCCCGCCGTGGGCGTGGTCGAGGCTGGCGGTGGGTTCGTCGGCCAGCACCAGCAGGGGATCCGGCGCCAGGGCGCGGGCGATGGCGGCGCGCTGCTGCTGGCCGCCGCTCAGCTGGCCCGGGCGGTGGTGCAGGCGGTCCGCGAGACCCACGCGCTCCAGGGCCGCTTCGGCACGGCGGCGGGTTTCGTCTTCGGAAAGGCCCTGGAGCTGCAGCGGCAGCATCACGTTCTCCAGGGCGGACAACACGGGCACCAGGTTGAAGGCCTGGAAGACGAAGCCCAGGTGCCGCAGCCGCAGGTTGCAGCGCTCCCGCTCCGACAGGCTGGACACTTCCTGTCCGTCCAGAAGCACGGTGCCCTCATCCGGCTGATCCAGCAGGCCCGCCAGCTGGAGCAGGGTGGTCTTGCCGCTGCCGCTGGGGCCCGCCAGCACGGCCAGGCAGCCTTTCGGCACCGCCAGCGACACGCCGAACACGCCGGCGCGTTCGCCGCCGAGTTCGTAGGCGCGGGTGATGTGGCGCAGCTCCAGCATGGGACCAGTGTAGCGGTCAGAGCTGCTCTTAGAACTGCTTGGCCCAGGCCACCTTGGCGAAGAGGCCCCGCTCCACCATCCGCTCGTAGGAGAGGACGGCCGCAGGGTCGCGCCGCCGCTGGCCCGACCAGCCCAGGTAGGCGTTGGTGAAGGCGTTGGGCTGCCAGCCCACGAAGGCCTTGAGGAACTTGTCCACGCCCTCTCCATGGAGGCCGTCGTAGCGGACGACGAAGGCCTGGGTCTTCAGGTAGAAGAAGGCCGGCAGCTGCCAGCTGCCAGTGGCCGTGAGCTCCCTGGCCCGGATGAGGCGGAGGTCGTCCGCCTCGCGGTTCAGGATCGACTGCAGGGCCGAAAGATTATAGGAAACGGAGCCCACGGTGCCCTTCAAGAAGAGCTGGGCGGACGCCATCCGGGCCGGGTCGCCCGTGGCCAGGTCTAGGGTGCGGGCGCGGGTGGTATTCCAGCCGAACTGGGCCTGGGAGTGCTGGCGCCAGTTCCCGCCCACGGTGAGGGCACGGGAGGCCACGGAGCGGGCGTGGTCCTCGGCCCAGACACGACCGGTGATGTCCCAGTTGAAGAAGAAGCTCAGGCGGCCTGCCGTCTCCAGCCAGGTGTCGAGGCCCAGGACCCGCTCCAGCGGATCGCCGTTCCACCAGGTGAGGCGCGACCAGCGCAGGGTGGCGTTGGCGGAGGATAGCTCCCCCTTGTTCCAGTTGTTCCGCCAGCCGAAGCCCGCGTTATCGCGGCGGTAGCCTTGCAGATCCGTGAAGCCGGACAGCAGCGTCAGATCGGGGCTGGTGGCCTGGGTCAGGGCCCAGGCCGTCCAGTTCCGGGTGTTCCAATCCAGTTCGGCGGAGGTGGAGGTCCCCCGCCGGGAAAGCACGGATCCATCCGCCTGGGGCAGGTGCGAGGTGGCGGCCATGGCGCTGCCGATGAAGTGGAACTCTGAGCCGAGGTACTGGTCGAGGTAGACGCCGCCGCTCTGGCCACCGGTGCTGTCCGGCCCGCCCTGCAGGCGCTTGTCCGTGCCGAGGAAGGACAGGCCCGAGCCCCGCTGATCCAGCTGGAGACGCAGGGCGGCGGCCGTATCGCGGGTGGGCAGGCCCTCCACACCCCGGGCCCCGTTGGCGCCGAGAAGCAGACCTCCGTCCTGGTCCTTGGCGTGGATGAGGGTCCAGGTGGCGTGGGAGGCCTGGCCCGAAGCCTTCAGACCGTAGAGGGGATCCTGGATGGAGCGGCTGAAGAACTGGCGCTGGCCCGCCGGAGGGGAGAGCAGGTCCATGCCTTCGAGGAAGAAGGGCCGCCGTTCGGGGTAGAACACCTTGAAGCGGCTGTTGATCTGGAGCGGGTCCACGTCAGCGTCGGCGGTGGCGAAGTCGGGCCGGTAGGTGCCTTCGAAGGTGAGGGCCGTGGTGGCGTAGCGCAGATCCAGCCCGAGGCGCGCCTTCGATTCGGTGGGCGCGCCGGGATTGGCCTCCAGGGACTGGGCGCGGCTGGCGGTGGCGAAGGGGATGAGGAGGAAGGGCGAACCGGGCTTGTCCACGGGAGCCCCGGAGACCCGGGCCATCTGGCAGATGTCGCACTGCACATCCTTGCTCATGCGGGGCCAGGAGATGCCGTAGCGCCGCTCCCGCGGGATGATGCGGAGGACGCGCAGGGCCCAGTCGCCGGGCCGGCGGCGCAGGCTGCTGTAGGGGATGCGTATCTTCACGACATAGCCGGTGGGCGTCAGTACGCCCGTGGAGTCCCAGAGGCAGTCGTACGAGGCGTTCTCCCCGGTGGTGTCGGTCATGATCTCGTCGATCTGGCCGCCCAGGGGGGTCACGAAGAAGCGGACGATGCTCTGGCCCTTGCCGGAGGGATCCAGGTCCACGCCCACGAAGTCGAAGTCGCCCTGGTTGGTGTCCCGCATGTGGCGGGCGGCATGGATCTTCGAAGGCTCCGGATCCACGGCCTCCACGGCCACATAGAGCGCATCCGGGCCCCAGCCCGCATGCACGGTGGTGGGCCAGCGGTTCTCGCCCTTATCGTCCGGCATGATCATGCCGAACTCGGTGATCACCAGGGCGTCCTTCCAGGTGGAGAGATCCGCGTCCCGGGTCATGGAAGGCGCCTGGGCCAGCCGGGGGATGGCCAGGTGGGGCGGATTGGGGGCCTGGGAGGCCAGGGCGGGCAGGCACAATAAGGCCAGGGCGGGAAAGCGCATGAAAGATCCCCGGAGCGGAGTGGTTCCGTTGGCCTACGAGGGGCTTCGCAGGTCCGTTTAGGCGTTACCCGCTCCGCCGGTCCAGCCCTCAGCGCTTGGCGGGGGCCTGCTTGGCCGCGGGCTTGGCTTCCTTGCCCCGTGGATCATCGGGCTTGGGGCCGATGGCTTTGGGGCTCTTCCCCTTGGGGTCATCAGGCTTGGGGCCGATGGCTTTCGGATCCTTGCCTTGCGGATCGTCGGGCTTGGGGCCAATGGCCTTGGGGTCCTTCGTCTTGGGGTCATCGGGCTTGGGACCGATGGCCTTGGCCTTGGCCGGTGCCTGGGCGGTAAGCGGCATCCCATGAAGGGCGGCGATCATGACGAGGCCGATCGGGAATAGGCAGGCCAGGGTGGCGGCTGAGCGCATGGAAGCTCCTGTGGAAGCTGCTCTGGGATGTGAACCACAGGTTAGCCGGGTTGGTGCTGAAGGTGCGAGTGGGGACAGGCCCGGGGTAGCCAGCCCCGCGCTGGCTTTTGCCCCGCTTGATGTGTTCAAGTGGTTGAACCCAATCCGAGGAATGCGAATGTCAGAAGCCGAGGAAGCTGCTGTCCCGGGACCTGAAACCAACCCTGTCAACCAGGCCTTCGCCGGTGTGGGCGCGGCCCTGGGTCTTTTCGTCTGGCTCAATTTGTTCCCGCTCCCGCTGGTGATCGCTGCAGGGATTGCCAGCAAGTCCCACGCGCACCTTGGGCTCTTCCTCGGATTCCTGGCCATGCTGACGGTGGTGCCGGGAATCCTATGGGTGGCGAAGTCCGCCTGGGGGGAGCACTGGCGCAAGGCGCTGCCCCTGGCCCCGGTGAGCCCGGGTGTTCTGGCCTGGACGGTTCTCGGGGTCCTGGCGCTCCTGCCGGTCGTGATGGCCTGGGCCTGGGCCATCGACCGCACGGTGGGCCTGCCCAGCTTCCGAGATCCGCTGTCTTCGGTGGGTGTGCTGGGCGTGGTGCTCGGTGCTCCCCTCGCGGAGGAGGTCCTCTTCCGGGGTTACGGTCTGGCCAGGATCCGCGAGCTCGGCGGGGAACGGCGAGCCTTGCTGTTCACGGCCCTCGTGTTCGCCCTGGCACACGGCAGCTGGGTGAAGCTCCCCGGAACCTTCGCCATCGGGCTCTTCCTGGGATGGCTGGTACTTCGCACGGGCTCCCTGTGGCCGGCCTTGCTGGGTCATTTCACCAACAATGGAACCGCCTACCTCTTGAGTCGGCTGGATCTGGCGCCCTCATTCGATCCCGTCAAGGGGTCCTGGACCGCCATCGCGATCTTGGGGACCGTGGGCCTTGTGAGCCTCACCGTTCTTTGGTCGCCGCAGGTTCGCGGACGGATCAGGGGGCTGAACGCTTCGACCTGAAGGCCGCCTCGTAGGCGGCCGTGCTGGCCTCCAGGCCACCCTCTTCGACTTCGCCGATGAGGTCGTAGGCGTGGGCTTTCACGATGCGCACCCGCTGGATGGTGTTCACCTGGGGTGCGCCGTCCACCAGCAGCACATTGCCGTCGATCTCGGGGGCCTGGCCCTGGTGGCGGCCCTTCACGAGGAGGTCCGTCTCCTCGTGGGCGCCCTCGACGAGCACCTCGATCACCTGGCCCACCTTCTCCTGGTTCTTCTCCCGGGCGATCTTCTGCTGCAGCTCGAGGATGCGCCGCTTGCGGGCCTCCTTGGTGCGCTTGGGGACGGGATCGCCTAGGCCGTAGGCGGAGGTGCCCTCCTCGGGGCTGTAGGTGAAGACGCCCACGTGGTCGAAGCGGGCCTCCTGCACGAAGGCCTTCAGCTCCCCGAAGGCGGCCTCGTCCTCACCGGGAAAGCCCACGATGAAGTTCGAGCGGATGGCGATGCCCGGCACGATGCGGCGGACCTTCTCAAGCAGCTTCAGGAACTGAGGGCGGGTGCCGCCCCGGGCCATGGCCTTGAGGATGGCGCCGTCCGCATGCTGGAGGGGCATGTCCAGGTAGCGGGCGCAGTTGGGCGTCTCGGCGATGGCGTGCAGCAGGCCATCGGTGAGGCGGTTGGGGTAGGCGTAGTGGATGCGGAACCAGCGCAGGCCTTCCACCTGGCCCAGGGCGCGCACCAGCTTCTCCAGCGCGTCCGGATCGCCGAAATCCCGGCCGTAGTCCGTGGTGTCCTGGCCCACGAGGCTGATCTCCAGCACGCCCTGGGCCACCAGGTTCCTCGCCTCGGCCACCACGCTCTCGATGCTGCGGCTGCGCTGGGCGCCCCGCAGCTGTGGGATCACACAGAAGGCGCAGGCGTGATCGCAGCCCTCGCTGATCTTCAGGTAGGCACTGGCCTTGGGGGTGGTGAGCATCCGGGGGCTGGCTTCGGTGTAGAGGTAGTCGGGGTTGGGGTTCAGCTCGAAGGCCGCGCCGGCGCCGATGATCTCGGCGATCTGCTCGATGTCCCGGGTGCCCAGGCAGGCGTCGATCTCCGGCATCTCGGCCATGAGCTCATCCCGGTAGCGCTCCACCAGGCAGCCCGCCACGATGAGCTTCTCGCAGGCGCCCTCCTGTTTCATGGACGCGGCCTGGAGGATGGCCTCGACGCTCTCCTGCTTGGCGGCGTCGATGAAGCCGCAGGTGTTCACCACCAGCACCTGGGCCTCCTCCAGCACG
>Ga0255338_1002524_pt1 | contig 26168 bp, 24 predicted proteins | sample MeOH1_35cm_T4_19_FD_203715 | JGI IMG/M metagenome (GOLD analysis project Ga0255338, IMG submission 203715) | Sandy soil microbial communities from University of British Columbia, Vancouver, Canada - MeOH1_35cm_T4_195 | ecosystem: Engineered > Artificial ecosystem > Sand microcosm > Unclassified ...
AGAACACGGGCACGCCGCGGTAGTCGAGGTCGTAGGTGATCTGCGCGGTGCGCCGGGCGGCATCGCTGAAGGACACGTTGTAGCCATGGACGAACACGAAGCTGGAACCGGAGGAACCCTGCGCCTGGACCTTGGCTTTCACGCGGTTCAGGAAGCCCATCCGGGTGTGGGGAGTCCAATCCAGGATGGCCATGTGCTTCCGGGGATCCTCGCGGAACTCCAGTTTCCAGATGGACGGGGCCTCGATCTCGCCGGTCTTGTGCCCGTGCGGGACGCTGACGGAGACCTCGCCATAGGAGATCCCGGTGCCCCGCTCGCCACCGAAACCGCCGGTGCGGGGATCCAGCTTCCGGTCGGTGCCGAACATCACCGTCACGCGGGCAAAGGCCTGCTCACGCTCCACATTGGGATTGGCACCCACGGGCGTTGGGCGGGGAACCAGGGGAGGGCGGGCTGAGGTCTCCCTCCGCGGCATCTCGGCCCTTTCCTCCATCCGGGGAGTATCGCGCTCCCGGGGCTCGTCGAGGTCCACCCGCGGCCGTGGCGCAGGGGCAGGCGCGGGAGGCGCTGGGGCAGCCGCCGGCGCCGGGGGTGGTGGAGGTGGGGCGGGGGCCGGCAGGGCCACCGGAGGACGGGTGGAACAGGCCAGCAGGAGTCCCGCGATCGCCAGGGGCCACAAGGGCCGGGGGGATATCCATCGGGGCTGGGGTAGGGACATGGCATCCTCGGCGCGGCGTGCACGGGAAGGGACTGCCTGGCTTTCTTCGGATGACCAGATTCTACTTCCGCAGGCCGGCGCCCTTGCGGGGAATGCTTCTTCAGGGCCGCTGGCTGGCGGGGGCCGCGCCGGAGGTGCGCGCCGCCACCCACTTCTCGATGGCTTGATGGATGGCGGGCATGGATTGCTGAGCGGCCAGGATGCCTGCCTGCATGCAGCGCTTCTTTTGGGTGAAGTCCAGGGTGCCCACGTCGCCCACGGCGGGGGTGATGAGCACGTCCGCGTCCCGCTTGGAGTGCTCCACGTTGAGGGCGAACATGATGTTGGCGGCCTGGAGGCTCACGCCCAGCAGGTTGGTGATGTTCGCATTCCCCACGTTGGCGCTGATGTCCACGGCGATGACGATGTCGGCGCCCCTGGCGCGGGCCACGGAGATGGGGATGTTGTCCACCACGCCGCCGTCCACCAGGATCTTCCCCTGGTGCACCACCGGCTGGAACACGCCGGGGATGGCGGAGCTCGCGCGCACAGCGCGGGCGACGGAGCCCTTGTCCAGCACCACCTTCTGGCCCCAGTTGAGGTCCGTGGCCACCGCCGCGAAGGGGATCTTCAACTGCTCGATGTTGGAGGTCTTGATGTGCTCCTTGACCCACGCCTCGAGCTTGTCGCCCTTGGCGAAGCCCATGCCCACCACCGTGGAGAGGACGCCGAAGTCGAAGAGGTCATCCTTCTCGAGCTTGAAGGCGGTCCATTCGAGCTCGAAGCTGTTGCGGTCCGCGGCATAGATGGCGCCGATGAGGCTGCCCACGCTGGTGCCCACCACGAGATCGACGGGGATCTTCTCCTGCTCCAGTGTGCGGATGACGCCGATGTGCGCGAAGCCGCGCGCGGCGCCCCCGCCCAGCACCAGGGCGATCTTCGGTTTTGGCGGTGGCCCCTGGGGCACGGGCGGCGCCACCACGACCGGCGGCGGCACGATGACGGCCGGCTGCTGGCAGGCCAGGAGCAAGGCGAGGGCGGCCACGGTGCCGAGCTGAATCATCCGGGTTGTAAGAAGCCTGATCATGCCCTGAGAATACCCGAGGCCCTGGATGCCGCCTGCCTCGTAAGATGATGGTATGGTCATGAAAGACCTTCCAGGAGCCCCCATGCGCACCGCTTCCGCTCTGGCTGCCCTCATGACCCTGCCCGCCCTCGCCACTGACCCGGCCACCGCCGCCAATCCCTTCTTCGCGGAGTGGAAGACGCCCTTCGGGGTGCCACCCTTCGCTTCGATCACGGAGGACCACTTCCTTCCGGCCTTCCGGGAGGGCATGGCGCGGCAGAAGGTGGAGGTGGCGGCCATCGCGGACGCGAAGGACGCCCCGACCTTCGCGAACACCATCGTGGCGCTGGATCTGTCCGGCCAGTTCATGGACCGGGTGGGCTCGGTCTTCTTCAACCTCACCGGGGCGGAAACCAATCCCAAGCTGCAGGCCGTGAACCGCGAAGTCATGCCGCTGATGGCGGCCCACCGGGATGACATCCAGCTGAACGCGAAGCTCTTCCAGCGCGTGAAGGCCGTCTGGGAGGCCCGGGCCGGCTTGAAGCTGGAGCCCGATCAGGCCCGCCTCCTGGAGCGCACCTACAAGGGTTTCGTCCGCTCGGGCGCCGCGCTCACGGGGGAGCAGCAGACCCGCATGCGCGCCATCAATGCCGAACAGTCGAAGCTGGGCGTGGACTTCGGGGATCGCCTCCTCAAGGCCACCAAGGCTTTCCAGCTGGTGGTGGAAAAGCCTGCGGACCTGGCGGGCCTGCCCGAAGGTGCACGAATGACGGCAGCTGCCGCTGCGAAGAAGGCGGGCATGGACGGCAAGTGGTTGTTCACCTTGGATGGCCCCAGCATCTGGCCCTTCCTGGAGTACGCCCAGAACCGGGAACTCCGGAAGCGCCTGCTCACCGGCTACCTGGAGCGCTGCAACCAGGGTGGCGAGACCGACACCAACGCCATCGTCGCCAAGGTGGCGGCTCTGCGGGTGGAGAAGGCGCAGCTCCTGGGTTACAAGACCTGGGCGGCCTTCGTGCTCGAAGAGAACATGGCCAAGGATCCCAAGGGCGTCTACGGCCTGCTGGACCAGATCTGGAAGCCTGCGCTGGAAGTGGCGAAGCAGGAGCGTGCGGACCTGCAGGCCATGATGGCCAAGGATCTGCCCGGCCAGAAGCTGGAACCCTGGGACTGGCGCTACTACGCCGAGAAGGTGAAGCAGGCCAAGTACGACTTCGACGAGGAATCGGTGAAGCCCTACTTCGCCATCGACGCCGTGCGCCAGGGTGCCTTCACCCTCGCCGGCAGGCTCTACGGCATCACCTTCACCGAGCTGAAGGACATGCCCGTCTACCAGAAGGATGTTCGCTGCTTCGAGGTGAAGGAGCAGGACGGCCGGCACCTGGGCCTGATCTACGTGGACTACCACCCGCGGCCCGGCAAGCGCGGCGGCGCCTGGATGAGCAGCTACCGCCAGGCCTGGGTCAAGGGCGGGAAGCAGGTGGATCCTGTGGTGGTGAACGTCTGCAACTTCACGGCGCCGGCGGGGGACCGTCCCGCGCTGCTGACTTCGGACGAGGTGCGCACCCTCTTCCACGAGTTCGGCCACGGCCTGCATGGCCTCTTCTACAAGGGGCGCTACCGCGGTACCGCGGGCACGCCCCGGGACTTCGTGGAGCTGCCCAGCCAGGTCATGGAGAACTGGTCCATGGAGCCCGAGATGCTGAAGCTCTATGCGAAGCACCACAAGACCGGCGAGGTCATCCCGGATGCCCTGGTGGCCAAGATGAAGAAGGCCGCCACGTTCGGCCAGGGCTTTGCCACGGTGGAATACATGGCCGCGTCGCTATTGGACATGGACTGGCACACCCTGACGGACACGAAACCGCAGGACACCGCCGCCTTCGAGAAGGCCTCGCTGGCCAAGTGGGGCCTCATCTCCGAGATCCCGCCCCGCTATCGCAGCCCCTACTTCAACCACATCATGGGCGGCTACGCGGCGGGCTACTACAGCTACATCTGGAGTGCCGTGCTGGACAGCGACGCCTTCCAGGCCTTCAAGGAGAAGGGCAACCTCTTCGATCCCGCCACCGCGGCCAAGTTCCGCGCCGAGGTGCTCTCCAAGGGCGGCACCGAGGATCCCGCGCTGCTCTACCAGCGCTTCCGTGGCCGCGATCCCAGGGTGGCGCCTCTGCTGGAGAAGCGCGGGCTGAAGTAGCGGCTCATCCGATCGTCAACTGACCTCCACGAAGGACACGAATAGGCCCTCCGGGCCCAAGGCAGACCACGAAGGAAGGGCGAACGGGCTGCCTTCGTGACCTTGACCTTTTCTTCGAGGCCTTCGTGGAGATCTTTTGTCCTTGGGCCGGAGATTAGTACTTGCCCACGACCTCGTCCCACCGCCCTTGGGCTTTCAGGATCCGCTCGGCCACCTGGCGCAGTACGCCCAGGCCGCCGGGGACGGGCACGGTCCAGTGGCAGACGGCTTTCACCTCCTCCACGGCATCGGCGGGACAGCAGGCCAGCCCCACACGGCGCAGCAGGGGCAGGTCCGGCAGGTCGTCGCCCAGGTGGGCCACCTGGTCGTAGGTCAGGCCGTACTTGGCGCAGAGCTGGTCCAGCACCGGCAGCTTGTCGAGATGACCGGCGAAGCAGTCCTCCACGCCGAGGTCATGGGCCCGGTGCACGGTGGCACCGGCGTCCAGGCCGGAAATGAAGGCCACGGGTATGCCAGATCGCTGCAAGTGCTTGATGGCGGCGCCGTCCCGCACGTGGAAGGCCTTGGTGTGACCGGGTTCCGGGCCGTAGACCAGGGCGCCGGTGGTGAGGACGCCGTCGATATCGGTGCAGAGCAGGCGGATCTTGGCGGCGCGCAGGTCCAGGTCGTCCACGGGAATCTCCAGGACCAGCCTACCTCGGGGCATGACGCCGGTCACGATCCCACCGGAAAACAGGCAGGAGAGTGGAATGTTGGGTTGTTGGATGATCCGATGGGTATACAGTTTTCCCGTGACCTGTGTTTTCCCGGTTGACAAATATGAAAACTGGATGAACATAGTCGCATGGAGTTGATTCCATGAACCACCAGCTCAGCAACCCGATGATCGATGAAGTGAGTGGCCTCTTCAGTGCCCTGGGCGATGCCTCGCGGCTGAAGATCCTGCGCTCCCTCCTCGACAGCAAGGGCCCTCTGAGCCAGGGCGCCGTGGCCGAAGCCGCGGGCCTCTCCCAGGCCAACGCCTCGAAGCACCTGGCCTGCCTGGTGCGGGTGGGGCTCGTGGCGCGTGAGCCCGAAGGCAACGCCGTCTACTTCACGCCCGTGATGCCCCTGGTGGGCGAGCTCTGCGACCTGGTCTGCGGGCATGTGAGCGATCGCGCAAAGATGACCTACAAGGCGCTTAAATGAACAGATGCTTGTATATGTAGTTGCTTTTTTTTGCCTAGGAGTATTCCTTTATGAACATTAAAGCCATAACGGGATTGGGCTTGGCGCTGCTTTCCGGGGGAAGCCTCCCGGCGCAGGGCGGCCTGACCGTGGCTGAAAGCATCCGAAAGGCCTGGACCGATCAGGCCGGCCTCCGGGCGGGCCAAGCCATGGTGGAATCCCGCCAGGCGGAGGCAGAGGGCTTCCGCGACCTCCGGTTGCCCAGCCTCACCCTTCAGGCCCAGGGAATCCGCACCAACGAACCCATGCAGGCCTTCGGCATCAAGCTGAATCAGGCCCGCATCGGGGCCGCGGACTTCAACCCGCTGGTCCTGAACCACCCGGATCCCATCGGCGCCTACGGAGGCTCCGCCGTACTCCAGCAGCCCCTCTACGCGGGGGGGCGCCTCACCGCCGCCCGGCGGGCGGGCGACTACCTGGCCCAGGCGGAGGTCGCCAGCCAGGAGCGCCGGAAGCAGGAGACGGCCCAGGCGGTGGTGGAGGCCTACTTCGGCACCCAGGTGGCCGAACAGGCCCTCAAGTGGGTGGAGGATTCCCGGAGCTGGATCCAGGGCCTGGAGGACTTCGTGGGCGCCCGCGTCCAGCAGGGCCTGATGCTGGAATCCGAACTCCAGCGGCTGAAGGCCTCCCATGCCCAGATCGACGCCCAGAAGGCCGAGGTCACCAAGCAGGTGCGTTCCGCCCGCTCAGGGCTGGGTCTGCTCACCGGCACCGGCCCCGTGGAAGGCCCCCTGGCCACGCCCCTGGAACCGAACGACCCCACCGCACCCCTGCCGTCCGGGCCGCGGGGCGACCTGCTGGCCGCGGACCTCCAGGCCAAGGCCGCCGGCGAGGGCGCCAAGGCCGCCCGAGGCGGCATCCTCCCCGAAGTGGGTCTGGAACTGGGGGCCGGCACCCTCCACCACTCCTGGTCCGAGAAGGGCAACTGGACCTGGGCCGCGGTGGGTGTGAAGTGGAAGGTGTTCTCCGCCCCGGACCGGGCCAAGGCGAAGGCCGCCCGCGCCCAGGAACGCGCTGCCAGCGAGCTGCGCACCTTCAAGCAGCAGCAGGCGGAACACGAGGTCCGCGTAGCCAGGGAAGGCGTCCTCGCCGCCCAGGCCCGCCATGCCGCGGCGAAGGAGGCCCTGGCCGCCGCCGAGGAATCCAGGCGCCTGCGGGAGGCCCGCCACAAGGAAGGCCTCCTGCCCCTCATCGAGGTGCTCGATGCGGAAGCCGCCGTCCAGGGTGCCCGCACCCTCATCCTCCAGAGCCTGTTCGAGCTGCGCGTGAGCCGCGCCAGCCTCGACCTGGCCACCGGCACCCCCATCGAAGGAGTGAAGCCATGAAGTCTGCCTGTGTGCTCGTCACTTTGGGTGCGGCGCTGCTCGTGAATCTCGCTTGCGGGAGCAAGCAAGAATCACGAGTTGAAAAGAAACTGCCAACAGTCGCTGTCTCCCTGGTGGCCCAGGGCACGCCGGAAGGCGGCGCCTGGGTGGCTGCCACGCTCCAGTCCACCCGCACGGCCATGCTGTCCACCCGCATGGCCGCCCAGGTCAGGCGCGTGCCGGCCCAGGAGGGGCAGCACGTCACCGCCGGTACCTTGCTGATCTCCCTCGGCGATGAGGATCTGCAGGGGCAGCTCCGGGCCGCCCAGACCGGGCTCGCCACCATCGAGGCCCATCACCGCCGCATCCAGGCCCTGCTGGCCCAGAAAGCCGCCACGCCCTCGGAACTGGAGCAGGTGCAGGCCCAGGTGGCCCAGGCGCAAGCGGGTGTGTCCGCCATCAGGACCAACATCGCCTACACGCAGATTCGCGCGCCCTTCTCAGGTGTCGTGCAGTCCCGCAAGGTGAACGAAGGCGACTTCGTCGGGCCCGGCACGCCCCTGCTGGAGCTGGTGGGCGACGGCGAGCAGGAACTGGTCGCCACCCTGTCCGAGGGCGAAACCAAGGGCCTCAAGGTCGGCGCCAAGGTCATGTTCGAAGCCGAAGGCGTCCAGGGCGAGGCCCAGGTCACGGGGCTGGCCCCTGGGGGCGATCCCACCAGCCACAAGGGCACCCTGCGCGCCAAGGTGCTCAAGCCCAAGGGCCTCCGTCAGGGTTCCTTCGCGCGGATCCTGGTTCCCGGCGCCGCCGTGGCCCAGGGCCTCTCGGTGCCCCGCACCGCCCTCGTGCAGCGGGGCGAACTCACCGGCGTGTTCGTCGCCAAGGATGGTCATGCGGAGCTGCGCTGGCTGTCCCTGGGCGAAGGGGAGGGCCGGTTCCTGCCCGTGCGCTCGGGCCTGAAGGACGGTGAGCAGGTCATCGACCATCCCGGCGCCCTCCAGGATGGCCAGCCCATCGAGATCCAGCAGGGCGGGGTGGCTCGTGGCCAGTGAATCCAAGCCAGGTGACCTCAAGCTCGGCCTGGCGGGTCGCCTCGCCAAGAGCTTCCTCCGCAACAAGCTGACGCCCCTCCTCGTCTTCGCCTCGCTGCTGCTGGGTGTCCTCGCCGTGGTGCTCACGCCCCGCGAGGAGGAACCCCAGATCGTCGTGCCGATGGTGGATCTCTACATTCCCTACCCCGGGGCGAGCCCCCAGGAGGTGGAAAGCCAGGTCGCCACGCCCATGGAGCGGCGCCTCTGGGGCATCCCCGGCGTCGAGTACCTCTACAGCATGAGCCGGCCCGGCCTGGCGCTCATCACTGTGCGCTTCAAGGTGAACGAGCCCCAGGAACCCAGCCTGGTGAAGATCTACCAGGAGCTGGCTGCCAATCCGGAGCTGCTGCCGCCCGGGGCCATGAAACCCATCATCAAGCTCCAGACCATCGATGATGTGCCCTTCGTCGTGCTGACCCTCCACGGGCCGGACCAGACCCCCGGCCAGCTCCGGAAGGTCGGCGAGGTCCTGGCCCGGGAGCTGGCCGACGTGCCCAGTACAGCCCAGGTGAAGGTCATCGGCGGCGCCCGCCGTCTGGTCCGCATCGAGCCCGATCCCGATCGGCTGCGGGCCCTCAACCTGTCCATCGGCGAGCTCCAGCCGGCCCTCCAGGCTGCCGAGGCCCAGCTGCCCGCCGGCGCCCTGGTGGATCGGGGCAAGCGCACGGAACTCGAGGCCACCGGCTTCGTGCTCCAGGCCGCCGAGCTGCGCCGCCTGGTGGTGGGCGTGAGGAACCTGAAGCCCGTCTACCTGGCGGATGTGGCCAAGGTGGTGGACGCGCCGGAACCGGAACCGCCCGTCGTTCTCTATGCGGGTGCGGCCCGGCCGGGCTTCGAGCCCGCGGTGAGCATCACCCTCTCCAAGCGCGCTGGCGCCAACGCCACGGCGCTGGCGGAACAGGTGCTGGCCAAGGTGGAGGCGCTGCGCGGCAACCTCATCCCCCGCGATCTGCAGGTCACGGTCACCCGCAACTACGGCGAGACCGCTGGCGACAAGTCGAACGAACTGATCGAGCACCTGCTCATCGCCACCCTCAGCGTCATCGCCCTCATCCTGCTGGCCATGGGCTGGCGCAGCGCCGTGGTGGTGGGCATCGCCGTGCCGGTCACCCTGGCCCTCACCCTGCTGATCACCTACCTGTTCGGCTACACGCTCAACCGGGTGACGCTCTTCGCGCTCATCTTCTCCATCGGCATCCTGGTGGATGACGCCATCGTGGTGGTGGAGAACATCCACCGGCATCTGCACCTGCCGGGCCAGAGGAAGAGCTTCGCCCGCATGGTGGTGGAGGCCGTGGACGAAGTGGGCAACCCCACCATCCTGGCCACCTTCGCGGTGATCGCCGCCATCCTGCCCATGGCCTTCGTCCGTGGCCTCATGGGCCCCTACATGCGCCCGATTCCGATCGGCGCCAGCCTGGCCATGCTGTTCAGCCTGGTCATCGCCTTCGTCATCAGCCCCTGGGCCAGCCTCATCGTGTTCCGGAAGGAAGCCCACCTTCCAGCGACAGATGCCTCCGGGCTCCACCCTGGCAGCCCCGAGCGTGTGGCACCTGAACCCGCGCAGCACCACGCGGGCCCGGACGAGGTGAAGGAGACCCGGTTCACCCAGTTCTACCGCAAGGTCATGCACGCGCTGCTGACCCGGCCCCCGGTCCGGTGGGCCTTCTTCGCCGGCGTCGTCGTCCTGCTCCTGGGGGCCATGTCCCTGGTGGGCTTCGGTGTGGTGAAGGTCAAGATGCTGCCCTTCGACAACAAGTCGGAGTTCATGGTCCAGCTCGACCTGCCGGCCGGCACTCCGCGGGAGGACGCCCTCGCCGTGGGCCAGGACATCGCCCGGCGCCTGCTGAAGGAAACCACGGTCAAGGATGTGCAGGTCTACGCCGGCGAAGCCGCGCCCTTCACCTTCGTGGGCATGGTGCGCCACAGCTTCCTCCGTCAGGAGGCGGAGATGGTGGATGTCCAGGTGAACCTCGTGCCCAAGGACGATCGGAAGGAGCAGAGCCACGCCATCGTCGTCCGCCTGCGCCCCGAGCTGGAGCAGATTTCCAACCCCGCCGGAGCCCGGATGAAGCTCGTGGAGATCCCGCCCGGGCCGCCCGTGATGGACACCATCGTGGCCGAAGTCTACGGCCCTTCCGAGGCCGAGCGGGCCCGCCTGTCGGGGGAGGTCCTCCAGGCTTTCAAGCAGGTGGATGGCATCGTGGACGTGGACTCGACGCTGAACGCCACGACGCCGAAGATCAGCCTGGTGCTCGATCGGGAGAAGGCGGCCCTGCATGGCGTGGCTCCCGCGAGCGTGATCCAGACGCTCTCCATGGCGGGCTATGGTCACACGGCCGGCGCCTTCCACGTGCTGCGCGGCTCCAGCCCGGTGCCCGTGGTGGTGCAGCTCGCCGCGGAGAAGCGCCAGCGGCTGGACCAGCTGCTCCAGCTCACCGTCCCCGGCGCCCGGGGCATGGTCCCCGTCCGTGAGCTGGTGACGGTGAAGGAAGGGCGCGAAGAAGCGGCCATCCACCACAAGAACCTGATGCCCGTCGCCTACGTCTTCTCGGATCTGGCGGGCACCATCGAAAGTCCGGTCTACGCCCTGGCGGCTCTCAACCAGAAGATCGACGCCTTGAAGGGTACCGGCGGCGCCAAGGTTGTGCGCCTGGGCCTGGCCCATCCCGAGAACACCGAGAACCTGATCATGAAGTGGGACGGCGAGTGGCACATCACCCTCGAAGTCTTCCGGGACCTCGGCATGGCCTTCGCCGCGGTGCTGGTGCTGATCTTCGTGCTGGTGGTCGGCTGGTTCGAAAGCTTCGAGATCCCCTGGGTGATCCTGGTGCCGATTCCGCTCTCCCTCATCGGCATCATTCCCGCGCACGGGCTGATGGGTGCCTTCTTCACGGCCACCAGCATGATCGGTTTCATCGCCGGAGCCGGCATCATCGTCCGCAACAGCATCATCCTCGTGGATTTCATCGAGCTGAAGCTGAGGGAGGGCATGTCGCTGGAATCCGCCGTGGAGGAGGCCGGCGTGGTGCGGTTCCGCCCCATGCTGCTGACAGCTTCCGCCGTGCTGGTGGGCAGCGCTGTCATGCTGGCGGACCCCATCTTCCAGGGGCTGGCCATCAGCCTCATGGCCGGTGAGGTCGCCGCCACCCTGCTGTCCCGCATCGCCGTGCCCGTCCTCTACTACCTCGTGGCCCGCCGGGGCCATGCGGCCCACCTTCAACGCCAGTCGGCTCTTGCCGCCCCTGAGGAGTGACCATGACCGTCGATCGCATCGTCCACACCGTCGCGGGATCCTTCATCCTGCTGAGCCTCGCGCTCGCCCGCTTCCACAACCCCAACTGGATCTGGTTCACGGTCTTCGTGGGCGCCAACCTGCTCCAGAGCGGGCTCACCAACTGGTGCCTGCTGTCCACCATCCTGCACAAGCTGGGCGTGCCCGAGGGCCCCGGCGTAGGGTGCTCCCGGTGAAGGCCACGGCCCTCCGCATCGCCCTGGGGCTCGTCGTCGGCGGGGTCCTGGGCTACGCCTGGCACCGCCTGGTGGGGTGCAGCACCGGGACCTGCCCCCTGACCGCGACGCCCCTCCGGGGTATCAGCTACGGCGCAGTCATGGGCCTGATCTGGGCCCTGGCGCGCTAGCCGTCCGATTCTCCTATGTCCCGGCTCAGGCCGGATCTGAACTGGAGTTCCCATGTCCGAGGTCATCCATCTCACCACCGAGGCCTTCCACAAGGTTTCGTCTCACGGCGCCCCCGTGCTCATCGACTTCTGGGCGCCCTGGTGCGGTCCCTGCCGCATGCTGGGTCCGATCCTCGACGAGGTCGCCAAGGCCAGCGGGGACAAGGCCATCGTCGCCAAGGTGAATGTCGATGAGGAACCTCTGCTGGCCAGCCAGTTTGGCGTGCAGAGCATCCCCACCCTGGTGGTCATCAGGGCCGGCCGCATCCACCGGCGCATGGTGGGCGTCCAGGCGGGCCATGTCCTCATGGACGCGCTCCAGCAGGCAGGGCTCTGATGGACGAGTACTGGATCTACCTCATCCCAGTGGCGGCCATCGGCTACCTGCTCTGGAGCCGGCGGTCGGCCTCCGTCACGGACGTGAAGGCCCTCCTCGAACGCGGCGCCCAGATCGTCGATGTGCGCAGCAAGGCCGAATTCAGCGCCGGCTCCCATCCGAAATCCATCAACATCCCCGCCGACCAGCTCGAGCGGCGGGCCAAGGAGCTGGATCCCGTCCGTCCGGTGCTGCTCTGCTGCGAAAGCGGAAGCCGCAGTGCCTTCGCCACCGGCATCCTCAAGCGCCAGGGCTTCAGGGATGTCCATAACCTGGGCTCCTGGCGCCGCATCCAATCCTTCTTCGCCTGATCCGGAGCCTGCCCATGGAAGCCAACATCCGCTGGAAATCAGGCCTGACCTTTGAGGTGGATCAGGAAGGGCATCGGTACTACATCGATGTGCCAGACGAGGCCGGATCGCCCACGAAAGGACCCCGGCCCAAGGGCCTGCTCCTGGCCGGACTGGGCGGGTGCACCGCCATCGATGTGGTGAGCATCCTGGAGAAGATGCGCGTGAAGCTGGACGGCCTCGAGGTTCAGGTGAGCGCTGAAGCCCGCGAGGAACATCCGAAGATCTTCACCGGCATCCACGTCCGCTATGTCTTCCGGGGTAAGGACCTGCCCATGGACAAGCTGGAGCGCGCCGTGAAGCTGTCCGAGGAGACCTACTGCGGCGTATCCGCCATGCTGCGGCCCACCGTGCCCATCACTTCTGAAATCGTCATCGAAGGCTAGGGTCTGTTTTCAAATTCACGATAGCAATTGATGACAGGACTTGTACTTTTGTCTGAAGTGATGTACCCAGGATGAATATCCGTGGGGATTGAATGCCGCGAAGTCAACTCAGCGATCGAATGTGGGCGAAGCTTGCGCCCTTGCTACCTCCAGAGGCGGGGCGTCGTGGAAGGCCGAGCCTTCCCAATCGCCCCTTCGTCGGAGCCATCCTCTGGAAACATCGGACAGGAGCGCCCTGGCGCGATCTCCCTGAAGGGTTTGGCCCTTGGATATCGGTATTCACGCGGTTCAACCGGTGGAGCCGTGCGGGTGTGTGGCAAGCCGTTCTGGAGGTTCTCCGCGGCGAGGCCGACACCAAATGGGTGATGCTCGATGGAACCGTCATCCGCGCTCACCAGCACGCTGTGGGAGCAAAAGGGGGACATGCTCGCAGGCCCTCGGAAGGTCGCGAGGCGGGTTCTCGACGAAAATCCACCTGATCGCCGATGCCCATGGCAACCCGGTGGACTTCCTGGTCAGCCCCGGGCAAACCCATGAGAGCCGCCATGCTATCGGCCTTCTGATGGGAGTTGAGGCAGGTTGCGTGCTCGGAGATCGCGCCTACGATGGTTCCCCAATCCGGGAGGCCATCGCAGGCATGGGCGCGGAGGCCGTGATTCTGCCACATCCACGCCGGAAGGCCCCAGCAACCTACGACCGCCATCTCTACAAGGCCCGGCACGCTATTGAAAACCTGTTCGCGAAACTCAAGCAGTACCGCAGCCTTGCAACCCGTTACGACAAGACCATGCGCAACTACAGCACCATGGTCGCCATCGCCTGCCTGCTTACGTGGCTCCGAATTTGAAAACAGAGCCTAGCGAACCTTGATCACGACCTTCCCTTTCGTGCGCCCGGTTTCGACATAATCCAATGCCTGTTTGGTTTCCTCGAACGGGAAGACCCGATCAACCACAGGCCGGATGTGACCGGCTTCGATCAATTTGGTAATCTCGCCCAGTTGCTGGCCGCTGGAAGTCATGAAGTGAAAGGAGTAGCTGGCGCCACTCCGCCTGGCCGCTTTCCGGATGCCGTGACTGAGCACCCGCATCACCAGACTGACAAAACCGTTCACACCACGCAGCTTGGCGAAATCGGGGTCCGGCGGACCAGCGATGCCAATCAGCTTGCCGCCTGGCTTGAGTACGCGCAGCGACCGCTTCAGCGTATCCCCGCCCTGCGTGTCGATCACCAGGTCGTAGCCTTTCAGCTTGGTCGAAAAATCGTCCTTCTTGTAATCGATGACGATGTCGGCGCCCAGACCCTTCAGCATGTCGGCGTTGACCGCGCTGGCGGTGGTGGCGACCGTGGCGCCGAAATGCTTGGCCAACTGGATCGCGATCGTGCCGACGCCGCCCGAACCGGCCTGGATCAGCACTTTCTGGCCCTTCTTTAGCCCGCCTTTTTCGACCAGGGTCTGCCATGCGGTCAGCGCCACCAGCGGGATGGACGCGGCCTCCTCCATCGACAGGTTGGCCGGCTTGAGGGCCAGCGAATCTTCTTTGATCGCGATGAGTTCGGCAAAGGTGCCGATACGGTCGTCGTCCGGCCGCGCGTAGACCTCATCGCCCACCTTGAAGCGGCGCACGCGCGGGCCGACGCGCACCACCTCGCCGGCCAGATCAGTGCCCATGATCAGCGGCATCTTGTATGGCAACAGCAACTTGAATTCGCCGTCCCGGATTTTATGGTCCACTGGATTGACGCCCGCAGCATGAATCTGCACGAGGACGTCATCGTCGCGCAGCGCCGGCTCGGGCAGTTCGCCAGACGTGAGCACGTCCGATTTGCCGTAACGGTTAATGAAGAATGCCTTCATGTATGGCTCCTGTTTTCGAACATCACCGTGACAAGGCCGTGGCGTGTTTGCGCACCGCTGGCTGGGAATCAAGCCTCAAATCCTTGCGCACGCCGGCTTCAACCAGCCCGGCTGGCGCGAAGCGGCGCAGGAGGCGCAGGCGGCGTGCCAACGCGCCCGAGGTGTAACGCACCTTCGGTGTCGCCGTCAATGCCACCTGCACCACAGTCTTGGCCACCACGCCCGGACCATCCGCGCCTTCCAGCGCTTCCTTCACGCGCAAATCCAACCCCACACGCAGGTCGCGGTATTCGTCGAGCGCCTCATCGGGCTGCAACTGATTGGCGTCGAACGCCGACTTGATGTAGGCCGGTTCGACCAGCGAAACACGAATGCCCTGGGTACGCAGCTCATGGTCCAGCGATTCCGAATAGCCTTCCACCGCATGCTTGGTGGCCGAGTACAGCGCCATGTACGGCATCGGCATAAAGCCCAATACCGAACTGATGTTGATGATGCGTCCGCTCCCGCGCTGCCGCATGTGCGGCACGACGGCACGGACCATCCGGACGATGCCGAAGAAGTTGGTATCGAAGATCGCCTGCGCCTGCCGGATCGAGCTCTCTTCGGCTGCGGCGGGCGCGACGCCAAAGCCGGCGTTATTGACCAGCAGATCGATACGCCCTTCAAGCCGCAGCACTTCGTTGACAGCGGCCGCCACAGATTCGTCGCTGGTAACATCCAGCGCCAGCATCTCAAACGTGCGCTTGCCACGTTGCCCCTGCGCGCCGCGACGGCTGGTGCCGTACACCTTGTAACCCACCCTGGCGAGCTGCTCGGCGGTGACTTCGCCGATGCCCGATGATGCTCCAGTCACGATTGCAACCTTGCTGTTCATGACGTTCCTCCTTGCTGGGATCATTAAATATGATGATCATCATATTTTCAATCAAAAAAACGGACTATCGGGCCGGCCCTATTTGCCGACCTCTGAAAAATGATTGAGTGTCGCTTCGCGCAACGCCTTAGATAGCCTGGGATCATCGACGGCGCGCGCCATCACCATCGTGCCAATCATCGAACTGACCATGAACATGGCCTGTTCGTGCGCACCAGGCGTTCCCCAGTCAGGCAACTGGCGGGCCACCACATCGATCATCTCCTTGATGTGGCGCGTGGCCGCATGCCGGATCTCCGGCGCCTGGCGGTGCATCTCGGAGCCGAGCGCGGCTACGGGGCAGCCATTCTCAATGCCCTCCAGGTGCTCCTTCGAGAGATAGGCGCGCATCAACTCTTGCAAGGATTGCCCTGGCGCCGCGGCGGCGGCGATATCGGCTGATAACCTGACTGCTTCGGCGCCTGCGCGGTCGGCCGCTTCGGCCAGCAGCGCCTCGCGCGAGGCGAAGTGCGCGTAAAAGCCGCCGTGCGTGAGACCTGCTTCCTTCATGATGTCCGCCACCCCGGTGCCGGCATAACCGCTGCGGCGGATCGCGCGAGCGGCCACCTCGACAATGCGGTCGTGCGTCACTTCCTTGCGGCTTTGAGTTGCGCGTTTGGCACTTGGATGGGCGGATTTTGCTTGCATGATGATGATCATATACCAATCTCAAAAGAGCCTGCGCATCTGCACACCAATTTAATTGTTCGCTGGTCTGCCTCGGGGACGCGACTCAACCCGAATCAGGGCGTATCGCGACCCAACTCCGATATTGAAAACAGACCCTAGCGAAGGGCAAAAAAAACGGCGGGCCCACCCCGGGCCCGCCTCCCCTACCCCTGAGCCTTCCGGATCCGACGAGCGGTCCGGCGCTGGGATCAAAATAGTGTATTACTAAATAACAATTAAAGACTACATAAAACAATATGATCTCCGTCACCTCACTCCTTCTCCTGTGGTGTCAGCTCTTTGAGTGAGATGCTTGGCCCCAGGCGTGGGATACTGGCCGCGCATCAGGGCTCCAGAGTCACTGCAGAGCATTCATTCCGGGAGAAACCATGGGTGATCCGCTTTTCTGGCACCGACTTCAGTTCGGGTTCACGGCGACCTACCACTACCTGTTCCCGCAGCTGACCATGGGGCTCGCCCTCGTCATCGTGGTGTTGAAGGCCATGGGCCTCAAGACCGGCGAGGCCCGCTACAACGACGCGGCGCGGTTCTGGATCAAGATCTTCGGCATCAACTTCGCGATCGGCGTGGTGACGGGCATTCCCCTGGAGTTCCAGTTCGGCACGAACTGGGCCGCCTTCTCGCGCTTCTCCGGCGGCATCATCGGCCAGACGCTGGGCATGGAGGGCATGTTCGCCTTCTTCCTGGAGAGCAGCTTCCTGGGGATGCTGATCTGGGGTGAGAAGAAGCTCTCGCCGAAGGGGCACTTCAGGGCGGCGCTGGCGCTGTGGATCGGTAGCTGGCTTTCGGGCTACTTCATCATCGCCACCAACGCGTTCATGCAGCATCCCGTGGGCTACTCCGTGGCCGCTGACGGCAGCCTCCAGCTGGCGAGCTTCTGGGCCTTCCTCCTCAATCCCTGGGCCCTGGGCCAGTACGCCCACAACATGATCGCCGCGGTGGTGACGGCCTCCTTCGTGGTGGCGGCCATCGGCGCCTTCTGGACCCTCAAGGGCATCCATCCCGAGCAGGCCAGGCTGAACCTGCGGACGGGCACGATCATGGGCCTGATCTTCAGCGCTCTCGTGGCCTTCCCCACGGGGGACATCTCCGGCAAGCTCGTGGCCAAGTACCAGCCCATCACCCTGGCCGCCATGGAAGGGCGCTTCGAGAGCGGTCCCCGCGCCAACCTCACCCTCATCGGCCAGCCCGACGTCGCCAAGCGGCGGATCGAGAACCCCATCCAGCTGCCTGCGGTGCTGAGCTTCATCGCCTACGGCAGCTTCTCCAGCAACGTGAAGGGCCTGCTGGAGTTCCCCGAGGATCAGTGGCCGCAGAACATCGAGCTGCTCTACTACAGCTTCCACATCATGGCGGGCCTGGGCACGATCATGATCGCCGTGATGGGCCTGGCGGCCCTGCTGCTCTGGAAGGGCCGCCTGGACGCCAACCGGCCCATGCTCTGGGTGCTGATGCTGGCCTTCCCCTTCCCGTACATCGCCACCACCGCGGGCTGGGCCGTGGCCGAGTTCGGCCGCCAGCCCTGGCTCATCTACGGCGTGCTGCGCACCGTCCACGGGGCCTCCCCCACGGTGAACGCGGGCCACACGGCCTTCACCACGCTCGGTTTTGCCGGGATCTTCGTGGTGCTGAGCGTCCTCTGGCTCTTCCTCATCGGCCGGGAGATCTCCCACGGTCCCGTCTCCCATACGCAGAAGGCCTAGGAGTCCGCCATGGAAATGCTCTGGTTCTGGCTCGTCTCCGTGATGATTGCGATCTATGTGGTGATGGACGGCTTCGACTTCGGCGCCGGCATCCTGCATCTGGTGGTCGCCAAGACCAACGAGGAGCGCCGCGAGGTGCTGGGCGCCATCGGCCCGCTGTGGGATGGCAACGAAGTTTGGCTGCTGGCCGGGGGCGGCTCGATGTTCCTGGCCTTCCCCAAGGTGCTGGCTTCGGGCTTCTCCGGGTTCTACCTCGCCATGTGGCTGGTGGTCTGGTGCCTGATGCTCCGCGGCATCTCCATCGAGTTCCGGTCCCACTTGGACGATGGCCTCTGGCGCCGCTTCTGGGATGGCACCTTCGCCCTCTCCAGCGTGCTCCTCCCGGTGCTCTTCGGGGCGGCGCTGGGCAACGTGCTCCGCGGCGTGCCCGTCGATGGCAGCGGCTACTTCGAGATGGCCCTCTGGACGGATTTCCGGATCGGCGCCCGGCCCGGGATCCTGGACTGGTACACCGTGCTGATCGGTGTGTTCGCCCTCGTGACGGTCGCTGCCCACGGCGCGCTGTTCCTGGCGTGGAAAACCGAAGGCGCCGTGCATGACCGCGCCAGGGGCCTCGCCATGAAACTGTGGGGTGCCGTGCTGGTGCTCTGGATCGTGGCGAGCTATGCCACTTCCGTGGTGAACCCCGACATCTTCCACCACCTCCCCCAGGCGCCCCTGGGCTGGGTGGCCTCCCTGATCTTCCTCGCGGGGCTGGGCCTGGTGTTCGTCGGGCTCAAGGGGGAGCGCTTCCTGCTGGCCTTCCTGGGATCGGGGGCCTTCATCCTCGGCCTCCTCGCCGCCAGCGCAGCCTGCGTCTATCCCGTGATGCTGAAGTCCACCCTCAGCCCCCAGTTCGACCTGACGGCCCTCAATGCCGCCGTGGGGCAGCATGGCCTGCGGGCAGGCCTGGTGTGGTGGCTCATCGGCTTCCCCATCGCCATCGGCTACCTGGCCTTCCTCTTCCGTTTCAACCGGGGAAAGGTGAAGGCTGCGGCGGAGGGGGAGGGCTACTGACGCGGAGGCCAGCACGGCTCAGAAAACGGGCGCCGGAAGGCGCCCGTTTTCTGAGGTAGATAAGGTCATTCTTGCTAGAGCTTTTGCAAGTGAGGCGAAGCAGAGTTATTGAGTGCGCGAACCAACCGATCTACTTCTGTTGAGGGGTTGGCTGGTTGAGGCGTCGCAGCGGCCAGATGAAGACGGCGCACATTCTCTGCGTGACCGACGGCCTCCGGCCATTTCGGTAGAAATGCAGCGAGGACCTCCTTCGTGGTTTCTTCATTAGTGGAGTATTCACGATCGAGGGCGTGTTTGACAGCGCTCTTAGCAGCGTCACCATTTACCAAATCGGTTCGTGTGGTAAGTCCCACAATATGCAGTAAAAACCAATATTCGATACATGGGGTTGAGTGTGCAAGCATCACCTTTCGTGCGGCAGCGAGTTGCAGAACGTCATTCCAGAACCCCATTCGTACTGCCACATCTGAATCGACCACTGCCCAGACATGATCAAATTTCGCAGGTTCGTTAATTCCTAATATACCCTTCTTGGATTTTTTAGCTTGGGCCTTTGCTTCCCGGTCCGCTGTTCGAATTACGTGTCGTGGGTCGGAGTGATCACCAGGTTGTACCTTGATACGGACGGTAGATAACTGAAGATCGCGCAGGAGTAGGTCGAAATAGACTGGTTCAGTTACCGTACCCTCAGTAACGATAAGAAAAGCATCGCCAGGCTTGACAAAGGATGATGCGGCTGCTGCACGGCGTTTGCGATCGAGGCTAGCCGCCTTGGCTTCGAGCCACCACTGAGGATTCCAGGTGCAATCCTCAGTCATGTGAAATCTGTTCCGATTGGGTGGCCGTCTCATGGGTTTGGAATGTACCCATCAGTCCAGCAGGAATGAATGGAACAGCGCCGTACCGGCCTGACATGTAACCACGCACCAGCGATTCTCCCTTTCGTGGACTGTAATCGGTCAGGGGGTAAAGGTGAGCTTCACCGCGATTATCCTTGTCTGTGAACCAAACCTGATCACGGCGCAACAACGTTGCATCAAGCAGGAGTGGGTTATGCGTGGTGAAAAGGATTTGTGCGCCATTTGGATTTTCCGTGCCGCTGAAGATTAGGCGTAATAGCTCACGCACCATAATTGGGTGCATGCTGGTTTCTAGCTCATCAATGCATACCGTGTAACCTTGACTCAATATATCTAACCAAGGTCCAGCCAACGCAAAGAACCGCTGTGTTCCAACAGACTCCGAATCCCATGGCAGCGAAACCTCCATATCCTCACTGCCACGATGCATCAATTCAGGTTTGAGCCACTTTTGTTTCCGGAATCTCTCCTGAAGGTCTGGATGAAGATTCTTTGCCACTTCCTCAAGTTCTTCAGTTGATGGCCTCTGTTCTACGGCTCGCGCTTGAGTCACTCCTAAATCAGCATGGCGTAGCAACTCGATGATTCGTGCATAGTGTGGTGTTTGTTCCTCTACTTGTCTCAGCGTGAAACTATCCCCCATTCCGCTGCGCGCACTCAAGTCAAGAAACTTCAACCTATCCTTAAACCATCGAAACACTGGTTCAAGCTCTGGGCGATTGCTCGCCACTGCCTTCGATAGGTACAACATATTGCTTAACGTATAGCCTTCGAGCTGCTGGTCGCGTTGGAAACCAGTCGGGTTCTTCGGCGACCAAATGTAGGTTTCGGACTCTGGATTCCAGTCTCGGCTAAACCACAGCTGCTTTACTTTCGGGAACGCGCGCAATGACTCATGCCAAATCCGTTCTCGTGTCGCGGCGACACGGTATTCGTATCGAATCCCGTCGGCTACGAACACAACCGCAAATGCGGTTGGGGATTTTGCCTGATCGGGGCACAAGGAAAAGGGTTCAATTTGTGGAATTGGCTCCTTGGGGTCAGTCATCTTGGCAGAGGTCTTCACCATATCTGCCAGCGCCTCCAAGGCCTCTAGCATTGTTGTCTTGCCGCTGGCATTTGCGCCGTATAGCGCCGCACCCTTAATCCACCGCTTCCCTGTCAAGCCAGGTAAATCCCTGACGATGCAATTGTCTGCAAGCGTCCTGTCCTGACTACTGGCTGCCAGATTCAATGTCTGCAGTTTGCGAAAGCAGCGAAAGTTTGAAACAGAAAATTGTAGAATCATGGTTCTAATTTACACCTTTTTGGGCCTAGTTCCATGATTTTTGCAAAAATTCTGCGATTTTTGCCAGACAACCGTCTTTCGTGTGGGGCGATGATTTTCTGAGTTTTGTAAACGAAAATCTTGGTGGGTGATCCTGCACGACTCAGAAGATGGGGCCAGCGGCGCCCATCTTCTGAGCTTGAAATCGTGTTACGGATGGGCCTGATGCCGGGCCACGATCCAGTCCACCACCTCGTCGAGGGTGAGGTCGCTGGAATCCAGGGCGACGGCGTCCTCGGCGGGCCGCAAGGGGGCCACGGCGCGGGTGCTGTCGGCCTCGTCGCGGCGCCGCTGGTCGGCGAGCACTTCTTCGAATAGCGGGGACTGGCCCTTGGCCTCCAGTTCGAGGAAGCGCCGCCGGGCGCGGGCCTCGGGACTGGCGGTGAGGAAGATCTTGCAGCAGGCGCTGGGGAAGACCACGGTGCCGATGTCGCGGCCGTCCACCACCCAGCGGCCGCTGGCCCCGATGCGGCGCTGCTGGTCCACGAGCACCTCGCGCACGCGGGCGTCGGCGCTCACAGGCGTCACGCGCCGCGTGATCTCCTGGCTGCGGATGGCCTCGCTGACGTCCTCGCCCGCCAGGAAGATGCGGGTGCCCTCCTGGGTGAGCTCCAGGCTGGCCAGCAGGCGTTCCAGCGCAGGGCGGTCTTCCAGAGAGAGGCCCACCCGCTGGATGGCCAGGGCCGCGGCGCGGTACATGGCGCCGGTATCGAGGTACTGCCAGCCCAGACGTGCGGCGACCCGCCGGGCTGTGGTGGATTTCCCCACTCCCGACGGGCCGTCGATCGCAATCAGGGGAAGAGCGGGAGCGGTCATATCTTCATTCTGGAGGACCGCTCCCGCCCGTTCCATTACTTCTACTTCATGCCGAGATCCTTGAGGACCTTGGGATCCTTCTCATCCTGGGCCAGGAGCGTGTGGCAGGTGTCGCAGTCGCCCTTGATGGTCCGGCCGTCGGCGGCGGTGTGGCTGCCGTCGTGGCAGCGGAAGCAGCCCACGGACTCCTCGTGCCCGATGTTGTTGGGATGCGTGCCCCAGAGCAGCTTCATCTCGGGGAACACGTTGCGCAGGTAGATGGCCTTCACCGCTTCCGCGGCGGCGTCCACCTGGGCCCGCTTGTGCTTGAACACCTCGGGGTAGCTGGTCCGGTAGAACTCGTTGATGCCCAGGACAATCTTCGAGCCCGCCTCTTGCTGGCTGGAGTACTCGACCTTCAGGAGCTCCACGGCCTTCTTCTTGATGTAGGGCAGTTCGGCGCTCATGCGCTTCTGGTTCAGGGCCTTGTCGACCGCGCGGTCAGGCAGTTCGAAGGCGTGGGTGGGCCGGTTGTGGCAGTCCACGCAGTCCATCTTGCGCTCGGTGGCCTTGGCGAGCTGCTCGGGCTTCAGCTTCTTGTAGTCGTCGGTGACGTACTCCACGAGCTGGCCGTTGTCGTCGCGGTAGGTGACCTTGGGGATCTCCTGGCGGCGATGGTCGGTGCTGATGTAGCTGATGCGCTCCATGGCGTCGAGGTGGCGGCCGTGGATGCCCGTGGTGCCGTTCGCGGTGTGTCCGCCGATCTTCAGGAGGAGGATGCTGGTGGAGGGGGTGTTGGCTTCATCCTCGGCGTACTTGGTGCGGATCAGCAGCTTGTCGTCCGTGAACTTCTGGGGCCAGTGGCACTGTTCGCAGGTCTCGCGGGCCGGGCGCAGGTGCTCGACAGGGCTCGGGATCGGGCGGGAGTAGGTGCCGAAAGCCACGGCGAAGAGCTGGCGGGTGCCGGAGATCTTCGCCCGCACCAGGGCGGGGGCGCCGTGGCCGATGTGGCACTGGGCGCAGCCCACGCGGGAATGCGGGGAGTTCAGGAAGGCGGTGTATTCGGGGGCCATCACCGTGTGGCAGGTGAGGCCGCAGAAGCGGTTGGAATCCATGTACTCCACGCCCTTGAGGCCCGCGGTGCCCAGGATGCCGACGTTGATGAAGGTGAGCGCCCCCACCACGAGCAGCAGGCGGCGGATGCCGGGCTGGGTGAAGTCCACCTTCTGGAGGGGCGTGGGCGCCTCGCCCGCGAGCCGGCGCTGGCGGCGCGTGCGGATGATGCCGACGGGGATGAGCACCAAACCCACCAGGAAGAGGGCAGGAAGGGCGAGAAACAGGACGATGCCGAAGTAGGGATGGACGGCCCTGGGGCTGGTCAGCTCCATGAACCAGAACCAGACGAGCGTGAAGGCCGAACTGGTCGTCAGGGCCACGCCCAGCAGGGTCATCCAGTTGTTGCCCATCTGGAAGGCGAGCCTGACGAGATCCCTGATGCGTTCTTTCAAGCTCATGTATCCACCTCCGCTACGTGGGCAAAAGACAAATGACAACCTAGTGTGTAATGTCCCCTTCCACCCTAAATTCCCCTGGGGGCCGAGGCAAGACCGCCCCGGGGGTCACGATGGTCTATCTCCTTTGATATCAATAAGGGCCGTTCCAGGTTGTGACAGAGGTCCTGGGGAGTGGCGCCTCTGCTCAATCCGAGGTTCCGCGCAGCAGCCGGAGGAAGGTCTCGCCGTACTGCTGGAGCTTTTTCGGCCCCACGCCGCTCAAGGCCAGGAATTCCGCGTCCGTGGCGGGCTGGAACCGGGCCATCTGCTGGAGGGTGGCATCGCTGAAAATCACGTAGGCGGGCACGCCCTTGGCATCGGCCAGCTGTTTCCGCAGGGCCTTCAGGTTCCGGTAGAGCGCCTCTTCGCCGTCCACGGGCCCCTCGGGCAGGGCCGGGCGGGAGCCGCGGGGCGAGCCGCGCTTGGCCTTGCCGGGTTTCGGCGCGGCTTCCAGCGGATCGGCGCCGGAGCAGATGTCGCAAGAGGCGCCGCAGGGCTCCATGCGTTCGCCGAAGTGGGCCAGCAGGGCCTGGTGGCGGCAGCGGAGGGCTTCCGCCAGGCGGAAGAGATCCCGGGTCTGCCGCTGCTGGGCCTGGGCCAGCGAGGCGTCGAGGCCGTCCGTGAAGCGGTCATAGCTGAGCACGTCACCCCAGCCGTAGAACATCACGCAGTCCGCGTCGGCGCCATCGCGGCCCGCCCGACCGATCTCCTGGTACCAACCCTCCACGCTCTTGGGCATGTCGCGGTGGATGACGTAGCGGATGTTGCTCTTGTCGATGCCCATGCCGAAGGCCACCGTGGCGACGATGACGTCCACATCGTCCCGCTGGAAGGCTTCCTGGGCGGCGGAGCGGGCGGCGGCATCCATGCCCGCGTGGTAGGCCGCGGCCCGTAGGCCTTCGCCGGTCAGGAACGCCGCCGTGGCCTCCACGGCCTTGCGTGACAGGCAGTAGATGATGCCGCTCTCGCCGCGGCGCGCCAGCACCAGGCGCAGCAGCGCCTCGCGGACCGGTGGCAGCCCCTCGGCACCCTTGCGGTAGGCGCTGATGCGCAGGTTGGACCGGTAGAAGGAGCCCTGCACTTCCACCGGATTCCGCATCTCCAGCTGCTCGGCGATATCCCGGCGGACCTCGGGCGTGGCGGTGGCGGTGAGGGCCAGCACAGGGACGCCCGGGAAGCGCCGCTTCAGGCCCGCCAGGGTGCGGTAGGCCGGGCGGAAATCGTGCCCCCAGTGGCTGATGCAGTGGGCCTCGTCCACGGCGATGAGGCGCAGGTCCACCTCGCGCAACAGGTCCGCCAGGTAGAGATCGAGGCCCTCTGGCGCGGCGTAGACCAGTTCGATCTCACCGTTCTTGAGGGCGCGGATGCGCTCCCGGCGGGCCTCCGCACCGAGGCTGGAATTGAGGAAGGTGGCCCGGAGGCCGGCTTCCGTGAGTGCGTCCACCTGGTCCTTCATGAGGGCGATGAGGGGCGAGACCACCAGCGTGACGCCGCCCAGCAGTCGCGCGGGCAGCTGGTAGGTGAGGGACTTCCCGGCGCCCGTGGGCATGATCCCCACCACGTCTCGCCCCCCCATGACGGCCTCGATGATGGTCCGCTGGCCCGGCCGGAAAGCGGCGTAGCCGAAGGTGGCCTTGAGGGCGGATTCAAGATCCGGAACCACCTCCAGGTCCGTGGCGAGGGCCTTGAGGGCAGCGATGGCGGTGGTATCGAAGCTGGCGGAATCCTGCCGGTAGCGGGCGCGGAGGGCGTCCAGCCCCTGGCGGCAAGCGGTTCTGTCACCGCCCTCCAGCAGGGCCCTCAGGCGGTCGATCTCGCCGCCTACCGGCGGCAATCAACAGCCGCCGTCGAGCAGGGGCCCGGCAGCGTTCCAGAAGGCCCGCATCTCCTCCGGTTTCCCGAAGGTCACGCGGATGTGGTTGGGCAGGCCGTAGCCCTGCATGGGCCGCACGATCACGCCGCGCTGAAGCAGTTCCTTGAACAGGTCCGCCGCGGGGATGGCCGTCTCCATCAGGATGAAGTTGCCGGAGGTCCCCGAGAGCTGGCAGCGGTGCCTGGCAGCTTCCTTCATGAAGGCCGCGCGGGCTTCGGTGTTCTGCTGGCGCGAGAAGGCCTCGAAGGCCAGATCCTGCACGGCGACTTCCGCGGCAGCCTGGGCCAGGTGGTTGGTATTGAAGGGGCTGCGGACCCGCTCCAGGAAGCCCATGAGCTCCTTCGAGCCCAGGCCGTAGCCGATGCGCAGGGCCGCCAGGGAGTGGATCTTGGAGAAGGTGTGGAGCACCAGCAGGTTCGGGCGCTCATCCAGGTAGGCCGCGGCATCCGGGTAGCTGGCAGGATCCTCGTATTCGGCGTAGGCCTGATCCACCACGAGGACGATATCCTCGCGCAGGTTGCGCACCAGGTGCTCCAGGGCGGCTCGCTCCAGGCGGATGCCCGTGGGGTTGTTGGGATTGCCGAGGTAGACGAGGCGCGTGTCCGCCACCACCGAGCGCAGGATGTCGTCGGCGTCGAGCTCCGTGGCCGTGGCCCGGGATTCGATGACGCGCCCGCCGGCGGTCTGGGTGGCAATGCCGTAGATGGCGAAGCTGTGCCTGGGGACGATGGCGCTGCCGCCGTCCAGGAAGGCGGCCTTGGCCACCATCTCCAGGATCTCGCTGCTGCCGTTGCCGAGCACCACGCGATCGAGGGCCAGGCCCTTGCGTGCCGCGATGCGCTGGCGGAGGTAGTAGCCGTCGCTCACAGGGTAGAGACCCAATCCCTCGAACTCCGAGCCGGCGATGACCGAGGCCACGCGGGCCTTCACAGCCTCGGTGGGGCCCCAGGGATTCTCGTTGGAGGCCAGCTTGACGATGGCGGTGAGGCCCAGCTCGCGCTGGACTTCCTGGATGGGCTTGCCGGGGATGTAGAGCGGGATCCCCGCCAGGTGTTCGAAGGCGGGAAGGGCGGAAAGGCTGCTGTCCATCAGGCGGGCCGCTCGGAGAGGACCTTGTCGACGATGCCGTATTCCAGGGCCTCTTCGGCGCCCATGAAGAAGTC
>Ga0255338_1002525_pt1 | contig 26129 bp, 18 predicted proteins | sample MeOH1_35cm_T4_19_FD_203715 | JGI IMG/M metagenome (GOLD analysis project Ga0255338, IMG submission 203715) | Sandy soil microbial communities from University of British Columbia, Vancouver, Canada - MeOH1_35cm_T4_195 | ecosystem: Engineered > Artificial ecosystem > Sand microcosm > Unclassified ...
GACCCCGAGAAGTTACAGCGCCAGGTCGATTACCTGCAGGCCAATCCTGACTGCGTCGGCTGCTTTCACGACACCAGGCTCGTTGACGCTACCGGCCAGACCTTGGCCGCAAGCTATTTCCAGTCAGATCAGGACAAATTCACCCAGCGGGACGTGCTGGAAACCCTGCTAAGTCGCGAACCCACCTGTTCCTTGATGTTCCGAAAAGCAGCCTTTGCCGAACCTCTGCCGGGATGGTATCTGTTTCGGCCTTCCGATCTCTATCTCGACATCCTCCTCACCAACCACGGCTCCCTCGGTTTTGTCCGGCACAACATGGGGGCCTACCGCAAACATACTGGCGGTATCTGGAGCGGCCAGCGGGAGTCCAATCAGGTGATTGAACTCATTATTCGCTATAAACTGCTCTTGGCTGACAATTTCTTCATCGAGACATACCGGGATTTGCTTCTTCGGAAAATCGATGAACTCCAGGCCTCCCTCTTTACCCGCAAAGACTTTGCCGGAGAAATCGATCGCCTGGAAAGCGTGGTTCAGGAGCAGACCAAGGCAGTCAAATCCACACAGGCCGAGTGCATCAGGCTTACTACCGAGGCCAAACGCGCGCAAACCGAAGCCAAACGCGCCACCCAGGACGGCCAGAAGCACATCGACGAGCTGCTGGCCCAGATCAAAAAGCTGACCGCCACCTCACACGAGCAGGACAAATATATCGCCATCCTGGAAAAGGAGCGCGACCGGCTCACCGCTCTGACGGCTACCCAAACCAAGGAAAGTGAGCATTACGTGAATACGATCAACGAACAGACGGCCTACATCAAGACCCTCGAAGCCCAGCGGGCGTTGAATGACCGCAAGTGACCTGTTCCGTGCCGCCCTCGCTTCCCTGCTCATGGCCCACCAGTCCCACGACCTTATAATATCGGCGATCGAGATCAATCGACATCATGGCGTGGGCATTCTGCTGCAGCGCTTCTTTCCCGACTCCACCAGCCTGGTCACCTTGCGCTCCTCCTCGGTCTATGGGGGCGAGGAATCGTTCGGCCTCGGTCATCACGAGCTGAGATCGGTGAATCTCACCGTGCCGGAAACCGAGGCCCGGTTGAAAACCATCCTGGCTCTCTATCGGATCCGGCGGATTCTGTGCGTCCCGTATTACCGGGAGGATTTCATCCATGGGCTGCTGGCGCAGAAGCTGACCAACGCGCCGGTCTGCACCTACCTCATGGATGATCAGAACGTCTTTTCCTCCCATGTGCCCGATCATTGGGTGGAAAGCCTGCTGCGGGTCTCGGATCTTTGTCTGGGCATATCCCCGGAAATGTGCGCCGCCTATCAGCACAAGTATGACCGCAAGTTCCATCTCCTGCCCCCGCTGGTGGAGCGCGCTGAACCTTTGGTCCCCTGCTACTGGCCGTCCGATTCCCCCCCGCCCCTGAAGGTGGCCATGATCGGCAATGTGTGGACCGCCGACCGGTTCAGCCAGTTGCGCACGCTCCTTCGGGCCGCGGACCTGCACGTCGATTGGTATGGCAGCGGATCCGCCGCCAGCTGGCTGCCGGGCACGCCGGAGGAATGGGAGGCGGACAACATCCATTGTCTGGGCCACCTGCCGGAGGAGGATCTGGTCGCCTCCCTGGCCGCCTATCCCTGCGTCCTCGTGCCCTCGGGCAGTCTGGACGAGGCGGATGACAACCTGTCCTTCTCCCGGCTGAGTCTCCCCTCCCGGTTGATTTTTCTCCACACCCGCACCGATACTCCGGTGCTCCTGCTCGGGAGCAGGGATTCCGCGGCGGGTCGCTTTATCCTGAATCTCGGCACCGGTTTGTGCTCGGCCTATCAGGTCGAGGACCTGCGCCGTCAACTGGCCCGGCTCCAGGATCCGGCCGAACACCTGAAGCTGCGCCGGGCCATTCGCTCCCGTGCCCCTCATTTTATCCTGCCCGATGGCGGCCAGTGGCTGTGGGAATCGCTGGCCCGGCGCTCGCCACTGCCAGCGACATTCGATGCGGCTTTCCAACGCCCGGCAGCAGACATGGCCTGGCTGCAGAGCGTGCCGCATGCCCGACCCAAGCCCGATCGAGGCGTGCCAGCCGCGGTTGACCCACTGAGCGATGAAGACATGAAGGCCTTCGCCTTCCTGCGCACCACCCACCTGCCCCTCTTGGGCGCAACCGGGACGGATCGGCCAATGGCCGACAATGCTGAAATCACCCAGATTCTGGACAGGTTGACGGGCTATCTCCTAAAAAAACTGCTGCCGCACGGCGGTGACTTGCTGGTGCTGGGTTCCCACCTTCCGGGTTGGGTCGGCGAATTGCCGGCCAACATCGCCGGCTGGCGGATCCGGGATATCGCGGAATGGCAGCAAAAGGGTTTCGCGACCGAAACAAGCCACTTGGTGAGTCTGACCGGCAACGAATCCTTCGCCCGGCCCGACGCTGATTTCGATGCGATCGTCAGCACGACCTGGCTGCATCAGGTAATGACGCCTGAAGCCCTGACCCAGCTGGCCGGCTACCTGACCCGTCACACGCGGACGGGCGGAATCAATCTTCATTCCGTCACCGCGGTGCTTCATCCTCATTATTTCTGGACCTACCCCGCCCATGCCCATCTCCGCGCCCACTGGGGCCTGCAGGACTGGCCGGGGATGGATGAAATCCTGTCCGCTCCGGACCTTTATTGCATGAGCGAGGAAGCTTACGCCAGATACTGGCAGACCAACGTGGGGAAATCCTACCAGGATTTCGGCAAACCGCTGGGTCTGTTTTTGTTTTGGCGGAAGCCCATGGCGTGACGCGCCGCTTGCCACGCTTTGCCTTGTGTCCGGGAACGGGGTGCGAATACAAATGAATTCCTGATTCCATCCTCCAACCATGTCCGGCCTCAACACCCCTGTTCTCTTCCTCGTTTTCAACCGGCCCGCTGAGACCGCCCGGGTGTTCGAGGCCATCCGGGAACAGCGACCGCGCCGGTTATATGTGGCCGCGGACGGAGCCCGGCCCGACCGACCCGGTGAGTTCGAACTGGTGCAGGAAACCCGGGCCATCGCGTCCAAGGTGGACTGGCCCTGTGAAGTGAAGACGCTGTTCCGCGACACCAATCTGGGCTGCGGTCTCGCCGTCAGCGGCGCCATTTCGTGGTTTTTTGAGCAGGTGGAGGAAGGGATCATCCTGGAGGATGACTGTCTGCCTCATCCGGACTTCTTCCCCTACTGCGAGACGCTGCTCGAACGGTATCGCCATGAACCCCGGATCGCCACCATCGCCGGCACCCACTTCCTGCCCGCCACGCTGCCGCATGAGCACAGCCATTATGTTTCCAAATATTTCCAGATGTGGGGCTGGGCGACTTGGCGGCGCACCTGGGAGCTCTATGATTTCGATCTGAGCAAGCTCAGCCCCGAGGGCTGCAGCGAACTGTTGCAGGCGACCCATCCGATTTCCGTCGAGTGCAAATTCTGGACCCAGATCTACAACGCCCTCAAGGCCGGCGCCATCGACACCTGGGATTTCCAGATGTTTTTCAGCTCCTGGCGCACCGGCGGCAATCATGTCATGCCCGGCCGCAACCTGGTGTCGAACATCGGCTACGGACCGGCGGCCACGCACACCAATTATGCCTGCTCCATGGCGGAAATCCCCACCCAGGCACTTACCGTGGGTCCGGAGGCGGTGCCGCTGGTCCCCGATCCGATCCTGGACAACTTGATTTTCTATCTGCGCTTCATGGATTCGTTGACCCACACCTACTGGCTGGAGCAGGTGATTGCCCCGGAAACCCAGCTGGGCCCCCTGCGTAACGAATTGGCGCGTCGGAATCGCCTCGTGCGCCAGCTCGAACTGGAGCTGAAGGAAAAGCGCCGCCAGCTGCTCGCGGCCACCCAAGCCCTGACCCAATGGGAGAACCACCGGATTCCGGTCTGATTTCTGCACAGCAACATTTCATCATGAACAACCCAAACTGGCCGCATCCGGGCAACATCGCCGACTTTTCCTACTCCAAGCTGTCCCATTTCGAACTGTTCCGCGGACTGCCCTTCCAGTCATACAATGTCGGTGATCCCGATCCGGCGGTCTGCGACCTCAAAGTCTACCAAGACTACCTCACCTACTGCTTCATTCGGCGAAACGTGCCACCGGGCGACCGGATTCTGGAAGTAGGCGGAGGAGACAGCCGCATCCTGAAGTTTTTCTCGAACGAGTATGAATGCTGGAATGCCGACAAATGCGAGGGCCTGGGCAACGGTCCGGTGAAATTCACCTCTCCGCATTACCGGATCGTTTACGACTACGTGGGTTCGTTCAATCCGGAGCTCCCCGACGCTTATTTTGATTTCGTCTTCTCCATTTCCGCCCTGGAGCACACCCCCGAGGATCAAGGCATCCGCGTGAACGTGCTGAAAGACATGAACCGGGTGCTCAAACCCGGCTGTCCCTCTTTCCATTGTTTCGACTCCATTTTGCGCCCGGCCGGAAAATCCTGGGTCAACGGCCTGATCCCCTATCTCTACTCCAACGCACCGCTGCAGACAAAATTTGCATCCTTGGCGGAAATCGAGAACAACCCCGACACCTACGCCATGTCGCAACACGCCTACGAAGCCAACTGGCAGCCGATCACCAAAGATCCCTACGAAAAATTCGGCCGGGCCTTCTCGTTGAATCTATTGTGGCTCAATGAGCCAAAGCACTAAAATACGGCCGCCCAAGGCATCGTTCCGCATTTGAACGACTACTTTTCATTCGCCCCAGGGCCAGCACCAACCCGCATGTCATTCAGCCCTCAATCCATCGCCCCGACCGTCCTGACCGAGAGCTCATCGCCGCAGCAGTCGCAAAATCACTGCCTAGCCATCCTACTTGGTGTCGTTTTGCTGATAGGCACGCTCGCCTACTTCGTGCCCACTTTTCACACCATGACCCGCTTGGGCTCCCCCTACGAGGCGTGGGACGAGATCGCCGGTTATAACACCTCGTTCGTGCTCGCTGGTGAGCATACCCAGCGAGCCCATTTCTACGGCACACTAGATATCGCCAAGTTCGTCTTGGCTGACGCCCTCTATACGCGCGTCGACCCGATCGGAATGACACTCCGTCGAGTCAACTACACCAACAATGTTCCTGAGACGCTCGAAGATCATCGGGTCTTTTACGGTCCTAATTACTGGCGACCACAAGCATTGGGTGCAATCGAGTATGTATATTTTCGAGGAGTGCAGGACCGGACGCCGATTTTCTGGACCCGCACAATAAGTCTCGGCTTGTGCATGGCGGCGTATCTCACCCTCGGCTTCTTGTTCTTGCGCTATGCCCCAACGGCCGCCCCTTGGTTAATCGGCGGGCTCGCGGTATTTGTCTGTCAACCAAGCTATCAGGAACAATTCACCCATGCCCTGCCAAACGCCTTCAATGCTCTGCTTATCACAGGAGCGTGGTTTCTGTCGGTGACGGTCCTCCGGGCGCCGTCGCACACCAAGATGATCATGTTGGGTGCCATCCTCGGTATCGCGGTAAATTCGAAGTTCGATGCCATTGTGTATACGTCGGGGGCAGGGCTTGCAGCGCTGGCCGCTCCATGGATCGGGCGCCAATTCTCGGTGCGACCCACGGTCAGCTTGGTCGCTAGTTTTACCACCGTGGTGCTGCTGACAAACCCCTACCTCTGGTTCGATCCCATTCAGCAATTCACAATCAAGCGTCAGTTCTTGTCGGGCGTCGGGGTCGGATCCCCATCCCTGAGCAACAACTGGGACGTGTTCGCTCGCTTTGCGCAGCAGGTCTTCAGCACCGGAGCCGATAACACCACGCCCATTGGCGCCGGAGTCGCTTCTCTATTTTTCGTTACCATAGCACTGGTCGGCCTCTTGCTTCCCTTTGCGCTCGACCAAGGAACCATGCGGAGTCGGGTAGCCCAGTTCTTAGTGTCCGGCTCGTTCCTCGCATTTGCCCTGCTTGTGCCCCTCCTGCTCGCGAACACACTCTATGCGCGTTACTTTCTCCCGGCCCTGTGCCTGATTGTATGTCAGTTGGGCCTCGCCGTTGCCCCCTTGGCTACGCGCCGCCCTTGGCAACGAATAGCGGCTGTGGTAGTGCTGATCGTATTCGCAGCCTCCTTTTTTGGGCACGCGCGGGGTCTGAGCCATTTGGCTAAATGGGTGAACCAAGGTCTAAGGCAGAACCATGGGCTCGATCCCACTCATAGCCGAAACCAAGCCGTGCTGCATGTAGTGAAGCAACTGTTACAAGAAGATGATAGGATTGAGATTGTGGTCGACCAGCATAGTTATCTCGACTTGCGAGAGTTTCTCGAACGCGGCAAACAGCCGGTCTATATCAATGCCTTGAATTTTGAGCGGGTGCTATCGGAGCCTGAAGGGAAATCGAATCTAGCGCCCCGCATCGTCATCTACGCCCCGGGCACGACCGCCGTGCAACCAGACTGGAAAGGCCGCTGGAAGCCTGAAATGGAAGCTCGTTACACTGCTTACATCGCCACACTTGAGAAGCTGCCCACGCTTGCCACCTTCGGCCAAAATCCCTGCGCACTTCTTGAGTGGGCTCCGCCGGCGACCAATGATCTTGTCAAAATCGCCCGTATACGCTGATTCATACCGATCCATGACCACACCGCAGAAGGAGAACTGGGCCGAGATCCACGATACCGAGTCCTCGTGGCGAAAGAAAATCGTTGGGGAGATCAGCGACATCTTCATTGTGCCCCGCTATGTCCGCTTTTTCTATGGGCATTTTGCGGATGAGAAGCGGGCGTCCTTTTTCGAAATTGGATCCGGCAACGGTGACATGACCCGGGCAATCCTATCGGCCAACCAAGGGCAGATTGGCACCTATGTGGTCTCCGAATATTTTGCCGAAGGGGTCCAGTGGTTGAAACGCAGCGGCTTCGATGCCATCCAAGCGGATGCGGAGCGACTGCCCTTGGCCGATGCTTCCTTCGATGTCACCGTTGAGTTTGATGTGATGCACCACGTCTCAGATCCGCGAGCCATGGCCAGAGAGATGATGCGGGTGGCGCGCGGTCGGTGCCTCCTGACCGAATCAAATGGCCTCTCGCTCTTCAGGAAACTGAAGGAGCTAACCCCGGGTCACCGAGCTGCCGGCGAACGCTCCTTCACTCCATGGCGATGGCGCAGTTTCTTTGAGGGGCACGCCGGGTTTCGGCTCACGAAATTCGAGATATTCCCGTTTCTTTTCCCTTTCAAGGTTCCGCATGTGCTGCTTCCGACATTGGTGTGGTGGAACCATGTGGTAGAAAAAATCCCATTGTTCCGCTGGCAGTGCTCGAGCGTGGCTATCTATCTCGAGTATGAACGTTCCTAAGCCGGGGAGGGGCGCTATGCCATTGACCAAGATGGAGCCGCCCAAGGTCTGCACAATGTCCGTGTCGGTGGTGATACCTACTTATAAGGAAGCCTCCCGGCTGCCTCGGACACTGCAAGAGATCCTGCCGTATCTGGAATCTCATTTCCCGGCGCACGAACTCCTAGTTGTGGATGACAACAGCCCGGATGGAACCGACAGGATTGTGCATGAATGCGCCCGCCTCCACCCCCAAGTCAGACTTATCACCCAACCGGGTAAACTCGGCAAAGGAGCTGCGGTGCGACGCGGCTGCCTCGAGGCAACCGGCGAATATATCCTCTTCATGGATGCCGACCACTCCACCCCAATTCAAGAGCTTGAGGAATTCATGGCTGTCATCACCCATTCGAATGCAGATGCGGTGGCCGGAGTGCGCACTTATCAGGAGGATGAGTCCCGCAGCCGGCGTATCATCGGCCTGCTCGGCCAGCTGTTGGCCCATGTGCTGGTCTTCCGCAAGGCGGTAGTGGACAGTCAATGTGGATTCAAATTGTTCACGCGTGCGGCCGTGGGAAGGCTTTTCCCCCTAGCCCGGGTCGATGGCGGCATGCTGGACGTGGAACTTTTCTATCTCATGCACAAGCAATCTCTGACCTGCCGCTTTGTGCCGGTGGCTTGGGATAACAAACCCGGCTCGCGCATAAACATCCTGGCCTGTATTATCCGAGATCCACTGGATATGCTGCGTATTCGGTTTCGGGACATGCTGGGCGTCTATGAGCGAAAGATTCCAGCTGCGGAGCAACCCTGGGCCATTAAGCAATGAGCAAACTCAATATCAAAGCCACCTCGGCAGACCGCCGGGAATCCGATGTCTGGTTGGAAACCTACGCCAATGAGAAGGAGGTGAACCGCCGTCGCCGTGAGATGCCCGCGAAATTAGCCCGGCTGGGCCTGACGCCGGAACATCGCCACTTGGATGTGCTCGACGTTTGCTGCGGACATGGCGAGGCGTTGGATGCGCTGTATGGCGCAGGATTTCGGCGATTGTCGGGGATGGATCTGACAGTTACAGAAGCCCTCGCCGCGGACCCCCGCTTCCAGATACACCAAGGCAACGTCACCGACACCAAGTTACCCGCCACCTCGTATGATTGGATCACCTGCATCCACAGCATGCATCATCTGGCCGAGGCCGAGAACGTCCGTCTATTTCTCGACGAAAGCTGGCGGCTGCTGCGCCCAGGCGGCCGTTTGTCCATCTTGGATTTCCCCGGTTCACCCCAAATTAAGCTGGCCTTCTGGTTCTTCCGTCAACCCCGGCTTCACGCTACTCCTTACCTGCGGTATTTCGGCCGGATAATTCAAGAAGAATGGTTTTTCCTCAAAGACTACCTACCGCAATGGCCCGTCGTTCGTCGTCACCTTTGGCACGGGCGTTTCAGGGTTGAACGATCCTCGTCTTCACTTTTTTATTATTACTTGACGCTGCGCAAACCGGAGAAAGGCGCATGAAAAAACTGCTCCTTACCGGGGTTCCCGGGTGGTTGACAGATGCCCTGCTCTACTCACTGGCAGTAGACCCGCCCGCCGAAGTGGAGGAAGTCCGGAGTCTGGTATTACCAGGTGGCCGGATCCCTTCCCTGCCGACTTCCCGAGTGCGCTTCAGTCTGTATGCGGGCCGGTTGGAGAACCCACTTGATATGGCGGCTGCGACCGAAGGTTGCGACACTGTGCTGCACGCTGCCGGCCTGCTGCATGTCCGACGGACCACGGACTGGTATCGGGTCAATACCGATGGCACTCGCCGGATCGTGGAAGCTGCGATCCAAGCCGGCACACAACGATTCGTCTTTATCAGCACCAACGCCGCGGCAGGACGCGCCAGTTGCAGTGACGACTTGATGTCCGAATCCGCCCCGCCCCGCCCCTTAAGTCATTACGGACGGAGTAAACTGCTGGCCGAGCAAATTGTGCTCGCGGCGCCATTCGAGGGTGTCGTGCTCCGCCCATGCATGTTTTATGGCCCGCCGGTTCCTGCGCGGCATGTCGAGATCTACAAACGCATCCTTACTAGCCGGATGCCGCTGATCGGACATGGGAATTACGCGCGCAGCCTCACTCATATCGACAACCTCGTGCAAGCCTGCCGCCTAGCTTTGGTCCATCCAAAGGCAATTGGCCAAGTATATTATATAGCCGACGAACCGGTCTACACCACCCGACGGGTGGTCGAGGCCATGGCGGCGGCACTCGATACCAGCGTCCAATTTTGGCGACTGCCGGCCCTCACCGCTCCCATGGCCTATTATGGTGACCGCGCACTCGCGGCCGCAGGGATATATTGGCAGACATTGCACTTGGTGGGTGAAGCCAACTGGCACGTCGGCGTTTCCATCGCCAAAGCCCAGACTGAACTTGGCTACATACCTCTGGTGACACTTGAAGCGGGCATGAGGAGAGCCATACAGTGGTGCCGCGATCACAAGCTTCTCTAGCACACATCCCCCATGATCATCACCCGTTCCCCTTTGCGCATCTCCCTCGGCGGCGGCGGCACCGATCTGCCATCATACTATGAAAAACACGGGGGATTTCTCGTCGCAGCCGCCATCGATAAATATGTGTATCTCACCTTGCACCGTTCCTTTCAGCCGGGATTGATCATAAAGTATTCCAAACTCGAGCGCGTGCAATCGATCGACCAGATCGAGCATCCAATCATCCGCGAGACCCTTAGACTCATCGGTGCAAACGCCACCCACATTGAACTCTCCTCTCTGGCGGACATTCCCTCCGGCACTGGCCTTGGTTCTTCCGGGAGCTTTACCACCGCCCTGCTCAAAGCCCTTCATACCTGGAAAAAAAACATCATTCATCCCGCGGAACTGGCCGAACAAGCCTGCAACATCGAGATAGACAAGCTCGGTGAGCCGATCGGCAAACAGGATCAGTATATCGCCGCCATTGGCGGTATCACCGCCTTCACTTTCCACAAAGATGGCCGCGTCGAATACCGCCCTTGCAAGATCGCCGAGGAGACGCTCTTCAATCTCGAGGACAATCTGCTGCTTTTCTTCACCGGTTACTCGCGCTCCGCCTCCGCAATCCTGAAGGATCAAAACGACAAGTCAAAGAAGCAGGATGCCGCGATGCTGGACAATCTGCATTTTACGAAGGAACTCGGCTGCAAATCGCTCGAATGCCTTGAAACGGGCAACCTGGAGGAATTCGCCCGCCTGATGGACGTCCACTGGCAGCGCAAGAAGGCCCGCAGCTCAGGCATGAGCAACGCCCACATTAACGAGTGGTATGACCACGCCATGCGCAATGGCGCGCTGGGCGGCAAGCTCATTGGCGCCGGCGGTGGAGGCTTCCTCATGTTTTACGCCCACGATAAGACGAAGCTGCGTCACGCCATGCGCGAGAAGGGTCTGCAAGAGGTCCGCTTCCGCTTCGACTTCGAAGGCACCAAAGTCGCCGCCCAAAACTGATAAGCTTGTTGCCCTCGAAACATACGAAAAGAGGTTCAAATATCCGAGCGTATCCTTCTAGACGAAGCGTAGAATCCAGCCTTCCGTGTTTCTTGTTCATCTTTTTGTGTATTCAGTGTGTTTCGTGGGCCCATTCCGATGACCTCGACTGCCTCCGCTCTCCCCGTTGCGATTTTGGCCGGTGGCATGGCCACGCGCCTGCGACCCATCACTGAGAAGATCCCGAAGCTGCTTGTTGAGGTCGCGGGCGAGCCGTTCTTTTCCCATCAGCTCCGCCTCCTGAAAAAAAACGAACTGACCCGGATCGTGGCCTGTGTCGGCTACCTCGGCGACATGATCGTCGACCAATATGGAGACGGCTCCAAATGGGGTGTGCAAATCGACTACTCTTTCGACGGTGAGAAACTTTTGGGCACAGGTGGCGCACTCATCCGTGCTCTGCCCAAACTGGGCGAAGCCTTCTACGTGCTTTACGGCGACAGCTACCTGCCGATCAATTACCAGGCGGTCGGCCGGGCGTTTCTCGACTCGGGCAAACCTGGACTCATGACCGTCTTCGAAAACCGCGAGGCCTACGACGCCAGCAACATCTGGTTCGAGGATGGCCGCATCAAACTGTATTCCAAGAAGGAGAAGGTTCCGCAGATGCGGCACATCGACTACGGCCTCAGCCTGTTCCGCGCCGCCACCTTCGAGGACTGCCCACGTGATGCGGTGGTCGACCTCGCCTCCGTGCAAGCCGACCTCGTCCGCCGTGGTGAACTCGCCGGTTACGAGGTGAAAGATCGTTTTTACGAGATTGGTTCCCACGCTGGTTTGAACGATCTCGACCAGTTGCTCCGCACTTCCCAGCCTCCTGCCTGATCTTTAACCCCACGACCCACCTGTCATTCATGTCCTATTCCGTTCAACACCTGAAAGAGACCGCGGAAATCGTCGCCAAGCTCAATCCCGCCGACTGCGAAAAGTGCGTCGCAGAACTCGTGGACGTGCGCGCCCGCGGTGGCCGGCTTTTCATCCTCGGCGTCGGCGGCAGCGCGGCCAACGCCTCCCACGCCGTAAACGATTTCCGCAAGATCGCCGGGCTGGAATGCTATGCCCCGACCGACAACGTTTCCGAACTCACCGCCCGCACCAATGACGATGGCTGGGGCAGCGTGTTCGTCGAGTGGCTCCGCGGCTCGCGGCTCAATGGCAAGGATGCTCTTCTCATTCTTTCGGTCGGTGGCGGCAATTTGGAAAAAAACGTTTCCCCGGGCTTCATCTCCGCGATCCAGCTCGCAAAGCAGGTCGGCGCCCGCGTCCTTGGTATTGTGGGCAAGGACGGTGGCTACACCGCGACCCAGGCCGATGCCTGTGTCATTGTGCCGACGGTAAACCCGAACAATATCACGCCGCATTCGGAAGCTTTCCAAGCCGTCGTCTGGCACCTCTTCGTCTCCCACCCCGGCTTGAAGATCAACCAGACCAAGTGGGAATCAGTCACGCCCAAGCCTTGATCGATCGAGCCGCTGTGTCCACGCCGTCGCTTCGTCCTGCCGTTTTCCTCGACCGCGATGGAACCCTGAACGCACCGGTCGTGCGTGAAGGGAAACCGTATCCGCCCGCCACGATTGCGGAATTCCAATTGCTTCCCGGCGTTGTCGAGGGCTGTCGTAAGCTCCACGCTGCCGGCTATGTGCTGGTCGTCGCCACGAATCAACCCGATGTCGGCCGTGGCACGCAATCGCAAGCCACCGTCGAGGCCATGCACGCCCGCCTTCAGGAGCTGATTCCCGAGATCGCCCGTATCGAGGTCTGCTATGATTCGGGCGGCACAAAGTCCTCGTCGTTCCGCAAACCCGCCCCCGGCATGCTGCGCCGCGCCGCGCTTGCACTCGGCCTTGATCTCGGACGCAGCTGGATGATTGGTGATCGCTGGCGTGATGTAGACTGCGGCGCTAGCGCCGGTTGCCGGACTATCTTCATCGACTGGGGCTACGACGAGAAACTCGGCACCCAACCCAATTTCACCGTGCGCAGCTTCGCCGCGGGCGTCGGGATTATCCTTGCCCGGCCTTGACCCGGACCGCTTCACTCCACGGCAAACAACCCCTGCATGAAATCCCTTAACGATCTCAAAATCCAGATCTACGCCGACGGTGCCGACAAGGCCGGCATACTCGACCTCTATGCCAAACCCTACATCAAAGGCCTGACCACCAATCCGACCTTGATGAACAAAGCTGGCATCAAGGACTACGAGGCTTTTTCTAAGGATATTCTCAAATCGGTCACGACCAAACCGATCTCTCTGGAGGTATTCACGGACGACCTCGTCGACATGAAGCGCCAGGCGCTCAAGATCGCCTCTTGGGGCTCCAACGTCTATGTCAAGATCCCGATCACCAACTCCGTCGGCGTTTCCTGCATCCCGCTCATCAAGGAACTCGCGGTCGAGGGCGTTAAGCTCAACATTACCGCGCTGCTGACTCTTGCCCAGGTCCGGGATGTCGCCACCGTGCTCAATCCCGCAGTCCCGTCCGTCGTCTCTGTCTTTGCCGGCCGCATCGCCGATACCGGGGTCGACCCCGCGCCGATCTTGCGCGCTTCGTGCGCCTTGCTTGAGGACCAGCCTAAAGCCGAACTGCTTTGGGCCAGTGTCCGGGAAGTGCTCAACATTTTCCAAGCCGAGGAGTCGGGCTGTAAGATTGTCACCGTTCCCCACGACATTCTGGGCAAAGCCGTGAAGATGTATGGCATGGATCTAGCCGCACTATCCCTCGACACTGTCAAGATGTTCGCCAAGGACGCTGCGGCTGCCGGTTATAAGTTGTAGTCTGTCGCGGCAATATTCGCCACCGAAACTGATATTTGGAAAAAGTGGATCGAAAACTGCCTCGACCATCCGAATTGGCAGGATTCAAGCAATCGTGCGGCTTCCTGCATGACTTGGCCGCTTCCGTCTAAAATGACCCAATCCGAAGCTGAATTGAAGATCCTGTTGAAGGAGGCGGAAAAGCGTGCGGCGGACGCGGCTAGGTTGGCGACCGAAAACGAGCAATGGGCGCGCAAGAACGAGACTCTCCTCACCTTGGCCGTTAAGCGTGAACTCGAAGCCGCCACGCAGGCCCAACAGGCGGAGAAACGCGCCGCCCAAGCCGTCAAGCTTTCCACGGATAACGCCAAATGGGCGAATGATTCCGTTACTCAGGTCAAGCAACTGACCAAGGAGCTCATTGCGCTCCAAACCCGGGCCCAAACGGCGGAGCAGCGGGCCAATGAATTCGAGGCCAAACTGGCCGAGGCGAACACCGCCCTGACCACGCTCAAGCAACAACCGCCGGATCAACGTCAACGGGGGCTGCGCGATGAGGAGGAGACCAAGGTATTGCCGGACATCCGGCAGGAACCTTCTCCCCTGATCGAAATCTGCCTGTGCACACACAATCCCCGCCGCGAGGTGCTGGACCTGGTCCTGCGCAGTATCGCCGCCCAAATCATCCCCGCAGGCGGTTTTTTGTTTCTGCTGGTGGACAACGCCTCGTCACCCGCGGTGCCCGAGACCGTGCTCGCGCCCTTGCGTGATCGCGGCATCAGCTGCCGTCTCGTGCAGGAATCGCGCCCGGGCATTTTTCACGCCCGCAACCGGGCCATGCGTGAATCCATACAACCCCTGGTCCTCTGGATCGATGACGACACCGAGTTCCCGCCAGATCACGTCTCGAAATGTCTGACCATCGCCCAACAGCACCCCGAGATCGGATGCTTCGGCGGCAAACTACGCCTCGGTCCCCACTGCCGGTTCCCCGCTTGGACGGCTTCCCTTCATCCTTGGCTGGCCATCATTGATCGCGGGGAAGAGCCGATCACCAATAAGACCGATCAATGGGGCTTTTGGGAACCTCCGACAGCCGGCGCGGTCGTGCGCCGCGAGGTAATCGCGCACTACCTCGAGTTCGTGGACAAGCTGCCTCCGGCGTTTAGCGTCGGGCAGGTTGGAAGCAAAAATCTGATGCGCGGAGAGGACTCGCTCCTGATGCGGATGGCACACCGCGTGGATCTCGCCTGTTCCTACCAGCCGACTTTGTGGGGCATTCACCACCTCGACAACCGTCGCTTCCGTCTTCGCTTTCTTCTTCGTCTGTTATACGGCTACGGTCGTTCCTATGTCCGCCTGGAACGCATCTTCGGCAATGAGTTGTCACCGCTCACCGCCAGGAATGCCTGGACCTATTTCTGGACCAGGCAGCCGCACCAACAGCACCCGAATTGGCGTGTCATTCTTTTGATGAAGGCCTGGAGTCTCGGCTATATTGTCGAAAGAACTGTCCGATTAAATGAGGCCTCCGTCCGTCAGCCGCATCATCCCGCATTATAAACCTCCTGCGCCCGGGCCGCTGGCGGGCACGTTGGCCATGTGAGCCTTTACAATCCGCCAAAGCCACCCGTTTAATATCCAGATGTCTGTGCCTGACAGCTTACCCGTTCCCTACCTCTCCGTCGTCGCGGCTTCGCGCAACGATGATCACGGGGGGGACCCGCTGGTTCGCACGCAGATTTTTATCAACACCTTCGCCCGGCAGTGCGAAAAATACCGGCTGCCGGCGGAATTGATCCTGGTGGATTGGAACCCGGTCGCCGGGCGCCCCGGCCTGGCCGGCGTGCTCCAACTGCCGGCGGAATCCACCCATTGCCAAGCCCGGATCATCACGGTGCCTGCCGTGTTGCATGACCGCCTCAAATACGCCGACCGGCTGCCTCTTTTTCAGATGATCGCCAAGAACGTGGGCATCCGGCGCGCCCGCGGAAAATTCATCCTGGCCACCAACATCGACATCATTTTCTCCGACGAACTCATCCGTTTCATCAGCAGACAGCAACTCGACCCCGGCAGGATGCTCCGGGTGGACCGCTATGATATCCACAGCGGTCTCTCCAGTAATCTGTCTCTGGACGAAACCTTGGAATACGCCTGGACCCATCCCGTCCGCAGCAACCGCCGGTTCGGCCCCAAGGCGCTGGTGGAACACCTTTACGGTGAGGAGGAGTTCAAGCGCCACTGCCAGCCCGACCCCGAAATCTGCCGGAAGATCAAGGGGGTCGAGGTGGTTGCGGAGGACGGCGTCTGGTCGGTGCAACCGAAAAAGGACAGTCGCCTGGAGGATCTGCACACCTTCGCTTGCGGCGATTTCATGCTGCTCTCCCGCGCGGGCTGGGCGGCCGTCACCGGCTACGCCGAATTCGAGGCCTTCGCCTTCAACATCGACTCTTTTAGCCTGCTCGCCGCGCATTATGCCGGCTTCGAGGAAGCGGCCCTGCTGCCGCCTTGCGTGTGCTTCCACATCGAGCACACCCTGGGCTCCGGGTGGACCCCGGAGGGAGAGAAAGCACTTTTCACCCGCCTTGAGCAGAAAAAAATCCTGAACCCCGACTGGGAGGTTCTGCACCCGTTGGTGGAGGCCATGCGGCTGGGGGAATTGCCGACTGCGGTAAACAGTCCATCCTGGGGTTTGGCCGATTTTGATCTGCCCGAACTGCCGCTGCTGCCCGGGAAAATCATCCCGGGTCAGCCACATCCGGTTCGCTACCAAACTGCGGTGAAACGGCCGATCTGCGCGCTGCTGCCGCAATTCGACCTGGATCTCCTTACCCTGTGGCGGAAGCACCTCACAGGGCGCCTGCAGGAGCAGCTCAAGGAAGCCAAAGCCGCGCTCGACCAGACCGTCGGGTTCCTTCAACAGGTGGAAAAAGATTCCGCCGAACGCCTCGCGTCCATCGATTTTTATCAAGGCAAGCTGAAGACCGCTTATTCGGATCACGACCGCAATATGATCTATATTCAGCGGCTCGAAGCCGAGATTCAGGCGCACATCAAGGCCGGAGGTGAGCGGGAGGCCCGCATCGCCGACCTCACTCAGCGTCTCACCAACCTGCAGGCGACGGAACAGAAACTCTCGATTCAGCTGCGGCGGACCGATGCCGACCAACTCGACCCGCTGACCGTGCGGGAGGCACTCCAGCCCTACGCCCCGCATCTCCGGAGGCTGTTGGTGGCGAAATATCATCCCAAGCTGCTGCCCCACATGCTCTGGCTCGCAGCCATGGGTGTGCCGGTCGAGGTTTTCGACTGCCCGCCCGAATTCCTGCCCAGCCGCCACGGTTACATTCGCTTTCACTCGGAAAACCTATGGGAGGGGCTGGCGAAGCTCGAAAGCTTCTTCAATGAAAAGGCCTATCTGCTCGCCAACCCGGACGTCGGCGCCGCCGTGGCCCAAGGTGCCCTGAACAGCGGATGGGAACACTATCTGTTGTTCGGCCAGCATGAACAGCGCGATATCGGCAGTCCCAAGTATCGCCCTGGTGTGGCGGATTTCGACTCGATCGCTTTTGACAGTGCGGATTCGGCGGTTGTGCTGCCCTGCCTGATCGGCCGACTGCAGCCCCAGCACAAACTCTTCATCAGTTCCTGCGGCCCGCAGGCCGGTTGGCTGCCGGCCGAGGCCGCCCGGACCAGCCTGCCCGGCAACATGGTGCTCTGCTTGCGCCCGCCCCAAGGCTGGCTGGGGCCGCACCAGCCTCTCAATTCCGTTGCCTACAAATGGCCGCGGCCCCGCCCGCAGGATGTCTTCCCCCCGCGCTCCGCCCAGGGCGCCGACTGGCCGAAAATCTCCGTCATCACCGTCAGCTACAACCAAGCCGCCTATCTGGAAGAGACCATCCGCTCCGTGCTGGACCAGAATTATCCGAACCTGGAATACATCATTGTCGACGGCGGCTCGACCGACGGCTCAGTCGAGATCATCAGGAAGTATGCCGACCGACTCGCCTGGTGGGTCAGTGAAAAGGATCGGGGCCAGTCCCATGCGCTCAACAAGGGCATGCAGAAAGCCACCGGCCGCATCCTGACCTGGCTGAACAGCGATGATCGCCTCACGCCCGGCAGCCTGTTCACGGTAGGGCAAGCCTTTCTCCTCCACACCGCGGACATGGTGGTCGGACGCTGTGCCCGCGTGACCGGGCACGACGTCAAACCCCGGCACATCCATTGCAGCTCCGTGCCGCTCGGCCGGATTGACCGCCTGCGGTTGGACCATCTGCTCGACCTCGATGGCTGCTGGCTCAAGGGCTGGTTCTTTCACCAACCGGAGGTCTTTTTCACCCGCGACATCTTCGATCGCGCCGGCGGCCAACTGCGCGAGGATCTCTACTTCAGCATGGACTACGACCTGTGGGTGCGCATGGCGAAGGCCGGCGCGGAAATTTTCGCCCTGCCCGAGGTGCTCGCGATTTTCCGCGAGCACGACAAGCAGAAGACCGGTGGGGAACACGTGCCCTACCTGCCCGAGCTGCGCGCGGTGAACGCCTCCCACCGAAACGCGCTCTGACCATGCACCCCACCCGCCCATGACAGCTCCTCCCGATTCATTCACAACCTGGATCTCCGGGCTGCGCAAATGGCACGGCTGGCTGCAGCTCTCAGCGGAGCGGCCCTACATGCATTCGGAGGAGGAATACAACAGCCACTATGGCATAGCGGCGGTCGAAACGCGCGAGGGCGAAGGGTTCTGTAATCTGCTCCAGACCCACCAGATCGACACCACGGGTCCGGCGCTGGAGATCGGCTGCGGCACCGGCTACCTCTCCTGCGGCCTTGCCCGGCACTACCCCGGCCCCGACTACTTGATCACGGATCCGTCGCCGACGTTTCTGCGGCTGACCCAAAGCCAGTTGGGCAGCGATTTTGCCGGAACAACGCGCCGGCACTATGCCGTGTTCAATGCCGACGACATTACCCTCCTGCCCACCGGGATGTTCTCAGTCATCGCCCTGCGCTCCACCCTGCATCACATCCTGAAGGTGGAGGATTTTATCGCGGCTTGTTCCCAGGCGCTCCGGCCCGGCGGCGCCCTTGTCATGGGTGCCGAGCCATGCGAAACGGGCTTTTTGCTCATGGCCGCGGTGGCCCAGTCCATCCCCCATGTGCTGAAGGTAGCCGGCATCGAGATGCGCCCGGAGTGGGCATACAAGCTCAACGACTTCACCAGCAGCGTGCAATTCTGCTGCAACCGGGACATCGACAAGACCTATGGCGAGGACAAACACTACTTTGACCCGTTTGAACTGGCCCGGCTGGGTGAGATCCATGGGCTAAAGCTGGAATTTTTTCCCACAGGAACGTTTCAGGATTTCGCCCCGCCCTATGGCCATGCCTTCCACTGTTTCAGCAGTTTTTTTCTGATGTATTTGCAATTCTGCATGCGGTTCGATGACGACTTCATGGCACAAATCCGCCTGCACCTGCAGCCCCAGCTCAAATTCATCGACGACTGCTATCGCAGCCGTGCCGGCCCGGCGATCAGCAGCATTTTCCTGCTAAAGAAGACCCCGGGCGCGGCCAGTTGATGCAATCCGCCGCCACCACCACGCCCGCCGGGCCTGCCCACCCGATCCGAGGTTGTTTTCGGCTGGCCTGTCCTGCCACAACTACTTCCCTTGGATCCTACCGTCCGTCAGCCGGTCCGGTCGCGCCACTCCATGAGACATTTCTGCACCTACTTTGACGCCAACCACCTGACCCGTGGGCTGGCTCTGCACGGGTCGCTACTGGCCCATGTAAGGGACTTCGAATTGGTGGTGCTATGCATGGACGAGGCGGTGGAGGCCGCCCTGCGGCAGAAAAACCCGGCTCGGATCCGGTTGCTGTCGGTGGCGGAATTAACCCGCCAGTATCCCGCTCTCGCCGCCGCCCGGGCCGACCGGACAGAGTTGGAGTTCCACCTCACCTGCAAGTCCAGGCTGATGCAGCACCTGCTGCCATCGATTCCCACGGGCGAACTCCTCACCTACCTTGACGCCGACTTGTATTTCTTCGGCTCGCCGCAACCGATCTATGATGAGATCGACACCGCCTCGATCGCGATCACCCCCCATCGGTTCCCCGCGGCCCTCGCCCATCTCGAACGCCAAGGGAAATTTAACCCCGGCTGGGTGTCGCTGCGGAACGACCCCATCGGCCGGGCCTGCGCCGCGGACTGGACGGAAAAGTGCACCGCTTGGTGCTTCAAGGTCCTCGAGCCCGGCCGCTATGCCGACCAGAAGTATCTGGATGCCTGGGTCATCCAATTTCCCGACACGAAAACCATCACTCATCCCGGTGTTAACGTCGCCCCTTGGAACCTTGCCGGTCGGACGATCACCCCGTCCAAGCCAGGACTCTGCATCGATGAACAGCCACTGATCTGCTTCCATTTTCGCGGACTGATGCATTTGGACCGGCAACTCTATGACCCAGGTCTGCACCAGTATGGCGCCGGGCCGACGCCCGGGCTGCGCGAGCACGTCTATCACCCTTACCTGCGACAGCTCGCCGCCGGCGCACCTGAGATGCCCGACATTGTCCCGCCCGCGGCAAGCGATGATGTCCGCAGCGGCGCCGTGATCTCCCAATTGCTGGAGCGCGTGCGGGCCGCCGAGCAAAACCGCGCCGCCAGCCTGCTGGCCCTGGAGAAGACCCGCGCCAACGCCCGCCAATTCATCGAGGACGAGCGCACCGCCAAGATCGAACTCGAACGCTATACCCGGGAGGTCGAGGTGGAGCGCGACCAGCAGAGACAGTCCTTTTTCGACACCAGGCAGAAGCTGCTGGCCTTTCATGAAGACCTCCTCCGCAACATCGAATACATCAAAACGCTCCACGCGGAGGCCGACATGCTCAAGCAGGCCGGGGTGGACCGAGAGGCCTATATTGCCAACCTCAATGAACAGTTGGCCCGGCGGGAGACCAGCGGCGCGGGTCCGGACCTCGGAAATTTCGGCCAGGCACTCGAGCCCCACTGCCGCAATCTCCGCCGCGTCTTGGTGCTCAAATACCATCCGCGCCTGCTCCCTTCCATCCTCTGGTGGTCCATCTTGGGCCTCAGCGTGGAAGTCCTGGCCAGCCCGCCCGAGCATGCCGGCACAGCGCGCGGCAACATTCACTTCTGGGGTCAATCCCTCTGGGACTGGCTGGGCGAGTTGAACACTCTGTTCAACGAGCAAAGCTATCTGCTCACCAACCCTGACATCGCCGGTGCCATGGCCCGCGGCGAAGTGCCGAGCGGTTGGGATCATTACCAGCGGTTTGGCCAACGCGAGGGCCGGAGCACTGGCACACCCCATTTCCGCGCGGGCCTCGCCGATGCCGATGCCGTGGCCTTCGACAGCGCAGATGCCGGACCGCTCATTCCCTGCCTGATCGGACGCCTCCAGCCGCACCACCGGCTTTTTGTCAGCAGCTGCTTCAATCCGGCCACCAACTGGTTGCCGGCTGATACAGCCCGCACCATCGTGTTTGGCGACTTGCTGTCCTGCGCGCAACCGCCCCGCACCTGGGTCGGACCGCGTCTCCCGGCCGCGATGCCGGTGGCCCACCGGCCTCCGCTCAACACGGAGCAGATTTATCCGGCCACCCCGGCTCAGCCGGCCGTGTGGCCGAAAATCTCCGTGGTCACCACCAGCTTCAACCAGGCCGACTATCTCGAGGCAACCATCCGCTCCGTGCTGGACCAAAACTATCCCAACCTGGAATACCTCATCGTCGATGGCGGCTCGACGGATGGGTCCGTGGAGATCATCAAGCGCTACTCCGACCGTCTGGCTTGGTGGACGATCGAGAAAGATGGAGGACAGTCCCACGCCCTCAACAAGGGCTTCGCCAAAAGCACCGGCCGCATCCTGACTTGGCTGAACAGCGCCGACCGGCTCGCCCCGGGCAGTCTCTTCACGGTGGCGCAGCAATTCCTGCTGCACGCTCCCGACCTGGTGTCCGGCCGCTGTGCCCAGATGGCGGACCGGGAACCTCAACCCCGCCATCTCCAGCGCAATGTCCTCACGTTTGGCTGCCCCCAAGCGCTGCCACTGTCCGAGTTGCTCGACTTGGAAAACTGCTGGTTGAAGGGCTGGTTCTTTCACCAGCCGGAAGTCTTCTTTACTCGCGACATTTTCGATCGCGCCGGCGGCCAGCTGCGCGAGGATCTCTACTTCAGCATGGACTACGACCTGTGGGTGCGGATGGCCAAGGCTGGCGCGCGAATTCTTCCCCTGCCTGAAATCCTGGCGCTCTTCCGCGAACACCCGCGCCAGAGAACCGGCAGCGCCGACGCGCCCGATCTGTCCGAGCTACGCGCCGTGAATGCCGCGCACCGCGAGACGCCGGCTCCCGCCTGCTGACCCATTTCCCATGCTGCCTGTCCCCGACAAACGCCGCACCTGCGACCTGCCCGAACGCCTCCTGTTTCTCAACGACGTGGGTTTCCAATATGGCGCAGGCATCGCCCAAGCCCGCCAAGTCGAGTGCATGCTCGCCCTCGGCATCGAGACCGGCGTGATTGCTTGGGCAACCGGCGCGATCAGCCTCGAGGATGTCGCCACCCGGAAGATCGATCCCGATCTCTGGCTGGGCATCCACGAGGTCAACCGCCTGGAGGGCGGCCAGCTCCTTTCCGATGAGGCCGTCATTGCCGGCCTGCTTATGGAAGTGGCGCGATTCAACCCCACGATGGTCATGGTGGGCAATCTGCATGCCGCGCGCTGGCCGTTCCGGCTGCTGCCCGCCCTCCAGGCGATCGGCTGCCGGGTGATCTCCTTCCTCCACGACGCCTACCTCTACACCGGCCGCTGCGCCTACCCCGGCGACTGCCGGCTCTTTCTGACCGGCTGCAACGCGACCTGCCCGACGGCTGATGAATATCCGAAGCTGGCGCCGGGCCTGATCTCCAGCGCCTGGCAGATCCGCCGGGAGATCTTCAGCGGACCGCACGGTGTGGAGGTCGTGGCCAACAGCCACTGGAACCGGTCGATGTTCCGGACGGCCATGCCGTCCTGCCGCTCCGTCGAGACCATCCACCTAGCCGCCGATGAATTCACGTTCAAGCCAGGCGACAAGGCCGCCGCCCGCGCCTATTTTGGCCTGCCGCCGGACAAGCCGGTCGTGCTCTGCGCCGCGGTCAATTTCCAGGAACACCGCAAGGGCGGCCGGCAGCTCGCAGAAATCATCGCCGCCCTGCGGGCCGAGGTGACCTTTGCCGCTTTCGGACACAACGCCGGCGATATCCCCGGACTGACCGGCCTGGGCCACCACCTCGCCGCCCACCGGCTCGCGGCCATCTACCAGACCGCGGACATTTTCCTCGGCACCGCCACCGAAGAGGCTTTCGGCCAGACCGTCATGGAGGCCCAGCTCTGCGGCCTGCCCGTCGTCACGTTCCATGTCGGCGGCGTCTCGGAAATCGTGCGCAACGAGATCACCGGAAAACTCGTCCGCAATAGCGACCCAGCCGAGGCGGTCGCCGCCATCCGCACGCTGCTGGCCGACCCTCTCTTCCTGGCCAATGCCTCCACTTGGGCGCGGCAGTATGCCGTCAGTCGTTTTTCGGGATGGGCGCACGAGCAGCGCTGGCACCGGTTCCTCATCGGGCTGAAAGAGACCGGCACCGGCCACAATCCCCCCACCCTCGCCTACCCGGCGGACCGCGCCGACGAACTGGCTGCCACCGAACGCCATCGCCCCTCCTGGCCGGCCAGCGAAAACTTCATCTCGGAGGCGCACGCGCAGATCTTCGCCCTCACCACCCAGCTGCCGGGATGGCAGCGGCCCGGTGACACCTTCAAGCTCTATGAAATGGGCTATCACGCCGGCGACGTGATTTTGGAAGTGGGCCCCTTCGGCGGCCGCTCGGCCACCGTGGCGTTGCGCGGCGCGCTCGCCAACCCCACCCGCACACTGCGCCCGCAGTATTACGGCATCGACATCGACAAAGACTCCATCGCCCGCACCCGCGGGACGCTCGCCAACGAGATGCTGGCGGACTACTGTCACCTGTTCCATGGCGTCCTGCAGGATTTTGTCCGGCGCTGGACGATCGTCCCGACCATGGTGTTTCTCGACGGCGATCATTCCTACAAAGGGGTGGCGGCGGACCTGGCGACGCTCAGCGCTTTCCTGAAACCCGGCACCCCCGTGCTGGTGCATGATTTTCTGCACGCCGACAATGCGCTGGGCAAGATGGGAGTGGAACGGGCGGCGCAGGAGTGGGCGGCCGCCGGCGGCGGCCGGTTCATGGGCTGCTTCGGCTGTTGCGCCCTCTACATCACCCGGTAAAAAGAGACGGCAAGATGCTGCTTTTTCTCGCACACGCGGTCCTGCTGCTCTGGATCGCCCATTTATCAACCCGGCGGCTTTTTCATTCCTTGCTGGACCGGGTGCTGGCGCTGGCGCTGCTGGGTTGGGGCAACATTGTGCTCACGGGCCTGTTGCTGGCCTGCCTGCACCGGCTCGGCGAGCCGGTTTGGTTTTTCGGCACGTCCGTCGCATTGGCCTGCACGACCTGGCTGCTGCTGCGTCAGGTCCGGCCGGAGCCTGCGTCGCCCGCTCCCTTGCCCGGAGATGAGGGTAAATTTTCGCGCGTATTGCTTGCGCTCTTTGTCCTGACTCTCTCCCCCTTGGTTTACGCGAGCCTCCGCCTTGGTCTTGCCTACGAACCCAACAATTACGACTCGCTCACCTACCACCTGCCCCGGATGATGTTCTATCTCGGGCAGAACAGCCTCGCGCACTTTGACACCGGCAATGATCGGCAGATCTATTTTCCCTTCAATTACAACCTGCTCCAGCTGTTCTGTCTCATCTATAGTGCGCCGCTCCAGTGTCTCAATTTTCTCAACCTGGCCTCGTGGGTGACCGCCGGTCTGGCGATCTACCGTCTCTGCCGCCTCAGTGCCCTCAGTGCCAACTCCGCGCTGATCGCCGTCTGGCTGGCGCTCACCTCAACCCAGGTGCTCGCCCAGGCCAACGCCACCACCAACGATCTGCCCGTGGGCGCGGGATTGCTCTGCACCTTGGTCTTCGCCTGGCGCTGGCGGCACTCCCGACAGACCCGTGATGCCCTGCTGGCCGGCCTTGCCGCGGGACTGACCGCCGGATCCAAGCTCACCGTCGTGTTCTTCGGTCCGTCCGCGGGTTTGATCGTGCTCGCCCTCGCCTGGCAATATTGGCGACACGGCGAGATCCGTGCGTTTTTCCAAGGAGTGCGGGCCTGGCTGGTGCCGGGACTGCTGGCCTGCGTCATGGCCGCGCCCTTTGCCGTGATTAATCTCGCGGAAAAGGGCCAGTGGATGAACCGGACCTACGACTACACCCTCAACCGGCCGTTCAGTCTCGCCTGCGCCGCGCAAACCACCGGCGCCTACCTCTTCCAGCTCTTCCTCGAACCGTTGCAGCGCTTCACTGTCGACTCTAAAATCACCGCGCAGCTGAATGGCTGGGGCAAAGGCACTTTTTTCCCCAATTGGAACCCGGATCACGCGTTCTCCCCCTTTTACCTTTTCCCCAACGACCTGACCGAGGACCACGTCTGGTTCGGCCTCACCGGGCCTTTCATTTTGCTGTGCGCCGTATTCTGCCTCGGGCGGATGCGCCGGGTCGGCGCCCCGGTCCTCTGGCTGGCGCTGATTGGCCTAGGCTGGTTCGCAACCTATTTCCTTCTCAACAAATGGTCGCTCTACAACCAGCGGTATTTTGTGCCGGCCATCTTGGTCATGAGCCCGTGCGCCGCCGCCGTGTTTGCGGCCGCGAGGACCAAGCCATTCGCGCGGCGCGGCCTTCACTTGCTGCTGACCGGGCTGATGCTGTGTTCCCTCTGGCTGGCGGGCGTTTATCTGTTCAAGAACAGTCGCCGGCCCTATGCCCCGCTGTGGGCCGGACAGCCCCCGCCGCCCGCCCTGCCCGTCCTGCCCCCGCTCATGAGGGAGCGTCTCGCCGCCCAACCGCGCATCAACATCAAGGCCACCGACGGAAACGAGCGTATCTTTCTGCTCATGACGCCGGGGCAGAACCAGCGCTTCACGTCCTTCGCCCAAACCGATCCGAACGCCTACAACGTATTTTCCGAATGGGGTCATGCACGCAAGGTCGCCTATCGCAACATCGAGCAGCTTTCCTCCTACACGACCGTCGAGATCCCGACCAAACGCTCCGCCGGGGTGGAGTTCCTGGGCACCATCGGCTCCGGCACGGACGCACAGGACTACTATGGGCTGGTCCCCTCCGCCGACTTGGCCAGCCCCACTGCGGGCAACCGCAATGTGCTCGTGATTCTCTCCTATGCCTCACGGGAACCCAACCGCTACATGCACACCCGCATCCAGGTGGCGGGACTCAACCCCTCCGACCAGGCCCGTCTCATCGTGGGAGTGGAATACGAAGATCAGACCTCCGAGTCCCTGGCGAGCTTTCGCGGCAACGGCGAGGTCCCCGCTTCGATCCTGAAACCCTTCCGCCGGTTCACGGTCC